>OKIR01000009.1_pt1 | contig 97379 bp, 93 predicted proteins | sample 1612941 | NCBI WGS metagenome assembly OKIR01 (sample SAMN04436824, study PRJEB24849) | human gut metagenome | biome: human gut; feature: NICU; material: stool | host: Homo sapiens | place: USA: Saint Louis, MO | collected 2011-07-14
TCCGGACCCAGACACCCAGTGATGTGACGGCCGCTCCCAGAGGGAAAAAGCACAGCAGGGCATAGAAGATCATTTTTTGTGTCAGGGCATTTGTAACGGCACTGCTCGTTCCGAGGACCGGAGGATAGGTAAGTCCGCTGTAATAATGGGTGTCATTTGCGGCCTGAATGACCAATTCGGCGGTTCCGGACGGAAGAGGAATCAATGTATTCTGTATATGCCGGGAAACGGGAACTGCATCGGGGCTGCCCATTTGCCGGACCAGCGTTTGGTTGACATAGATACGGCAGGAAGAGAAAATTTCCGGCACTTCGAGCATCCAAGCGTCTTTAGAAGAAGGAAGATTTAAAACTTTACGGTAAGTAGCGGCGCCAAAAGGTGATTGACTTGGCTGATGGGATGAAAAATTTCCAAATTGGCCAATAGTGATGATTTCAGGAGACTCTGCGGATCCTGCAGAAAAATCCTTTGGTGTGTACAGACGGCCGGAATAAAATTCCCACTGTCCGGTCAGAGGAACCAGATCTTTAGAGGGATCAGTATTTGATGAGGTATACTTATTGTCCATGGAATAGCAAAAGGTAAAGAGCAAAGCAGCAAACAGCAGAGCGGCGGCGAGGATAAAGACGGATAACAGTTTCTTTTTGGATCTTTCTGTTTTTAAGTGCATGGCAGACTCCCTATAGTTTTTGTTTACTCTGTGAAGAGATACCCTTTTCCCCACTGTGTTTTAATATATTCTTTTTCGGGAGACAGTACCTGGATTTTCTTCCGGATCCGCATAATCAGGATCTGAATACTGTGTGTATTATAACAGGACTCACCCCATACCGCGCGGTAAATTTCTTCCTGCCGGTAGGGAATGCCTTTATGATCCATTAAAAAACTCAGAATTTCGAATTCATTGACCGTCAGATTCAGCGGAAGATTTCCAATGTATGCCTGCTTTTCGTTATTATCCACGGACAGTCCGGGCGTCCGGCAGGAAGGAACGGTGCAGCGGGAGTTTCGTATTCTGGCCCTGATCCTCATTTCCAGTTCTTTTAAGAGATAAGGCTTTGTAATATAATCATCCCCGCCGCAGTCAAAACTTTCTATCATGATCTCTTCATCGGTCAGATTAGTCAGAAAGATCACGGGTATGCTGTAATTTGCACGAATCGTCCGGCAGAGACAGAATCCATCCGTTTTTTCCATATGAATGTCCAGGATAATACACTGATACGTGTGTTCTGACAAACAGGAAAGAGCAGCCAGGGCATCGGTAGCAGTGTCTGCGTGATACCCGCATGTTTCAAAATACTTACGGTTAATTTCAAGGATTTCCAAGTCATCATCCACAAACAGCAAACGTTCCATAGTCGGGGCTCCTTTCATGATTTTCTATACTCAGAGTATAGATGTGTTATTTTTATTGTAAACATATTTCAGAGCCTTTGCAATTTTAACAGACAACGTTGTTATTTATTGTGAAACAGAATTCAATCGGGTGGACGTACTTCGTACGATAAGGTAATATTTTGTTTAGGATCTATGGGACGAAGAGAGGACTGCAAATGAAAAAGAATTATAAGAAAATGATCTGTTTATTTTTGGGAGTTATCATATTGACCATGGCTCAGCCAGTTTTCTGCTCTGCATGGGGTCCTCCCAAAACAGAGGATGAAGAGAAATTTTTAGAATGGTATGAGAAGCATAAGAATGACCAGAATGCCGTCTATACTCTGACAGGGGATCTGAAGCTGACAAAGGGGACTAAGGAAGATCCCATCCGATTTGACGGCAGAGGCAAAGTGAGGATTGACTGCGGGAATCATGGAATTATTGTAAACAGCAGAGTGATCATTGATAATCCTGAACTTACGATAAGCGGAAACTATATGTTTGTACTAATGGAAAACAGTATAGACTCTCATCTTATTTTAAAAAGAGGGACGGTTCTTGACGAGTCCGACGATGCATGTGCGGTTCAGGTTATCCGCGGAACCCTTCAGACTTCATCTGATCCGTCGGACAGGTTTACGATTCAGATGAAAGGAAAGGATATCACCGGAATTTATCATGGCACAGATGAGCCGCTGGTGCTTAGACAGATCAATGTTACAGCAAAAGGCAAAGGGCGGGTTGAGGGAGTTAAAAATAATAGAAACCAAACGTTGTCTTTGACAGATTGTAATATAAAAGTGTCCGGAGACCAGGAAGCGTGTGGTGTTTCGAATCTGGGCAGGACAGAAGTGAACCGCTGCCGCATTACTGCTTCTGTCAGTGATGCCTCAGGTACTGCAGTCAGTGTTGCCGGTTCCGAAATATCCAGCAGGGATTCTAAAATAGTTCCGGAAATCACGGGCATGAAAAATACAGTCTACAGCATTTATGATGTTGACAGCTTTACTCCTGTCATCGGCAGAACTGGCACAGACCTTAAATCCCTTCTGCCGCAAAATGCCAGTGTTTACGTGGAAAATGCAGAGACAGAAGAGAAAAGTATTATTTCAATGCCTGTTATATGGGATGCTTCAGGAGCAGATACTTCAAAAGAAGGGATTACGCTTGTGAAAGGGAGACTTCTCACAAAAGATCTGTTTGGGATTTACATCAATTCGTCAGGAATCAGCCCGGAGACAGCCGTCATTGCGGTACCGCCGGAGGGAATGTTTTTAAACAGTTACAGGATTCTGTCGAAGGAAGAGGGACGGATCAGGGGAATGCTGGAACTGCCTTATCCTGCCGGCGCAGACTCCATGATTCTTCAATACAGTGCGGATCAGAAAAACTGGAGGACTTATGAAGAAAAAAACGGCAGTACGAATATCATTCGCGGCCAGGACTTTCCAAAACCGTTCGGAGTCTTCAGCTTTGTCTTTGACATACCTGTAAATACAAAAACGTTTTATATGCGTACAAAGGTTCATGGCAGTAGTATTTTTTCAGGAACCAGCGCCGTGTGGAAAATAGACGTAGACCATGGGGCTCCGGAATCTTCTGTCAGCGGGGAATCCGGTGGAGACAGAGGCGGACAGACTGTAGAACAGGAGGAAAGTACGCAGAAGGATCAGAGGAGTGAAGGCAAACCCGGGTATTCGGAAAAATCCGTTAGGTATAAGGATAAAAATTCTTTCTCAGATCAAAAGTCTGAGAAGAGCCAAAATGTGAAAAAAAATGGGTCTTCTCAGAGACAGGAGAAAAAGAAAGAAAAAGTCCAGGGAAAAAAGACAGCCCCGGAGGTACAGGATAATGAAAAACAAACTCCAAAAACGTCTGGATGGGGGAGAAATGCAAAAAGCTATGATAAGGGAGACCTTGTTTTTGCAGCTATAGGGATTCTTCTGATTTTTGGAGCAGCACTGCTCCTCGGCAGGAAATTTTTCCGTAAGAAAAATCTGTCATAGTTCATGTCAATATTTATGACAGCATGTAAAAAATATGGTATACTGATAGGACAATCAATGGAGTAGAAAAGTATCCTTGATTTGAACAAAAACAGGAGGAACTAAGATGAGTGGTAGAACCAATGTGGAATTGGGAGGTATTACACTGCTGGGAAATCAGCAGACAAAATATCCGGATGATTATGCACCGGAAGTGTTGGAGACTTTTCCGAATAAGCATCCCGAAAATGATTATTTTGTAAAGTTTAACGCACCGGAATTTACCAGTCTGTGTCCGATGACCGGACAGCCGGATTTTGCGACTATTTATATTTCCTATGTTCCGGGAGAGAGGATGGTGGAAAGCAAATCCCTTAAATTGTATCTGTACAGTTTCCGCAATCATGGAGATTTCCACGAGGACTGTATGAATATTATTATGAAGGATCTGATCAAACTGATGGACCCGAAATATATTGAAGTTTGGGGCAAGTTTACGCCGCGCGGCGGGATCTCCATTGATCCATACTGCAACTATGGCAGAAAGGGAACGCCGTGGGAGCAGATTGCCTTTGACCGGCTGGCACATCACGATATGTACCCGGAGAAGGTAGATAACCGCTAATTTTGAGAAAATAAATTAATATGGGAGCAGGCAGCTGCTGTGCTTTTGGATGTTGGGGGACTCAGTCAGAAGTATAGCAGAAAAGACATAATAAAAAAGGAGAATGTTTATGAGGAAAGTTTTAAAAGCCGCTGTGTGTTTGGGGCTGTCCCTTACATTGGGATTCAGCACTGTGGCATTTGGCGCGGAGAAGAAGGAAGATATCACAAGTAAAGTAGGTGACAAGAAAGGTCAAGTGTCATCAGAAATAAAAGGAATGGAAGGCATCCAGGATGTTAAGTCAGGCCAGGTTATTAAGGCTGCAAAAAAATCAAAAGGTGCTCGGGCTGTACAAAACACTACTGCTTATAGAATAAACACTCAGGCTAATGTAAACGCAATCAATCAGAGAATTCAAAAAGGTCAGTTCAATGTTGTAGGTCCGATTACAACCAGTAAACAAGTAGTAGCTAATATTTATATGCCTACAAATGGTAAACTCTGTGTGGCTTTTGGAAACTCTTATGTTGATCAGTCAACCGGATTGATTACCTCAACACCTGCAAACTGTTCTGTTACAATAACCGACAGCAGGGGAAATTCTATTGCATCTAGTTATTCCGACGATGATACGGTGATCGCCAATTATGTAAATAAAGGAACGTACAGATTAACAGTGTCTGCACCTTATAATTCAGCTGTTGCTACAGGCTACCTTCCATATTATTACTCAAGTGATAACGGAAATTTATCTGGAACTGCAAAATATATAGCAGGTAATGGGGGAAATAACTATCAGTATTTTTCAGTTTCAAAGAGGAGTCAGGTTTGGACAGATCTGGTTTCAGCCAAAGGATATTCTTTAAAGAGTCATATTGAAAAGAAGAGCGGGAAAAAATGGGTAAGAATTACAGATCAAAAATATAGTTATAATTCAAATATCAGGAGATATCATGCATTAAGCAAGGGTAGTTACCGTCTTGTTATATCTGGTACTTCTAAATATGATTTTTACACTGCAAGATATGGAAAAAAATCTTATACCGGAAAATATGGTACTAAAAAGTCAAAATCAAAAACAATCAAACGCAAGAAATCAAAAACAAATGTTTTAACTGCCTCTGATGCAAAGAAAAAGTCACATTGGTATAAATTCAAAGTGACAAAGAGACGTTCCACACAGTTCAAGATTACTACATATAACAGCTCTGGAAGTGTGACTGCAACCTTATACAAAGGGAAAAAGAAGATGAGCTCACGTACCGCTTATAATCCAAGTTACATTACTTTCTCAGGAAAGTTATCAAAAGGTACATATTATGTTAAGGTTACGAAAAACACGAAAAATACAAGCGGAAAATACATTGTAAAATATGTAAAATAAGTAAACAGTAATCTTTGCAGCAGAGCCGGCTGGCTCTGCTGCAGTTGAATGAATGCTCAAAATACACAGAAGTTTAAAAGGAGAATAGGTTATGAAAAGACAAATGAAGAAAAAACTGGCGGTTTTATTAAGCCTTGTATTGATCGTTTCTCTCGCATTAGCCGGATGTAAAAAGAAAGAGGAAATACCGGAGCCGGACAAGCTTGCAGAGGCTTATTATCTTCTGTTTACCAGAGGAAATACAAAAGAGATAGTCAAATACGGACACACAGAAGCAGAAGCAAAAAAGGCATTAAACACATACAAAACAAGTATGAAATCTTCCTTCATGACATCTGCAAATACTGCCGGAAATATCTTTAAATCCGAAGATGCAGATAAAGTGATTGACGCACTTCTGCATTCCTTATCTAAGCTTAAATATGAAGTGAAGACAGACGAAAAAGATGAGAAAGAAGGAACTGCTACGGTGATTCTGAAATCTCAAAGTGTGAACCTGAGTGAAATACAGTCCAAGCTTATGGCGAATGTCAGAAAAGCCGCAGCATCAGGGAAAATAACAGACCAAAGCCAGATTGGAACGTATGTCCTTACCGAGATGGCAAAATTGATCAAGGAAACAAAGCCTACGAAAGAGATGAAAGAAACTACGTTAAAAATGAAGCTGAAAAAGGTAAAAATCAATAAAAAAGAAGTAGAGCGATGGATGCCTGAAAACAACTATACTTTTGAGATGCAGATTGGAAGACTTCTCATAAGCCAGTAATTTTTGGAGGGAGATAAACTGAATTTCAGATAGTCCTAGTAATCCTAAGAATTCCTTCAGGCTATTTTATTTTTTCTTTAGAATTGTTTATTTTCTATCCATTGTTTACGGGGAGGATTCTGATATACTTAAAACATACCTGCAGGGCACACCATATTTTAGCCCTATGGTTGGACGTGCTTTGCAAGGCAAAGTTTAGTTTTTCATATATATTAATCCTCTCTTTTCATTAAACAGACGGCCCCGCAGCTTTTGCTGCGGGGTTGTTTTGATGTGACATTTTCCGCCGCGGTATGGTATTATAGGAACACACATGTTGGAATGATGGAGGAATACCAGGATGTTTAACATTGAAGAAGAATTAAAAAAGCTTCCGGCCAAGCCCGGAGTTTATATAATGCATAATGACAAGGACGAGATCATATATGTAGGTAAGGCGATCAAACTCTGCAACCGGGTCAGACAGTACTTTCAGGGAAGCAGAAATTTGACGACAAAGATTCAGCATATGGTATCGCACATCGCATATTTTGAGTACATCATTACAGATTCAGAACTGGAGGCCTTGGTGCTTGAGTGCAATCTGATCAAGGAACATCGTCCAAAGTATAATACCATGCTGAAGGATGATAAGAATTATCCATACATTAAGGTCACCACAAATGAGGAATATCCGCGTATTATGCTGGCCAGAAGGATGAAACAGGACAAGTGCAAATATTTTGGGCCATATACGAGCGCCGGAGCGGTAAAAGATATCATTGAGCTGCTCAGGAAGCTGTTTAAGATCCGGACATGCAGCCGGAAGCTGCCGAAAGATATCGGGAAAGACAGGCCGTGTCTGTATTATCAGATCAAACAGTGCGAGGGGCCCTGCCAGGATTATATTTCCGGGGAAGATTATAGAAAATCCATTGATCAGGTACTGAGTTTTCTGAACGGAAATTATAAGGATGTGTCGGACATGCTGGAGGAAAAGATGAAGCAGGCAGCGGCAGACCTTGAGTTTGAACAGGCAGCAGAATACAGAAATCTGTTAAAGAGCATCGGCAAGATTGCAGACCGGCAGAAGATCAACAGCTATGGATTTGAAAACAGGGATATTATCGCATTTGCCAAAGAAAAGCAGGACGCAGTGGTCGCCGTATTTTTTATCAGAGACGGCAAACTCCTGGGCAGAGAGCATTTTCATATGACCCAGGATGAGGAGACAACAGATGAAGAACTCATGAGTGCCTTTGTAAAACAGTTTTACGCAGGAACTCCGTATCTGCCGGGAGAGATCTTCCTGGAGTGCGGCATGGACGATATGGAGATTGTGGAAGAGTGGCTTTCCAAGAAGAGGGGCGGACGGGTGCATATCCGGATTCCGCTCCGGGGAGAAAAGCATCGTCTCGTTGAACTGGCAAAAGAGAATGCGTCCAATGTTTTGAGACAGGATAAAGAAAAACTCAAGAGAGAAGAAAAAAGGACCATCGGAGCAGTGAAAGAGATCGAGCAGCTCCTTGGAATCAAGGGGCTTCACAGGATGGAGGCCTTCGATATATCTAATATCAGCGGGTTTCAGACCGTTGCCTCTATGGTCGTCTTCGAAGACGGAAAGGCCAGAAAGCGTGATTATCGGAAATTCCGCCTAAAGACAGTGGACGGCCCGGATGATTACAGAAGTATGGAGGAAGTCCTCACGAGGAGACTCCTGCACGGACAAAAAGAGATCGAAGAATTAAAGGCTAAAAATGAGGATCTGGAATTTGGAAGTTTTACCAAGTTTCCGGATCTGCTCCTGATGGATGGAGGAAAAGGCCAGGTAAATGTTGCTCAGAGAGTTTTAAAAGACCTGAAAATGGATATTCCGGTGTGCGGTATGGTAAAAGATGACAATCATAGAACCAGGGCATTGTACTATAATAATGACGAAATCTATTTTCCGAAAAGGAGCGAAGCATTCCAGCTGGTCACAAGGATTCAGGATGAGGCCCACCGGTTTGCCATCGAATACCACCGGTCGCTGAGGGCAAAAGGCCAGGTCAGCTCTGTACTGGATGAGATCAAAGGTGTAGGGCCGAAGCGCAGAAAAGCACTCATGAAACATTTTAAGCAGATACAGAACATCAAAGAGGCTACGGAAGATGAGATCATGCAGGTTCCGGGAATGACAAGGAAAGCAGCAAAAGAGATCTATTCGTTTTTCCATTTGTCTAAGGAAGAAAATGTGATAAACTAAGAATAACAATCGGACAAGGAGGATTCATTATGAGCGAGGAATACAAAGTATCGGTGGCAGAACTGGCAAAGAAGCTGGAACTGATCCCGGTGATCCCGGAAATTAACACCAATGACATTTATATCACCCAGGCAGAAGTAAACCGGCCGGCGCTTCAGCTGGCAGGCTTTTTTGACCATTTTTCATCGTCCAGGGTGCAGATTATTGGAAATGTAGAATATATATATATCAATAATATTTTGGAAAAGGATGAAAACTGTAACCAGATTCTGGACCGTCTTTTCAGTGCCCAGATTCCATGTCTGGTATTCTGCCGTGGAAAACAGCCGTGTGATAAGATCGTTGACTTTGGAAGGAAATACGGAGTTCCGGTTTTTATCAGTAAAGATTCAACTTCAGAGTTTACCGCAGAAGTCATCCGCTGGCTGAGTGTGGAACTGGCGCCCCGGATTTCAATTCATGGAGTGTTAGTGGATGTATTCGGCGAAGGAATCCTGATCACAGGGGAAAGCGGCATCGGCAAAAGCGAAGCTGCTTTGGAACTTCTGAAGAGAGGCCATCGGCTTGTTTCAGATGATGTGGTGGAGATTAAGCGTGTGAGCAAAGATACCCTGATCGGTTCCTCACCGGCAGTGACCCGGTTTTTCATTGAACTCAGGGGCATCGGCATCATTGATGTAAAGAACCTGTTCGGTGTGGAGAGCGTCAAGATGACCCAGAGCATTGATCTTGTCATTCAGCTGGAAGACTGGAACAAAGAAACAGATTATGACAGGCTCGGACTGGATGAAAATTATATAGAATATCTCGGGAATAAGGTTGTGGCACACGCGCTGCCGATCCGTCCGGGAAGAAATCTGGCGATTATCGTTGAGGCCGCTGCCATCAATCACCGCCAGAAGAAGATGGGATATAATGCCGCGGAAGAATTATACAAACGAGTGACCGGGAAATTGGAGGAATAAGCAGAATGAATTACATTTATGGAGTCGATGTAGGAGGCACCACCGTAAAACTGGGACTGTTTCAGGAGGACGGAAGCCTGAAAGAAAAGTGGGAGATTCCCACCAGAAAAGAGAACGGCGGGGCCTATATTATAGAGGATATCGGAGCGGCGCTGAAAGAAAATATCGCATCCCATGGGATGGAAACCGGACAGCTGATTGGAGCAGGAGTCGGGGTTCCCGGGGCAGTACTTTCTTTTGAAAAGGTCAATGAATGTGTCAATCTGGGCTGGGGGCAGGTCAACGTGGCTCAGGAACTGGGAAAACTGCTGGACTGTCCTGTCAAAGTGACCAACGATGCAAATGTGGCTGCGCTGGGAGAACTTTGGGCTGGTGCTGCGAAAGATTACCGCAGTGCTGTCATGGTTACTCTGGGAACAGGTGTGGGCGGCGGCATGATCGTCGACGGACAGATCATCAACGGAAGCCATGGATATGGCGGTGAGATCGGACACATGACGGTAAATCCGGCGGAGACACGCAAGTGTAACTGCGGAAAGACCGGCTGTCTGGAACTGTACGCTTCAGCGACAGGAATTGTATATGAGACAAAAAAAGCGCTGGGGGAATCTGACATAGAAACGCCGCTGCGCCGAATGGACGGCTTTTCGGCAAAAGATATTTTTGATCTGGCAAAAGAAGGAGACGCCTTTGCCATAGAACAGGTCGACCGGCTGGGAGAGAAGCTGGCAATGGCCTTCGGGAATATCACACTGACAGTAGACCCCGAAGTATTTGTCATCGGGGGAGGTGTGTCGAAAGCAGGAGATATCCTTCTTGACGCCATTAAAAAGCATTATGGGACATACACCTTCGGCGCTGTAAAAGAAGGGAAATTTATTCTTGCAAGTCTCGGAAATGACGCAGGAATTTACGGGGCTGCAAGGCTGATTAAAGGAGAATAGCATGAACACGATTCTTGAAGAATTGAGACAGAAGATCGCACCCGAACGGGTACTTACAAAAGAACCGATGAAAAAACATACGACCTTCCGGATAGGCGGAGAGGCAGAATTGTACATTATTCCTGAAACCATTGAGGAAGTGCAGTGGACCGTGAAGACTGCCAGGAAACACGAAATTCCCATGTTTATTCTGGGAAACGGAAGCAATCTGCTGGTAGGGGACCGTGGAATCGACGGCATTGTCCTCCAGATTTATAAGAACATGAATGAAATCACAGTCAACGGAACTGAGATTACGGCTCAGGCTGGGGCTTTGCTGAGCTCTATTGCCCGGGAAGCACAGAACCGGAGTCTGACCGGGTTTGAGTTTGCAGGAGGCATACCTGGAACATTCGGAGGCGCAATCACTATGAATGCGGGAGCCTACGGCGGAGAGATGATCCAGGTTTTAAAAGAGGCCACAGTCCTCACGAAAGAAGGAGAGATTCTTACCCTTTCCGCAGAGGAACTGGAGCTTGGATACCGTACCAGCAATGTCATTACATGCGGATATACAGTCCTAAGCGGAACACTCTCTTTGAAAGAGGGAGATCCTTCTGAGATAAAAAAACAGATGGATGAATATTCAATGGCCCGAAAGACCAAGCAGCCTCTGGAACTGCCGAGCGCAGGCAGTACGTTTAAGCGCCCGGAGGGCTACTTTGCCGGAAAACTGATTGATGACGCAGGACTCAGAGGATATCAGGTCGGAGGGGCACGTGTGTCGGATAAACACTGCGGATTTGTAGTAAATCAGGAGAACGCAACGGCGAAAGATGTTCTTCAGCTGATCGAAGACGTTCAGAAAACAGTGAAGGAAAAGTTTGGAGTGGACCTGGAACCGGAAGTGAAGCGGGTCGGAAAGTTTTAGAGGAATTTACGTATGAGGTTTGTAATCGTAACCGGGATGTCTGGGGCAGGAAAGAGCAGTGCTCTTAAAATGCTGGAAGATGTCGGGTATTTTTGTGTGGATAATCTCCCCACCAGACTGCTGTGCAGATTTGCGGAGCTTACCCTTGACAAGACTGCAAATATTTCAAATGTGGCTTTAGGCATTGATATCCGGAGCGGCGCATCGATTGATGAGTTTTTAGAAGAATTAAAAAAAGTCAATGAAATGGGTGTCAAGTTTGAAATTTTGTTTCTCAATGCCAGCAACCGGATTTTGATCAAGCGTTACAAGGAGACCAGAAGGAATCATCCTCTGGCCAGGAACGGCCGGATAGAGGATGGTATTGAAAAGGAGCGGGAAGCAGTCGATGTTTTGAAAAAACATGCGGATTATGTCATAGATACCAGCCAGCTTCTCACAAGGGAACTGAAGGCTGAAATTGACAGGATATTTGTCCGGGAAGAAGAATATGCTAACTTCAATGTGGCAGTGGTGTCTTTTGGGTTCAAATTCGGTATACCGGCAGACGTAGACCTGGTGTTTGACGTAAGATTCCTTCCCAATCCTTATTATGACCTTTCTCTGCGCCCTCTGACCGGCAATGACAGGCCTATTCAGGAGTTTGTCATGAAACATGAAGAGTCCAGAGTATTTTTAGAGAAATTAGAAGATATGCTCAAATTTCTGATTCCCAACTACATCAAAGAAGGAAAGTATAATCTGGTCATAGGGATCGGCTGCACTGGAGGAAAGCACCGTTCTGTCACCATCACGAATGCACTGGCAGAAAAATTAAAACAGCTGCCATATCCGGTGAAGGTTGAGCATAGAGATATAACGAGGTAGGAAATGTCATTTTCAAGTGAAGTCAAAGAAGAACTTGCAAGGCTTACGAGCGGAGCAAGACACTGTAAAATTGCAGAACTTGCCGGTATTCTCAACTTTTGCGGGGAAGTCCGCGAAGAGAAGGGAATCTATCTGGTCAAGGTTCATACGGAGAATGTATCGGTGGCGAAACGGTTTTTTACGCTGCTGAAAGACACATTCCATATACATGGAGAACTTCAGGTAAAACGCAACGAATATCTAAAAAGAAGTCGAAATTATTCGGTTTTTGTTGACAAACATGAGGATTGTGTTTTATTATTGAAAGCAGTGAAATATTTCGAACCGAAAAACTTTGGATTAGTCCTGCAGAACACGTGCTGTAAAAGGGCCTATATCCGGGGAGCATTTCTGGCAGCCGGTTCCATGAGTGATCCGGAGAAGAATTATCACTTTGAAATTGTAACTCTTCATGAACAATTTGCGGTACAATTGCAAGATGTGCTTGATTTTTTTGAATTAGATGCTAAAATAGTTATTCGTAAGAAGTACTATGTAGTGTATATCAAAGAAGGTGCCAAGATCGTTGATGTACTGAACATTATGGAAGCACACATAGCTTTGATGAACCTCGAAAATGTCCGTATCTTGAAAGATATGAGGAACACGGTGAACCGCCGTGTAAACTGTGAGACTGCCAACATTAACAAGACAGTGTCAGCAGCCGTGAAGCAAGCCGAGGATATTCGATTTTTACAAGAGCATAGAGGGCTTAGTGAACTGAACCAGGGACTGCAAGACATCGCCTATCTGCGATTGGAACATCCGGAGGCTACTCTGAAAGAGCTAGGAGAGATGCTGAATCCCCCCGTAGGCAAATCAGGGGTCAATCATCGTCTTAAGAAGCTGAGTAAGATTGCTGAAGATATGAGAATGGGAGGATCATTATGATTTCTAAGAGTATCAATATTCATGTGACCGAGAACAAGGAAGAACGTCCGGTTGCCTTTCTGGTCCAGATGGCCAGCCAGTTTGAGAGCAAGATCCTGATCGAGGCAGGCAACAAAAGGATCAACGGAAAAAGTATCATGGGTATGATGAGTCTTGGGTTGGATGATTTAGATAATATAACTGTTGTTGCTGACGGAGCAGACGAAGAAACTGCCATCACAACAATTGAAAAATATTTGACAAAAGGAGCATAAAAGGCTCCTCATATGCTGAAATAGCTCAGTTGGTAGAGCACTTCACTCGTAATGAAGGGGTCGCCGGTTCAAATCCGGTTTTCAGCTTTGGCGCAAACGCTGTAGATATCAGTGTTTGCGCTGTTTTTTTATATCTTTTTAGAAACATCAAAAACAGTTTTTTCAATGTTTTTTCGATGTTTCAGTTTTCGGAAGTATTTTAGAAGTATAGTTTCTTATGGCTTCTTTGTGCATCGTAGGTGATAAGTGGGCATAATGCCGGAGCATTACTTCAATGCTGTTTCCCATGATTTCTGAAACAACTTTAATATTACCGCCATCCTCTCCACGTTCTTCAAGAGTGTTAGAAGCAAACGAATGTCGTCCACCATATAAAGTCATTTCTGGAAGTATGCCAAATGGATGTGATCTATGCTTCTTTATGTAGGAGTCTACCTCCATATTATAATTTAAAAGTAGTTTCTTAAAATTTCTTGATATACATTGGGATTAATTCTTCTTCCATCTTTGTATGTAAACAATAAATCATTTTCTAAAAAATCTGGTTGTAAACGCCAGGTGTTTTTTAGAGCAAGACGCTTTTGTAATAATACTGCCAACTCATCGGGTATAATAAGCTTTCTGTGCCTTCCAGGGCGTTTCATATCTGATATGCAGTCGTATTTGTCTAATGCCTGGTGCAAAGAAAGAAAAGAGCTTTTAAGATCTGATTCTTGAAATCCGCAAACTTCCTCAGGAGCCATCGCTGTAGAAAAGCTTAAGCATAACATATCATAATAGAAAGATGCCTTAACACTTTGTAAAGACAAGAAATAGTTAATCTGATCTTGAGTCCAAACTAATTGCTGCTTAGGTGGAAGGGTGTACTGTTCTACATCGTGACATGGGTTCTGGGTTATTATATGTAATGGACGTATAGTATATTGCATCATTGAACTAAAAACACTCTTTGCTTTATTAATAGTGCTTGGCTTTAGTTTTTCATTGGGTTTGTTTTTAGGAGACTGTTTAGAAAGTTCTGCCATCCAATTTTCAATATGAATTGGAAGAATTGAACTCACTTCAACATCAAAAAAAGCATCTTTAATATAAGAATTAACACGGGAGTGTAAGATAAAGTGTGTAAATTAGTAACCAACTAATTACACACTTTATCTTACACTCCCTATAAAATTAAAATTTACATAGTTTGCTTGACAAACCCTCTCCGTCTGAAATTCCGTCTTCATTACCCAAACTATCTTATGAACCATTTTGCCTCTTGACACATAACTGATTGTTTCGATTCCTCTATGCGGATGCATTGGAAATCCTGCTGTATAATCATCAGGATTAACGCTGTCAAAAGAGTCAAGCATTAAAATAGGATAAAACTCCTTTGTTGTCTGATTTTCTAAGACTCTTACTAAGTTTACAACTGCTCCATCTGTTGTTCTAAAACCTTTTACTTTAGTCTTCACTGTTCTTTCCATTAAATTTTCCTCCTATTTTCTTCAAAAGATATACCAGTTTTTCTTTTTCTTCTTGATCCAATACTTCCATGCTTTCTGTTATCATCGCTTCATTTTTAGGTGCAATTTTGCTAATAACATCATAGCCTTCTTTCGTCAGATGCAGTATACATACACGCCTGTCTTTCTCGTCAGATAATCTTTCGATATAGTTCATTTTTTCAAGTTGTTCACTATTAGAGGTATGGTTCCCACGCTACTGAGTATTCTTTCCCTTACCTCTCCGACGCTCATATCGCCTTTACTGTAAAGAGCTTCTAAAACCATAAATTGACTAAAGGTTAAATTGTATTCTGCTGCTATTTTGGATGTTTTTTTATGTAAAGCATTTACATTTCTGTGAAGTCCGATCAAAATTTTCATTTCTGTTCTGCCCAAAAGTAATTCACCTCCTTTAATTGCATTGTATCTAACTAGATATTATCTATGTAGATATAATTTTGCACCAGATTTTTTTGTAAATATACATTGTTACTATAAATGAGTAAATTAAAAAATGCACAAAACTACATTGCTACTTTCGTAAATAAATCAAAATCGCTACTTGCCTTTGCGCATTGAAACAGATACTTCTCTTGCTGGATCATGTCACAAATCAGGCGGTATCCAGTTTCAAAAGAACTGTATTTCTCCGTTCCTACGAGACAAATATAATGTGATAGTGACATCAGCAGCCAGTATCTCTGGATTCCCTTTGAGGAACTTATCTGGTATGCAGCCAGTGCCAGTCTGTTTTCACATCACCTGAAACATACCTCGATTGCCCATCCGCATACATAACACGAAAGAATTTCCAGTGTCAATGATTCTGTATTTGTGCTGATAAAGGCACGTAATGCCCTGGGATTTGCAAATGCCTTTTCAGGATAACTCAAAAGGACAACCGCGTTTTCTTTACCGTTGAGATTACCTTCATACCGTACGTTCGGTTTTTGACTGTCACAAGGTCAAAGTTCGAATGTATTGCCAGTAAATCGGCGGCAAATTCACGGATACTTTGATATTTTTTATAGATCAAAATAAAGAATCTTTCTTTTCTAATATTTCACCAATCTTTTCATAAATGACTACTGCGTCTAAAAAACGATATCTTTTTCATAAGGATTTCCCTTTATATATTTTTCCCATAATTTTTTTTGTTGCCATACTTACTTTTAATAAATCTGCTATCTCTTTATACTGATTTACCAAGTTGAGAGTTCCTTTATACTCACTTGTTCTTTCTATCGCTTCTCTTAATGTAAATCACTAAAATCAAGCGTAATTTACACGTTTTGCGCAATTTATACAATTAACTTTTTTTGGTGGTTATTGTATAGTAGAAAATAGTTAAGATTGTTTTTAGATATAGAAAGGGAAAAAATGTGTATTTTCATTCCATTTGTTGTGCAGAGATATTTTATTCCACAAATAAAGAACTCTTTTATCCGTCTTAATTAAATAGCAGGAAAAGGGGTCAATGCTCTTTTTATTTACAACTTTCCATAAAATTAAGGTTATTTAATATATTTTGTAACAAAAAACAGGTAGTTTTTGACACTACCAAGCACTATGAGAAGGGCAAAGAATGGAAGCCAGAAAGTGAGTGCTTACATAAGAAAGGGGACTTTTTATATGAATTTAAATGAGCAGGATTTGAAAAAAGTCAAATCCTTACATGTCATGTTGAAAATGCCGGTATGGATATTAGAAAAAGAAACAAATAAAGTTTTAAAAAGCTATAAATCAGTTTATAAGCATCCTATTTCTTATGAATTTAAAGAAAGGAATATCTCAGAAGAAGTTGTACAATTTTATAGCGGAATGTTAAATGAAATTTTTTTATGTCTGTGGTATAAGGATGTAAAAATAGTGATTGGAGCTTTTAGGGTTAACAATGTTACAAGGGCAGATTTTTCTCATGTTTATAATAATCTAATGAAAGAAAGCAAAAAAATTTTAAAAGAAAACGAGTGTTGGGAATATTATGTATCGCTTCCCGTATATCCTCTGGGAGATATCAGAGATTGTTTGATTCTTCTGGGATTTTTGTTTGATATGGATTTGGAGGATGTTTATTCGAAAGGACTGCATGAGCAAGTGGCGCAAAACCAGTTGGAGTTGGTGAGAAAACCATCTGAAGACACGGTGTATGATACCTTCCGTGTGGAGCGATACACATTTGATTATGAAAATAAAATCATGAATCTTGTAAGTCAGGGCGATATTGAATTATTAAAAAGTGGCCTTGTAGAATTGGGAACAAGTGTTTTGCCAATTTTGACTAGCAGTTCTTTGAAAACAGAAAAGAATTATACGATTATTATTCTGGAAAAACTGGCATCACTGGCAATTCAGGTCGGGAAGGATATTCTTTCAGTAATCAAACTGAGAAATTATTATATTAGAAAGCTAGAGGAACAAACAGAGTTTATAGGGGTTCTGGCAACGCGAGACAGTGCGATCATCCATTTTACAAAAGAACTTCATGGGGTATCGAATCAGGCCAGAACATCCCTGATTCGATGTATCTTACAATATATTAATTTGAAAATTTATGACAATATCAAAGTTGCAGAACTTGCAAAACAGTTCTATTTATCAGAAAGTGCACTTCGTAGCAGATTTAAAGAAGAAATAGGCGTATCCATCAATGAGTATGTCAACCAGAGAAAGATTGAGGAATCAAAGATGATGATTCAGTCAGGGGTTCCGATAGGAGAAATTGCAAGGCGTTTGAGCTTCTATGATCTGTCTCATTATTACCGCACTTTTAAAAAATATACAGGTGTGACACCACAGCAATTCAGGGATACAAATATTGTGGTATAGAAAATCAGACCTGTTTTGATTGGAAAGGGAGTGATTCTTATAGAAGAATCTGAATTAAATGATTAGATAAAAGATAATCAAACACAAGAAAGGAGTAAAAAGAAATTATGATACAAAGAAAGTTAAAAAAGAAATTCTCAATGCTTTTAGCACTGATTTTAACTTTTGGAACAATGTTCTCAGGTACAATGTCTGTACATGCTGAAGAAGCTCCACAGGAAATTTTAAGTTTATCGTTTGATATGGACGAGGTAAAAGAGCCGGTTCTTGGAGATACAGTACCAGATAGTTTTAATGTTCAGCCAAATGATGGGAACAGCCTTACAGATGGTGGTGAAGTATTTGCAAGCTGGAGGGTAAAACAGGCTGACGGAAATTGGGGTTACGCAAAACCCACATCGGAAACAGTGCAGTTTGAGGCTGGAAAAGAGTATCGCTTAAGATTTGATATCCAGAACCTTAAGGCAGCAGATGGAAAAATATTTCATGATAATGTCCCTGCTGTTAAAGTGAATGATATGGATGTATCTGTCGTGACGGACGATAATGTTACAGATTCTTACTATACCAAGACAGATGATACAACAGTATCATTTGCGATGTATTCAAAATCCTTTAAAATAGAAAATATACTATCGGAAGTTCCGCCAGCAGAAACACCAGAAAAAACATTTATCGTTACCAAAGACACGGATGGCTCTGAAATTGGCCGATATGACACGCTTCAGGATACACTGGGAGCTATTAACAGTGATAATAAAGATAAGTGGAATGCATATACCGTTATGGTAACCCGTGATTATACAGAAGATGACAAGGCACCAGGCATTCCTATGAATGCGACGGTCACTGTTACCTCATCTCCAGGAAATCAATTTGTGATTACGCGTGTAAACCCGGGTAAGGCGTGGTCATCAAGGCATTTTAATGTTGGCGGTGATTCGTCCCTGACGCTGAAAAATATCATCCTTGATGGAAACAATGCCATGGGAGGTATTTATTCGGATGGAGGTGTTGGAACACATACAAGGGCTACCACGATCATCTTGGATGAGGGAGCAGTTATAAGAAACTGCCTTGGGCGAGGATCTGATCCGTATACTCCGTGGTCAGGCGGAGCAATCGTTACCTTAGGTAACGGCAAAGGCGTAGTAACGACTATTAAGAAAGGTGCCGTAATCGAAAACTGTAAAAGCTCAGAAGGCTATGATGGCGGAGCAGTCTATGTAGATGAAGGTACACAGCTTAACTTAGAAGGTGGTGTTATTGAAGGCTGTGAAGCGATAGGCACTGAAGTTACAGTTGGGGGGAGTATCCGTCACAGTAATGGTGGCGCAATTATGTTACATGGTACAATGAACATGACTGGTGGCATAATTTCTAATAACAAGACAACTGCCAGTGGAGGTGGTATCGCTGTATCTGATACTGGCAGACTTTCTATAACAGGTGGAACGATTAAGGGAAATAATGGAGCGCATGGCGGTGGTATTTTCATTCAAGAAAGTACATCAGAAACTAAGATTGAAAATGTCACATTTATGAGAAATCAAGCTAAATATGGTGGAGGAGTATACCTACACAAGAATGCCGGAATAAATGTAAGTAACAGTACATTTTCCAATAATTTTGCAATACAAGGCGGTGCAATTTATACTGGAAATTCTGATTATGACAATCCGGCGGATACAGGTAAATATCAGACTGTTAAACTTGCAGGTGATGTGAGCTTCGAAAACAACTCTGCTTCATATGGACTTTACACTCCGCCTGAAAATGCAGATGAATTTACGAATCTTAAATTTTCGAAATCATCTGTGACAGGTAAAAATATCTTTCCTGTGGATTCACTTTTGACAAACTATGATATTAACTATATCAATGGGGATAAGATTGATCCAACTGAAAAGTATCAAATTCGTTTTGAGTTTAAAAGCACAACCTCAGAAAGAGATTTACCAAGCGATATATTGGATTTGCTTCCAGACCCAATAATTGGCATTAAAAAAGGCGATAAAGTAACTTTACCTATTTTTGCTGATTCTGAAATCAAGGTAGAAGATGGAAAGTGGGTATTCACAGGCTGGAAAGACGGAACAGAAATAGTAGTTAATGACAATATATTGGTGGTTGGTGAATGGAAGTTTTGCCCAAATATGAGTGTTATCAATAATGTGCCTACGATTTCAGCAAATGATGTTACATTGAATGTAGACGATAATTTCGACCCATTGTTAGACGTTAGTGCAACGGACAAAGAAGATGGCGATATTACGCTGACAAAGGATAATATTATTGCGAATGATGTAGATACTTCTAAAGCTGGTATTTATCATGTGACATATAAAGTAACTGACAAAAACGGAGCTTCTGCTGAAAAAACAATTACTGTTACAGTGGAACAAAAAACTACTAACAAACCACAACAGCCACAGAAGCCAAATAAGCCAAACAATACAACAAAGCCTGATAAACAGTCCAAAAGTCCAAAAACAGGTGATATGTCAAATATAAGTTTATTTGCTTTTATGTTTGCTGGCTCAAGTGGTGCATTAGCTGTTTTATTTGGTAAAAAGCGTAAAAGAAATAAAAATGCTTAAAAAATGTATAGCAAGAAAACAAGTAGTTAATTCATGTTAAAGGACACCCAATGAGGTGTCCTTTTCAAATTTATATTATCATATCAAGGCTCATTCAATCGTGGTAAAATGAATATTTTTTATGTTTCAAAATTTCAGCCGGCGATTCCGGCTCAGGCAGCAAAGAAAAAATTATCTGTAAACAAGGTATATGATTCGGCCTCAGTGGTAAAAGGAAAGACGAAGAAGAAGTATCAGGTTCGGATTCAGATTGGAAAGATGACTTATAAGGCAACCGCAAATAAAAAGGGAAACTACAGTGTAAAGATTCCGAAACAGGCGGCGGGCAAAACCTTAACGGTGAAGGCTTATTTTAAGAAAGGGAAGAAGTGGAAAGCCTATACAAAGAAAAAAGTTGATGTTTTGGCAAAAACCATTTCGATTAAAAGGTTTTATAAGTCTTCAAAGTATATAAAAGGATATGTAAGACCAAAGTATAAAGTAAAAGTCGTTATGAACGGAAAGACTTACAGCAAAAGGGCCAGCAGCAAAAAGGGATATTTTTCAGTGAAGATGAAAAAAGCTGCTGGAAAAGCGGCGGCGACAATTAAGGTTTACAATGCGAAAGGAAAGTTCATCAAATCCTATAAGAGAAAAGCCTATGATGCTTCACCAAGGCCCAAGTATTATCAGGACGGAAAGCCTTATACAGGGAAGATGCCCGGCCGGTCTGATCCCATTGATTTAGACGCTTTCAACAAAAAAGTAAACAGCGCCAGAAAATTTGAAGACCATTCTATTTACTCCAGATTCGACATAACAGACAGTTATTCTATTGTGTATTACGGGAATGGGGTAGGTGAAATCGGCTATACTAATTATTACTTAGATAAAAGCAACAATGAAGAGAAGATGTGGTTCTGTGCTAAGCATGGAGTGACGCTCTATTATAGGGTCTATAAGTCTGAAAACTTGAAGAATACTCCGACTCCCGGACCGTCCTATAATACTGGGATAATAACAGAAAAGGGAGAACCAGCAACCTTAATCCCTGAACGGAAAGATCCAAAAAAGAATACCGCTTCTTTACCGATCAAAATTGTCGGTTATAAAAATGGGAAGCCAGTCATGGCATCCTACTATTGTATGAAGTTAAATGCGGGACGTTAAAAAGAATAATTAAGATAATAAAAACTCATATCATACGCCCAACAGCCGTATGATATGAGTTTTTTATTGTAAGGTTTTTGCCAAGTCAAATATGTTCTTATAGATTGTTGAGCTGCTGCTGTTCAATCTGCAGAAGCATTCTGTCATTTCTGGATGTGTATAGCGGGGTGTGCTGCCTTCTGATATGCTCCATCCTGCAGTGGAGGCATAAATCTTCTGATGAATTATAAATTGTCTCTCCGCATATCATACAGGGCTTTATACTGTAAATAAATTCTTCCCTCTCATCATGATAAAAATGACGGTACATGGCCTCGTCGACATCACTTACTTCTCTTGCTGCGGATTCTTTCCAAAGTCTGTAATTCTGAAATGCGTAGGACCCGGCCTCTCTGCTGATCTGGAAAACCGAGGAGACATCATCCTCATTCCGGCACTGTGCAAAATGAATGGCCATTCTGGGAGCCAGAATATTGCTTGCAAAAAAATTGGCCTGCTGTTCATTATAGGCACATTCTCTCGAATGGCCCAGCATAATATGTCCCAGTTCGTGCATGATGGAGAACCGAATCCTGAAAGGGGATTTGTTCTCATCATAGGCTATGATCCGTTTGGCTCCGTAACGGAAAGCGTCTTCCGAATAATTCCTGCAGTATTGGTAAAGACGTTCATTGATATCCCGTATATTTTGATAAGTGAAAATACGGTATCCATAGTGCCTTAAAATGCTGTAACAATCAATCGGAAATGACTGGACTTCACAGTCTCTGTAAACATCGAGTATCTTAACAAGTATATCGTGATAATTCAAATCCACCAGTCCTTTATAATTCAGATAACATCTTTATAAGTTCTAATTTTTCCTCAATAGACATTTCTTTTCCGTTTCTTGCGATCAGTGTTTTCAAATCTTCATATGATGGTTCTTTTCTGCTGTCAGAGGTCAGGAATTCATCGTCGCAGAAATACTCAGTGGTGACACCGAGTTCCTTCGAAATCTTTAATAAAACTTCTATGTCTGCCTTTCTGCTGTCTCTCTTAATCATCGAATAAATAGTCGTAGGTGCCACATTGATTTTCTTGGCCAGTTCATTGGCATTCATGTGATGTTCCTGCAGTAACAGCTCCAACTTTGCTCCAATTCCCATAAAATATACCGCCTTTCTAATAGAAAGAATAGCATAATAAAAACCAGAAGTAAATAAAAAAATATGCAAATGCGTATAATCATCTTGACATATAACTCATATGCGTATATTATATCAATATAAGATACGCAAACGAGTAATATCAGGAGGTGAGCTGTTGCCATATTTAAATTTAAAAACTGAATTAAAAAAAACAAATATTACAAACGAAGAAATTGCACATGTATTGAGGCTGCGGACAGAAGACGTGCTGGACAAACTGGAAGGCTCAGGGAGATTCACCATCGGAGAAGCAATGCTTCTGAAAAAAAGGTATTTCTCCCGGATGCCGCTGGAATATCTGTTTGTACATACAGCATCTAAGCCGTAACAATTTTACTTTTTATATTAATGAGTATAGAACATTTGTTTGGAAAAGGCAATAGGCATAATAGACAAAATTTAGAGAGGAGTACTATGTTTGACTTTCAGACCGAAAAGGGAAAAACTGACGCAGTTATCAGCATTTTGCTGCATCACTATACAAAGGAGCAGTTATCAGAATTTTATGGAATTTCCATAAGAATAATCAATGAGTGGATCGGGGCATACCGGAGCAGAGCGGCGGCTGAGATCAGAGACAGGCAGATCCGCTTTAACGGAAGAGCCGTAAATAAGATGAGGCCTCTTGTGACCGTTTACAGACCGACATCCGGAGCAATGTATATAGGATGGAAACACATCAGATAAAGAAAAGAGGGATTGATTTGACAGAAAAGGAATTGGGTCAGATGCATTATCTGAACAGGGAAATTGAGAAACTGAATGAAGAACTCAGCTGGATGGAATGTAAGAGTATGATAAAGTCACCGCTGCTGACGGGGATGCCGTTTGGGACCGGGGTCAGCGACAAGACAGCAGACTATGCGGTGCGAATGGAGGAGATCAGAGAGCTGATCGACCTGTCCATTAAAAAACTCCTGCACACGAGGGCAGAGATCGAACGGTTCCTACAGGAGATCGAAGATCCGGAACTCAGGCTTATTATACGGCTTCGTTCCATCAATAATCTCGGATGGCAGGAGATCGGGGAAGAACTTGGGATGGACAGAAGAACTGCGTCAAGGAAGTATCAGAGATTTTGTGAGGAGAAACTTGCTTAAAATGCTGAAAACAGGAAGGAGGAAATTATGAAAAAAATCATAGGCCGTGCCTTAATTTTTACCGCAGTGTTCAGTATTGCTGAAAATGCTATGCCGACGTGGTTTGCTGTTGCGATGGTTATAGGCGGATTTATATGTATGGATTTGTAAAAAGACATTTGCCCACAATGTCCGTGATTAAGCTGATATAGTTATCATGGAGAATAAAGGGTAGAGATGTCAAGTAAGGTAGCAAGGTCTCAGTACCCTTTATTCTTTTTTATCTATATTGTTTGAGAGGATCAGCTCTGGGTAAGTTGCCCACAATGTCCGTATACGAGATGATATAGTTATCATAGAGATCATGATCTCACAAAAAGCTATAGCAAAAACTATTTTCAGGAGGTGAAAAGTAATCGAAGATTTAATCTGTAAAAGACTGTCAGAATTTGCTGGCTTATCGGAAGTACTAGCGGTTTACGACGGTAAGCCTGCGGTATTTACCCGAACAGCTCCAAATGATACAGATGAAAAGTGGCAGGGAGATCCGTATCCTAGAATTCTGGTGGACTTATCTCAGGATGAAGCCATGGAACGCCAGTTTGAACAAGGTTTAAAACTGCAGGCTGTTACTTCAACTGAACAGGCAGTACAACCAGCAGATTTGGAAGCAGTGATTCTTGAGGCGATAGATCTTTGCTTTTTCAGCAGACAGAATATATCTCTTTGCTCCAGATGGAACAGGTCAGAGTTCTCAGAATCACAGGATATAAAAACCGGCAGTTATATTTTTGACATTATGAGATTTGAAAAACAGCAGATTCAGCAGCCGGACCCGGTATTCACTTTAAATGAATGGCTGAAAACGAGCTATCCAGAAGCAAAAATCATTGGATATGATGAGATGCAGGAAGTTTGGAAGGCTTCGAACGAAGCCCCCGCAATTTATGGAAGACTGGAGAGTATCACTCCGGGAAACTATGGGGACACATGGGAAGTGACATGGATGAACGCAGGAATCCGGCTACATTTGATCTCCGGCAGCAAATCCAAAGCCTTCCTGATCAGAAATATCAGCGAGAAACTTCTGATGAAAGAAAAGCTAACGATGAATGACGGCGGACCTATGTTCATTTCAAAGGTAAATTATAATGACACGATGAATCCTTTAAAGAACCGGCAGTTTTTCATTGAATGTCAGTATGGAGTTCTCCGGGAAAAAGAAGAAAAAGATCCGATTCGAAAAATTAATATTCAGGAGGAATGAAATGCGGAGAGAACAAACGATGTATAGTGTGGAAGAATTTGCATGCAGCCCGGAAGTGCTGGAAGCATCTGAAGATTTAATCAGAGCAGCTTTTTCTTATGCAGGATTAGAGGAAGCAACCGAGAAAAAAGCAAAAAAAATAATCAGAGAATTTAAAAATAAGGAGGTACATTAAATTATGGCAGGTACATATCAGACAGGGGAAGAAAAAATCAGACCTGGTGTTTACCGTAAATATGAAACACCAGTGAAAGAAACAGTGGCAGGTGCAATGACTGGAGTCTTTGCAATTCCTGTAAAAGCCGACTTTGGACCGCTTGACACAGTTACGGTTCATACAAAGGCGGATACAGTCAGTGCAATGTATGGAAACGGTGGTACTGTGAAAGGCGCCCTCAATTTATTTGAAGGAGGCGCACAGAAGGTATATGTTTACCGTCTGGGTACAGGGGGAAGCACAGGCAAACTCGAGCTGAAGGACGGAGAGGATGCAGCAGTTGTTTCATTGGAGACAAAATATCCATCACCGACAGCATTTTCTGTTACTTTAAAAAGGAAACTTGGATTTAGCATGAGGAAAGAATTTTCCGTTTATGAAGGTGCAGTATTAAAAGAAAAAATGGAATACGATGTTCCTGAAAGTGGAAATGAAGTTGCGATTTTTGTTGACACAGTGAATAAGAAGTCATCTATTTTTAATGCTGCAAAAAAGACAGAAGAATCAAAACAGCTTGCAGAAATCGTGCAGGAGCCAATCACTGCAGGAACTGAGTCTACAGTGACCAATGAGGATTACAGCACTGCTTTTGATGCATTTGAAGCATACAAGTGGAATATTCTTGTGGCAGATACCGTGGATACCGGAGTTCATACGCTGATGAAAGCATACATGGACCGAATCAAGAAAAATGGTTCCGTTGGTGCGTGCGTTATCGGAGAAGGTACAAATGTGTCCTTTGAAGACAGATTGTCACATGCAAAAGAGTGTAACTGTGAATACGTTATTTATGTGGGAAGCGGATTTGTGGATATGCAGGGAAATAATGTTGACGGATATGAAGCAGTGACGCTTCAGGCTGGAGTTATCGGAAGTACTCCGACAAATCAGTCCATTGTGCATAAAGCGATTCCTAATGCAGTGGATGTGATCGAAGTACTGAAAGATGAGGAGTATATTGATGCGATTAACCATGGTCTGCTTTTACTGTCTCCAAGCGAAGACGGACAGGTATGGTTTGACAGCGGCGTCAATACTCTGACAGTACCGGCGGAAAATCAGGATGCCGGATGGAAGAAAGTTAGAAGAACCATGACCAGATATGAGATCTTTGACCGAATTGACCGCACGATTACTCCGTTAATCGGACGTGTGAACTGTGATTCCGATGGGATTGCGGCAGTCATTAAAGCGGCAAAAGACGTATTAGATGAAATGATCAATGAGAAGAAACTGATGGTTGGAGCGGATTTCTTTGAAGACAAAGAAAATCCTCATGGAACCGATGATGTCCGTTTTGTCATTAAAGTGACAGACCTTGACAGTCTTGAGAAGGTATATCTGAATTACCAGTTTAGTTTTGGAGCAGCAGAATAGGAGGAATGGAAGATGAAAGAGAGAATCGATGTCAGAACAATCATGACAGGAAATGATGGAAAGTTATTTCTGCATGTGAACAATGAGCCGGTATTACTGGCCGAAGTAAAAGAGTATGAAATCAAGGCAAATTTTGCAAATATCGAATATAAACCAGTAGGGGATGTGCAGCAGTATGCAATTCCGGATAAAGTAAAATTCACCCTGAATTTCACAGGGGCAGTTATCCGTGACGACCTTACAATCGCACCGCTCTTAAAAAGTATCAAAGAAACCGGAGCAATTCCGACCTATGATTTCCAGGCATCTGCGGCCCGCAATACAGACGGCAAGGAGCAGAGACTGGTGTTAAAGAACTGTCTGCCTGACGGAGACTTCGACCTGATGACTTTGAAAGCAGGCGAAGTAGTTACAAGACAGCAGAGTTTCGTAGTCAATGAAGTACCGTACTTTATCGACTGGATTGACGGAAGTAAATAAGGAGGAAGAATAAAATGGGAAATGCAGCAAAAGCAGAAGAAATGGTAAAAGTAACAAAAGAAAATGAATTGGATCTGGTACAGGGGCTTTTAGAAGCAGCGGATTTCAGAAACGATGACGATCTCCAGACAGAAATTCAGATCAAAAGAAATGATAAGGTATTTTTTAAGTTCAAAGTGAGACCTTTAAGTGAGGAAGAATTGGTGAAGGCAAGAAGAAACGCGGTTGTTAAAATGCCGAATCCTTCAAATCCAAAATTACCTCCGATTGAAAAAGATCTCAGAGTGGAGGAGTTTACCGCATGGAAAATCTATTATGCAACCGTTGACAAAGAGGAAGTATGGGACAATCCTTCTGTCATGAAAGGACTGGAAGCCAAAGGTTTTCCGGTATTAAGAGGAATTGACGTCATCAATACGGTCCTAAGAGCGGGAGAAAAGGATGCGATCGATGACCAGATCGATAAGATCAGCGGTTTTTATGACTCCGAAATTTCCGAAGAGGAATATGCAAAAAACTAATTAATGCCAGTCCATTGGCTGCGAAGCTGCATTTCATCTGGCAGAAACAGGGAAGACTGCCCTCGGAAATCCTCGGTCTGAATCGGGGAGAGAGGGCATTCGTCCTGGCTTCGACAATGCTGGCAATAGAAGAAGCAAATCAGGCTGAGGAAGATGCACGATAAATCCTCCGGATTTGACTTTAAGCTATATCATTGAGGGGTTAAAGACTAAATATAGAATAATAATACAGAAGAAAAGATATCAGAGGCAATACAGAATGTTCCTGATGTCTTTTCTTTTTTTATACCCGCAGGGTCTCAAATACGGTGTGCCCTGTAAGAGGGTATACATTTAAGAGAAGGGAGGAAAATGGATGGCAGAAACATTGGTCTTAAATATGAAAGGAAATTTTACGGACAGAATCTCTCCGGGTGCGGGAAAAGCTTATCGAAGCCTTGAGAAGCTGGACAAAAAAATGGAAAAAATCATCAGACAGAGCAACCGGTTAAACGGTTTAAAAATAAATATGGAAATTTCAGCCGCAGACATGGCGACGAAGAAAATCCAGAGTATTCTTTCTTTGGGAAGACAGCTGGAAAGAAAGGCGTTTACTGTCAGAGTTAATGTAGACACAAATGTACAGAAAGCAATCAGTACGATTGGAAGTGTTTCGGGAAATATATCACAAAGAGCAGTCTCATCAGTAGCGCCAGCTATACAATATGGAGCTGGACAGGCAATTGGAGGACGAAGTATTTCATCTAGTAGTGCAAAACCAAAAGAAAGTAGTAAACAGAAACCTTTTATAGAAAAAGTCTGGGATAAAGGAAAAGCATTAGCCAATGAATACAAAGATAATGTGGTATCGAATATTCAGCAAAGTGCTCTTGAAAGGACTATAAAGGAATACAAAGACTTGAGTATGGATGTGGCAAAAGAAGCAGGTTTACCAGAGAAAGTCAAAGCAGGAGTTACCAAAATAAAGGGTGGGGCATCGAAAGTAACATCCAAAGTAAAATCATGGCCGATATCTAAAACGATTGGAAGAGGAGTCGAAAAGGTGGCACAGGTAGCGCCTAAAATAAAGGAATTGCCAATTACTAAAACACTTGGAAAAGGAATGAACTTTCTTAAACAAGGAGCCCCAGGAATTTTAGATTATGGAATGTCTGCTTACAATATTGCAACAGCAAAGCCAAAGGATAGGGCAAAAACCGCTGTAAAAGAAGGTGGAAGTTTATTTGGTGGAGCAGTAGGAACAGCAGCGGGAACAGCAGGAGCAGCATGGGTTGGAGGCAAAATAGGAGGAACGATAGGTACAGTTCTTGGAGGACCTGTAGGTACAGTAATTGGTACAGGAGCAGGACTATTGTTAGGTACAGCAGGTTCTATGATTGGGAAATATGCAGGCGGGAAGTTATATGATGGTTACCAGAATCTTAAGAAATCTGTCAAGAATATTAAACTTCCAAAACCACTTGCAAAAGCTGGAAATTTCTTAAAAAAAAGTGCAAAGGGTATTAAAAACTTTTTAACACCCAAAACACCGAAAACGCCGACAAAGCCTTCGGACAAAATAGATCCTTACGGTGTCGGCAATGGCACATATTCCGATTATATGTATAATCCTGGTTTTAAATACGGATATGACACCTTGACAAAAGGACAAAAAGGCGGAGCTAAGAAGAAAAAGGCAGGAAAACCCATAGGCAAAGACATGGGTCAGCAACATGGCAAAGGTTTTGGGAATATGCTCAATTCTACAGTGAAGCAAACAAAGAAAGGTCTTAACTCTGTGGATAAAGGAGCCAAAGGTGCTAAAAAAGGCATGAGCGGTGTAGGAAAGAGTTCTAAAAAAGCGCAGGGTAACATTAAGGGCTTAGGCTCCAGTTCAAACGGTTCCCAGAAGCAGGTTCAGGGACTGGGCGACGGTTCTCAAAATGCGGCAGGCATGATTGAAGGAATGGGAGGATCAGCGATTGGCGTTGTAGATTCACTTGTCATGCTGTCCGGAGCGGCACAGATGGCCGCCGCGAGCCTTGCAAGCATTTCTTTCTTTGGCCTCATGGGAGGCGGAGGAATCCAGAAAAATGCAAACGGAAGTTTTGTAGGAGGCAAGACATTAAGCTGGGTTGGTGAAGACGGACCTGAAGTGATCATCCCTCTGGGCGGAAAGAGAAGAAAAAGAGGCCTCGACCTCTGGCATCAGGCAGGAGCAATGCTCGGCGTATCTCAGCACGCAGACGGCGGTTTTGCAGGCGGAGGAACTCTGGCTGGAAGCAACAGGTCAGGAAAGAAAAAAGCACCGGTCAGCGTGTCTGTGGGAAATATTACGATTCAGCTGAAAGGCGGACAGGACGGAGACGGAAAGAATATCGATCTTCTGAAAGTCTTGAAAGAACAAAAGAATCAGGTGTCTGATGAAATCTGCAGAATTTTGGCTGATGCACTGGAATCAGCTTATCAAAACATTCCGGCCGTACAATAAGAAGAGGAGGGCAAAATGGAAATTAAAATATCAGAGGCAGGCAATTCCAAGAAATATATAAAAGTACCCTTACTTCCGGAAGAACTGTCTTATTCAAGTACAACGAGGTTTCAGGAGTATGAAATATTAGACCTGGGGGAAGTAAAACTGCCCAGGGGAAGAAACTTAAGTACGGTAAGCTGGGAAGGAATCTTCCCGGCTGTTTCAAGGGATACGTTGTCCTTTGTAAAGAAACAGAATACAGCACTTAACAGCCCAAGCTATTATATCAATTATATTCAGGACTGGAAGAAAAATCACAAGAAGCTGAATTTGGAAATTCCCGGTACGACGTTAAAGAAACTGCCGGTATATATCGAAGAGTTTAGTTATCATATCGCTTCTCTGGGCGATTACAATTATTCTATTTCTTTAGTGGAGGCGGCAGACCTTTCCTTAAATAAGACAGTGAAAAAAAGGGCATCGGGTAAAAGTACGAAAAAATATAAGGTCAGAACGAATAAAGAGACTCTGAGGGACATTGCGAAAAAGTTTTATGGAGACGGCCAAAAATATAAGACAATATATAAGGCCAATAAATCACTGATTGATAAGAAAAATGCCAGCCAAAGAAAAAAGGGAATCAAAACAAAACCATATCAGATTTATCAAGGACAGGTCCTTACAATCCCGAGTGTTTCTGGTTCATCCAAGAAAAAAACTTCGGTAGTTGCACTCCAAAAAGCAATTAACAAAGATAAATATGCAAAATTATCTGTGAATGGAAAACTGGATGCAAAAACAAAAAATGCAATGAAAAAGATTGTGATCAGAAGCGGAAAAAGAGGAGAAGTCGTAAAATTTGTTCAGGGAAAAGTGGGAACCACAAAAGATGGTATATGTGGTTCAAAAACCGTAAAAGCCATTAAAGCCTACCAGAGAAAGCATAACCTTAAGGTGGACGGCATGGCAGGATATAACACTTTGATAAAAATGGTGAGTTAGGAGGTGGACTATGGCAGGATCATTAGAGCATCCGTTATACAGGTGTCTGATAAAAACAAAAAAAGCGAATTATAACGTTTCAAATCTGCTGACGAGCCTTACAACGTCACAAAACAATGAGGAACTGGCTCAAAGCGTTTCCATTACGATTCCAAATATAAAAGATAAGAACAAATATCTATATAATAACATTACAGTCCGGGATTCGTTATACCTGTATTGTGATACCGGAAGCGGTTACAAGGAAATATTCAGAGGAATCATATGGGAGAAAGATTATACGAGTGATGTGACAAAGGATCTGAATTTAATGGCATATGACCGGCTGATCTATCTGCAGAATTCACAGGATAATTTTTTCTTTTCAAAAGGAAAAAATACGAAGACCATTCTTCAGACAATTTGTAAGCGATGGGGAATCAAATTAAACTTTCAGTATAAAAGTATCAAACATAAGAGGAAGATCATCAGGGAAGAGACTATTTCTGATGCCATACTTTCGATTTTGGATGAAGTGAAGAAAAAGACAGGAACGAAATATGTGATCTACTGTGAAAAAGGAGTTTTGACCATACGGAAGAGGGCATACAACAAGAAGATTTATACATTAAATCAAAAGGACTCCGCGTTGTCACAGAATACAAGAGTTACCATGGATGGAATGGTGACAAAGGTGGCGATTTACCGGGAACAGGAGTCAGAGAAAAAGGAGCTTCCGCCAAAAAAGGTGACAGTAGTCAAAGGAAATACATCCCGTTATGGTACACTTCAGCAAATTATTGTGAGAGACTCAGATGATAAGAAGTCTGCCCATGCAAAGAAAGAAGCAAAAGAAATTTTGAAAGAACAAGGGAAACCAATATATGAACGTACTCTTGAAGCAGTAGATAATCCATATATTAAAAAGGGCCACAGGATTAAAAGCAGTGCAGGAGCTCTGGAAGGTTATTATACCGTTATCGGAATCGAACATGACTGCTTCAATGGAACAATGAGCTTGGAGGTGGAGACCTGATGGCAGTAAAAGGGAATATAAGACTGGCGGCTATTTTACAGAAGAGAATGGGAAAAATCAAGGAGGCAGGATTTATCCCCAATGCGGAGATAGGAACGTATAAAAATAAGGGATTGGTGCTGGATAGCTTTCCTGATAATGTCATCGGAAATGATGAACTTGTTCTGTGCAGTACCTTGAAAGGAAAACTTGCACAGTCAGCAGGCAAAAGCATCAGAGTATTGGTCGTATGGGCAGATGAAACGCCTGTGGTAGTAGATCAGGTAGAAATGGTGGATGAATCATAATTTAGGGAGGTGATGATATGGCCAATCTTTTTCCTGAGGATATGGAAGATGAGGATTTAGAATTAGAACAGTTGGAAGAACAAATAGATGAGGAACCGGTGGGTTACAAACCAAGCGTCTGTTTTGATGACGGATTAGAAGACTTTAAAAGGGACGGATCTATGAAACTGGTAGAATGCAGCGGTCTGGAGGCATGGATACAGTGGTGCAAAAAAGTTATTCAGACAAAAAGATATGTATGTCAGGCATACAGCGATGATATCGGAATTGATATTGAACAGGCTTTTCAGGCAGGGTCCAGAGAAGAAGCAGAAAGTATATTGGAAAATGAAATCGTGGAGGCCTTGGAAGCAGATCCGTATGGAAGGACTGAGTTTGTACAGTCTGTCACATTTCAGTGGAAAAATCCTGATTCAGTAGAAGTACTTTGTAAAGTCATTGGTATTGATTCAAATGAAGCAGAACTGCAGGCGGTAATTGAGAGATAGTAAGGAGGAAGTATATGGATGAAGAAATTTTAGAGAATTTAGAGGAAGAATTAGAAGATGATGATTTTCAGATCCCTAAGTTTCTTGAGGAATCCAGTGAGGAAGAGGTCCATAAAAGAATGCTGGATAACCTGCAGAAGGATCTGGATACATCAGAAGGCGGGTATGTTTATGATTTAACCAAACCGACAGCCATCGAAGTTTCCCGAATGAAAGAATTTGAACTGGTAGAGGCCCTCAAATTGATCTGGCCGAGATTTGCTGAGGGAATTTATTTGGATTATCATGCGGAAACAAGAGGATTAGAAAGAAAAGAAGCAATCAATGCAAAAGGAATTCTTCGTATCGAAGGACAGGCCGGCACGCTCATACCTGAGGGTGCTGTTTTTACGACAGAAAGTATAAATGATGAACCTGAGAAAGAGTATGAGACTTTAATGGAAGTCCAGATTGCAGAAGAAGGTTTTGTGGATGTAGAGATTCAGAGTGTGGAGGCCGGATTATCTGGAAACAGTGGTGAGAATACAGTCATTCTGCAGGGAGACATCATCGAAGGAATCAACACGGTTACAAATCCTGCTCCGATTGCAGGCGGTTTGGAAGCAGAGGAAGATGAGAGCCTGAGAGAAAGGATCATGGAATATGACCAGACACAAGGGGATTCGTTCGTGGGAAATATGAACGACTATAAACGCTGGGCTTTATCTGTGGAAGGGACCGGGAATGCCAGGATTGTCAGCCCGGAAGACGGAAGCGGAATCGTAACCATCTATTTGACAAGTTCAGATGGAAAACCTGCGACAAAGGACTTATGTCTGGAAGTTCAGAATTATATCATGAGGCCGGATAATCCGGATGAACGGCTGGCGCCTGTCAACTCCATAGTAAATGTAGAACCAGCGGCAGAACTTTCTATTGCGGTGAAAGCGGTTGTCCAGCTAAAAGATAATACAATGGAAAACGTCAGAGAAACATTTATAAAAAGCATGCAGGAATACTTAACAACAGCGGAGACTGACGGGGAAATCAGATATACGAAGATAGCTAATATTTTGGGAAGTACAGCCGGGGTTTATGATTTCAGCAATCTTACTGTAAATTCCGGGCAGGTGAATATTCCGATTGAAGGCGGAAAGATCCCGGTATTAGATCTTCAAAATCTGGAGCTGACAGAATAGGAGGTAGTTATGGCAGTACATACAAAATTGATGGAAGAAGTTCTGACCAGTGAAGAAGCTCAGAAAATCATTGATTTTGTCAGCCCCGTTTACGGGAATTCCTATGTCGCTCTTAAACTTTTTCAGAGCATCGGGCTGGCATTAGATGAGATCAACAGTTTTCCGGATGATTTTATAGATCAGATCATGATACAGACTGCAACATGGTCTCTGGATTACTGGGAAGAACAGTACAGACTTTATCCGGAACCCGGATGGAGCATAGAACAGCGCAGAAAAAATCTGCTGGAAAATTTGGGACACCGGTTTAACAATCCCAAAAAAATTGAAAATGTACTTGAAGTATTGACAGGACATAATGTTCAGATTGAAGAGAATATCGAGAAAAACAAATTTCAGGTGTTTGTCATGGGATATGTCAGAGATCTGAAGCCTGTCACGGACTTTGTGGATAAAGTAAAACCGGCGCATCTTAGCTATAAAATCAAGATGTCAGAATTAATTGAGGCAGATGTGTGGATTTATACTGGAATCTGCCTTTCTGAACATGAATTTTACAGAATCGAGGTGGAATAAAGTGAATATATGGAAGTCAGCAGTTATTACAAAAAAAGGGCAGGCTCTGCAGGATAAGCTGATTGCAGGGCAGACATTACAATTTACAAAAGTACAGACCGGGACTGGAGAAGCAGTCATTACTCAGCTTGAAGACCAGACTGATCTGATCGGTCCCAATCAGCTTATTACATTTCAGCAGATAGAAGAAATAGACGGACATATCGACATTTCTGTGCTGTTGGAAAATACCAAGCTAGTGAAAGGATATGAACTCTGGCAGGTCGGAATTTTTGCTCAGGATCCGGATGAAGGAGAAATTTTATATTGTCTGGCACAGGCATCAGAGGCAAAGAAGATTCCTGCGGCATCGGAGAATCCAGGGTTTTCGGTTACATGGAAATTTCATTTAAAGAATTCCGGTAAAGCAGAAACGGATATTTCGATAACTCCTGCCGGATTGGTCGATTTCCGGCATTTTGATGAGAGAAAGAACGAAGTAAATCAAAGATTTCAGGATGTAGAGACAAAAATGGGAAGTCTGGACAACTTAAAGACCAGTGAAAAACAGAGTCTTGTCTTAGCAGTCAATGAACTGAAAACAGGAGTGGACCGCTTAAACCAAACATTTCTCGAAAAAACATATCCTATCGGAAGTGTTTATACATCTGTTAGATATCAAAATCCTTCCCAGCTTTTTGGAGGTGTCTGGCAGGAATTTGCCAAAGGGCAGGTATTAGTAGGAGTAAACACCACAGATCCGTTATTTAATACCGTAGAAAAATCGGGCGGAAGCAAAAACTCTGTAGTAGTTGCACATAACCACAGTGTAAATGGATTGTCAGTCAGTCCTGTAGGAGACCATACACATACAATTAATAGTGCAGGAAACCACAGACACGGAGTATATGCTGATGTTGACTGTATCACTTCAGCCACAGGGGCCAGGGATCTGGCCTGCCCCGAAAAAAATAAGGATACCCTATGGGAATCCGCAACACCGTATGCAGGAAATCATTCACATTCTATGTCTGGTAAAGGAGGACATAATCATACGGTACCAGCCCATTCCACAAACAGCAGCGGTGGAGACGGCACAAACAAAAATCTGCAGCCATATTTAACAGTATATTATTGGAAAAGAACAGGGTGAGACGAGAAGTGATCGAACAAATTTTAGCAGTATGCGGCGGCATCAGCATCATTGGAGGTGCCGGTGCCGTCATTTATAAAATCATTTATCCCGCTCTGCAGTTCAGCCAAAGGGTGGAACAGCTGGAGGAGCACTCGGAAAATGACTATCAGCGGCTGAAAGGACTGGAGGAGATGCAGAAACAACAGTCCAAATGCTTAGCCGCAATGCTGAACCATCAGATAACAGGAAATGGGATAGAAAATATGAAGAAAATAAGAGATGAGCTTTTGGAGAGCATTATTGAAAAATAAAAGGGGGGTCAAACAGATGGATTTGAGCTTTATTACGGAATATTATATGCCGATGGTCCTGACAGCATCTTTGATCATTGGTTATGTGGTGAAAAAATCGCTGGATTTTATTCCTAACAAGTACATACCATTGATTCTTGCCGTCAGCGGTGCGGTGCTTGGCTGTATCGTAAACAAGACGGTTGCACTGGAGCCTGTGGTTTATGGAGCATTTTCCGGACTTGCCAGTACAGGGCTTCACCAGGCATTTACGAGATTAGTGGAGGGGGAATAAGATGGCAGTTTACAATATCAGTGCCGGGCATAATCCGTCCGGGAAGGTGGCCTGCGGTGCAGTCGGACTTTTAGATGAGTCAAGAGAAAACAGGCTGGTTGTTAAAGAAATCATCAGTCTGTTGAGATCTGCCGGGCATAAAGTATACGATTGTACTTGCAGCAACGGAAAGAGCCAGGGAGATGTTCTGAAAAAGATTGTTGCCAAATGTAATAAAAGAGAAGTTTCACTGGATGTCTCTATTCACTTTAATTCAGGGAGAAACGACTGTTCCGGCGACGGGAAAATCGCCGGTGCAGAGGTCTGGTGTACGGCATCCTCCGGAATCAAAAAGCGTGCAGCAGAAAAAATTTTAAAAAATATGAAAAAACTTGGTTTTACAAACAGAGGAATCAAGACAACAGGCGGACTTTATTACCTAAATCATACAATTAATAAAGCAATTTTGGTGGAAGTTTGTTTTGTGGACGACAAAGACGATTGCGAACTGTACAAAAAAGCTGGGTACAAAGAAGTGGCCAGGGCGATCGCTGAAGGAATTGCAGGGGAAGAAATAAAGCAGGGGAAAACTAGTAAATATACTGCCGTGAAAAAAACTTCGTCAAAAGAGGCGGTCCGCTGGCTTCAGGGAAAGCTGAATCAATGCTATACAGGGACACTCCCAAAACTCGCAGAGGACGGTATTTGGGGTCCGAAAACTCAGGAAATGCTGGAAGCATACTGGGAACAGCTGAATTGGAGAAAAGGAAGTTATGCAGGCGGAAAAACCTGTAAAGCACTGTATAAAAACAGGAAAAAATGACATATCTGTGCTATAATTTAGTTACAACAATACGATGATTCGGAGGGAGAGAGATGATTTGTCAGAATTGTGGTAAAGAGAACAGGGAGGATGCTCTGTACTGTGAATGGTGCGGCGTAAAGCTGGAGGTTCCAAATGAAAAGGATCAGCAGTTTCGTTTGTTTCTGAGCAGGAAAGAGCGGAATTCCGGTATCTTCTGGAGTGTTGTAACACTTTTCTATGCATGGTTAGCATTAAGTTATTGGTTTGTCTGGTTTGGAGCCATTTATAATGTAGTCGTTATTATTTTAAGGTTTGTGCAGGCGGAAAAAGTAAAAAATCCATCTGTAGATCTGGTGCAGTCTTATCAGAATAAGAAGAAACTTCTTATCGTAACGCTCATTGTAAATGTATTAATTGGTTGGTTTCCGGTGGCTCTCGCAGGTTATTGGAACGATAAGACCAAGATAAACTATGTGATGAAAAATCCTGAGTTTGTAAAACAGTGACAGGAAAACAAAAAGAACAGGAAACAAAATCAAATTTTTGCTTCCTGTTCTTTTTTATTTGAATTGGTTTTCAACATAATTCCGCATTTCCTGCCGGGTCTTCATCTGTTTGGCACCGTCGATGACCTGACGCTGTTGGTCAGAAGTCAGCGAAGAAAATGCAGACAGGGCATTTTCGTGCTGTGCCAGTTCCATGGTAAATCCGATTGGAATATCTTCATTTCTCATAGTCATCACCTCAGAAATAGTATGACCGGAATCAGACAAAAAATACGGAAATAACATTCTATGCATTGCAGTCAGTCGTAATCGTCATAATCATCATCGTCGTCCCATTCCACATAAACGTGGACGTAGGCTTTTACCTTCGGATTATCTTTGCAAGTCAGCGTGATGGTTGCTCTGCCAGGTTTTTTGCCATAGATATAACCTTTGGAATTGACAGTCGCAACTTTTTTGTTGCTGGAAGAAAACGTTACCTTCTTGTTTGTGGCAGTCCGGGGATAAACCTTGTATTCGATGTCTTCCCAATCATGAACATCTACATCGGTGTAGCGGTCTTCCACCCAGATTCTGGTTGGCTTTGTATACTTCTTTTTTGCTTTTTTCTTTACCGTGATCGTACATGTCTTTTTCTTCTTTGTACCACGGATACGGCAGGTGATTTTAACTTTTCCAGTTTTCACTGCTTTTACAGTGATGTCATCATCTCTGCGGTCTCTGCTTACGATCTTCACAATTTTTTTGTTGCTGGTAGACCAGATCAGCTGGTCATCGTCGTAGTCAGAAGGGCGCGCGTAGGCTTCCAGCTCAAATTTTTGTCCTACCCGCAGGGTCTTCTTAGAGTAATTCAGCCTTCTTATAGAGGTCGGTTTTGGATCATCTTCGTCGGCATGGATGCTGAGCGGTGATATAATGACCGTCAGACTTAACAATGCTGCCAGTACAGCAGGCAGTAATTTTTTAATTTTCATATTTTCCTCCCATGAATCTTTAATCGTCATATTCTACAATTACATATACGTAAGCTTTTACCTTTGGATTAGCTTTACATGTCAGTGTAATCTTTGTTCTGCCCGGACGGACTCCTCTCACATCACCGCGGGAGTTTACGGTTGCTATTCTTTTATTGCCGGAACGGAAGGTTACTTTTTTGTTTGTAGCTTTTTTTGGATATACCTTATAATCAATATCCTCTGTATCATTTACGTCTACATCCATCCGTTTATCTTCCAGTTTGATCTTTGTTGGTTTTATGTATTTCTTTTTCGCTTTTTTCTTTACCGTTATGGTGCAGGTTTTCTTTTTCTTTGTTCCCCGGATGCGGCAGGTAATCTTTACTTTTCCGGTTTTCATGGCTTTTAATGTAATATCATCGTCTCTGCGGTCTTTGCTGATGATTTTTACGATTTTTTTGTTGCCGGTAGACCAGATGAGCTGGTCGTCATCGTAATCATATGGCCTTGCATAAGCCTTCAATTCAAACTTCTGCCCGACTCTGACAGTCCTCTTTTTATAGTTGAGTTTTCGGATAGAAGTGGGTTTCGGGTCGTCGCTGTCTGCATGAATTACTGCAGGGGACAGGGAAAGGGAAAGTCCCATCATGAATCCCATGAACATTAACAAGATTTTTTTGACTTTCATGGCTTACCTCCTTCGTCATAAAATACGTTTGCAGTGACAATATCTTCCGGCCTGCCCCGCATTCTGACAGGAAACAGGCCTGAGATATTGAAAATAAAATTCAGCGGTTAATCATCGATGCCAAATTTGTTTTCTAAAGTATCTTCTGCAAAATCAAGTTTGTCTTCCAGAGCGTCAATCCTGCGTTCGATTTCTTTATATTTTGCAGCTGAGAGTTTTCCGGTATCATACTGATGCTCATAATCGTCATCCAGAGTATCCAGTTCATGGTCGATGGCATCCAGTTCCTTTTTCAAACTATAAAATTTATCCTGATTTTTGGAAACATCGGAGACGGGTTTTGCTGCCTGGATTTTTTTTGTAATCTGTGAGATTTTTGTCTCATATTTGCTGAAGTCAGGTGTGTCGGAAGCGGTCGCCTGAGTCTCTGTTGACTTTTCTGTGGCATTTTCGGTTCCCTCTGCTGTCGTGGCAATGTCCTGTGTGGTAGTTGCTTCGGCCTGGTCTTTCGGTGTGCTTTGGCATCCTGCAAGTAAGAATACAAATGCTCCGCAGGCTAATATGGCTGTTATTTTATTTTTCATAATGAAATTCTCCTTTCGTATCTTTGATAACTTTATTATAGTTCCCTTTTATTAAAATAAAATTAAAGACTTCATTAATTTTAAAATGTTCTATGTATCTTTTTTACATTGAGAAAAATAGAAATATATGTTATTATTATTTATATAAAAGCTGGTTATATGACAGCAAATAGCATTCAGATAAATTTGACGGCATAGTAGAGAGAACTAATGCCGTTTTTGTTTTTTGAGATTATGAGAGAGGGAATGAGGATTATGAAAGAAAAAAAGTCAGGAGAAGTGTGTGGATTTACAAGCCGTATAAGAATTGCTGTACAAGTTTTTACGTTGTTTATGGCAGTGATATTAGCCTGTACATACATAGAGATTTATGGTGCAGGATTGGTGCCTGCCTACGCGTCACCGGCAGTTGTTAAACCTGAAGAGGGAGATGGTACTGCCGATCATCCCTATAAGATTGGTACAGCCCAAGAACTCTATTGGTTTGCAGAACTGGTAAACAGTGAAAAGGATAAGGCTGCTTGTGCTGTATTAACAAAAGACATCGAAGTAAATACGGGGGATGTCAGCGGATGTGATGGAAAGAAAGAAGAAGGATGGCAGGAATGGACTCCTATAGGAGACTTTTCGTCTGGAGGATATGAAGGCACATTTGATGGACAGGGACACACGATAAGCGGGCTCTATTTCAATGACAATGAAAAAAGGGCAGGATTATTTGCACGATTAATCGGAGCAGAAAAAGATGCTCCTGCCCGTGTAAGAAATGTTGGTATTGTAAATTCCTATATAAACGGGGAAGATGTAGGTGGAATTGCAGGACAAGCCCAGTATGCAGAGATAGACCAGTGCTTTAATACTTCCATGATTACGAGTGATAATAAAGTCACCTGTTGTCTGGGCGGCATTGTAGGAGAAAGTTTTGACACATATATTCATAATTGTTTTAATACTGGGACTGTAATAGGAAAGAATGCTATGTTTAGTTCGGTGGCAGGCATTTGCGGGTATAGTATGTCTTCGTCAGGCAAACTAAATAACTGCTATTATCAGGCAGAGAAGATTGACAGGGCTTACAATACAGGCAATCAACCCATTGTGACAAAGACTGAAGGAGTATCAGCCGAGGCATTCGCAGCAGGAAAAGTTACCTACCTTTTGAATGCCAACGATGAGGCAGCTTCAGATGTATGGGTCCAGAATGTTGACAATGGAAACACTCCTTATGGGAAAATACCGGAATTTAAAAATGCCAGCAAGGCTGCTGCTGTTTATCAGGTAACCGCATATAATTGTGACAAGACGGCGCCTTTGAAAGGAGTCGATGCTTACAGCAATAATGCGGCGGAACATGTGGCTACTCATATTTATAACAGCAGCACGGGAATATGCAGCGGATGCGGAAAAAATCATAAAGAGATTGCGGGATCCCATTCATATGATATCAATCATAAGTGTACGGTATGTGGATATGTTTGTCCTCACACTTATGACGCAGAAGCTCAAGATGGTATTTGCATAGAGTGCGGGTATGGACATGAACATGAAGTGACCGATTTTAATGAGGAACATGTCTGCGGAGTCTGTGGATATTTTTGCAAAGATCATAAGTATAATAAAGGCACCTGTTCTACGTGTGGATATGAACATCCGGAACATACCTACGAAAAAGGAGCCTGTATGGTCTGTGGGTTTGAACATCAGGAGCATCAGTTTGAGGAGGGTGTCTGTATAATCTGCGGATACAATTGTCCGCACAAATATGCTGATGGATTTTGTACAATTTGTGGTGTGGCATGTACAGACCATCATTATGTGAATGGTTTCTGTAATGTCTGTAAAGGATGTGAGTCAGCAACAGACACTGATAATGACGGAATACTTGAGATTGATAACTCGGGAAAACTGTATTGGTTTGCGGAGCAGGTGAATGCAGGAAGTTCAGGTATGAAGGCTGAGTTGACGAGAGATATTGTTGTCAACCCAAATATCCTAAAGGAAGATGGTTCTCTGGTTGATGGCGCAAATGATCTGCGGAAATGGACTCCAATCGGTACGAAGGAGAAAAACTATACAGGAGAATTCGACGGAAACGGGCATACAATTTCCGGATTATATTGTACCTTCAGATCGGACTATTCCGGATTATTTGGATATATTTCAAACGCGACAATAAAAAATATAGGAGTAAAAGATTCTTGGTTTTATGGAAAATATTACACAGGAAGTATTTGTGCATATAGTACTAATAATTCTTTGATTGGAAAGTGTTTTAACGATGGAAGCACTGTAATCGGCACATATGGGTATATTGGAGGAATCAGCGGCTATTCAAGTCAGACGGATATACGGAATTGTTATAATACAGGAGACATCTCAGCTACAGAGTCTCTTGGATGTAATGTGGGAGGTATCTGCGGAGGGTTCAGCCATTACGATAGCGGTTCTGTTGAGAATTGTTCCAATACCGGAAAAGTTTCATTTGCTAAAATAACTGGAGTACCGAAATATTATATTGGGGGTATTTGCGGATTTACTTATAATCAAGATTTCAAAAATTGTTATTATCTCGATGATGAAGAATCGGATGAACTTGAGGGAACAACACATAAGACCAGAGAACAGTTTTCATCAGGAGAAGTCACATGGCTTCTAGACACATCGGATGGAACTGTAAATCATACAAATGGCTGGAAACAAAACTTAGAGACGAAAGAACCAGGGTTTGATAAACAAGGCTTGTTAATATACCGTTTATCTTATCAGAAAGAGGATGATCCCAAGAGATACATAGAATATTTTGATGACTCATATGATCTGAAACCATTAAATTTATCAGGTGATTGGGTATATGAAGGTGATACTCTAGATCAGAAAAACAAAGACGGAGATTCATACATTGATCTAACGGCAACAATCTATTCTGACCTCACAATAAAGCAGCTGGTTCCTATTCGTATTAAGTCTGATCTGCCGACAGATATTGCAGGAACTTATCCCAGAGAGTTTTCAACAATTTATCTGTGTGATTATGTAGAAAATCTTGAAAATGTAGGGGGTATTAAATCCTGTGAGGTTACAGAGGGGACGGTTCCTCCTGGTTTAAAATTGTCAGAAAGCAGGGAAGACGTAGGGAAGATCATGGGCTTTTGTGATGAGGCCGGTACGTATCCTGTTACCTTTACACTGACAGGAAAATATGATCAAAAAAAAGAACTAAAGCTGGTTTTTAAAATTGCAAAGGCAGAAGGCGAGCTTAAGTTTAAAAATTATTATCAAAATCATACTTATGATGGGGGGCCTCTTGAAGAACCAACAAACGATAATGCGGAAACTTTCACGAACAGGGAAGGGGAGTTTTCGCGTAGATGGTTTTCAGGTTATAATGACGGGAAGATCGAAGGACTGGAAGAATTACAAAGTGCGCCTAAAGATGTAGGAATTTATACAGTGCAGATAACAAAAGGAGAGACAAAAAATCGCAAAGCAGTTTCTGCAACGATGAAAATAGAAATTAAGCAGGCATATATCCATCATTTTCTGGAAGAACTTGAAATAACGCCATATAAAGGGGTATACGATGGAAAATCGCATGATGCAGTAAAAATAGCCGGCGTGTCTGACGATATGAAAGTCCAATATAGCTTAAATGATTCAGCGTTTAGTGAAGAAATGCCTCAACTTACTGATAAAGGTTCTTATAAAATCGCAATACAAATTTCAGGAGATAATTTTTATAACAAATATATTTATTATGATAAAGATAGAAATCCATGGATTTCTGCAGGGATCACGGAAAAAGAATTGACTTCTGAAATGGTACAGGAGATTCCTGGCCAGATTTATACGGGAAATCCAATTACACTGGAAGATGATTTATCTATAATAGATGAAGACCATAAACTCATTTTAGGGAAGGATTATGAGATAACAGGATATTCTGAGAATACATTTGCTGGCTCTGCTGCCTGGGTAGAGATTCAGGGAAAGAATAATTATACTGGCATTGTAACCCAGCCTTTCACGATAGTAAAGGCAGACAGAGCACCAAATATCCCGGATGAAGAGATAACAGTGGATTATGAAGTTGAATCTGTGTCTGAGGTTGACCTGCCGGAAGATTGGGAATGGACGGAAGAATCTTTTGATAAAGAACTTCATGTCGGTGAAACGACTGCGACAGCAGAATACATGGGAGAAGATAAAGGAAACTATAAAGTTGAATCTGTCGAGATTCAGATTACAAGGCAGGAATGTCCTCACGAGCATACAGAGTTGGTGCATAAGAGTAAACCTACTTATACAGAAGACGGGTATACAGGAGATATTCAGTGTATCATTTGTAACGAGATCATTGAGTATGGGGAAGTGATTCCAAGACTGGACCCGACGGATATTAGCGGTGCTAATGTATATGGTATACACGATTTAGTTTATACAGGGAAAGCACAGACCCTTCATCTGGAAGTAGTTATAAAGGGGGAAACCTTAAAGAGAGAACAGGACTATACCATTGATTATGAGGACAATACAAAAGTAGGAAAAGCAACTGTGAGAATCACAGGAACCAATGGATACACGGGAACAATTATAAAAAGTTTTTTGATTACAAAAGCGGAGAAAGCACCCAATATGCCTGCCGGGTTCCTGAATGTGAGTTACAGCAATGAAACGGTGTCTGATATTTTGCTGCCGGAAGATTGGGAATGGAAGGAGTCGGATAAGAGAAAAGAACTCATAGCCGGGGAGACAGTTACCGCTGCAGCAGAATATGTGGGAACTGATAAAGACTGTTATGAATCCACCAATGTAATGATGCGTATTACGAGGCTTGCATGTGCCCATAAAAATACGGAAGTAACAGGCAAAACAGAAGCAAGCTATGCGGCAGAAGGATATAGCGGAGATGTTTATTGTAAGATATGCGGAAGAATTGTGGAAAAGGGGAGGAGCATTGAAAGACTGAAACCAAGAAGTATTGCCGGAGCATCTGTATATGGTATCAGGACATTAAACTATACAGGGAAACCACAGACTTTACCCATAAAAGTGATTGTTTCAGGAAAAACTTTATCCAGGGATATTGATTATACGTTGAGCTACAAAAATAATACTAAGATTGGGACGGCAGAGGTATGGATTAAGGGCAAAAACATGTATTCCGGAAGTATCATAAAAAAATTTAAGATATCCGCACTAAAAGGTAGGATTTACTCTGTAGGAAGCATGAAATATCAGGTTATAAGTTCGGCGGGAACAGTTAAATTGATTGGCAGTTCGAGATCTAAAACATCCTTAAAAACGCTTACAATTTCGAGCAGTGTTAAAATTGGCGGAAAGAATTTTCGTATTACAGCCATTGGGGACAAAGCGTTTAAAGGATATAAAAAGCTTAAGAAAGTTACTGTTGGAAACAATATAGTGTCAATTGGAAAAGAAAGTTTCAGCGGATGTAAAAGCTTAAAGTATATTTATATTAAAACTGCTAAGCTTAAAACCATGGGGAAAAACGCCATAAAAAGTATAAATAAAAAGTCTGTTATAAAGGTTCCGCGAAAACAGTTGAAGAAGTACAAAAAGCTGATGAAAAGCAGAACCGGTTTTAAGAAGACAATGAAAATAAGAAAATAACTTTAAACAGGAGGTGTAAAAGATACAGGTGTTCAATTCATGAGCACCTGTATTTTCCATGTAAGTCAGTAGAATTCTCAGGTAAATTAAATTAAAACGTTTTCATAAAATTACATTTATATTATAATAGTTCCATATGGAGGTATGACATGCGCCTGTTAATTGTGGAAGACGAAGAGGATTTGAGAAGCATCTTAAAAAAGAAACTGATGAAAGAGCATTACACTGCAGATGACTGCGGAAATGGCCTGGATGCACTGGATTATATCAATATGGCGGATTATGACGGCATCATCCTGGATATTATGCTGCCTGGGATTGACGGACTGGAACTGCTGAAAAAGATCCGGGAGGAGGGCAATGACACACCGGTATTGTTTCTGACTGCAAGAGACGGCATTGAAGACCGCGTGAAGGGTCTGGACCTTGGAGCGGATGACTACCTTGTAAAACCTTTTTCATTTGAAGAACTTATGGCCAGGGTGCGGGTTATGATGCGGAGGAAACCGGCACTGGTTTCTAACCGGCTGACGATTGGTGATCTGGTTCTGGACTGTGAATCAAAGGAAGTTACCCGTGCAGATAAAAAGATATCTCTTTCCAGCAAGGAATTTATGGTCCTTGAATATATGCTGAGAAATCAAAATATTGTGCTGTCCAGGGAACAGATTGAGCAGCATGCATGGAATTATGATTTTGAGGGCGGATCTAATGTTGTGGATGTCTACATCCGTTATCTGAGGAAAAAGATTGACGAAGGATTTGGGTGTAAGCTGATCCACACGGTGAGAGGCGTTGGATACGTCCTGAGGAAAGAAGAATGAGAAGATTTTCGATTAAAAAAAGAGTAACCCTTTGGTACACAGGTATGATCGCTGTCGTGCTGGCAGCAGTATTTGCAGGGGTTTTCATATTTATCAATCAGCTGGAACTGTCCAAGACAGAGGAAGATCTACAGGGAATGGTGGCCGATTTTGCTGACGAGATAGAGTTCCAGAACGGAACCTATTATCTGGACCCGGAGGTAGACTATTATGACGACGGTGTCATGTTTTGTATCTATGATCAGGAAGCCAGGCTGCTGCACGGCAGTATGCCTGTGGAATTTCCCAAAGAGACGAAGCTTCAGTCTCATGAAGTCCGAAACATAAAGCAGGGAAGCAAGCAGTGGATGATCTATGACGCCGCTTACCAGTACGGGACCGGAAAGGCCATCTGGATCAGAGGAATCGTCTCTATTCACGGCATGGAACAGATCATGCATATGGTTCTGCTGGCCTTTTTAGCTGTATATCCGCTCCTGATTCTGGCCATTGGGCTGATCGGATACATGATGACGAAAAAAGCCCTGAAACCGGTGGATGATATTTGTACTACCGCAGGGGAGATCAGCAGCGGTGCGGATTTGTCAAAGCGCCTCCCGGAACCGAAATCGGAAGATGAAATGCGTCAGCTGACTTGTACGTTCAATGAAATGTTTGACCGTCTGGAGGCATCGTTTGAGGACGAAAAACAGTTTACGTCCGATGTTTCCCATGAACTGAGGACTCCGGTTTCTGTGATTATAGCCCAGTGTGAATATGCCCTGGAGGAAGATACACTCAGTGAAGAACAGAAACATGAGATTCAGATTGTTCTCCGGCAGGCTAAGAAAATGTCGGATCTTATCTCACAGCTTTTGATGATTGCCCGGTGCGAGAGAGGAAAAGAGAATTTCCAGTTTGAGCCTGTGGATATGAGTATGCTGGCAGAAATGACCTTGGAGGAACTGTCACAGAGAGCCGGTGAAAAAAGGATTCATCTGCTGAGTGAGATCGAGCCCGGACTCACAGCCAGAGGAGACCAGATGCTTCTGACCAGGATGCTGATCAATCTGGTGGAGAACTCCATTGACTATGGAAAGAGAAATGGGATCGTGAAGGTATCTCTGTTCAAAAAAGACGGGAAGATTCGGGGAATCGTGAAGGATGACGGGCAGGGCATCGGAGCGGAACATTTAGACAAAATCTGGAACCGTTTTTACCGTGCAGACAGGAGCAGGAACAGCCAAAACCAAGTCAGGGGTACCGGTCTGGGCCTGTCTATGGTAAGATGGATTGTCAGGATACATGAAGGACAGATTTGGGTAAAAAGCAAGGAAGGAGAAGGTTCAGAATTCATATTTGAATTAAAGGAAATGTAGTTATGGAGAAGAGAGAAAAGTTTTCATCGAGGATTGGATTTATCTTAATATCGGCAGGATGCGCCATAGGGATCGGGAATGTGTGGAGGTTTCCGTTTGTAACCGGGCAGTACGGAGGAGCCGCCTTCGTACTGGTATATTTGTTTTTCTTATTTGCGCTGGGTCTGCCGATCATGGTCATGGAGTTTTCGGTGGGGCGTGCCAGCCAGAAAAGTATTGCAACTTCATTCCAGACATTGGAGCCTGAAGGGACAAAATGGCATTGGTACAGTTACTTCGGAATGGCGGGAAACTATCTTTTGATGATGTTTTATACGACCGTGGCAGGATGGATGATCAGCTATTTCTTCAAGATGCTGAAAGGTGATTTTGTGGGAAAAAATCCGAAACAGGTTGAGGCCGTGTTCGGAGAACTGCTGTCAAAACCGGAAGTGCTGATCTTCTGGATGCTGGTCGTTATTGTTGTCGGATTTTTGATCTGTTCGCTGGGGCTTCAAAACGGGGTGGAAAAGATTACTACGGTCATGATGTCCTGCCTGTTTTTAGTCATCCTTGTGCTGGTCATAAGGTCCGTCACACTTCCGGGAGCATCAAAAGGACTGTCTTTTTATTTAGTGCCGGATTTTCAGGCCATGAAAGAGCAGGGGATTATGAAAGTAGTCTCTGCGGCGATGGGACAGGCGTTCTTCACACTGAGTCTTGGGATTGGAGCCATCGCAATCTTCGGAAGCTATATTGACCGGTCATACCGTCTGACAGGAGAAGCTGTCAGCGTTGCGGTATTAGATACACTTGTAGCTCTTATGTCAGGACTGATTATCTTTCCGGCCTGCTTTGCTTTCGGAGTGCGGCCGGACAGCGGACCGAACCTGGTATTTATCACACTGCCGAATGTATTTAACGAGATGCCGGGTGCCAGGATATGGGGAGCCCTGTTCTTCCTGTTTATGTCCTTTGCGGCGCTGTCGACCATTATCGCAGTATTCCAGAACATTATTTCTTTCGCACAGGATCTGTGGGGATGGACGATTAAGAAAGCCAGTATTTTTAACGGGATACTGATCACCATATTGTCGCTTCCATGTGCACTGGGCTTTAATGTCTGGAGTCACATCATGCCGTTTGGGGCGAACAGTACGATTCAGGATCTGGAGGATTTTATTGTGAGCAACAATATTCTTCCACTGGGGTCTTTAGTGTATCTTCTGTTCTGTGTGACAAAATACGGCTGGGGATGGAAGAACTTCAGTGAAGAGGCCAATGCGGGAAAAGGAATTAAATATCCGGAATGGACGAGAAAATATGTTACATTTATTCTTCCGCTGATCGTTATTTTTATATTTATACAGGGTTACATTGACAAATTTAAATAAAAAGGCAGAATATCAAAAGGGTCTTGGAATTATCCAAGGCCCTTTCTCTTTAATGAAGCTATAAATTGATGACGCTGCCTGTTTTCATATAGCGCACTCTTTCTTTCATTGTTTTTTTCAATATGCGGAAAGCGGGAATACCCGTGCAGTGGCCGGTATACACACAGGAGATACCCCGATTGAGAAGCTGTCTTCCCAGCGCTTGGATGCCTTCCGGCCGACCGCTCATACTGCCCGGACCCCGGAGTCCCATGGTGTGAAAACCGCCGAATACATAAGAGACTTTCTTACCCGTTGCCTTCAGGGCATGATTGACTTCATCAACGATAGAAACAACACCCGCATGGCAGCAGCTGTTGAACAGCACAAGATCATGTTCGCGTTCAAAGACGAGACTCTGTTCGTGGCTGAAATCATCAGGTCTGAAACTGTTTTTTGCCTTAATATACATGTGCCCGCTGCGGCCCCTTTCCGAAAGCCCGGGAATGTTGTGTGAAACTGTCCAGACACCGGGCTCTGTCTCTGTTGTGCCGGACACAAATCTAAGGCGGCTTCGATATTTTTCCAGGAGACCCTTCGGTACTCCGATGTATTGCCTGTAGAGCAGGAACTTAGAATAACAATTTTCTCTGACAGTATTTTGAAGATAAAGCACCGCTTTTGAATTCTCGGAAAAGAATTCACGGTATCCGCCGGAGTGATCATAATGGGCGTGAGAGAGAAAGGCCGCATCCACATCGGAAAGGCGGATGCCAAGCCGGTGCGCATTTTCTGCATACTGTCCAGAGGCGCCGGTGTCCAGAAGATAATTTTTTCCTTTGTATTCGATATGTACAGCCAGTCCGTGCTCTCGGCACAGAGAGTCCGGAGCCTGATTCTCAATGAGAGTCGTAATTTTCATATGATCTTCCTCCTGAAACGATGATTAATTGTCTGTTTTTTCCTTTGGTATCGCTACATTTAAGACGATAGCAACCAGAGCTGCGGGAACGATCCCGGAGCCGCCGAAGATCAGCTGAACCGCCTGAGGAAGATTTGCCAGGGCCTGGGAGTTGGCGCCGAGCCCATAGCCGAGTCCTAATGCCACAGATACGATGGTTACAATCCGGTTGCTTACTCCATCCTTGGTGATCAGCTGGATTCCGCTGACTACGATGGAAGCGAACATCATAACCGCAGCTCCGCCGAGAACGGATTGCGGCATGATAGAAACTAAAGCGGCAAGTTTCGGAAACAGTCCGCAGATCACGAGGAAGCCTGCGCCCATGGCGATAGAGTATAAATTGACAACCTTTGTCATTCCCACAAGTCCTACATTTTGGCTGAAGGATGTATTCGGAAGCACTCCGAAGACAGAAGCGAAGGAAGATCCCAGACCGTCACAGATTACACCGCCGGAGAGCTCTTTATCAGTAGCTTCTCTGGACAATCCGCCCTCAGTGATGCCGGAAATGTCCCCTATCGTCTCGACAGAAGTCACGATGAACATAATGGCGATCGGTATGATAGCTTTCAGGTCAAATACGATTTTGACGGGCATGAGTTTCGGAAGAGAGAACCAGCCGGCATCGGCTACTTTATCCCAGTTTAAAACCCAGGAAGCTGTCTGCACGGCACCCTCTGCGTTTGTATAAGTAGTGGGCAGAAATATGCCCATGACAGCGCAGAGTATGTAGCCCACGATAACACCGATCAAAATAGAGGAACTGCTGGTGACCCCTTTTGTGAAATGCTTTAAGACAACGATCACGATCAGCACCACGGCTCCCACAAAAAGGTTCGGGAGAGAACCGAAATCCCCTGCTCCGGATCCGCCTCCAAAAGAGTTGATTCCCACAGAGATCAGGGACAGGCCGATAGCCATGACCACAGTACCGGTGACCACAGACGGAAAGAACCTCCTGAGGGGCTTTAAGAAAAATCCCAGAACTCCTTCAAACAGGCCGCCAATAATGCTTGCTCCCAGAATGGCTCCGTATGCGGCTACTCCGCCGCCCATAGAGGCTGCCACTCCGGAACATACTCCGATAAAGCCGGAGCTGGTGCCCATGACGACTGGAAGGCGGGCGCCCACCGGCCCGATGGTGAACAGCTGTACAAAGGTTACGAGTCCGGCCACCAGCATGGCATTCTGTAAAATAGATACCTGAAGAGGGCTGCCTGCACCGATGCCGCAGGCACCGGCGATCAGGATGATCGGAGTCAGATTGCCTGCAAACATTGCCAGGACATGCTGCAGTCCTAAAAGGACGGCTTGAGGGAGGGGGATTTTTCCCTCCAGATCATGAGGGGACGTAAATGTTTGGTTTTTCATATTAATCTCCTTTTTTATATTAAATAATGAAGAAAACCGGAGATCAATGTACTCTTCCCTGAGAGAATTTTCTCCGATTTATCTATTTAAAGTAGCACAGCAGACGAAAAATGTCAAAAAAGACGCTGAATAGAAGAAAAAGCTATAAAAAATAAACGGGGAAAATATAAGATAAACGGTAATGAAATAGGGAAAATAAGGATGAGGAAAAGTTTTCATGACAATAAAACAGCCATTTATTACATTGACGCACACAAATCTGAAATATGATGTATAATAAATCTAAATTCAAGGTTCCCTCCCTTGAATTAGAGATAACCCTCTCTCACACATTAAGTGTATTTTGGTATAATGAAAGGCCTTCCATCGCCAGGTGGAAGGCCTTTCATTTTGTATACGCTCATACGCCAAAGTTTTCAATTCTTACTCAAGAGCTTTTGCAACTTCATAAAGCTTCATCCCATTAGATGCTTTGATCAGCACCACATCATGTTCTTTTAAATAATCCTTTAAATAAGATATCAGCTCATCATTGGAGGAAAACCATTTCGTTTTTAGTGAGAGATTCTTTTTTTGTGCAGCTTCTGCATATTCTTTGGAAAGGGTTCCGGTGATGTACAGATCCGTAATATCTGCCGTGCCCAAAAATTCGCCGACTTCCCTGTGGTAATCCGGAGAGTCCGGTCCCAGCTCCAGCATATCGGACAGAACCGCGACTTTTCTTCCGCTGTCCTGATAATCGGACAAGATTTTAAGACCTGCTTTCATGGAATCGGGGCTGGCATTGTAGGCGTCATCAATGACCGTGTACCCGTGTATTTTAAGGATATTCTGGCGCTGTCCGGAGAATGTGGCAAGCTGCCGTTTGATCGTTTCCATCGGGACATCATACGCAAGGCCAAGTGCGATTGCGGCAAGGGCGTTAGAGACATTGTGATTCCCAAGAACATTTAAAATGACCGGTTCCCTCATATCTTCATGCACGAAAGTAAAATGGGTCTGACCATTGATCTCTTTTGAATCCTCCGCACGATAGGAGCAGTCTTTTGAAAATCCAAAGAATTCATAAGGATGTGTCACATAACCGATGTGTTTTCGGATCATATCATTGTCGCCGTTCAAATACAGCACGCCGTTTTCAGGCAGACCGTTCTGGATATCCAGTTTTTCCCGGCAGATATTGTCCCGGCTTCCCATCTGCTCGATGTGGGAGACACCAACATTTGTGACTACCGCAGCGTTTGGGCGGATGATTTCTCCGAGGATTGTAATCTGTCCCGGTTCACTCATGCCCATTTCCAGCACCCCGATCTGATCTCTGGAAGTGAGACGGTCCAGAGTCAGAGGCACGCCCACCTGACTGTTCTGGTTTCCGACAGTTTCAAATACCCGGTATTTTCCTTTCAGTACATGGGCGATCATTTCCCGCGTCGTAGTTTTTCCGACACTTCCGGTAATGCCGATGATGGGCAGTGACATCTTGTTTCTATAAAAAGACGCGATCTGCTGCATGGCTTTTAAGGTGTCCGGCACTTTTATAATAGGATGAGGGCCTTCCGCCTGCTCGTGTTCCTGGGTCAGAGAAGCTCCCCCGTCCTTTAGGGCACTTTCTACAAACTTATGTGCGTTTACCCGCTCACCGACGATCGGTACGAATAATGTATGAGGCCCTACATCTCTGGAATCAGTGCTGAGACGATTGATTGGCATAGAGGCATCGCCGCATAAGAGAGTGCCGCCGGTTGCTGCTAAAATATCCTGAATGGTCATATGTTCCATAATCTTACTCCTTTAACTTCTTATCTTTTCTTTAGCATTATAGCACAGGATACGGATTTGTGGTAAAATCTAATCTGTATAGAAATGTTGTTCGATCAATTTAAGGAGGACACTGTTATGAGAAAGAAAAAACTGATATTTGCCGGACTTTTGGCTGTGGCAGCCGCCGCGGGACTGGCCGGATGCAGTAAAGATACGAAACAGGCAGAAAAGACCACTGCAGAGACAGCAGCCGGGAAGGAAAACACGACCAAAAAGAAAACGGCGTCAGGGAAAAAATCCGATGCCGCAGAGACAGATTCCAAGAAAACGGTTGTAAGAGAGTGCACGATTTATGCTCCGGATGACAACGTGGAGACCCTGATTAACGGAAAGGTCAAGATTGAGGACGTGACGGCCGGGAAGCTGCTGAAAGAGATGATTAAGATGGGGACTCTGGAGGAAGGGACCAGGATCAATTCCTTTCAGATTAAGAAGCAGACCGCCTATATCGACTTCAATAAAGCATTTGAGAAGACACTGCGTAAGATGGGAAGTTCCGGCGAGGTGCTGACGGTACAGGCAGTGACAAAAACCATCTGTGAGAATCTTGATGCTAAGGCAATGAAGTTTACGGTAGAGGGAAAAGTCCTGGAAACCGGACATAATATTTACGATGAGCCCCAGAGGCCGGGCGAAGAATAAGTACAGGAGAGAATTCCATGAGTTTTACACACTTACATGTTCATACAGAATACAGTCTTCTGGACGGCTCCAGTAAGATCAAGGAGCTTGTGCACCATACCAAGGAACTGGGGATGGACAGCATTGCTATCACAGACCACGGCGTCATGTACGGGGTCATTGATTTTTATAAGGCTGCAAAGGCAGAAGGAATTAAACCCATTCTCGGATGTGAGATCTATGTGACGCCAGGATCAAGATTTGAAAAAGAGGCCAGACAGGGCAGCAGCAATTACTTTCATCTGGTGCTTCTGGCAGAAAATGACCGTGGATATCACAATCTGATGAAGATCGTATCCAGAGGATTTACGGAAGGATTTTACTATAAGCCGCGGGTGGATTATGAAGTGCTCGAACGTTACAGCGAGGGACTTATTGCGCTGAGCGCCTGCCTGGGAGGAGAGATTCCGACTTACATCAGGGAAGGAGATTATGAAAAGGCGAAAGAGACGGCCTTGAGATTTGAGAGGATTTATGGAAAAGGCAATTTCTTTTTGGAACTGCAGGATCACGGGATCAGTGAGCAGACAACGGTAAATTCTGCGCTGATCAAGATGTCAAAGGAGACCGGAATCGAACTGGTGGCAACCAATGATATCCACTATACATTTGCGGAGGACGTGGAACCCCATGATATTCTGCTCTGTATCCAGACAGGAAAAAAGGTCGCTGATGAGGACAGAATGAGATATGAAGGCGGACAGTATTATCTCAAGTCCCCGGAAGAAATGGAGCGGCTTTTTCCGTATGCCAGGCAGGCAGTGGAAAACACCGGAAAGATCGCCGAGCGGTGCAATGTTGAGATCATCTTCGGTGAGCAGAAGGTGCCGAAATTTGATGTGCCGGAAGGTGATACATCGACTTCTTATTTAAGAAAGCTCTGTGAAGAGGGCATCTGCCGCCGCTATGACGATGTGACTGAAGAACTCAGGGAGCGCCTGGAATTTGAGCTGAAAACCATTGAAAATATGGGATATGTGGATTACTTTCTCATCGTTTGGGATTTTATTCACTATGCCAAAGAACATGGTATTGCCGTAGGTCCCGGCCGCGGGTCCGCAGCCGGAAGTATTGTGTCTTACTGTCTGGAGATCACGGACATCGAGCCGATCAAATATCAGCTCCTGTTCGAGAGATTCCTGAATCCGGAACGTGTTTCCATGCCGGATATTGATATCGATTTCTGTTATGAGCGAAGACAGGAAGTCATAGACTATGTGGTTGAAAAGTACGGCAAGGATAAGGTTGTTCAGATCATTACATTCGGAACTATGGCAGCGAGGGCCGTGATCCGTGATGTGGGCAGGGTTCTTGATATTCCATATGCAAAGGTAGACGGGATTGCAAAGATGGTGCCCAATGAACTCAATATCACCATCGAGGGGGCACTGAAAAAAAGTCCTGACCTGAAGAAGGCATATGCGGAAGACGAGGAGACCAAGTATCTGATTGACATGTCCAGGAGGCTGGAAGGCCTGCCGAGACACGCCTCCATGCATGCAGCAGGCGTGGTGATCGGCAAAGACTCCATCGACGAATTTGTGCCTTTGGCGAAAGGAGCGGATGACGCCGTAACGACCCAGTTTACGATGACAACCATTGAGGAACTGGGACTATTGAAAATGGATTTCCTGGGCCTAAGGACTCTTACCGTTATCCAGGATGCAGTCCATCTGATCGAGAAAAGGGAAGGGAAGCCCTTCGACATAAATCAGATCGACACAGAAGATCCCAAGGTATATGAAATGATCAGCCAGGGGCGGACGGAAGGCGTGTTCCAGCTGGAAAGCGGCGGAATGAAAGCGTTTATGAAGGAACTGAAGCCGGAAAGCCTGGAAGAGATCATCGCCGGAATTTCCCTTTACCGTCCGGGGCCTATGGATTTTATTCCGAGATATGTAAAAGGGAAGGTGGACAAAGACAGTATCCGCTATGACTGCCCGCAGCTGGAGAAGATCCTGAAGCCTACGTATGGCTGTATTGTATATCAGGAACAGGTCATGCAGATCGTAATGGAGCTGGCCGGCTATACTCTTGGCCGCAGTGATCTTGTCCGCCGTGCCATGTCCAAGAAAAAGGGCGATGTCATGGTTAAAGAGCGGAAAAATTTTGTCTACGGAAATGAAAAAGAGGATATCCCGGGCTGTATAAAAAACGGAATCGATGAGAAGACGGCAAATCATATATGGGATGAGATGCTGGACTTTGCTAAATATGCTTTCAACAAGTCCCATGCGGCAGCCTATGCGGTCGTCGCCTACCAGACCGCTTTTCTGAGGTGTCATTATCAGAAAGAATTTATGGCCGCATTGCTGACCTCTGTTTTGGGAAATACTAATAAAGTATCTGAATATATCTATGCATGCAGGAAAATGGGAATTAAGATTCTTCCGCCGGATATCAATAAGGGGGAAGGCGCATTTTCTGTGGATGACGGATGTATCCGGTATGGACTGAGTGCCATAAAGAGCCTTGGAAAGCCGGTCATTGAAGAGATTTTACGGGAAAGATCCGAGGGCGGCAGCTACAAGAGCCTGAGGGATCTGATAGAACGGCTTTCCAGCAAAGAAATGAACAAAAGGACCGTGGAAAGCCTGATAAAATCCGGAGCGCTGGACGAACTTGGATATACAAGGAAACAGCAGATGTTCGTATATGCAAGTATTTTGGAAAGCATCCAGAAGGAGCGGAAGCATGAGATATCCGGGCAGATGAGTATTTTGGACTTTATGTCGGAGGACCAGCAGAAGAACTTTGAGATAGAATATCCTGACGTTGGGGAATTCGATAAAGAGCAGAGACTGGCCATGGAAAAAGAAGTGCTTGGGATCTATGTAAGCGGACATCCGCTGGAAGATGATGTGGAGATTCTGGAGCGGCTCACAACGGCCAGCACTGCAGATTTTACAGCTGAGGAGGACACGGGACAGCCGGTGCTGAGGGATAAACAGACTTGTATTATCGGCGGCATCATCAGTGATATGAAGGTGAAACTCACCAGGACCAATCAGAATATGGCATTTCTGACACTGGAGGATCTGATGGGAACGGTTGAGGTCATTGTTTTCCCCAGAGAATTTAATAAGTACCAGCACCTTTTGAAGGAGGATGCCAAAATCTTTGTAAAAGGAAATACTTCGATTTCGGAGGAAGAGAGCAAGATGGTCAGCAGCCAGATTACTGTGTTTGATGATCTTGCACAGGAAGTCTGGGTGCAGTTTGATGATAAAGACCGTTTTTTTGCAGAACAGGACCGTTTTTATGACATTCTGAAATCACATCAGGGCAGCAATCCTGTCATCGTCTACTGTCGGAAAGAGAGAGCCGTGAACAGGCTGGACCGGATGTATGCGGTAAACAGTGAGGATGAACTCATTTATGCTCTTGGAGAACAGTATGGGAAGGGAAACATCAGAGTCAAGAAGACAGGGTTAAAATAATTATATTGAAAACTTTTAACAAATGCATTAAAATGAGTCTAACAAAATATAATTTTATGCTATTATTTGGAGGATTATAACATGGGAACACCGAAAGTAAGAACAATTGGAGTACTGACCAGCGGAGGAGATGCACCGGCTATGAATGCTGCCACCAGAGCAGTCGTAAGGGTCGGCCTGGAGCGCGGTTTAAATGTAAAAGGTATTAGAAAAGGTTATAATGGGTTATTGAATGAAGATATCATCGATCTGACTTCAAGACATACTGCAGACAGTATTTCACGGGGAGGCACAATTTTATTTACCGCCCGCTGTGATGAGTTTAAGACACCGGAAGGACAGAAGAGGGGCGCAGAAGTGTGCCGGGAACAGGGGATCGACGGACTGGTAGTTATCGGAGGAGACGGTTCTTTCCAGGGAGCCCAGAGGCTTGCGGAACTTGGAATCAACACCATTGGAATTCCGGGAACCATCGATCTGGACATTGCATGTACCGAGTATACAATCGGTTTTGATACGGCAGTCAACACAGCCATGGAAGCGATCGATAAGATCAGAGATACATCTACATCCCACGAGCGTTGCAGCATTGTCGAGGTTATGGGACGGGGTGCCGGATATATCGCACTGTGGTGCGGAATGGCAACAGGAGCAGAGGATATCCTGATTCCTGAAAGTTTTGACGGCAATATGCCGAAGCTGGAACAGCAGATCATTGAACACCTGCTCAGGAACAGAGCTTTAGGAAAGACACATCACATGATCATTAATGCAGAAGGTGTCGGACACTCCTACGGTATGGCCAAGAGAATTGAGGCGGCTACAGGAATCGAGACAAGAGCTACTATTTTAGGACATATGCAGCGAGGCGGAAGCCCGACAGCCAAAGACAGGGTATATGCTTCTATGATGGGAGCTTATGCGGTGGATCTCTTATGTGCAGGAAAGAGCAACCGCATCGTCGGATACCAGAACGGCAAGTTCATGGACATCGATATGGACGAGGGACTGGCAATGGAAAAGCATGTGGATGATTATCAATTACAGATTGCCCATTTACTTGGAAAATAAAAAGATTTTATGGAAAAAGCGATCTTTTAAAGATGGCTTTTTCTGTATGTAAGGAGAATTGAAAGGGAATGAAAAAGATTAAGCCGGTCCATATTATTTTGTTTGGATTCTTATTTGTCATACTGATTGGGTCTGTGCTGCTGACATTGCCGATTTCGTCAAAAAGCGGCGAAGCCACGCCGTATATTAACGCACTTTTTACATCGACAACGTCAGTCTGTGTAACCGGACTGGTGGTTGAGACGACGATGACTTACTGGAGCACCTTCGGCCAGCTTGTGATCCTTGTGCTGATACAGCTGGGCGGACTGGGCGTGATTACATTTACCACAGGAATGTTCCTGTTTCTGAAAAAAAAGCTGACAATGAAAAACAGGATGCTGATTCAGGAGTCCTTCAGCTTGAATACAATGTCCGGCCTTATTGAGCTGGTGAGGAAGATTTTAAAAGGTACTTTTATTATAGAGGGAATCGGTGCGGCGCTGTTTGCAACCCAGTTTATCCCTGAGTTCGGTGTGAGATACGGCATCTGGGCATCTGTGTTTAATTCTGTATCCGCATTCTGCAATGCGGGCATCGATATTATACAGACCGACAGTCTGAGAAGCTATATTACGAATCCGGCTGTGAATTTTACGGTCATGGGACTGATCGTGCTGGGCGGGCTTGGTTTTATTGTGTGGAGAGACCTGCTCAGGGTCTTCCGCGGATTAATTCACAGGGAGTTTCCGTTAAAAAGAGCTTTTGGGAAATTGAAGCTGCACTCTAAAATCGTGCTGTCTACTACGGTCATCTTAATTTTTATTGGTACAGTCTTCATTTTTATCTTTGAATTTGCAAATACTAAAACCATAGGCAATCTGTCACTTGGCAATAAACTGATGGCATCCATGTTCCAGTCTGTCACGGTGAGGACCGCAGGATTTGAGACAGTGCCTCAGGCTGCACTGACAGAAGGATCTTCACTGATCTCTATGATCCTAATGTTTATCGGAGGATCGCCGGTGGGAACGGCCGGAGGAGTAAAGACTGTGACGTTTGTTGTGTTAGTATACTGTGTGCTTGTGACAGTGAAGCAGGAGGGTGCGATTCATATATTTAAAAGAACGATACCGATGACAGTCATACCGAAAGCACTGACCATTATCTGTGTCAATTTGATTGTACTGCTGTCTTCTATTTTGGTCGTACTGGTATCCGATTCAGCCTCCTTTATGGATACATGCTATGAGTGTGTCTCTGCGCTGGGCACTGTGGGTCTGAGCAAAGGTCTGACCCCGGACTTGAGTGTGATCGGGAGGCTGGCGATCATCATCACCATGTATCTTGGCAGAGTCGGGCCGGTGTCTCTGGCAGTCGGTTTCGCAGTCCGCGGAAAAAAGAAAGTATTGGCAACATATCCGGAAGAAGATATAATTTTAGGATAAAGGCATTGTTCACATGATTTTCGTTCGGCTCTTAGAATGCCTCACTCCAATCATGTGAACAATGGAGATAGTTTCTACAGTACAAATTGTGTTTTGCAGGAATATATTTTATACGATGATATATAAAGGAGTAAGAAAGATGGGAAAATCATATGCGGTGCTCGGCCTCGGAAAGTTTGGAAAGAGTGTGGCTCTGAACCTGATGAAAGACGGCGCCGAAGTGCTGGCAGTGGATCAGAAGGAAGAATTGGTCCGGGATATTGTGGATTATGTCACCTGCGCAGTCTGTGCGGATGTTACGGACATGGAGGTGATGAACAGTATCGGTCTGGAAGAAATGGATGGGCTTGTCATTGCTACCGCGGAGAGTCTGGAGGCCAGTGTGATGGCTTTGATGATTGCTAAAGAGATCGGAGTTCCGTATATTCTCGCCAAAGCCGATGGCAGACTGAAAGGAGAGATACTCAAAAGGATCGGTGCCGATGAGGTGGTATATCCGGAAGAAGAGATGGGAGCAAGGACTGCCTACAATCTGGTCAGCGGGAAAGTGATGGATCTTTTTGACCTTTCCTCAAAGACGAGTATTGTAGAGATTCACCTGAAAAAGGGATGGGTCGGAAAAAATCTGCGCCAGCTGGACATCCGGGGGAAATACAACATCAATGTAGTGGCGATTCACAGCGGCGAGGACTTTAACGGAGCGCCGGATCCCGATCAGATTCTGAATGAACGTGACAGCCTGATTGTCATCGGGAATAAAGAGGACTTAATCAAGCTCAGATAAAGGAATAACTTATGATTACAACGGTACAGAATAAGCAGATCAGACAGGTGATAAAGCTTAAAAAAAGTTCCAGGGAGAGGAAAAGAACCGGATTATTTGTGGCTGAGGGCCTTCGAATCTTTCGGGAGATTCCGGAAGAGCAGAGGGCAAAGGTTTTTGTTTCCAGTGACTTTTTAAAGCTGCATGGGGAAGAACTGAAAGGTATTCCGTTTGAAGAGGTTTCGCCTAAAGTGTTCCGTGAGATTTCGGATACGGAGACGCCTCAGGGGATCTTGTCCCTTGTGAAGATGAAACAATCGACTCTCTCTGAGATACTAAAGCGCAGCGGAAGCAGTATTCTTCTTCTGGAGAATCTGCAGGACCCGGGAAACCTGGGGACGCTGATTCGGACGGGAGAAGGAGCCGGTGTGAGCGGCATCATCATGAGCAGGGATACTGTGGATATCTATAATCCTAAAGTCATAAGATCTACGATGGGCTCTATATTCCGGGTTCCATTCACTTATACAGAGGATCTTGCCGAAACGGTGGAGTATTTAAGGCAGCAGTCGGTACATGTGTATGCGGCACACTTGAACGGCACAGACTATACAGATGAATCATACGATAAGATCAGCGCATTTCTCATCGGCAATGAGGGGAATGGACTGACAGACAGAATTGCGGCGCTGGCAGACAAGAGGATCAGAATTCCCATGGAAGGCCGGGTCGAATCATTAAATGCAGCTATGGCCGGAGGACTTCTTATGTATGAGGCCAGGAGGCAGAAAAAAGGAGGTAGCTGATTATGTATACGGTATACTGGTTGATTGCGGTAGCTGTTTTCCTGTTGCTTGAAATTCTGACATTGGGACTTACAAGTATTTGGTTTGCGGTGGGATCTTTAGCAGCAGCCATCGGTGCGGGGCTGGGTCTGCCGTTTTTCGGGCAGCTGATCCTGGCTGTGGCAGTTTCCTGTGTGGTTTTTGTATTTGCAAGGCCATGGGCCCAAAAATATCTGAACAACAAGACGGAAAAGACCAACGCAGAAAGCCTGATCGGGAAGACAGGAATCGTAAAGAAAAGAATCGTCAATATCAAAGGACAGGGAATGGTCTATATCCAGGGAATGGAGTGGACAGCGCGTTCTGCCGATGATGATGAGATCCCGGAAGAGACAGAGGTAATCGTAGAGGAAATTCAAGGCGTGAAACTAATCGTGAGCAAGAAGTAGGAGGTGCAGAGTGTTTATTTTATTATTGATCTTATTTTTTATTATCATCATGGCGATGCTTTCCAGCATCCGGATCGTTCCGCAGGCAAATGCCTATGTGGTGGAACGTCTGGGAGCATTCAAGGAAACATGGTCTGTAGGGCTTCACATCAAGGTCCCGTTCATTGACCGTGTGGCAAGAAGAGTTAACTTGAAGGAACAGGTTGTGGATTTTCCGCCTCAGCCGGTCATCACGAAAGATAATGTTACCATGCAGATCGACACCGTAGTTTACTTTCAGATCACAGATCCAAAGCTCTATTCCTACGGAGTCGAGAATCCGATCATGGCGATCGAAAACCTGACGGCTACAACACTTAGAAACATCATCGGTGATCTGGAACTCGACCAGACACTGACATCCAGAGAAACGATCAATACAAAGATGCGTGCTACCCTGGATGAGGCGACAGACCCATGGGGAATCAAAGTCAACCGTGTGGAATTGAAAAACATTATTCCTCCGGCAGCAATTCAGGATGCCATGGAAAAACAGATGAAAGCGGAAAGAGAGCGGAGGGAGGCAATCCTTCGTGCGGAAGGTGAAAAGAAATCTTCTATTCTTCGTGCAGAAGGACATAAGGAATCTGTGATCCTGGAAGCAGAGGGTGACAAAGAATCTGCAATTCTGCGCGCAGAAGCGAACAAAGAAGCGACGATTAGGGAATCAGAAGGCCAGGCGGAAGCGATCAAACAGATCCAGCAGGCGAATGCAGATGGTATTGAATTCTTAAAGAAAGCCTCTGCAGACAACGCAGTTCTGCAGTTAAAGAGCCTGGAGGCATTCGCAAAAGCGGCTGACGGAAAAGCGACAAAGATCATTATCCCATCAGAAATCCAGGGTATCGCAGGACTGGTGAAATCTATCACAGAAGTGGCTGAAGATCAAAAACCGTCACTAAAAGACCAAATTGAAGAGAGTTTGACCAATTCTTCAAAATAAGATATAATATTTATTAGTGTGTACTTTTTCATAACGGAAAGACACGAATATTATCATTTAGGAGGAAAAAGGAATGAGATTGAAAAAAGTTTTAGCAGTAGGTCTCGCAGCTGTCATGGGAATCAGCCTGGTTGCATGCGGCGGCGGAAATAAGAAAGACTCCAAGGAAAAGACATATAAGATTGCGTCTGACACCACATTTACACCATTCGAATTTGAAGATAAGGATGGAAACCGTGTAGGAATCGACCTTGATTTATTAGAAGCGATTGCAAAAGAAGAAGGATTCAAATACAAAGTGACTGCAGTAGGATTTGACGCTGCCATGGCTTCTGTGGAGTCCGGACAGAGCGACGGTATGATCGCGGGTATGTCTATCACGAAGGAAAGAAAGCAGAAATATGATTTTTCTGAGGCTTACTACGATTCTAAAGTAGCTTTCGCTGTGAAAAAGGGCGGAAAAACATTTGATAATATAAAAGACAAGAAAAAAGCAGAAAAAGAAGCACTTTCCAGCCTGAAAGGAAAGACAGTAGCAGCAAAGGTAGGTACGGTAGGTGCCACATATGCCAACGAAAATGCTGAAAAATATGGATATAAAGTAAGACAGTTCAAGGATTCACCGACCATGTACCAGGCAGTGCTGACAGGAAATGCAGCTGCATGTTTTGAAGACTTCCCTGTCATTTCTTATCAGATCGGTCAGAAGAATCTTAAATTACAGGTTGCTTTCACATCCGAGAGCGGAAGCCAGTATGGATTTGCTGTAAAGAAGGGCAAAAACTCTGAACTTGTAGAGAAGTTTAACAGCGGATTAAAGAAGATCAAAGACAACGGAAAATATCAGGAAATTGTAGATAAATATACAAAGACTAAGTAGGCGGACAGATTATGAACTTTATAGAACTATTTCAACAGTATTTTCCGTCATTCTCGACGGCGCTGGGACTGACACTGCAGCTTGCCCTGGCTTCTCTGATCTGTGCCAGCATCATCGGTATTATTTTTGGTATGTTCAGCGTATCAAAAAACAAGATACTGAATATTATCTGCAAAATTTACGTAGATATTATCCGGGGAACTCCTCTTGTCGTACAGGTATTTATTATGTACTATGGAGTGGCGGGAGCCTTTCTGCAGCCTATGGATTTAAACTGGGATGATTTCGGAGGTCCTTTTGTGGCTGCCGTTGTAGCCCTCAGTTTAAACGCCGGAGCTTATATGGCAGAGATTGTCCGGGGTGGAATCGAATCTGTGGACAAGGGTCAGATGGAGGCAGCAAGGAGTCTGGGACTGCCTTACGGGAAGGCTATGTCAAAAGTAATCCTTCCTCAGGCTATCAGGACCATGCTTCCATCCATCATTAATCAGTTCATCATTTCCATTAAGGATACATCACTGGTTTACGCTATCGGTATCCGGGAGCTTACGATGAACAGCCAGATCATTACTGCAAACGAGCCGACCTCTGTCATGAGCATTTATGTGATGGCAGCCATCTATTACCTGGTGATCTGCACCATCCTTTCTAAGGTGGCAAATATTGTGGAAAGGAAGTTGTCTTATGGAAAATAAAGATAATAAAAAAGTGAAGGTTCAAGTAAAAGGGCTGGTCAAGAGTTTTGGTGAGCTAGAGGTATTAAAAGGAATGGATCTGGAAGTCGCAGACGGAGAGGTCGTATGTCTGATCGGACCTTCCGGTTCCGGAAAGAGTACATTTTTAAGGTGTCTTAACCGACTTGAAACGATCACCGGAGGAGAAGTTGTTGTCGACGGATTCGACATCACAGACAAGGGTACAGATATTAATAAAGTGAGAGAGAATATCGGCATGGTGTTTCAGCATTTTAATCTGTTTCCTCACAAGACCGTGCTGGAAAACATTACAATGGCTCCGGTACAGTTAAAGAAAATGACATTGGACGAGGCCAAGACGGTCGGAAGAAATTTGCTGAAAGATGTGGGACTCGAAGAAAAGGCTGATGTCTATCCGGCACAGCTTTCCGGAGGACAGAAACAGCGTGTGGCGATTGCGAGGGCGCTTGCCATGCATCCTGACATCATGCTGTTTGATGAGCCGACCAGTGCACTGGACCCGGAGATGGTCGGTGAAGTTTTAAATGTTATGAAACAGCTGGCCAAGAATGGAATGACCATGGTTGTTGTGACACATGAGATGGGCTTTGCGAGAGAAGTTGCGGACCGTATCATTTTCATGGACGGTGGATATATCGTCGAACAGGGAGAACCGCATGAACTGCTGGCCAATCCAAAGGAACCAAGAACCATCAATTTCTTAAATCAGGTATTATAATAAACGATACAGAGCAACCGCTTCTTATGACGATGATAAGAAGCGGCTGTTTTTATTCCATAGGAAAATTCGTCCTATGGAATAAAAGCCCTGCGGGCAGAATGCACAGCTTCGCGCGCTGAACAAAAGCTGTGTTTAGAAAAAATTGGTTTGCGAGGTGTGCGAAGCACACTTTTGTTCTTCTATAAGGAGGTTTCTTATGAAAACAATACTGTGTTACGGAGATTCAAATACATACGGCTATAATCCGGAAAATGGTTTCCGGTATCCATATGACTTGAGATGGACGAGTATATTAGAGAAAAATATGGAGGGACGGGCCAGGGTGATTCCGGAGGGCCTCAACGGAAGGACCACCTGCTTTGAAGACGAGATCCGTCCGGGCAGAAATGGTTTTGCCTATCTGGAACCCTGTCTCCATTCGCACGGGCCTCTGGATCTGGTTGTGCTGATGCTCGGAACAAATGATCTGAAGATCCGTTTCCAGCTGACCCCGGTGGATATTGGGAAGGCCATTGAACGGCTGGTCAAAAAGATACTTGAGATCACTCCGCAGAAGAGAGAGGATGGAAAGCCGTCTGAGATCCTTCTGGTGTCGCCGATCCTGATCGGGCAAAATATAAGCGAAGTGGCAGACGGAGAGACTATGGGTTTTGAGAGGGCTTATGAATATTCCAAGCGCCTGGCGCCTGTTTATAAAGAATGGGCGGACCTTTATGGTATTCATTTTATGGATGCCGCACAGTTTGCGGAACCGTCCGAAAAAGATGCATGCCATTTGAGCGCGGAGGGGCACAGAAAGCTGGGAGAAGCCATCAGTAAGGCTTGTGAAAACATATTGGGTGCTATATAATGATTGTTATGCAAAGTCCATAAAACGGAGGAAGAAAGATGAATTTAAAAGGAAGAAATTTTTTAACACTGAAGGATTTTACCCCGGAAGAGATCAGTTACCTGCTGGATCTTGCGGCACAGTTAAAAGAAGATAAGAAAAAAGGGATCACAGGAGATAGTTTGAAGGGTAAAAATATCGCCCTTATTTTTGAAAAACCGAGCACTAGGACGAGGTGCGCATTCACCATCGGATGTATCGATGAAGGCGGACATCCTGAATATTTAGGAAAGGACGACATCCAGCTTGGGTATAAAGAAAGTGTAGAGGATACGGCCAGAGTCCTCGGAAGAATGTTCGACGGAATTGAATTCCGGGGATTTTTACATGAAAATGTGGAAAAGCTGGCGAAATACAGCGGTGTTCCGGTATGGAACGGACTTACTGATGATTATCATCCGACACAGATTTTGGCAGACTTTCTGACTCTGAGAGAACAGTTCGGAGAATTAAAGGGATTAAACTTCGTTTTCGCAGGGGACGGACGCAATAACATGGGCAATTCGTTAATGATCGGATGTGCAAAGATGGGGATTAACTTCACCTGTCTGGCGCCTAAGAGCCTGTGGCCGAAAGAAGAATTAATCGAGCAGTGCAGAACGTATGCCAAGGAATCCGGAGCCAAACTTACCTTTACCGAAGACACCGATGCCGTGAAGGGAGCCGACTGTATTTATACCGACGTTTGGTGCTCTATGGGGGAAGAAGACAAAGCCGCAGAGAGGGTGGCTCTTCTGAAGCCCTTCCAGGTCAACGATGAACTGATGAAGAAAACAGAGAAGGATACAACCGTTGTCATGCACTGTCTGCCGGCGGTAAAAGGAAATGAAGTCACGGAAGATGTATTTGAAAAACATGCAGAAGTGATTTTTGATGAGGCGGAGAACCGCATGCATACGATTAAGGCGGTTATGGTTGCAACACTCGGGGAAAAATAAACAATGAAAGAAAAGATACTCATACGATTAAAACAATGCGGCGGCTATGTATCCGGGCAGGAATTGTGCGAAACATTCGGGGTGTCGAGAACCGCAGTCTGGAAACATATAAAGGCATTAAAAGAAGAAGGCTACGTCATTGACTCTGTGAGTAATAAGGGATATAAACTGGTGAAAAGCCCGGATATTCTTCTGGCAGAAGATATAAAGAGCAGTCTGTCAACTTCCTGGCTTGGTAAAACGGTTAAGGTGATGAAGACAGTGGATTCCACCAATCTGGAGGCGAGGAGACTCGCGGAGGCGGGAGCTTCTCATGGGACACTTGTGACGGCGGAAGAGCAGACTTCAGGGAAGGGCAGAAGAGGCCGTTCCTGGGTTTCAGTGCCGGGACAGGGTGTCTGGATGAGTTTTGTGCTGAGACCGGATGTGGAACTGGAAAACAGCTCCATGCTGACCCTTGTGGCGGCTCTGGCTGTAGAAAAAGGAATCAAAGATGCAGCAGGCATTGACGGAAAGATCAAATGGCCCAATGATGTCCTGATCAACGGAAAAAAAGTATGCGGAATCCTCACGGAACTGAGTGCTCAGATGGATGAACTGAATTATATTGTTGTAGGGATCGGGATCAATGCCAATATTGAACAATTTCCGGAAGAAGTCAGGGACAAAGCTACGTCTCTGTTTTTAGAGACGGGAAAACCTGCTGACCGGATCGCACTTCTCTGCAGAGTTTTGGAACATTTTGAGCATGATTATGAGATCTTTAAAAAAACTCAGGATTTTTCCATGCTGATGGAAGAATACAACAGTTTTCTTGCGCATCGCGGACAGGAAATCAAAGTTATGAGGGGAAATGATGAATATATGTGTAAGTCCGGGGGGATCAACCGGCGCGGAGAATTGATCGTGGAAGATTCTCTTGGACGGACCAGAGAGATTTTTTCTGGAGAAGTATCGATACGGGGAATCCACGGTTACAGTGTATAAACAGGAGGAAGTATGTATCAGGAGACCATAACTCTATGCGGTTCCAATGGATATGAAAAGAAATATTATTTAAATGAAGATTTTGAATCCCTTCCCCAGCAGATCAAGGATGAATTAAAGATTGCCTGTGTGCTGTACACAGAAGAGATCGGGGGCATCTTAACGCTTGAGTTTGATGAGGACGGGAAGCTGTCATTTAAAACGACAGCAGCGGAAAATGATTATTTTTATGATGAAATCGGAAGTGCACTGAAGATAAAAGAAATGCAGCGGGACAGAGCGGATCTCTGGGAATCGCTGGAACTGTTTTTTCGGGTGTTCTTTCTGGGAGAAGAGGTATAAGCAATGTTATTGACTATGGACGTGGGAAATACCAATATTACAGCTGGTATCTTTGTGGAGAAGGATCTGGTGGAACTGTTTCGTATCACAACGAAACTTCCGAGAACTTCAGATGAGTTCGGAATCCTGATCCGGGATATGATCGCCGCCAAGGGGCTGGATACAAAACAGATCAGCGCTGCGATCATCGGATCGGTTGTGCCGAATATCATGTATTCTCTCACCAACGGAATCATCAAATATTTTGATGTGACTCCGGTGATCGTCGGACCCGGCATCAAGACAGGAATCAACTTGGGAAGACTGAATCCCAGGGAGGTAGGAGCAGACCGTATCGTGGACCTTGTAGCTGCCTATGAAATTTACGGGGGGCCTACTCTGGTAATCGATTACGGGACGGCCACTACCTATGACGTGGTTACGGAAGACGGAGTATTTCTGGCCGGAGTCACCGCACCGGGCATCCGAACCTCTGCCAATGCATTATGGAAGGGAGCGGCAAGACTTCCGGAGATCGAGATCAAGACGCCGGAGAGTATCCTTGCCACAAATACGATCACAAGCATGCAGGCGGGACTTATGTACGGAGTGATCGGGGAGACCAAATATATCATTGAGCAGATGAAGAAGGAAACGGGATTTAAAGACATGAAAGTCGTGGCGACCGGGGGACTTGGAAAGATGATTTCCAGGGAAGTGCCGGAGATCAACTGTTTTGACGATACACTGACATTGAAGGGATTGCGGATTATTTATGAAAAGCAGCAGTAGACTAAACCCGCTGATCATTGGAGATATTGAAATAGAACATCCTTTTTTGCTGGCCCCGATGGCAGGAGTCACGGACCTTCCTTACCGGCTGCTGTGCAAAGAAATGGGTGCGGGACTTCTCTATACAGAAATGGTCAGCGCAAAAGGTATGTATTACAATAGTCCCAATACAGGACCTTTGCTTGCAAAAGAAGAATGGGAAAGGCCCATTGCGGCGCAGATTTTTGGCTCAGAACCGGAACTGATGGCGGATATGGCTGTCCGGGTCCAGGAAATGGGTTTTGACCTTATTGACATTAACATGGGATGTCCGGTGCCGAAGATTGTAAATAACGGAGACGGATCGGCTCTGATGAAAGATCCTGTCCTTGCAGGAAAGATCATTAAAGCCATGGCAGACAGGTTAAGTGTACCGGTAACGGTGAAGATCAGAAAAGGTTTTGATGATGAACATGTAAACGCAGTGGAGATGGCAAAGATCGCAGAACAGAGCGGAGCGGCAGCAGTCGCTGTCCATGGAAGAACAAGAGAACAGTATTATTCCGGGAAAGCGGACTGGGATATCATAAGACAGGTCAAAGAAGCCGTTTCCATTCCGGTGATAGGAAACGGTGATATCAATTCACCTCTGGATGCGGAAGCGATGCTTCGGGAGACCGGCTGTGACGGCTTTATGATTGCCAGAGGAGCCAAAGGAAATCCGTGGATCTTCAAAGAACTATGTCATTATTTTGACACAGGGGAACTGATGCCGCGGCCGGAGATTGAAGAGATTATCCAGATGATTCTGAGACATGCGAGAATGATGATCGAGTACAAAGGCGAATACATCGGCATCCGGGAGATGAGAAAGCATGTCTCATGGTATACCCATGGGCTCGCCGGTGCGGCAAAGCTGAGAGATCAGGTAAACCATGCAGAGAGTATAGGGGAACTGGAGGCGATCATCAGAAATAACGGGGCGTCCTCTGTTGACAAATAAAACAGTACTGAGATATAATTTACGGATGAGCGTGTACGAACCAGACGGACAGAAGGATTGATATAGAAGGAAAGGAAGCGAAAATATGGCAGAAGCAAAAAAGAATATTCTGACTCAGGAGGGTTTAAAAACTTTAGAGGATGAATTACAGGATTTAAAGGTTGTCAAAAGAAAAGAAGTAGCCCAGAAGATCAAAGAAGCGAGAGAGCAGGGAGACTTATCAGAGAATGCTGAGTACGATGCTGCGAAAGATGAGCAGAGGGACATTGAGGCAAGGATCGAAGAATTAGAACAGATCCTGAAAAATGCAGAGGTGATCGATGAGGAATTCCAGCATGGTGTCATCAGCCTTGGCTGCCTTGTAAAGTTAGAGGACCTTACATTTAAGGAAGAAGTTACTTATCATATCGTCGGTTCCACAGAGGCCGATATCCTGAATAATAAGATTTCCAATGAAGCACCGATCGGCAAGGCACTGCTCGGGGCGAAGATCGGAGATGTGGTAGAAGTGGAAGGCGTAGGCCAGGTGAATCAATATAAAGTTTTAGACGTTAAGAGAAAGTAAGAGGGTTGGAAAGTGGCAGAACAGAACAAAGATGCGGGCGAACTTGTCAGGGTACGCAGAAATAAACTGGAAGAATTACAGAGTGCAGGGAAAAATCCGTTTGAGATCATGAAGTATGATACAACGCACCACTCTATGGAGATCAAAGATCATTTTGAAGAACTGGAAGGAAAAGAAGTGTCTGTTGCAGGCCGGATGATGTTCAAGAGGGTCATGGGAAAGGCTTCTTTCTGTAATATTCAGGATCTTGAGGGACGTATTCAGGCATATGTGGCCAGAGACGAAATCGGTGTAGAGGAATACAAGGATTTTAAAAAGATGGATATCGGAGATATCATTGGAATCAAAGGAACTGTATTTGTGACCAAAACCGGGGAAAAGTCCATCCACGCAAAAGAGGTTGTACTCTTATCAAAAAGTCTGAAGCCCCTTCCGGAGAAGTTCCATGGCTTAAAGGATACCGATGCCAGATACCGCCAGAGGTATGTGGATCTGATCATGAATGAGGAATCTAAAGGCACGTTTATTAAACGTTCTAAGATCATCAGCAAGATCCGTTCTTTCTTAGACGGACAGGGATTTATGGAAGTAGAAACACCGATGCTGGTGCCGAATGCCGGGGGAGCAGCGGCCAGACCGTTTGAGACCCACTATAATGCATTGGATGAAGACGTAAAACTCCGTATTTCTCTGGAACTTTATTTAAAGCGACTGATTGTCGGCGGTCTGGAAAAAGTGTATGAGATCGGCCGGGTATTCCGAAATGAGGGTGTGGACACCAGACATAATCCGGAATTTACGCTGATGGAATTATACCAGGCGTATACAGATTATAATGGAATGATGGAGCTGACAGAAAACCTGTACCGCTACCTGGCACAGGAAGTCGTGGGAAGCACCACGATTACCTACAATGGCATTGAGATGGATTTGGGCAAACCGTTTGAAAAGATTACGATGGTTGATGCTGTAAAGAAATATGCAGGTGTTGACTTTGACGAGATCCATACGGTTGAAGACGCAAGGAAAGCCGCGGATGAACACCATGTGGAATATGAAGAGCGCCATAAAAAAGGAGATATCCTCAATCTGTTCTTTGAGGAGTTTGTGGAAGATAAACTTGTTCAGCCTACCTTTGTTTTGGATCATCCGGTGGAGATCTCTCCTCTTACAAAAAAGAAGCCGGAAAATCCGGACTATGTGGAACGGTTTGAGTTTTTCATGAACGGATGGGAAATGGCAAATGCCTACTCTGAGCTTAATGATCCCATCGATCAGAGAGAACGGTTTAAGGCACAGGAAGAACTGCTTGCCCAGGGTGACGAAGAAGCAAATTCCACAGACGAAGATTTTCTGAATGCGTTAGAGATCGGTATGCCGCCGACAGGAGGCATTGGCTTTGGAATCGATCGAATGGTCATGCTGCTGACAGACTCATCAGCGATCAGGGATGTGCTGTTATTCCCGACGATGAAGTCACTGGATGCCAAGAAGGGCGGGGCAAAGGCGGAAAAAGCTGCAGCAGCAGAGAAAAAAACGGCTGAGAAAGTTGATTTTTCCAATGTAAAAATCGAGCCGCTTTTTGAACAAATGATTGACTTTGACACGTTCAGCAAGTCCGATTTCCGTGCCGTGAAGATCGAGGCATGTGAGGAAGTTCCGAAGAGCAAGAAGCTTCTGAAGTTTACTCTGAATGACGGAACAGACCGGAAACGCACGATTTTAAGCGGTATTCACGAGTATTATGAACCGGAAGAACTGATTGGAAAGACTGCAGTCGCAATCGTAAATCTGCCCCCGAGAAAGATGATGGGCATTGATTCTGAGGGTATGCTGATTTCAGCAGTACACGAGGAAGGCGGAAGAGAGGGATTAAATCTGCTGATGGTGGATGACCGGATTCCGGCGGGAGCAAAGCTGTATTAAATCTTAAAGCTTTTTAAAATAAACCCGATCTTAGTACAGATAAATATATAGTACTACAAGGACACTTTTCTAAAAAATATGTTAGAGAGGTGTCCTTTTCTGTTATGGTCAAGAAATAGAAATTGAAAGAATTTTTAGTCAAAGTCAAAAAGTAACGAAAAAAGGAGATGTGGAATAAAATGTATTACGAAGATAAATAAAGGAAGAAATATTGTGTTAGCAACATCTATTATCATTATCCTGGCTGTTGTAGCAGCGGCTGTGCTGATTGCCCTGATCATATGGCGTATCAGAAGCCGCCGTTTCCGTCCGACTGCGGATATACAGCGCCAGCAAATGGAATTAAATGCCGACCTGAAAGATGCCGGGTTTGCATATGAAATAAACGGTGACTACTTTTATTCACTGATGGACTGCTGGCAGCGTGAGGTCGGATACTGCCGGCTTTATGATGAAGCAGCGCCGATGTTTAATATGATCATGGACTGTGAGCCTGTTGAATTCTCCTATGGAGGAAAGAGATGGCTGATCGAACTGTGGAAGGGACAGTATGGAATAACAACAGGAGGAGAGATCGGTATCTACAACACAAAACGGGAGGATATCGATCACGAAAAATTCAAAGGAACTTTCTATGAAAATATACGGGATGATGAGAGACTTCCGTTATCTTATGTATTGAGGAAAAACGGAAAAGTTCTTCTGCGCCGCAGGGCGGTCCACTGGTGGCTGACCGGCTTTAAACTCGGTGAGTTTTCAGAGACGGATACTCTTACTATGGACGCATCCATCACGTTTCCAAACCGTGAAATGAGGGATTCTTTTATAGATAGTTTGAAGAAACTTGGTTATAGAAGAAGAGAATTTTCGGTGCGCAGGAATACTGTGAATATCCATTATACGGAACCTCATTCAGTGCAGCCGGAAGCCAGAGACGGCATTCAGGAAGCTGTTGTACAGAAAACCAATAAAAATAACTGCAGGCTGTATGAATTTACCACAGAAAAATATCCAAATACACTTGATAAGATTGAATATATAAAGGCTGTCATGCCGGAGCTCTATACAATCTTTGTGGATTCTCTTTACGCAAAAGGAATTTATGAAGCATTTGGATGGATCAAAGACTGGCTGACGGGAAAGCGGCCCGAGCCAAGACCGCCGCATCCGCCAAAGCCGCCGTGTCCACCGAAACCGCCGTGTCCGCCAGAGCCGCCGTGTCCGCCAGAGCCGCCGTGTCCACCGAAACCGCCGTGTCCGCCAGAGCCGCCGTGTCCACCGAAACCGCCGTGTCCACCGCATCCGCCATGTCCATCGGAACCCCCATGCCATCCGTGCCGATCCTGTCCGCCGAGACGGCAGTGTGATTCCAATGACTGCTGCTGCCGGCCGTCAGATTCCTGTCATCATTGCGGAAAGCACAGAGAAGAATGAACTGCCGGGCAGTAGAGCGGAAATTGGATCAGGTATATAAACATGTTCCAGTTATACCATTTGATTCCGGCACAAAACTGGTAGTTATGAGTGACTGCCACAGAGGACAGGGAAATGCAGGAGATAATTTTCTGGCTAACCAGGCAGTGTGTTTTGGCGCACTGGAGTATTATTTTCAGAAAGGTTTTACCTATGTTGAGCTTGGAGACGGTGACGAGCTGTGGGAAAACAGAAAATTAAAGACAATCGTAGAGGTTCATGATGACATTTTCTGGATGATGTCGAGATTCTACGAAGAGAAACGGCTTTATATGGTATATGGAAACCATGACATCGTGAAACGGAATAAAAGCTATATGCAAAGGCACTGCGGATGTTATTACTGCGATGCTGCCCATCAGGTGCAGTCTCTCTTTCCGGATATCTCTGTCCGGGAGGGGCTGATTTTCCGAAACAGAAAAGATGGAAAAGAAATTTTTATGGTACACGGACATCAGGGAGATTTTCTGAACGATACCCTTTGGCCGGTTTCCAGGTTTTTAGTGAGATATGTATGGAGATATATGGAATTGATCGGGTTTTTAGATCCCACCGGAGCCGGACGTCCGAGAAAGGCTAAAGAGCGGATCGAAAAAAGACTGGCCGATTACGGCAGCAGCAGAAAAAAGATTTTGATCGCCGGGCATACGCACCGGCCGGCGTTTTCAAAACCGGGAGAAGGAACCTATTTTAATTCCGGAAGCTGTGTGCATCCCAGGTGTATTACATGTATTGAAATTGAAGACAATCGGATTTCTCTCGTAAAATGGTCTGTCCGGTCCGGAGAGGACAGAATACTCAGAGTTGAGAGAGAGGTACTGGAGGACCCGGTATCCCTGACAGAGTATGCCGCAGCAGAGAAGTAAATAAAAGAGTAAATTATGAGGTACAGACTCCTTGGTCTGTACCTTGTTTTGTGATATAATGTCACCATGCCCAGATATGCAGCTAAGAAGGAGGGGTACATCCTGTGATTTCAGAAGAAAAAGTAAAGATTATGACGTCCCTGGCCCAATATGAAAAAAAAGAGGGAACCGGAGATTTACGCATAAACCGGTACAGCTGCGGTGATTATGTAAGAATGGAGACGATGAAAGTAGGCGTGGCCTTAGTGGTTGCACTGCTTCTTTTAACAGGGATTATCGTTATTTTCCGCATGGAGGATGTGATTTCCATGATGAGAAAGGGAACGATTGCTGTTCCGGCAATACTAATACTGATTTGTTTCGGGATTCTTTTTTTCTGCTATGTAAAGTCTACCAGAAGAAGGGCAGAGAAGCGCTATAATGAGGCCATGGTACGAATCAAAGCTTATGAAAGACAGCTTGAAAAGCTTCTTGAAGTTTACGAAGAGGAAGAAAAAGAGGACAACAGTCCTAAGATAGATATGGATGCAGAGGAGTTGGCAGATGGAAAAATTATTGATTTATAGAGAAAAAATTTTGAATTTCCTGTCTTCCCACTGGCAGGTTTGCGGCCCGGTGGGAAAATTTATCGGAGGAGTGTTTATCTTTTATGTGATAAACTCCCTGTTTGGGTATTCCAAAGTGTTGAATCAGCCGTTCAGTATCCTGATTCTGGCAGGAATCTGTGTGTTTCTTCCATTTTCAATGACATTTTTACTTTGCAATCTGATCATCATCATTCATTTATCCATGGTATCTGTTGAGATTGGAATCTTATATTTCATAATACTTGGTATTTACTATCTGTTATATCAGAGAATGTTTCCGGGGATGAGATACCTTTTGTTTATGACACCGGTATTTTTCTTTTTTCATCTGCCTGCTGTGGTGCCGCTTTATGTAGGTTCTTTTATCGGCATTACAGGGATTCCGGCCATCGTCATGGGCACATTCTTATATATTTTTGCTATGACGGTCCAAAGCGGTGTTGTACAGGTAAACAACGGCTCCTTCGGAAGTCAGCTGTATAATTTTGTGCTTCAGGGAACTATAGAAAATAAGGAATTGATTGTATATATCCTCTGTTTTATATTTGTAGCGGCACTGGTCGTGGGCATTCGAAAAATGCAGGTGGATTATGGATGGTACTTTTCGATTTTTATCGGAGGGATTGCCTATGTAATCGTTGTCCTCGTAGGAGGGTTTTTTACGGGCAACCGTGTAGATATCGCAGGGGAACTGGCTGTCGCGGCATTAAGCATCCTGGCGGTCATGATCATGCAGTTTTTCAAAGTTGTCATTGACTATTCCAGACAGGAGACGATGGAGTTCGAGGACGAGGATTATTACTATTACGTCAAAGCGATTCCGAAGAGCAGGGTCAACGAAGAGGAAATCAATATTACAAAGATCAATCCTTCAGGCAAGAAATTTGGATTTAAAAAACATAAGGGAGAGTAGATTTGGAGCAGTTTTTATCAGTCATCGAAAAGTATTTATATTGGTTGTCCATTCCGCAGATGTCAATTACAGATATTCTGGATATCCTGATTGTCAGCGTGCTGATCTATGAAATTGCCCGCTGGATCAAAAATACAAGGGCATGGACGCTGTTAAAAGGGATCATGCTGCTTGTTTTCGTGGCAATGGCTGCTTATGTTTTTCAGCTGCACACGATCTCCTGGCTCATCAATAATACAATGGGAGTGGGAGTGACTGCGGCGATCATCGTTTTTCAGCCGGAACTCAGGAATGCCCTGGAACAGCTCGGTAGGAAAAATCCTATCGTAAATCTTTTTTCTTCAGATGAGAGCCGGGATGAGAAAATAGGATATACAGACCGGACGATACAGGAGATCGTTCGCGCTACCATCGAGATGTCAAAGGTTAAGACCGGAGCACTGATCGTATTGGAGAGAGAGGTTCCGCTGGGAGAGTACGAGAGGACAGGGATTCCTGTGGATGCGAAGATGAGCAGCCAGCTTCTGATCAATATTTTTGAGCATAATACCCCGCTTCATGACGGGGCAGTGATCGTGAGAAGCAACCGGATCGTATCGGCAACCTGCTACCTTCCGCTGAGTGACAGTCTTGAGATAGGAAAAGAACTGGGGACCAGGCACAGGGCAGCGGTGGGAATCAGCGAAGTTTCCGACAGTGTGACGATCGTAGTCTCAGAGGAGACGGGAGGTGTCTCCATTGCCCAGGGAGGAAGGATTTACAGGGGACTGACCCCGCAGCAGCTGAGAGACCGACTGGCTGTGGTAAAGAGTGATTACAGCGACGGAAGAAAATTCAGACTCTGGAAAGGATTGAACCGCAATGAAAGAAAAATTAGGAAATGATCTCATATTAAAAGTATTCTCTCTTGTTCTTGCAATCCTTCTCTGGCTGTTTGTCATTAATACAGAGGACCCGGTGATCACAAAATCTTTTTCTAATATTCCTGTGGATATGCTCAATGAACAGGTGCTGGATGAACTGAACAGGACTTATAAGATCACGGAGGGTTCAACCGTCAGTTTTACGGTCAAAGGCAAAAAAACAGTCCTCGATAAGCTCAAGAAAAGTGACTTCCGGGCTACCGCAGATGTATCTTCCATGTCAAAAGTGAATTCAATTCCTATTAAGATTGTACCGCTGAAATTTGCAGATCAGCTGGAGATTGTATCAGGCAACAACCAAAGCGTTAAAGTGAAACTGGAAGACCTGAGGAGAGTCCAGGTACCGGTAACGGTAGAGACAACGGGTAGACCGGCATCGGGCTATGCAGTTGGAAGCAAAACGGCCGCGCCGAACCTGATATCCATTTCAGGGCCAAAAAGTGTGGTTAAGCAGGTAAAATCCATCAAGGTCATCGTGGACGTTACCGGCCTGAAAAAGGACATCTCGATCACTCATAAAGTTGTCTGCTATGACAGTGAAGGAGAACAGGTAGATCAGTCCCGGCTGAAGCTGGACAATGATGAAGTAAAAGTGAAAATAAAATTCAGCAGGACTAAAACCGTGCCGATTGTAGTCAAGACAAAGGGAACTCCGGCTAAGGGCTATGCCCTTGGAAGTATCGACTATTCACCTGAGGAGATTGAGATTACCGGTGAGCAGGACGCACTGGATCAGGTCGATGAGATCGCGCTTTCTACGATCGACATAAGCAACAGTACAAAAAGTATAGAAAAGACCATCAAAGCAGCGGACATCAAACTGCCGGAAGGGATCACATTTGTAAAAGACACAAGCAAGATCGAAGATATCGTCGTAAAAGCAAACATTGAGAAGTATAAAAAACGGACGATCACTCTCTCCACGGATCAGATCCAGCTGATCAATAATGAAAATAATTATAAGATTGAATTCGACCAGTCTGAAGTACCGATCAAAGTGACGGGGCTGAAATCCGTTGTAGACGATTTGACGGCTAAGGATTTAAATCCGAAGATTGACGTCTCTGTCTATGAAACCGGCACGCATACGGTCCAGGTCCAGCTGAAAGAAGTAAAAAATATGGACATCATAGGAAACGTACAGGTAAAAATCACAGTATCAGAATAGGAGCCTAATTATGAAGACAATGTCAATCGTCCTTCCGGCTTATAATGAAGAACAGATGATAGAAAAAACGGCCGGGACAATCGCCCGGCTGATGGAGAATGAAGACATAAGCTATGAGCTGGTTTTTGTCAACGACGGATCCAAAGATCAGACATGGGAACGGATTAAGGAAGCTTCAAAGAAGAATTCAAATATTAAGGGAATCTGTTTTTCCAGAAATTTTGGGAAAGAAGGAGCCGTGTTTGCGGGACTCGCCAATGCCTCCGGAGACTGTGTGGCAGTCATGGACTGCGATCTCCAGCATCCTCCGGAGACTCTTATCACAATGTACCGGCTTTGGGAACAGGGTTATCAGGTGATCGAAGGCGTTAAGGCCTCGAGAGGCAGGGAGGGATTTCTTCACAAATTTTTTGCCAAAACATTTTATAAGATCATAAGCAATGCCACAGGGGTCGATATGTCCAGGGCATCTGATTTTAAGCTTCTTGACCGGGCCGCTGTGGATGAATTTCTGAAACTTCCGGAGCGGAATGTGTTTTTCCGGGCACTGTCTTCCTGGGTTGGGTTTAAGACTACTTATGTGGAATTTCATGTCCAGGAGCGCGAGGCTGGAGAATCAAAGTGGTCCATGAAGTCACTGTTCAAATATGCCATTAACAATATTACTTCGTTCAGTGCTGTGCCAATGCAGGTGGTTACATTCTGCGGTGTGATCTTTTTCCTGTTTGCAATCGTACTGGCAGTACAGTCACTGTATCTGTATTTCAGCGGAAGGGCTGTGGCCGGTTTTACGACAGTTATACTGCTTCTGCTGATCATTGGAAGCATTCTGATGTTCAGTCTGGGAGTGATCGGATATTATCTGTCGAAAATCTACGAAGAAGTGAAAATGCGGCCGAGATATATTATATCAGAAATAACAGAGACAAAGAACGTAAACTAAAAACAGCGGAGGGATCTGAATCCTTCCGCTGTTTTGCTATGAATCCCAGTCAGTCGCTTTGACCCAATTTTCATAGTAGTGCATCTGCCGGTGTTTTCGTATCGTTCTGCGTTCTCTGTAATAGTAGGGAAACATCCTTTTTTTGACCCGCATGTATTTTGGATCCTGAGGCGGACCGATGGGCCGGTCAGGAGGGAGCTGCCTGTAATATCTGCCGAAATAATAGAGCCGGTCAAAATCATGTTCTTTTTTTGCGGCAGAAGTTACGATGTTAGATGTTCCGATATGGTGAGGGTGCCCATATTCCCCTTCAGGGTTATGGGTAGCGATCACTTTCCATTTCTTATACCGAAGTAAAGTCAGGATATCTTGTTCAATGCGGCCCTTGTATGGTTTCCATGAGACGCGTCTTCTGTTGACATAGTCCGGGTAGTTCAGCATAATACTGGGGGAACCGGCCACGTTCATGGCATATTTGAATTCTTTATATCTAGTGAGATGGTATGTACTTGCATTGGTAAGGCACACAACCAGATACCGGTCTTTTGCCAGATGGGCGCCGCCCCACAGAGATTCATCGTCGGGATGTGCCACGATCATAAGGCGGTCAACACCTTTTAAATCCAAGGTGTCCAAATATTTATTTGTAGCATCTTCTTTCACCGGCAGAGAAGTACTGTGTACTGCCAGGACAAAGGCAAAAATTAGAGTGAAGCATATGATTATCTTTTGTGAACGGTCAAGTTTCATGACGGCCTCCGTTTTGAGGGTTTCTAATTTGAATGTAAAATCGAATATAACGGATGAGTTATATAAGCTACATTATTATAGAATCAAAGGCAGAGGTTTTCAAGAGAGTTCGATGTTTTGTAAGATTATTTAACTTTATAAAAATATCTGTTATATTGTCACTCAAAATGTAACAAAATGATAATATAATGAAATGATGCCATGGTCAAAAAATTTTTAGCGCAAGATCATAAAGTTGTTTCATCCTTTGCAGTTGTTTCTTTAAATACAAGGAATTTACTGATAAAATAGTTTACGATTGTAACGATAATTTGAGTTTCCAGCTTTGCAAGCCATTTTGCCTGGCTGATATACTGGACGAGAACAAAAACACCGCCGACTTCGATGATCATTGTAGAAAGACGCCCCAGAACAAAACGGCAGAATTCAATCCATACTTCTTTCCAGGAAGAACTTTTGGATACAAATACAAAAATCTTATTCACAACAAAAGCAAATACGATAGCGGAAGCTACTGAAATAATGTTACTGATTGTATAGTTTACTTGGCAGGCATACACCAAAACATTAAAAATTAAAAGGTTGACAAGTGTTGTGCATCCTCCGAAAAAAACATAACGGAGCCCTTGATTGTTCCATAATTTTTTTATTATATTTATCATATTGATTTCCTCTTTCGGTTTCTATAGATTTTAACTTATTACATTATAAGATTACATACAATATTTTGCAACAATATGAAGAATTTCTTACATTAACAAAGATCTGAACAGCAATATGGAAATATATAGTCGTCTATGATATAATAAATCATATTTTAATTTATGATATCATATCTTGACAGCTTTGTTCTGGAAAAAGAAGATCAGATTTAAAGGAGAGACATTCATGACGCCACAAAAGAATACAAGAAAATATTATTTACTATATCTCGTGTTATTTGTTTTCATGTGCTTTACAGCATTTTATCCATTTATTGCGGAGGGCAAATCTTTTGTCTGGGCCGCAGGGGTAGAGGACGGGCTGTCACAGCATTTTGAATCACTGGCCTATTGGGGACATTACCTGCGGGAACTGTTTAATAATATTGCATCAGGCCATCTGTCTCTTCCTATGTGGAATATGAGTCTCGGTTACGGGGGAGATATTTTATCGACTCTAAATTATTATGCGATCGGAGATCCCCTGAATCTTCTGTATATCTTTGTGCCTGTGAAACATACCGAGGCTATGTATAACTTCATGATTCTGCTGCGCATGTTCCTTTCTGGTGCCGCATTTATGGCATATGGAAGAAAGATGAACAAAAATAATTTTGCAGTTGTTTTAGGGGCGCTTGTCTATGTATTCTGCGGATTTACGTTTCGGTCAGGGCTGAGGCATCCGTTTTTTATCAATCCGATGATTTATTTTCCGCTTTTATGCCTTGGTGTTGAAAAGATTTTTAAAAAGGAACGGCCGTTTTTATTTATTATTGTCACGGCTGTGGCCTCTATGAGCAATTTTTATTTCTTATATATGCTGACTATTTTTACGGTAATTTATGCGCTGATTCGCTTTTACCAATACTATACAAAGGAACGGCTGAAGAATTTTTTTGTTCTGCTCAGAAACTTTGCAGGATATTATATACTGGGAGTTGCCCTGTCGGCAGTGATCCTTCTGCCCGCAGTCTATGGATTTTTAGGAAATGGACGGGGAGGCGGACAGGTCCACAATCTGATCGCATATCCCTTCAAATATTACGTTTTGTTTTTGGAAAATTTTGTGGGGTACGGAAACAGCGGACAGTCTACCAACGTAGGTTTCATTCCGATTGCCGGCATCGTTGTATTATTTTTGATGTATTCAAGAAGAATGAAACACAAAAAGTATAAGATGGCATTTGTCGGATGCATGATATTCCTGGCACTCCCGGTGTTCGGATATATCTTCAATGGTTTTTCTTATGTGACCAACCGCTGGAGTTTTGCGTTTACATTTATTATAGCACTGCTTGTGGCAGAGATGTATCCGAGGCTCTTTCACATGTCAAAACGCCAGATTATCGGTATTCTGGTGGGCATTTCAATCTATAATCTGATCATCAAAGTGGCAGAGCTGAGCAAGCCGGAAGTATTTAAAAATGATGGGGCTTACATCGCAGGCATCTTTTTGTTCTTGTTTTATTTGGTCTTCCTCTTCTTTCAGTGGAAAGGAATGGATGATAAACATATGGTGACTCGGATTGCCGTTGCTGTCCTGGTTGTGGCCAGTATAGGAGTCCATGGGTTTTACCGCTTTGGTGACGGGGGAAGGTACTATGCCGGTGAATTTTTAGATTCAGGAGAGGCATTGAAAGCGATTCAGACAGAGGAAAATAAACGGTTGAGAAAACAGGCGGGCGGACAGCTGGTCAGGGTGCACGATGAGGGCCAGAGATTTCACAATTATGGACTGTTGGATGGGCTGAATACAGTCAGTGCCTATTACAGCATTATTCCAAAGGAGATAATGGAAGCTGTAAAAAGTTATGAGACTTTGGGAATGCAGTACGCAGATAAATACCATGGACTGGACCTCAGGCAGGGACTTTTAAGTCTTGCCTCTGTAAAATACATTACGGTGCCGGGAAGCCAGAAGCTGGAGGGATACCGTCTCCTGGATGAAACAGAAGAATCGAGGGTGTATGAAAATCCATATGCACTTCCGTTTGGTTATACCTATGATTCATGGATCAGCCAAAAAAAATATGATACAATGAATGGAGCAGAGCGGGAGCAGGCCATGCTGAAATGTGCGGTTCTGGAAGATGAGGTAAAAGGCCTGAAAAAGCAGAGCGGCCTGGCAGCGCAGACAGAAGACAAAATTCTTTCCGGGAAACACAGTACGTCTGTAAATAAGGCCGGTAAAAGTAAAGAATACCGTTTAAAACTCGATCCGGAGAAAGATCACTATATTTATATAAAAAATCTTCATTACAGTCCGTTGACAAAGAATAAGTCTAATATTGGCGAGATTGCTTTGAAAGGGAAAAAGGGAAACCGTGGAATTGATGTGACAGACGGTTCGGAGGAACACCATATTTATATTCAGGATAAGATGAGCTCCTACTATTTTGGAAGGCATGATTATCTGATGAAGATATCGGACAGCGGAAAACTTAAATTCCAGTTTCCGAGTACCGGAACGTATAAGGTGGATGAGGTTTCGCTAATTTCTGTGAAGCCGCAGGATATGAAAAAGGAGATGAAGAACAGAAAACGTAATTCATTAAAAAATATTTCCTATAAGAATAATGTTTTTAACGGAGAGATCACGACGAAGAAAACAAAATTATTATGCATTCCGATTCCGTATTCCAAGGGCTGGTCAGCCGAAGTTGATGGAGAGAAGCAGCAAATCATAAAAACAAATGGAATGTATATGGGGCTGGTGCTGAAGCCGGGAGAACACAAGATCACTTTAAGATACCGGACGCCATGGCTGGTTCCGGGGGCTGCCGTCAGCAGTATGGCCGGATGTATATTTATTATTTATATAGTAATAATGAGAAAGAAAAGAGGAGTTATATGAGAAAAATAATCGGAGGATTGGCAGCAGTCTGCCTTGTAGGCAATCTCTCGCTTTTTCAGCCGGAGATAAAGGAAGTAAAGGCGGACACAGCAGAAAATACATCGGTTTCTGTCACAGATACAGATGAATATAAAACAAAGGAAGTCATTGTAAAGTTTAAAGACGGCCTGTCCGAGAATGAGAAGGAAAACATCATGAATGAGTCCCCGGGAGATGCACAGCAGGTGACCGACTCCATGGCTGTCGTAAAGACAGATACGAAGAAAGAGACGGCAGCAGCAGTTAAAAAACTGGATCAAAACAGCGACGTAGAATATGTTCAGCCAAACTATGTCTATCGGCTTGTAGACGGAAACGGCAGGACATCAGGGAAAGAGACTGCGATGAAGACAGCAGGAGTCAATGATCCATTCTTTTATGTACAGTGGGGGCTATTGAACTATGGATCGAATCTCGCAGATTATGTCTATGATCAAGAAGGGAGACAGGACGAGACTATTTCACAGAAAAAAGGATTGGATATTAATATAAAGAATCTCTGGAAACAGATGAACAAAAATAATACCCAAAAAGTAATCGTTGCAAATATTGACACGGGAGTGGATTATTCCAGCCCTGATCTGAAATCTGTCATGTGGAAAAATCCGAAAGAAAAGAAGAACGGAAAAGACAGCGATAAAAACGGTTATAAAGACGATATTTACGGGTGGAATTTCTATAATAATAACAATAAGGTATTTTCAAATAAGTATTATCGAGTCTCCAAGGAGTATGTCTCTTATGAAGACGACCATGGTACCCATGGTGCCGGTACGATTGCTGCTGTCCGCAATAACGGATACGGCATCGCAGGCATTGCGTCCGGTACAAATGTAAAGCTGATGTCCATAAAAGTTTTGGGCGGAAAAAAGGGAGAAGGGACAACACTCAGCGTCATTAAAGGAATTAAATATGCAAAAAAGATGGGGGCGAAAATCTGCAATTTCAGCTTTGGGTCCTATCAAAATGACAGGATGCTTCGGGATGTCATAAAAGAAAATAAAGATATGCTGTTTATCTGTGCCGCCGGAAATGAGAGAAATAATAATGACCGGTATCCTGTTTATCCTGCCAGCTATAATTACAGCAACGTAATATCTGTTGCGAATCTGGATTACAACGGATATTTAGACGGGTATTCAAACTACGGGAAAAAGAGTGTGCTTTTGGCTGCTCCCGGAACTGATATCTTTGGGCTGGGTGTCAGAGAAAGAGGAATCATTGAAAGCGGAACGTCCATGGCAGCTCCAATGGTGACGGGTACGGCGGCGCTGATCTATGCAAAATATCCGGGAGTAACACCGGCCATGGTGAAATCTGCGCTGAAACGCGGAGCAACCAGACTCAGCAGCTTGAATGGAAAGACAGCTTCCGGCGGGTATTTAAATGCTGAGAAGACCGTCAATTCCAATTATTATCCTCCATATATTACGGTAAAGACATCAAAGAAAAAGAATTATTCTCTGGTAAAGGTAAGTGCGAAGAAAAGAGGCAGTACGCAAATTACAAAAGTAAAATACATAAAGGGCAAGAAGACTGCTTCATACTTTGCAAACGGGAAAAGGGGTTATTCTGTAAAAAACAGTTCCATTAAAGTTAAAAAGACAGACTATTATACGATATATGCCAGAGACAATGCGGGAAATCAGACAGTAAAGACAGTAAAAATAACTGCGGGGAAAGCGCCGAAGCTTAAAGTGAAAAAATATAGAAAGAGCCGAAAAAGTACGAAGGTTAAAATAACAGCTTCAGATGAGAGCAAGAAGACATTGAAATTCAGATATGCAAAAGGGAAAAAATCAGTTTCCTATTTTAAAAAAGGGAAAAAAGGAACGAAATTAAAAAATAAAAAAGGGAAAGCAGAATTTCAAGGAAAAAAAGGCCGTTATTATACCGTATATGTCATAGACAAAAGTGGGAATGAGATCATCAAGAAAATAAAATTATAGTGAAAAAACTTTCATTAGCAGTTGAGAAATGTCTGAATTTGTTAAAAGAATTAGGCAAATATGTTGTAGATATGTTACTTTTGTGATAAAATAGGGAATCACAGAGATAGGGTTAGGATGGGGACTGATATTTACTGATCAGCATGAGAGAGAAAGTATGAGGTGTAGTATGAAAAAGCTAAAATTTTTACTGCGAACGGCATCATTATGTATGGCGTTTATTTTGATGGGCACAAATAGTGTATCAGCCAAAACTCCTAAGGTGAAAAAAATCAAATTCTCTAATGTTTCTTCTAAAAAGACCATGTACAGAGGAACAACGAAAAAGTTTACAGTAAAAATTACGCCGTCTAAGGCGAAGAAAAGGAAAATACAGTGGTATTCCAGCAATAAAAAAGTTGCAACAGTCAACTCTAAAGGAGTTGTTACTGCCAAGAAGAATGGAAAGGCTTACATAACAGCTAGAATAAAATCACAAAAATCTAAGAAAGTAAGATGCAGAGTCACTGTAAAAACGAAAAAGGTATCCAAGGTTTCTTTTAATACAAGTAAGGCTGTACTTCAACAGGGAAAGTATTATACAAGAAAGCCTTCAGTGTCGCCGTCTTACGCTTATAATAAAAAGGTTACATATAAGTCATCAAACACTAAGGTGGCAACAGTAAATTCTTCCGGAAAGATTTATGCAAAGGGACAGGGGACAGCGACGATAACAGCAACCGCAGCGGATGGAAGCAAAAAGAAGGCAAGTTATCCGGTGAGGGTGATTGGCAAAATAAAAAGCAGTGATGCAAACTTTGTTGCACACCGCGGATTAAGTTCTGAGGCGCCGGAGAGTACGGTAAAAGCATTTGAGCTAGCAGGAGATGCAGGCTTTTGGGGCGCAGAGACAGATATACGAATGACGAAAGATGGTAAGTTTGTTGCCGTGCATGATACTACCTTAAAAAGAACATGTGGTGTTGACAAGAGGCCGGAAGATATGACCGAGGCGGAGATCCGTAAATTAAAGATTATCAGCGGCAACGGGTATTCTAAATATAAAAATGATCCGAAAGCAAATAAAGTAGCATTTTTAGACGAATATCTTGATGTGTGTAAAGAAAAAGGAATGGTCCCGGTCATTGAAATTAAGATGGAATATACAACCAATGGAAGAGTTGCGGACAGCAGGATGCAGGGAGTTAAGGAAGGTGATTTACAGAAATTAAGTGAAACTGTGGAGAAAAAAATGGACGGCGAACAATATATGTTCATTGCCTATGATTTTGATACCATGGTTGAGATGAGGAAAATTGTTAAAGATATGCCAAATGTTAAGCTTCAGCATGTGACCAATAATGCAGACGCAGGGATGATTAACTATTATTATAAAAGAGGAATTGCGCTAGACTGTAATTATGAGACGATTTCTGATGCGACGTTGAAGAAGTTTCTTGATTCTAAAGTACTGGTAAATTTGTGGACTGTGGATAATGAAGAAAAAGTTTGGGATTTTATTGGTAAAAAAGTAGATTATATTACGACGAATAGGAAGTTTTGGTAGTTATATGACTCTGAATCTAAAGAAACAAAATAAATAGCTGGTAGGAAAGGAAGCGGTTATGAACGAAAATGACGAGATTGAAATTGACTTGATTGATATGTGTAAATACTTTTTGTCGAAATGGATTATTATTATAGTAGCTGTGTTCATATGTGCAGGCGCGGTATTTGGGTTTAGTAAGATTAAAAACAAGAAGTTATATACGGCTACAACTCAATTATATGTAACAGTTCCAAGGACCTCTGATAAAGTGTTGATCAGAGATAATGCGAATGAATTGATGCAGGATTATATGGCATTAATAAAAACTGATTTGATCAGTGATAAAGCTGCTAAAAAAGCAAATATATCACCGGATAAAGTAAAGAGTGCTATAGCAGTGGAACAGGTAGAAGGTGCAAGGATAATCAAACTTATAGTTACGGAGCGAGACTCAAAACGTACTATGAAAATATCAAAATCAGTTTTGGACACTACAATTGAGACGATTACCAAGACATTGAAAAAAAATAAACCTGTAATTTTGGAACAGTCTAAGAAGCCAGAAATAAAGGATTCGATAAATATTAAAAAGAACACTGTTATCGGTGCGGCAGCAGGATTTATTTTGTCATTAGGAAGTTTATTTATAATATATCTTGTAAGATATTCAAAGAGAAATTAAAGAAATGAACTGAGTCATACAAGGGGTAGGATGATAAAGTATGAATGTTAAAAATTCTCAGATACAGAATTTGATTATATTTACAATTGATATTGTGGGAATATCAATTGGGTATTTTCTAATGACTTTTTTAAGGTTTAGAGGAACGTTCCCGGTAGATCCTGAAAAAATGGTTTTCTATCGTTTATTTATTGCGGTTTTTGTTTTGACTTTATTGTATTTAGTATTTAATCCAAACCATGATTTTTTTAAAAGAAGTTTTTGGCAGGAGTTAATCTGTAACATTAAAACAAATGTTATGGCAGCTGCATTTATGGCAACAGCAGCATATTTGATTGATGATGCCAGGGATTATTCAAGATTTATATATATTATGACCATGGCATTCAGTTTAGTGTGGATGCAGATTATGCATAGAATTTATCGATTATACATGTTACACTATAGAAAGCATAGTTCCATGAGCCGGAAAATGCTGATTGTAACTACTAGCGACAGGGCTAAAGAAATAATTGAAAATATTATTAGAGAAAAAACGTGGAATTTATGGATTACAGGAGTAGTTATTATTGACAAAAATATGGTGGGAAAAGAAATTTTATCTATTCCTATAGTTGCAGATTATGATACAATGATACAGTACGCTATTCGTTCTGTAGTGGATGAAGTTTTTATTCATGTACCGGATAATCAGCTTATTCCTATCAAAGAAATGATTTGTGCATTTGAAGATATGGGCATAACTGTAGATTTAAATATTCACTTATTTGAAATGGAGATTGATACAGAAAAGTATTTACAAAAAATAGGTAAATATAATGCGGTTTCATTTGTTCAGAAAAATACTCCTTTACATATGATTGTAATAAAACGAGTGGTGGATATTATTGGTGCATTTGTGGGATTAGGGATTACCGGAGTTGTTACACTTCTAATTGGACCATTAATCAAATTGGAATCACCAGGGCCTTTATTTTTTTCTCAGCTTCGAGTGGGAAGAAATGGAAGAATATTTAAAATATATAAGTTTCGATCTATGTATGCAGATGCGGAGGAGCGAAAAAAGGAATTACTGGATCAAAACGAAATGGAAGGCTTTATGTTTAAGATGGAACATGATCCTAGAATTACGAAAATAGGTAATTTCATTCGTAGGACAAGCATTGATGAGTTACCTCAATTTTGGAATGTGCTGAAAGGTGATATGAGTTTAGTAGGGACAAGACCGCCAACAGTAGATGAGTTTGAACAATATGAAGGATATCATAAACGCAGGCTTAGCATGACTCCAGGATTAACCGGTGTGTGGCAGGTTAGCGGTAGAAGTGATATTAAAGATTTTGAAGAAATTGTTGCGATGGATGTGGATTACATAAGCAACTGGTCACTGAAGAGAGATTTTGAGATTATTTTGCGAACAGTTCAGGTAGTTCTCAGGAGCAGTGGGGCAAAATAATAACTATTATTTGAGGGTAGTAAAGCATGAAATCTGTTAAAAAAAAGCATATCTTCATCATTGGATCAAAGGGAATCCCTGCAAAATATGGAGGATTTGAAACATTTGTTGAAAAGTTAACGGAATATCAAAAAGATGCGTCAATTCAATATTACGTAGCGTGTATGAATGCAGATAAAACGACATTTAAATATAATGGGGCTAATTGTTTTAATGTACATGTTCCAAACATTGGAGCGGCAAAAGCTGTTTATTATGACCTTGCCGCATTGAAATGGTGTATTAGTTATATTAAGCAACATAAGATAACAGACGCTGTTGTTTACATCCTAGCATGCAGGATCGGACCTTTCATCGGTCATTATAAACGACAGATGAATAAATTGGGAGTCCAATTATATATCAATCCGGATGGCCATGAATGGATGCGTGATAAATGGAACTGGATTATTAAAAAATATTGGAAGTCCTCTGAAAAACGTATGGTAAAACACGCGGATTTATTAATATGCGATTCAAAAAATATTGAAAGATATATTCGGTCAGAATATGGCATGTATCATCCTAATACGACGTTTATTGCTTACGGTGCTGATATTGAGAAATCTTCTTTAAAAGATAATGATCCAATATTGACAAACTGGTACAAACAATTTCATATCCGGCCGAAGGAATATTATCTGGTTGTTGGCCGGTTTGTCCCGGAAAACAATTATGAGACTATGATCCGGGAATTTATGAGATGTAAAACAAAGAAGGATTTTGTTTTGATCACCAATGTAGAAAAAAATAAGTTCTATGAAAGATTAAAAAAGGAGACAATATTTGAAAGTGATAGGAGGATCAAGTTTGTTGGAACGGTATATGACCAGGAATTGTTAAAAAAGATTCGTGAGGATGCCTATGGATATCTTCATGGTCATGAAGTGGGCGGAACCAATCCTTCTCTGCTTGAGGCACTGGGAAGCACAAAATTGAACTTGTTGTTGGATGTAGGGTTTAATCGGGAGGTTGCTGAAGATGGAGCAATCTATTGGAATAAAGAAGAACAAAATCTTGCAAAAATAATCGTAGAATCAGAAAAATTATTTTTTGATCAGATCCGATGTTATGAAGAAAAAGCAAAACAAAGGATAAGAGAAATCTACAATTGGGAAATTATTGTAGACATGTATGAGGCAACATTTTTAGATGTTGAAAAGGTAGGAACATGAAAATATTAATGGTTAACAAGTTTTTTTATATAAAGGGAGGTAGTGAAACTTACTATTTTTCTTTGAAAAAACTTTTAGAACAACACGGACATGAAGTGATTGATTTTTCTATGAAGGATAAAAGGAATTTTCCGTCTGATTATTCTGAATATTTTGTCAATAATGTTGATTATAATGATAAAAATACTATATTAAAAAAAATTCAATTAGCGAAAAATATTATATATTCAACCGAAGCAAAAACAAAATTCGAGAATTTGGTTAAAGCTACACGGCCCGATATAATCCATTTAAATATATTTCAACATCAAATTTCTCCTTCTATTTTAGATGTGATAAAGAAATATCGTATCCCAACGGTCTATACAGCACACGATTTGAAAATGGTTTGTTTAAACTATAAAATGATGAGTCATGGGAAAATATGCGAAAAATGCATGCATGGGCATTATTTTCAATGTCTAAAGAATCGCTGTGTTAAAGATTCTTTTGTAAAAAGTAGTATAAATGTAATTGAAGGATATGTACATAAGTTTAGAAAAAGCTATGATTCCATTTCAACAATAATTACACCGAGTCTATTTTATAAAAAAAAATTAGAGCAGTTTGGGATTGAAAAAGAAAGAATTGTGCATATTCCAAATTTTTTAGAATCTGATACTGAGTGTATACAGATTCCAGAAAATCTCAAAAAATATTATTTATATTTTGGGCGATTATCTGAAGAAAAAGGAGTATTAACCCTTATCAAAGCAGCAGTTAAAAGTAAAATAGAAATGTACATTGTGGGCACAGGCCCTTTAAAAGAACGTTTAGAAAAATATATAGATAAGAATAAAATAAAAAATGTAAAAATGCTTGGTTTCAAAAGTGGAATAGAATTAAAAACTCTTGTTGGAAATTCAAAGGCTGTAATTTTACCGTCAGAGTGGTATGAAAATGGACCGTATTCCGCTATTGAGGCTCTACAGCTTGGTAGGCCTTTAATAGGATCGGATTTAGGTGGAATCCCAGAGCTGATTTTTGAGAATAAAAATGGATATATATTTAAAAACAAAGATATTTCTGATTTAAAAAAATGTTTTGATAAAATGGAAAACTTAAATGCTTCTGAATATCAGAAAATGGAACGGTATTCAAAAGATATTTTTGATAAATATTATACGTCAAAAGTCTATTATAAAAAAATTTTTAAAGTTTATTCTGATTTATTAATTTAGAGGAGAAATTTATAATGAGAGCTAGAGTAATTGCTTACTATTTGCCGCAGTATCATCCTGTTCCGGAAAACGATAAATTTTGGGGTCCGGGGTTTACAGAATGGACAAATGTAGCGAAAGCAAAACCTTTGTTTAAAGGACATTATCAGCCACAGATTCCTGCGGATTTAGGGTTTTATGATTTACGGTTATCAGAAGTAAGAGAAGCACAGGCAAAATTAGCAGCAGATTGTGGAATAGAAGGCTTTTGCTACTGGCATTATTGGTTTGGAAATGGGAAAAAGGTACTTGATATGCCGTTTAACGAAGTATTAAAATCAGGTTCACCGGATTTTCCTTTTTGTCTAGGTTGGGCAAATCATAGCTGGACCACAAGAAGCTGGGAAAAAGGAAAAAGCTTCTCTTCTGATTCTATGATTTTTGAACAATTATATCCTGGCGATCAAGATTATATAGATCATTTTTTCGACGTATTGCCAGCATTTAAAGATAAAAGATACATTACAGTGGACGGGAAACCGCTTTTTGTGATTTTTCAGCCGGATGATATACCTGATTCTAAACATTTTATTGATTTATGGACAAACTTAGCTATTCAAAATAATTTAAAAGGAATTTATTTTGTATGTAAGTATGACGCATTACCTGTTATGAATACTAAAAATTTGAAGAAAATTGATACTTTAACAAAACCAAGATACGAAAGAATATTATCACAAGGATACGATGGCATTAATTCTGTGACATTAAAGTATGCAGAATTTAAGGCTACAGGAGTACTGCATAAAGCAGTACATTCTTTTTTGAGAAAATATTTTGGGGGTATTGTATTAGATAGATATAAGTATGATACTATAATGAATCATTTTATTATGCCGGAAGATTTTGAAGAATCTATTTATCCGCAGTTAATTCCAAAACGAGATCGGTCACCCAGATCAGGAAGAAAGGCGATGATTTATTATGGCAGTACTCCTGAGAAATTTAAATCTGCTGCTGAAAATGCAATTAAATGTGTAGAAGGAAGAGATAAAGAACATAGGCTCATATTTTTAAATGCCTGGAATGAATGGGGAGAAGGAGCATATATGGAACCTGATCTCAAATTCGGTCACGGCTACTTAGAAGCACTGAAAGAAATCTTAAAAAAGAAAAAGAAATAGATTTCTATCCTTTATCTGGAGAAATATAATGAAAGTTTCATCGACATTAAATTTAAGAAAATTTAATACAGCAATTTTGTTTGTCTTATTATTGTTTATTACTTGTTTAGACTCGATTTCAGATAACATTCTTCTAAACCTCTTTTTTAAACATGTAGATGAACTTATTACTATTATCCTATTATGTTATATTATTTGTAATTATAGGATAGTATTCAAAAAAAAGAGTTTTGTATTATGCATCGCCTTTGGTTTCTTACTGATTGGGTTTATATCCAGTTGCATATACCACTATCAACCAGTAATTCCTATGCTTATCGACGCATTTCTTTTGACATCTAGGTTTTTAATTGGATATTTAGCAGTAATAATTTATGCGTCAAAAAAGAATAAAAACATTTCTGGAGGGCTGACAAGAATTGTTAAATTCATAACCCTGATATTGTTTTTGCTTACATTGCATGATCTTGTATTGTCTCCCTTCTTCCCTAAAAGTGATTATCGTTACTTTATGTACGGCCTGCAGTTAATGTTTCCTCATGCAACCTATTTAGCTTCAAGTGCTGCTGTTTTATTGATATATTTGGGCTATAATAACAGAAATGGACAGAATTTGAAATATATGCTTATGGCTACGTTTTTTGGGGTTGCAACGCTGAGAGGAAAAGCGCTGGGATTCTTTGCAGTTTATTGGTTTGTCTATATTATTATAAAATATGTTAAAAGTAAAAATTATTACTTTACATATTTTTTAGGTATAATAGGAACGGCGTTCATTGCCAGGGATCAATTGACAGCTTATTTTGGTTCTATAGATTTATATTCCCCCAGACTTATATTATTTAAAGATGGCCTAAAATTAATGTTAAGCCATTTTCCATTTGGTACTGGATATGCTACTTTTGGATCTTCTATTGCAGTTAATTATTATTCACCATTGTATGTTGCATTGAAGTATCCGTATAATTGGGGGATGAGCCCTTCCTACAGCGCATTTTTATCAGATTTATTTTGGCCAACAATTTTTTCTCAATTTGGGATTCTGGGCTTAATTTTATTTTTATTCATCATCATATATTTTTTAAAATTATCAATGAGAAAAATGAGATTAAACAAAAATGCAGGATTTGCTATGTTAATGACTATCGTTTACTTGTTAATTACGTCTATTGCCGAATCCAGTTTTTTTAATCCAACAGCATTATTATTTTTTATGTTGTTTGCAGTCTATGAGAAAGAGATGTAATCCAGAGACTTTTATAATATATCAAGGAGAGAAACAGTGTTTGTTAGCATATTAAATAGACTAAAATTGATCCAGTTTAGGAAGACATGGAGAAAATATAATTCACATAATACAACAATTGCGGCCAATCAGTTTGACGTTGGAGCCGTTTGTGTCGGAAAAAATACTTATGGAGCAATCCGTGTATTAAACTGGGGAAAAGATGAACATTTAAAGATTGGAAATTATTGTTCGATAGCTCAAGAGGTAATGTTTATTTTAAACGCAGATCATTTTACACAGAATATATCGACTTTCCCGTTTAAAGTTAAATGTTTAGGACAGCAGCGTGAAGGTATATCAAAAGGTGATATTATTATCGATGATGATGTATGGATAGGTTATCGGGTGATTATAATGTCTGGTGTTCACGTCGGACAGGGGGCAATTATTGCAGCAGGGGCTGTTGTGACTAAAGATATACCTCCTTATGCAATTGTAGGAGGGGTTCCTGCAAAAATTATTAAATTTCGTTTCTCTAAGAATATAATTGAAAAACTCTTGGAGATTGATTACAAAAAAATCAATGATGGGTTTATTAATAGAAATATAAGACATTTTTATGAAACTATTGAAAATGTAGAACAACTGAGTTGGCTAGATACCGAAGAAATTTTAAAAAATTAAAATTATTGCAGTTTGATAGAGGATCGGTCAAGGGATTTGAGAGAAAGGATTATAAAATTGATGGAAATAATGCCTAATCGTATGGACAGAGGATTTTTTAAATATCAAAACGAATTTGAAGCTAAGGCTCTAGAGGTATTGCGGTCTGGCTGGTATGTGTTAGGAAAGGAAGTCAAATCTTTTGAGGAAGAGTTTGCAGCATTTACTGGAGCAAAATATTGTGTAAGCCTTGCTAGTGGTTTGGATGCGCTATGGATTGCTTTTAGAATTCTTGGTATTGGCGCTGGAGATGAGGTGATCGTTCAAGGTAATACCTATATTGCCAGTATAATGGGGATTACCATCAATGGTGCAACGCCTGTTTTTGTAGAGCCAGATGAAAGTTTTGGAATAGATACAGAAAAAATAGAAGAAAAAATTACTTCAAGGACAAAAGCAGTTTTAGTGGTGCATCTGTATGGGATGGCCTCCAGAATGGATAAAATAGTACAAATATGCCAAAAGCATAATTTAAGACTAGTTGAAGATTGTGCACAAGCACATGGAGCATGTTTTGAAGGAAAAATGACAGGAACCTTTGGTGATGTCGGATGTTTTTCTTTTTATCCATCTAAAAATCTTGGTGCTTTTGGAGATGCCGGAGCTGTTGTGGTAAACGATGAACAACTTGCAAAAGATTTTAGGATTTTTAGAAATTATGGAAGTGAAAAACGTTATTATAACAAGACTGTTGGCGCAAACTCAAGGTTAGATGAAATACAAGCAGGATTATTAAGAGTTCGATTATCTCATATCCAGGAATTAACAGAAGAAAAAAATATGATAGCAGCAAGATATAGTACAGAAATTCAAAATTCAAAATTCAGTCTGCCTTTACTCGTAAAAGGAGCAACCTGTGTATGGCATCAATATGTAATTCGATGTCATAAACGAGATGATTTGATGAATTACCTGAATGAAAAGGGTATAGGAACAATTATTCATTATCCAATTCCTCCGCATTTATCAGAGGCATATCAGTATCTTGGATACAAACATGGTTCATTGCCGATAACTGAAAACTTTGCTGATACAGTACTTTCAATGCCAATGTATAATGGGATGAAAACCGAAGAACAATCCTATGTAATTGATGCTCTCAATTCGTTTTGAGCAGATGGAAATCAGTGCGGACTTGGCGTAAGAATGTTGATATCAGTAATACTAATACAAGCATAAATCCAGGCTTTGAGGATGGAAAGATCACAGCAGGTTTTACGAAGGACTTTTAAATATAGATAGATTCTTCTGTGAAGATTGCAGAAACTGGCCATCCGGCGAAATCGAGTTGATTTGGGATAAGATAAGTTTACGAGCTACGGTAATATGTCATTTATTGGTGCCTTGACGGATACCCTATAAAAATATACGGGGTTGTAATACGCAGCCCTTCCACTTCACCTCCTCAGATTCTATAGCATATAGCAATCTATAAAAGGGGGGATAATATAAAGGTACGAAAGGAAGATGAAGTTTGAAATGTTTCATAACCCTATCAGTGCCTTTCGAAGAAAGGCGGTTTATAAAATATGTCTATAAAAGAAAAATGTCCAATAATACATTTTGATGATTTAGGTGACGAAAGAGGAAAGTTAGTTGTTATAGAAGGTGGAAAAGGGATACCTTTTGATATACAAAGAGTATTTTATATTTACGAATCCGACTCAATGGTTGTTAGAGGACAACATGCAAATAAAGAGTCAGAATTTGTTCTAATTAATGTATCTGGAAAAAGCAAGGTCAGAATTACAGATGGAAAAGAAGAGTTTGTCGTTGAATTAAATAAACCAATGATGGGGGTATATATTCCAACAATGATTTGGAAAGATATGTATGATTTCTCGTCTGATTCAGTACTACTGGTGCTTGCAAGTACTCACTACAATAGTAAAGAATATATACGTGATTATGATGACTATTTAAAAATCATGGGGGAAGAGGAAAACAATGAGTAAACCGCTATTATCTTTGTGTATGCCGACAAATGGGGTTGTCGAATGGGTTTTTCCAGTTTTAGAAAGTATATATAAACAAGGTTGTGATAATTCGTTATTTGAAGTTGTAATTACTGATAATGGGAACAATATTGAATTTAAAAGATTAATTAAAAAATATGCCTCTGAGCATGACAATATCCTTTATGCGGAAACAAAGGTGCTTCCATTTCATAATGAAATTGAATCTTATAAAAGAGCTTCCGGTGAATTAATTAAATTTGTCAATCACCGCACACTTTTGATTGATGGGACATTACAAATACTAATAGACTTTATCGACAGACACAAAGAAAAAAAACCTATTATTTATTATTCTAATGGGGTATTGATGCTTGAGCGAAAAGAAAATATGTTTAAAACATTTGATGAATTTGTATGTAATTTATCATATTGGTCTTCTTGGTCCACAGGCATGACAATATGGAAAAGTGATTTTGAAAAACTGCCCGTTGATATATCTAATTTTAATGAGTTATTTCCTCATATGGATGTTCTTTTCGCAGAGAAAGAAAGAGAAAATTATATTATTGATAATAGAAAGATCTTTAATGAATTGCCGGTGAATGGAATATCTAAGGCAAAGTATGATTTATTTTATGCTTTTTGCGTAGAATATTTGGCAATTATTTTGAAATTATTGATAAATGGAGATATTAAAACTTCTACATTTTTAACTATTAAAAATGATAATCTTATATTTATTAGTAGGTTATATTTAAATTTTGTAATAAGG
>OKIR01000010.1_pt1 | contig 92696 bp, 71 predicted proteins | sample 1612941 | NCBI WGS metagenome assembly OKIR01 (sample SAMN04436824, study PRJEB24849) | human gut metagenome | biome: human gut; feature: NICU; material: stool | host: Homo sapiens | place: USA: Saint Louis, MO | collected 2011-07-14
ACATGGCGTGGAGGCGGCACAAAAGTATCTTGACCAGATGGGCGAGCTGGATCTGATGATCGCTGTTGGGTCCGGGACCATCCATGACATCTCAAGGTATCACGCCTACGAGAAAAAAATTCCTTTCTTCTCCGTACCGACGGCGGCCAGTGTGGACGGTTTTGTATCCACAGTAGCAGCTATGACATGGCACGGATTTAAAAAGAGCTTTACTGCCGTATCGCCGATCGTTGTCATTGCGGACACGGATATTTTCAGCAGGGCACCGATGCGGCTGACGGCTTCCGGTGCTGCAGATTTGCTCGGGAAATATACGGCTCTTGCAGACTGGAAGATCACACATATCCTGATGGGAGAATATATTTGTGAAGAAATCTGTGAGATGGAGTATCAGGCACTGGATGCGCTGAAGGCCAGTCTTCCGGGACTGGCAGCCGGCGATGCGAAGGCTTATGAAGAGCTGATGTATGGACTCCTGCTTTCCGGTCTTGCCATGCAGATGACCGGCAACTCAAGACCCGCATCTGGGGCGGAGCATCATATGTCCCATTTGTGGGAAATGGAAGTGCTGAATGATTACATTGACTTTTACCACGGGGAAAAGGTTGGCGTAGGGCTGATCCTGGCTTCAAAAATCTACCACAAAGCGGCAGAGAAAATGCGCGGTGAAGCATTTACAGTGAAAGAATCTATGCCTGTAGAAGAAGAACTGATCAGAGTGAATTTTACTAAGCTTGGAATGTATGAGTCTATCATAGAAGAAAACACACCGAACCTGCTGGAAGAAGTTGACTCACAGAAGCTTTTGGAAAGGAAAGATGAGATCGCGGCGGTGATCGATGAGATCCCTTCAGCCGGAGAGCTTACCGATATGCTCAAAGAAGTGAATGGGGTCAGAACCCTTGAGGATCTTGGCTTTGACGAAAGCTTTCAGGAAAAAACTGCAAGATTGTCTCCTTATGTGAGAGCAAGAATTACCTTCATGAGACTGCTCAAGTTTTATAGTTTTTATGAAGAAGTGATCAACGGTTAGGGGGAAGGAAGATATGCTGGAAGAATTAAAAGAGCAGGTGTATGAGGCAAATATGGAGCTCCCGGCAAAAGGGCTCGTCACATATACTTGGGGAAATGTAAGCGGAATCGACCGCAGAAAGGGAATGTTTGTTATCAAGCCGAGCGGAATCGCCTACGAGGAACTCAGACCTTCCGATATGGTGGTTATGGATCTTGACGGAAATAAGGTGGAAGGGGATTATCATCCTTCCTCCGATACCCCGACCCATCTGGAACTATATAAGGCATTCGGACAGATCGGCGGTATTGTACACACACATTCTGCCTGGGCAACTTCTTGGGCCCAGGCGGGAAGGCCGGTTCCATGTTATGGGACCACTCACGCAGATTATTTTTATGGACAGATTCCATGTGCCAGAGGGCTCAGCGCAGAAGAAATCAGGGAAGAGTATGAGAAAAACACAGGTCTTGTCATTATAGAGACATTTCAGGGAAAAAATCCATCCTATGTCCCCGGAGTGCTTTGTACAAATCATGGGCCGTTTTCATGGGGGAAGGATGCCATGGAGGCCGTCCACAATGCGGTAGTGCTGGAAGAGGTAGCAAAGATGGCTGCCAGGACAGAACAGCTGAGAACAGAAGTGCATGAAGCGCCGAGGATGATTCAGGATAAACATTTTTTCCGGAAACACGGGCCGAACGCCTACTATGGAAATGCCGGAAAGTGAGGATGCGATGCTGGAAAACACTAAGGTCTTTGTTCTGGATATGGACGGCACGATCTACCTGGGGAGGGAACTGTTTCCGTTTACAAAAGATTTCCTCTCCAAAGTCACAGAGACAGGCAGGACGTTTTATTTTTTTACAAATAATTCATCCAAAAGCCAGCAGGCTTACATTGAGAAGCTGGATTTTATGGAGATTAAAATCACGAAAGAACAGATGATGATCTCCAGTCATGTGATGATCCGGTTTCTTATGGAAGAACATCATGGAAAAAGTGTCTATGTAGTGGGTACCCCCTCTTTGCTGGAGGAATTCAGGAAATTTGGAATAACACTTGTACAGGAAGATCCGGATATCGTGGTCCTGGGGTTTGACACGACTCTGACTTATGAAAAGCTTTCAAAAGCCTGCAGCTTTATACGCAGCGGCTGTCTCTATTACGGAATCAATCCGGATCTGAACTGTCCCATGGAGGGAGGAACTTTTATACCGGACTGTGGTTCCATGGCAAAGCTTGTGGAGGCTTCCACCGGAAGGTATCCGGAGTTTTTCGGAAAACCGTCCCGCCATACACTGGATTATATCATACGGGAGACCGGGTGCAGGCCGGAAGAAATAGCAATCGTCGGTGACCGGATTTACACGGACATTGCCGTGGCAGACGGAAGTAATGTGACGTCGATTCTGGTGCTGAGTGGAGAGAGCACTATGGAAGATGTGGAGAAGAGCAGTGTGAAGCCAGATCTGATTGTAAATGATTTAAGTGAGTTGACAATGCATCTGTAGAAGAAATATGTGTATTTAATTTTCATTATGGGGAGTTCCGTTACGGAACTCCCCATATAATGTATTAGTTTATGAATGATTATAAGTCAATTTTGCGAAAATCAATGATCAAATTTTCATAAATCTTGGATTTTACACTATCATGAAAGGTATATTCCGTAATATCTTCATTCATTAAATCGTGAACCATAATCCTGGACTTTTCAGGATCAACGATCCAGTATTCACGCACACCGGCAGAACGGTATTTAAAAAGCTTGATACTGTAATCCATGCGCCTGCTGCTCTGTGAAACAATTTCAATAATCCAATCCGGAGCCCCATGGCATCCCCTGTTATCCAGCTTGTTTTTATCACAGATCACAGATATATCAGGTTCTACATAATTCATGTCATCATTATTGAGAAAGACTGCAAAAGGTGCAGGATAGACTTCACATGAATCGTTTGAACTGTCAATGTAGTTTGCTATATATTGATTTAATTTGCTTATAATTTTTTGATGATTTCTGGTGGGCGGTGCCATATAATAAATGTGTCCGTTAATCAGCTCTGCCCTTGTACCATTGTGCATAGCATAAATATCTTCAGTGGTATAGAGTTTTTCTCTGGCTGATGACATATAAACACATCCTTTCATGGGGATTATAAGCAGCTTAATTAATAAATAAGCAGTTTTTTTATTATAATATGAGAAGGTATTTAGCACAAGTGTACCCACTTCATTTATTGTTATGCTATTCTTTCTGGTAAGAAAGTATTCTGAAAGCAAAGGAGATAAATTTATGGAAGATAAAAAGATGGTCCGTCAACAGATCAGGGAAAAGCTGAAAAAGTTATCCACAGAATACATGCAGGAATCAGATGAAAAGATACAGGAGATTATCTTAGAGTTACCGGAATTTAAGAGAGCCGAAACCGTTTTCTGTTATATATCCGTTGGAAAAGAGGTGTCCACGGAAAAGATTTTAGAAGAGTGCTTCCGACAGGGAAAAACTGTGGGTGTTCCGTTATGTACCGAACCGGGTATCATGGAAGTCAGGGAAATCAAGGGGATGGAACAGCTGGAAAATGGAATTTATGGACTGTTGGAACCGAAAAAAGATACTCTTCTTATCCGGAAAAAAGAAATTCAGCTGGGGATAATTCCATGTGTATCAGCGGACCTCTGTGGAAAACGCCTTGGACATGGGGCCGGATATTATGACCGGTATCTCTCTGATGCAGACTTTTATAAAGTTCTGTTGTGCAGAAGAAAACTTTTGTGGGAAAAAATCCCCACAGATGATTATGATGTATCTATGGATTTGGTGATTACAGATTAGATTGTACAGATATATCGTTTATATTTTTTGAAAATTATTTTCAAACCGTCTCATTGCATGGGGATTAAGTATAGTCTATGATTGAGAAAAGGAGGCGGGAATTATGGCAAATGAAGATAAAAAAGATTTTAATAAAATGCTCTACGAAGACAAAGGGATGCCCAAAATACAAATTGTGACGGATGAGGCGACGATAAAAAGATATGGCGGGGAAAGGATGTATTTTGCTCCTCCAGTCACTTATGATGAGATAATGAAAAAGATTCCCTGTGGAAAAGTGATTACCGTAGGCACGATCAGAGTCTATCTGGCTAAAAAGAATGATGCAGATTTTACAGATCCCATCACGGCAGGAATTTTCGTGTCGATTGCTGCCTGGGCAAGCTGTCAGCGTTCTGAAGATGAAACACCTTATTGGCGGACGCTGAAAGCAAGGGGAGAGTTAAATCCTAAATATCCCGGAGGGATTGAAGCGCAAAAAGAAAGATTAGAAGCCGAGGGACATACGATTGTTCAGAGAGGCAGAAAAAATATAAAATATTATGTGCAGGATTATGAGAACGTGCTTTTTGATTTAGAAGGATGATTGGTTTTAAATACGAATGCCCAAAATAGAACTTGCCCACATTGCCCGCGGTCAATCTGTTATATTCTTCTTGAAGTTATTCATCAGTTTTAGAACAAAGGAGAAGACATGAACATTTGGGAGAACACAGTACTGACAGATCAGGGAAAAGTATTACAGGCAAAGTTATTAAAGGGACAGACATTAAAAATCAAAAGAGCAGCCACAGGGACGAAAAAAGTACCGGTGGTGGATCTCAGACAGCAGACCAGTGTTACGGAAGGGGGATATGACCTTACGCTTCAGCCGGCAAGGACAGAAGGGGATAAGACAGTTATCCCAGTACTGCTTGAGAATAAAGGTCTGAACGAGAGTTATGATCTATGGCAGGTTGGATTTTATGCGGAAGACCCTGATGAGGGAGAGATCTTATTTTGTCTTTCACAGGCTTCTCAGGCAAAGAATATTCCTGCAGAGGCAGAAAGCCCCGGGTTCTCGATTACATGGGATTTTTATTTTAATACATCGGATACGGCACCGTTTGAAGTGGTATTGGATTCTGCAGGATTGGTGAGTATTGAACAGTATCAGATTCATACAGATGAAATAAATAAGGTGAGTGGAAAGATTGATTGTTTAAATTCGGTTTTAGAAACACTAGGAACAAAGATAACAGACGTTCGTAATGTTTTTGGGTATGGCACTTTCCATAACGGTTTTATTCAAATTGGAAAATTAGTTTGTGTGTCATTTGGGGTTGGTCTGGCCGCAAATATTGCCGCTGGAAAAAATTTATGCAGTGGACTACCAAAACCACTATCAGATATTGCAATATTAAATGTATACAATGGTGTAATGTCTAGTTATTCAAGGGCAAAAGTAACTAGTGATGGAGTATTATATGTAGAATCTGCACATAACTCTGGAGATTCACTATTGGTAAATGGAGCATATATTGCAAAATAAACTTAATATTTAACTGAAAATGAGAGACTCTCTACCGATCTTTATATTTTTGATTAGGTTTGGTATTTTATCAATTATTAATCAAGGAGCCATACACATACAGTTATTTCGCAATTGTAATATTTATTATCATAATAATACAGGTGGCCCTGCAGTGTAAAATGCACCGCAGAGCCACCCTTTCATGTATTATTCTATCTTTTGAGCCGATATGCACATTGTCTGTCCGTCCGGTCCATATGGAGCTCCGGCAATATCACCATAAACGTTTATATTGATGAAACCGGCTTCCAGTAAATCATGTTTGATCTCTTTTAGTGTAAATGTATGTTCCCAGACATTATACAGGGAAAAACTATCCTCGGTTACAACCGCATACTGGTTTAAAAAAGTTTGATCCTCCTCATAGCGGTAAAATGAATGAAGAGTTAAACATAGCTTTTCACTCCAAAAACCATTTTCACGAATATCCCAGTCCGTAGTTTCTTTCACGCCTTTATATTTTAAAGGAGTAAAAACATCAAATAAGAAAATACCCTCAGGAAAAAGAGAATCATAAATCTTTGCCAATAGTTTCTTTCTTGTATCGCGGGACAGAACACCAAAATCGCAGTATATGAGGGTTATCAGATTGTACTGAGAACCAAAATGAATCTTCGTGTAGTCTCCTTGAACGTATTTAATTTCTTTTTTAGTTTGGTAAGCCGAATTTTTCGCATAAGCGACAGATCTGTCTGACAAATCTATGCCGGTAACATCGTATCCCAGGTCGTAAAATAATTCAGTATAAATACCAGGGCCGCATCCCAGGTCTAATAATAACGGATACTCCTCTGGGCAAAAGTTTTCTGAAATCCATCCGGCAGATGTTTTCACAAAGCTTATTTCTCTTGTGGCTGAATCTAAATGCTCATTTAAGTGTGCTGCCAGCATACTTTTGGAGATGTGATCGTCATCCCAAATATTGTTGTTGGTCTGTTCAAACAGATCCGGTCGTCTTTCTAAGAGATTCAATAATTTTTTCATAATGTTTTGTCCTTTCATAATCTTGTTTGCATAACAACAAAACCTGTGTTTACAGATTCTAAAAAAATACATGCAGTTCGGATTATTTTTCGATTTCCACGTTTCATTTATACTGCTGTTTACGCAGCATCAAATGCGCCGGACAAAACCATCTCCCTTATAGTAAATATGAATGAATTATAAAGGAAGTGCAGAGGAAAGTAAAGTTTTATTATTCTTTCGATATTCCCTAGGAGAACATTGATACTTCCGCTTAAACGTTAAAGAAAAATTGCTGGGACTGTCAAAACCGCATCTTGTAGAAATTTCAGCTATACTCTTGTTTGTGTTTATAAGCAGCAGGGCGCCTTTGGACAGGCGGTATCGAATCAAGTACTGCATAGGTGAAATACCCAGAGTACGGTGAAAGCAGCGGAGGCATTCCCTCTCTCCGATATTTGCGGCCTGCGCAATATCGCAGAGCTTTAATGGTTCAGCATAACGGGACTGTATCATATGAATCATCTCCTTGATCCTGAAAGAATCCTGATCTGGTTTTGCAGAAGTATCAGAGATCTCAGGCTTATAAAATGTACAGAGAAGAAAGCAAAGTCTGGAAAGACATTCCCGGACGGTAAACTCATATCCTTCCCGGTTATTTGCCAAAGCGTCAAAGGCCATCATGAAACATTGTCTGATACTGACACCGGACGTATCTTCCGCAGAAAATAACACACAGTCCAAAGTACAGGAACTGATCAGAGGATACATATATTTTTTATAGAAGACCGAGCTGTCAGAACCGGAGATTAAATCGGTATGGAAGACCAGAGAATGAAGTCTGCATTCATTCGAGGTCTCTGCCTCGTGGAGGATGTTTGAATTGATCACGAGGCAGTCTCCGGCATTCATCCGAAAACGTTTTCCCGGGACCCGGACATCTAAAGTGCCTGATGGAAGGAAAATCACTTCGAGTTCCTCATGCCAGTGCCAGGGAATCCTGTTTATGGCATGAGAAGAATAGACAGAATCATAACCTGCACACGGAAATTCTATTGTACCGTGGGGACACACTTCCCTCCTGTCCTGGTCTGTAGAAACCGTACATTCCTGTAAACTCATAAGAAATCCTCCATTTTGTCGCTTTTCTTATATTATAAGTCTGAATATTGATTGTTTCAATTAGAAAAAGACGGTATTTATATAGATAGTACAAAGACCAGCGAATGGCATTAACAGGAGGTATGATTTTTATGATAGATTTACATATGCATTCTTATTACAGCGACGACGGGGAATATCAGCCGGAGGAACTGGTGAAAAAGTGTAAGGAAAAAGGAATTCAGTATATGGCTGTTACCGACCACAACAGCGTCCGGGCAGTCGGTGAGGGGAGAGAAGCAGCGCAAAAAGAAGGGATTCATTTTATTTCAGGAGTAGAGGTTGACTGTACCTTCAAAGACAGAAACTTTCATGTATTAGGCTATGGAATTGATGAGCAGAATCCGGTATTTCAGAAGATAGAAGACAATATATCAGTGCAGAGTGAAGAAGCTTCCGTAAAAATGCTGGAGGCAACAAGAAAACTGGGATTTGACGTGTCTGAGAGTGATATGGAAAAACTGACCGAAACGATGTTTTGGAAAAACCGGTGGACTGGTGAAATGTTTGCGGAAGTGCTGCTTAACAAGCCGGAATACAGGGATCACGATCTGCTCCTTCCATATCGTCCGGGTGGGGAGAGGAGCAGCAACCCATATGTGAATTTTTACTGGGATTATTATTCTCAGGGAAAACCCTGCCATGTGGATATAACGTTTCCTGCCATGAAAGAAGTGATCAGCCAGATTCATGAGAGCGGCGGGAAAGCTGTTCTTGCACATCCGGGACAGAATTTGAGAGATCATATGGAACTGTGGGAAGAAATCGCAGTTTCAGGAATTGACGGTGTGGAGGCTTTCAGCAGCTATCATACGCCTGAACAGGCATTGTTTTTCAGTCATGAAGCAGGAGAGAAACAGCTGTTTATCACCTGCGGAAGTGATTTTCACGGAAAGACAAAGCCGTCCATCAGTATCAGACAGCATGGGTACAGCGGCTCCTGGGAAGAGCTGTTAAAACAGCTGGAAGGGATTTTGTAATCTTGGTATAAACTTATAAAACAAAAACTCTGCCGGAATTTTTTCCTGAGGCAGAGTTTTTGTTTTTTTATTTTACTGAGAGTTCATTGGCCAGTTTTACGATGGTTCCAATCGGATCGGAAAGCTCACTCTGGTTCATTGCATTTATATAACTTGCCCTGTTCTCATAAACCTCATGGACGGCGTTCAAGAGTGATTTGGACGTCACTTCTTCTTCGTTCAAGACATAACTGTAACCCTGCCGCTGGAAAGACTGGGCATTTAAGATCTGATCGCCCCGGCTGGCATTTAAACCGAGAGGAATGAGAATATTTGGTTTCCTCAATGCGAGAAGTTCACAGATGGCGTTGGCACCTGCCCGGGAAATGATCACATCCGCACAGGCAAAAAGATGTTTCAGTTCTTTTTTTACATACTCAAACTGGCAGTAGCCGCTCTTTCCCGCAAGCATTGTCTCCAGGTTGTTTTTTCCGCAGATGTGAATGATCTGAAAGTCTTCCAAAAGCTCGTCAATATTCTCCCTGACCGCATTGTTGATTGCCACGGAACCAAGGCTTCCGCCGATGATCAGCAGTACCGGCCTGGAAGATGTAAAGTCACAGAGCTTCAGTCCTTTTTCCCTGGAACCGGTAAAGAGTTCCTCACGGATCGGAGACCCGGTCAGGACAGCTTTGCCCTCGGGGAGGTGTTTTACTGTCTCAGGAAAATTACAGCATACTCTGCTGGCGCTTGGAATACTTAATTTGTTTGCAAGGCCCGGCGTCATGTCGGATTCATGGATGATGACCGGGATGCCAAGATGCTTGGCAGCGATGACCACGGGTACGGTGACGAAGCCGCCCTTGGAGAACACAACATCGGGTCTCAACTTTTTAAGTGTTTTTTTTGCATCGAAATATCCCTTCATGACCCGGAAAGGATCGGTAAAATTTTTTACGTCAAAGTATCTTCTCAGCTTTCCGGAAGAAATTCCGTAATAGGGAAGATCAATATCTTCGATTAATTTCTTTTCCATGCCGTCCTTGGACCCGATATAGCTGATCTTATATCCCTCTTTTTCAAGAGCAGGCACCAATGCCATATTCGGAGTGACATGGCCGGCTGTACCCCCTCCGGTCAATACGATTCTTTTCATAATACCTCCAAAATCAAAACAAATGTCATCGGGTCTCTTTATATTCCTTTAAAGCTTTGGAGAGCTGGTCAGGACATGAGGTTCCGCGGAATCCGCACTGAATGCCTGAGAGGCGTTCGATCACCTCATCTACCTGCATTCCTTTGACCAGGGATGCCACACCGGTAGTATTCCCCTGGCAGCCTCCCCGAAACTCTACATTTTTTACCACATTGTCTTCTATTTCAAATTCGATCGCATTGCTGCAGACGCCTTTTGTCTTGTATATCACTATAATTACCTCCTGTTATATTTCTTTTATGGCATATTATATCATAAAAGTTCCAAAAGCTGTGGTATAATTTTTGTCAGGCTAAATTTATTGTTTGAAAGGAGAAGAGATTATGAAGATAGGAATCATAGGAGCAATGGAGGAAGAAGTGGAATCTTTGATCTCATCTATGGAGAATGCACAAAAAACTTCAAAAGCTTCCATGGATTTTTACGAAGGCAGGCTCTGGGGAAATGACGCAGTCGTGGTTATGAGCGGAATCGGAAAAGTGAATATGGCCGTCTGCACACAGATCCTGATCGACTGCTTCAGTGTTGATAAGCTGATCAATACCGGAGTCGCAGGAGGGCTTTATAAAGAGATAGAGATTGGGGATATCGTAATCTCCAGCGACGCGGTGCAGCATGATATGGACGCCGTGGGATTTGGATATAAGCCGGGAGAGATCCCGCGAATGGAGTGTTCCGTATTCAGGGCAGATGAAGAACTTATAAGAGAGGCAGAAGAGGCGTGCAGGAAGGTCAACCCCGATATCCGTTGTTTTACAGGCCGGGTTTTAAGCGGCGACCAGTTTATTTCAAGCGATGAAAAGAAACACCGGCTCATAGAGAACTTCGGCGGATACTGCGCGGAAATGGAAGGAGCAGCCATGGCGCAGACAGCATATTTAAACAAAGTACCGTTCGTAGTGCTCAGGGCGATTTCCGATAAATGCGACGATACGGCAACAGTAAGTTACAGCGAATTTGAGGAAGCTGCAATAAAGCATATAATTAGACTGATTCACGGTATTTTAGACAAAGAAGCGTCAAACTTTGTAAGGCAATAATCCGTGTATTCCCCTCTTTGTGATTTTATAATATAAGAATCATAAAGGAAGAAGGAGAAATATCATGGATGTATTAAAAAACGCATTTTTTTTACCGGGACTGATTGCAGTTATGGCCGCAGGTGTCCTGTCAAAACTTATTGTCTGGAGGAATTACCGCAGGCTTTTAAGAGATTCTTATGAGATGGACGGAAATAAGAAACAGTGGATGGGAGTGCTGAAAAAAAAGTTCGAAAGTTACTATCAGCTGGAGGCCAACCTGAACAACATTCCCTGTGTTGTGGACAAGTATATGAAAAATCACAAAATAGCAGGAGTGTCTTCCGAGATCATGGAACAGATCACCGGATTGTGTGCCGTTTTGAGTTTTTTCCTGGGTTGTCTTGGAACAGTACGGGGATACATAGAAGGAGCCGATTTAAGTGTTGTGGCAGAGAGTCTGTTTTTAAGCCTGTCGGCCGGACTGTTTCTTGTGTTTGTGGACAGGCTGGTCACCTTTGACGGAAAAAAACAGCTGGTCAGAGCCAATCTGATCCATTTTCTTGAAAATATTCTTCCAAACCGCTATCTCAAATCTGTGAAAAAACAGGAAAAAGAAGAACAGGCAAAGCAGAAGGAGAAGCAGAAAGAAAAGGAGCAGGTAAAGGAAGAAAAGAAAGAAGCAAAAAAAATAGAAAGACACTGGCAGGAAGCGGCCGCATCCAGAGAATTTGAACTGACCGATGAAGAAATGCAGGCGGTGAAAGATTTTATAAATGGATTATAAATCTAATGTATACATAATAGAATAATAAAAAAGCAGGAAATCAAACCATGAGGAAAGTTTTATTATTATTCTGCATCATTTGCATGCTTGGTCTTGCCGGCTGCCAAAAGGAAGAGGCGCAGGTGGAGACTACGAAAGTGATCAGCCAGGGAAGCAATACAAAAGAAGGATGGTGGCTGAAACGAAATAAAGAACATCAGCAGCCGGAATTTTCACAGAATGTGGATCTGTCCAAATATGACGCATACTCTGTGGATACGAAGGCGAAAAATAAGAAAGTGATGTATCTGACCTTTGACTGCGGATATGAGAATGGTTTTACGCCCAAAATTTTGGATGTATTAAAGAAAGAGAAAGTTCCGGCGGCATTTTTTGTGACGAAGCCTTTTATCCGGGAAGATCCGGATTTAGTAAAGAGAATGAAGAAAGAGGGGCATGTGGTGGGAAATCATACGGTCCATCACAAGAGCATGCCAACGGTTTCAGACAGGGACAATAAGCAGGAACTCATCGACTGTGCGGAATACTGCAAAAAAACAACCGGTTATGATATGGATATGTTTATGCGCCCGCCTATGGGGGAATACAGCGAACATACATTAGCGCTGACAAAGAAGCTCGGATATAAGACAATTTTCTGGAGTATGGCATATGTGGATTTTAATGTGAACAGCCAGCCGGGCAAGGACTATGTAGTTCAGCATTTTGAAGAAAATTACCATAATGGAGCCATTCCGCTGATGCACAATGTATCCCAGTCTAACGCCGAAGCGCTGGAGACCGTTATCAGGAATATGAAGGCAAAAGGATTTGAATTCCGGTCGCTGAAAAAGCTCCCGGACTATTGAACAGAAGGGCGTTATTTGTTAAAATATAGATAACGCATTTAACCAAGAGAGACAACAGTAAAGGAGAAAGACATGGGAAAAATTAAGTTTGATTACAGCAACGCAAAAGATTTTATCAGAGACCATGAGATCGACATGATCGAGAAGCAGGTTGCGGATGCGAAAGAGTATTTGCTGTCAAGAAAAGGCCCGGGAAATGACTTCTTAGGATGGATCGACCTTCCTGTGGATTATGATAAAGAAGAGTTTGCGAGAATCAAAAAAGCTGCAGAAAAGATTAAGAGTGATTCCGATGTATTGGTTGTCATTGGTATTGGAGGGTCCTACCTAGGTTCCAGAGCCGTGATCGAAGGGCTGTCCAACAACTTTAACAATAAGCTGGACAAAGAAGTGAGAAAAGCTCCGGAAGTATACTTTGCCGGACATAATATCAGCGGTACATATGTTAAACAGCTGATCGATGTGATCGGAGACAGAGATTTCTCTGTCAATGTCATCTCTAAATCAGGTACGACGACAGAACCCGGCATTGCATTCCGTATCTTCAAAAAGCTTCTTAAAGACAAATACGGAAAAGAAGAAGCAAACAAGCGCATCTACGCTACCACAGACAAGGCAAGGGGAGCATTGAAGACACTTGCCACAGACGAGGGATACGAGACTTTCGTTGTGCCGGATGATGTAGGGGGACGCTTTACAGTCCTGACAGCCGTAGGACTCCTTCCGATCGCAGCTGCGGGAATTGACATTGATGAGTTTGTAAAGGGATTCCAGGACGGAAGAGAGATGTTCTTAAACGCACCGTTTAATGAAAATCCGGCGATGCTCTATGCTGCCATCCGAAACATTCTCATGCGCAGAGGAAAGGGCATGGAGATCCTCGCAAACTACGAGCCGAACCTTCACTTTATCTCTGAGTGGTGGAAACAGTTATACGGAGAAAGCGAAGGAAAAGACGGAAAAGGCATCTTCCCTGCATCTGTTGACTTCTCCACAGACCTGCATTCTTTAGGCCAGTTCATTCAGGACGGATCTTCCAATCACTTTGAGACCGTGCTGAACGTGGAAGAACCGGAATTAGACATTGTGCTCGAAGCAGAAGAAAACGATCTGGACGGATTAAATTATCTGGCAGGCAAGACCATGAACTTCGTAAACCAAAACGCTATGAAGGGAACCATCTTAGCTCATGTGGACGGAGGCGTTCCGAACTTAAGATTTGATATTCCTAAGATGGATGCATACCATCTTGCGCAGCTGTTCTACACATTTGAGTCTGCGTGCGGTATGAGCGGTTACTTAAACTGCGTAAATCCATTTGACCAGCCTGGAGTGGAAGCATATAAGAAAAATATGTTTGCCCTGCTTGGAAAACCTGGATTTGAAGACAGAAGAGAAGACTTATTAAAGAGATTATAGGAGAACAAATGAAAAAGATTGCACAGTTCCATAAAGTAAGTTTTGGACAGTTTTTAGAAAGCTGGCAGGATACCTTTGAAGGTACCTCCGAGGATGAAGTGAGACAGATTTTTGACAGTATTGAGCTTCCAAAGAGGGCTACCAGAGGTTCCGCCGGATACGACTTTTACAGTCCGGTTGACTTTGAACTCAAACCGGGTGAGACGATCAAGATTCCGACAGGCATTCGTGTGTATATGGAAGAAAGCTGGGTACTGAATCTGTTTCCGCGCAGCGGCCTTGGGTTTAAGTTCCGCCTTCAGATGAACAATACGGTGGGGATTATCGACAGTGATTACTTTTATTCAGACAACGAGGGACATATTTTTGTCAAGCTCACCAATGATTCCAATGAAGGAAAAATTGTGAGAGTAGAAGCAGGAACTGGGATCGTACAGGGTATTTTTATGGAATATGGTGTGACCATAGACGATGATGCAAAAGAAGTCCGCAACGGCGGATTCGGCAGCACAACCAAATAACAGAAAAAAGACCTTGCCTTTAAAGGGCAGGGTCTTTTTTTGACAGAAAGTATATGCCTGAATATGTAAATATCACGTTTTTGAGAGTTAGTGGCCAATGATATGATATTCAGGAGAAAAGTTATATAACTTCCATAATACCTTCTAGTATAGAAACATCTGTAATGAAAAAAAGGTGAATGGCTTCAGGAATCTTCCTGATGTTCCATCTGTTCCAGTTCTGCAGGGGTATGGCCGGAAGCTATGAACAGGCGGGTGTCCGCATAAAGATCCATCATCCTCCCCGCAAAGTTGTCTGCCTGTTCCTGATCTGCAAAGGCTACATCGCCTTTTTGAAGCATCTCAAAGATCTGTTCCGGATCAGCTCCAACCTTCATAATATAAGAGATCCGATTTGTGAGATCCACAGCTTCTGTCACTTGAAATCCCAGCTCATCAACCAGATAAGAAGTAAATTTCAGAGATGCCTGACCATTATCAAAGGTTCCCTGAAAAATTTCTTCACGGGATGGATGATAATAGGCATAGTCCTTCCGGATCGAAGAAATATCCTCAAGGAGGCTGGGATCTTCAAGAAGCATAGAGTCTACAAACATTTTATTATGATATCCGAAACTGAAGGCATGAGGGCTTGGCAGAAAATAAAGGTTGATCAGGTCCCTGGGCGTGATCTGTACCTGCTCATACTCGTTGTACAGTTCTGCAATATGCTCAAGCGGCGCGGCTCCGAAAATACGGACACAGTAATAACAGTACTGAATCTGTTTCCATGTCAGTTCCCTGCGTTTCCTGAAATTCTCAGTATTCATGGCGGAGTAGGATGCAGATACATCCGGCGGAATATAAATTTCGTCATCCTCATCAACGGCACAGTAGCCTCCGTCCAGAAAGGCATCAAAGATATCTTCGTCATCAATGGGGAAGTATCCATCCAGCGCAGCTTCAAATGCCCGGATCTCAAGATCCGTAAGGGTCAGAAAAAAGCTGCCCATAGCGTCAGGTTTTATGATATATTCAGAAAGATATGAGGCCAGATCAGGCTTTTCCATCTGTGAACAGTGGTCCAGCTGATGGATATGGGCAATCTCCAGAAGATCATCTTTTGTATACTGAAGATAAACATCCCTGAGGGAATCGGAAGAAAAAGAGGGCGGGACGTCTTCTGTTTTTTTTCTGAGGGTTTCTGAAGGCTCCTTTGTTCCGTCCTCCAAGAAGCAGAGGTTTTCCTTCATAGAGAGATTGAGATCTTCCAAACGGGTATCTGCACGGAAATCGCCTTTATATTTTATGATTTCCGGAAAACGGTTTTGGTAAGCGGGGATTAATTTTTCTGTCTCTATCCGAAACTCTGTCTTTCCCTTTAAAATATATGTGTAATCAATAAATTGTTTATCCTTCATGTAAGAATCGATCAGCAGAGAATTATCAAAGATTCTTTGATGGTGCACAGGGATTTCAAAACGAAACAGACACCGCCCGGATTTTTGGAATGCGGCCTGTATAATTTCGTGGAGACCGGAAAATGATATACAGTCAGGAATGAATATACGTCTCCACATCGGTGGCCTGCTGTTTTTTATGATGACTTTTATCTGATATCCGCCCATAATCAACCTCCTGTCTGTAATGCTTGTGCCGAAGTTTTATTACATTCATTTTATCACATAAACAGGGCAGAAAAAAGACGGAGCAGGAATCCTCCTGATCCGTCTTTTCTGTCATAGATTCATGATTATGAAAACTGTCCTACCCAGGTCTCGATCTTGGCACCGATAGCTTCTGCATCCTCCATGGAGGAACCTTTCACCCCATAGTAGAACTTGATCTTAGGCTCGGTTCCGGAAGGGCGCACGCAAAGCCATGCGTTGTTTTCTAATTCGTAGTAGAGTACATTAGAAGCTGGAAGTCCGGTTGGCACTGTCTCACCGGTGGTAAGATCCGTGATCGTGTCGTTCTGGTAATCGCGGGATTTTAATACCTTGAGCCCTCCGATTTCTTTCGGCGGGTTCTCTCTCAGAGACTTGAGCATGTTCTGGATCTTTTCAGCTCCGTCCAGTCCTGCGAATTCAAGGGCTTTCACTTTATCCAGATAATAGCCGTACTTCTCATACATGTCGGTCATTGCATCCCACAAGGTCTTGCCCTGAGTCATATAATATGCAGCAGCTTCACAGAGTGCCACAGTTGCGGATACCGCATCTTTATCCCTTGCATAAGTTCCGATCAGGCAGCCGTAGCTTTCTTCCAGACCGAACAGGTAAGTTCCTTTGCCTGTATTTTCAAAGTTCAGCATCTGCTGTCCGATGAATTTGAATCCTGTGAGCACTTCGATCAGGTTTACGCCGTAGCCGTCAGCCACTGCGTCTACCAGATTGGTTGTGACAATCGATTTTACAACGGCTCCGTCATCCGGAAGTGATCCGTTCATGGCTTTCTTCTGGCTTAGGACATATTCACACAGAAGAGAACCGGACATGTTGCCGGTCAGAGCGATATAGTCTCCGGTCTTTGAATCTTTCACATAGACTCCGAGACGGTCGGCATCAGGATCTGTTGCCAATACAAGGTCGGCATCCTTTTCTCTGGCAAGCTTCAGGCCAAGTTCAAATGCCTCTTTGGATTCCGGATTTGGATAGCTTACGGTTGGAAAAGCCCCGTCGGGAAGTTCCTGCTCCGGCACTACATAGACATTCTGGAATCCTAAATCTTTTAATACGCGGCGGACAGGGAGATTTCCTGTTCCGTGCAGAGGAGTATAAACAATTTTTAATTTGGATGCCATCTGGTCAATCGCATCCTGATTATGTACTTGCTTTTCTACTTCGGCGATGTATGCATCGTCGACTTCTGAGCCGATTACCTCATATAATCCGGCACTGACTGCATCTTCCCTGGACATGGTCTTAACCTTGGAAATATCTGTGACGGCGTTGACCTTGGCGGTTACCCCTTTGTCGTGAGGCGGCGTAAACTGCGCACCGTCCTCCCAGTATACTTTATAGCCGTTATATTCCGGAGGATTGTGGCTGGCAGTAATGTTAATTCCAGCAATGCAGTTATAGTAGCGGACTGCAAAGGACAATTCCGGGGTCGGACGGAGTGATTCAAAAATATATGCTTTGATGCCGTTTGCTGCCAGGCACAGCGCTGCTTCGTCAGCAAATTCCGGAGACATATGCCGGGAATCAAAAGCAATGGCAACGCGCTTTTTGTCCGTGCCCTGTTCCAGAATGTAGTCTGCGAGTCCCTGAGTCGCCTTGCGGACTACATAGATATTCATACGGTTGATGCCGGCACCGATGATCCCGCGAAGGCCTGCTGTTCCAAAAGCCAGGTCAGAGTAAAACCGCTCTTTGATCTCGTTGTCATCATCCTGAATGTTCTTAAGTTCCTCTTTTGTAGCTTCATCAAAATATGGATTGTTAAGCCATTCCTGATATGTTTCCTGATAGTTCATAGTAGTGCTCCTCCTTTACGTTTTTCCTTATGTTTTATTATAACTTATCTGGGCCTAAAAAACATTATAAAAGTTGTGATATTGTAAAAGAAATTTCTCTCTTTTTTCTTTTAAATCAACAATATCCTGAAGCTTATTGAGATATCTTGGAGATACCCAGTGTTTTTTATGATTCATGTACTGATTTGAGATTTTCCAAAGCTTTTCCGGGTATAAAAAAAGCACATACAAAAAAGAATAATCATTCATTGTGAGGCGCTGAACCTTACTGTAGCCTTTCAGCATAGTCTCACAGATACTGAACTGATACTCATTTTTTTCCAGAGCCTTTCGGATAAAATAATACAGATCGGTCAGAGGATAGCCATAATAAAAATGTTCAAAGTGAAGTGTAGCAGTCCCATGGGGTCCCATCAATACATTGTGATGGTTGTAGGAACCGTGGCACCATCCTTCCCTTAACCCTGTAAGTTCTTCCATTTTTGCGCTGGAATCCTCAAGCTGTTTCCAAAATGGCTGAATTTCCTGCAAAAAAAGATACTCGAAGTCTCCTTTGTTCTTTCTGCTCCCGATATATTTCCAAATACTTTTGAGCTCCCGTCTCCGCTGATGATAGCTTTTTGTCAGGGAGAAATGAGGCGTTCCGTAGTCCGCACGGTAGGGAATTCTGCCTGACGCGCGGTGGAAAGAGGCAAGATTCCTGCAGGCGGAAGACAGATCGGAAGGAGAGTGGATATTGCATTCTGTACCATTGAAAGTCCTTCTCATAACAAAAGGCTCATAGTATTTATCATAAGAAATAAATTCATGTTCTTTGTTTTCGATATATTGGTCAATTTTTGTAAATCCCTGGTCAATCAATTCTTCTTTCCACTGATGCTCGACAGCCAGACGTTCTTCGGACAGTTTCGTAGCAGACAGGGCAAATAACCCCTGATCAGTGCCGCAGATGATCTCGCCGCGGCCTCTTTTTAAATAATCAACATGCAGATCATATTGATCTAAAAGTATTTTGTATTTGTCGTTCACAATATGCCCTCCTCAAAGTTCTACCTCTAATTGTATGTGCCCGGGGTGCCGGATATGATATCGTCTTGTAATTCGGAAAAAAATGAAGTATAGTGGTACTAATCTAAATGTTACAAATGTTACAGAAGTACAATTGGAGGAACGAAATCATGAGAAAGAAATATTTACTTATAACATGTATGCTGATGATCGGGGCTGTCGGCCTGATGGCATGCGGAAAGAAGAGTCCGAGTTCTGAGGTTTCCACAGAAGCCACAACGGCTGAATCAGAGGAGACGACGGCCAGCGAGGAAGTTTCTACGGTGGCTACCGAGGAGACGGAAGCGACAACGGAAGCGGGCAAAACTACCACAGAAGCGACGATCGCAGACAAAAAGGATGAGAAGAAGAAACCGGTAAGTGCAACTGGAGTGTACAATGGTTTCGGCGACAGTAATTCAGTGGAAGTAAAGATGTCCAACGGGGAATACAAGACGTTCATCATTGAGGATGAAAAGGTTATGGATGCCTTAAATGACATGGAACCGGGCACAAAGATCTCCTTTACTTACGGAGCATTGGAAGGCCAGGCAAACATGCAGATTTTATCCGTGAAGAAAAAATAAGCGTAAAAAGCACATAGGAATTTATGGTTCCTGTGTGCTTTTTCTTACAATGAGGGGAAGGGCATAGGTATGAAAAAATCAGGAAAAATATTTCGGAGACTGACCGTTCTTTTATTTACAGGATTGCTCAGTATTACATTTTCAGCTCCGAGGGAGGCTTCGGCAGCATCTGCAAAGTATGCAGCTTATTCAGAAAACAATATTTATAAAGTGGGAAAACACCGCTATAAGGCATCAGTCAAAAATCAGGGAAGCCGTCCGAAAGCCATGCTGTATCGGAAGAAAAAAGGAAAATGGAAGAAACTGCTGACGCATCAGAATACTTATGGCATAACGGTAAAGGCCGAATATGGAAAATGGCTGTATTATTCTGTTTACCCCTATGATTCCGATCAGCATCTGTATCGTTTCAATCTGAAGACGAAGAAAAAGTATCTTGTGCGACGGAACGTGCGTCACATGCTGATTTCAGGAAACAGGCTTTATACAAATGGATTTGCCACCGATGCGAGAAGTGTTCCGATCTATGTGAGCAGGACAAACGGCAAAAAGGCAAAGTGTATCACGAAAAAAGCCAACCAGGCGAGGATGAAAATCTATGGAAAACGGCTTTATTATCTGGAATGCACTTACAACCGGCAGCACACAAAGAGTACGGACCGCCTTGTGAGCAGGAAGCTTAACGGAAAAGGCAGAAAGGTTCATTCAAAAAAGATCAAAAGCCCGTCTTCGGTGCTGTCTTTCAGCAGCCGGTCACTGGTCTATGCAAAACCGGTCTCCGGGACAATGAGATATTACAGAATCAATCTTAAAACAAAGAAGCAAAAAAGAATCTATCCCTCAGCACGCAGGGTAGATCAGTGGATACGGAACTTTTATTAAAAAACCGCGGCAGGACTTTAAAGTCTGCCGCGGCTTTTTGCTGCCGTCTCTGTTTTCTTAATAGTCTTCTGAATGAATCTGGAAGAATTTTTTCGGATGTGCACAGACCGGACATACTTCAGGCGCCTCGGTTCCGTAATGTACATGTCCGCAGTTTGTACAGATCCATGCCTGTTCAGTATCTCTCTTGTAAACAATCCCTTTGTCGATATTTTCTGTCAGCTGCTGATAGCGTTCGTCATGGCGTTTTTCGATGTCTGCAACCATCTCAAACAGTGCTGCGATTTCATCGAAACCTTCCTCTTTTGCTTCTTTGGCAAACGTTGGATACATATCTGTCCATTCAAAATTTTCTCCCGCAGCAGCATCTTTTAAGTTCACTTCTGTTGAAGGCATTCCGTCATGTAATAGTTTAAACCAGATTTTTGCATGTTCTTTTTCATTTAATGCGGTTTCAGCAAAGATGTTGCCGAACTGCACATAGCCGTCTTTTTTTGCCTGGCTTGCATAAAAATCGTATTTTGTACGTGCCTGTGACTCCCCTGCATATGCAGCCATCAAGTTCTGTTCTGTCTTCGTTCCTTTTAAATTTGGCATTCCACATAACCTCCTGATTCTATAATAGTAATTATTACTGTTTTATTATCTCAGATATAAGTACATAAGTCAATACATACTCTGTTATTATTATGGTACAATAAGGATAAAATATTCAATTAATGGACGCATTGTATGCTTAAAGGAGGCGGCCCTATGAGAATGTATGATCTGATCTTGAAGAAGAGAGATGGGTATTCCCTTTCAAAAGAAGAAATCAGGTGGATGATAGACCACTATTTACATGGAAATATTCCGGATTATCAGATGTCGGCAATGATGATGGCAGTGTATTTCAGGGGAATGGACACACAGGAAACCTTTGAACTCACGATGGCCATGGCAGAGAGCGGCGACCGGCTGGATCTGTCCGGAATTCCGGGTATAAAAGCAGATAAGCACAGCACCGGAGGAGTGGGGGATAAGACCTCTCTTGCGCTGGGACCGCTGGCGGCATCCTGTGGTGTTCCTGTGACAAAAATGTCGGGAAGAGGACTGGGGCATACAGGAGGCACCATTGATAAACTGGAAAGCATTCCGGGATTTCAGACTGCGCTTACAGAAGAGAGGTTTATGGAACAGGTAGCATCCGTGGGCATAGCGATCATGGGACAGACAAAAGACCTGGCACCGGCGGATAAGCTTTTATATGCACTTCGTGACGTGACGGCTACCGTAGATCAGATCTCGCTGATCGCCAGCAGCATTATGAGCAAAAAGCTTGCAGCCGGAGCAGATGCTATACTTCTGGATGTGAAGTGCGGCAGCGGTGCTTTTATGAAAAACTTTGAGGATGCAAGGAAGCTTTCGGAGGCTATGATCCGGATCGGGAAAACTGCCGGAAAAAATATGGCAGCGGTCATATCAGATATGGATCAGCCTCTGGGGAGAGCAGTCGGCAACGCGCTGGAAGTAAAAGAGGCCATTGATACACTCAAGGGAGAAGGCCCCGAAGATTTTACGGAGCTTGTGCTGACACTTGGCTCCCGGATGCTCTGTATGGCAGAGAGAGCAGAAACGCCGCAGGAGGCACAAAAAATATTAAAACAGAAGATCACGGACGGGAGCGCGCTGCATAAATTCACAGAATTTGTCATGGCACAGGGTGGAGATCCGTCCTGGATCGAACATCCGGAAAATTTCTGCAGGGCAGATTATATAGAAGAAATCCCTTCTGTAAAAACCGGATTTGTCACTGCCTTTAATACCCAGGAGATCGGGGTCTGTTCTCTCCTGCTGGGCGGAGGAAGAGAGACGAAAGAAAGCGCGGTCGACCCGTTTGTGGGACTGGTACTCCGGAAGAAAAAAGGAGAGTCAGTAAGAAAAGGAGAAGGGCTGGCAGTCATATACGCCAATGATAAAGAAAAGCTGGCAAAAGCAAAAGAGCATTTTTTGAAAAACGTAACGATTGAGTCTGAGAGGAAGATGCCGGAGCCGCTGATCAAAGAGATACTTTCTTAAAAGAATTCATGAGAAGCTTTCTTTTTTCATATGTTAATAAAAAAACGGAGCGCTCTATGAAAAGATATATCTATATCATGTTATTCATGATGACTTTAGGCTGCTTTTGTGCCGGATGTTTAAGACAGGAGAAGCATGGCGCAAAAGAGAATGTAGACTATGCAGTCTGCAAAAAAGAAAATCTGCCGAAAGAATTAACGGCAAGAATTAATGAACAGAAGGATAAAGTTTTTCATTTTACGTATTCTATGAAAGAGACAATGTACTATGTGATCGGATATGGGAAACAGACCGGAAGCGGATATAAGATCCGGGTGAAAAAAATGACTATGGATGAAGGCCATGTCTATATTGACACGAATCTGATCGGAGTTCCGAAGCGGCAGCAGGAAAAAGGATATTCGTATCCATATATCGTGATCAAGAGCCAGAATTATGAAAAAGACGTAGTATTTTTGTGATATGTCACAAAAACTTTAGAATTGTTTTATTGATTTTCAAGCAGTGAAACCATATAATGGAGTCTATAAATGCTTGAGAAGATCGAAGGAGGAAAAGCGTTCGTGGATAATAGACAGAAGAAACCGGATAAAAATAACAAGAATTCGATTCAGATGATTATATCGATTTTGATTACATCCATTTTAGTGGCTGTCTTGTTTAACTTTGTAGTAGGCAAATGGAAAAACGGTACAGAGACCGAGATTTCCTACGGCAAGTTTGTCAAGATGATCGAGAAAAAAGAAATTAAAAAGGTTGTGTTTGAAAGTGATGTGATCACGGTCATCCCGAAAGAATCAGAGAACCCGCTGTATAAGACTACATACAAAGTAGTCCAGCTTCCCGTACCTGATTATCAGCTGGTCAACCGGCTGGAGAAGGCAGGGATCGAAAATTACCAGGCAAAGGCAAAGGACGGATCTGAGGTCCTGATGAGTGTTCTTGTGAGCATTCTGCCTGCCATCATTATCTTTGGACTGCTGATGTTTATGATGCGCGGAAAGAGCGGCATGATGGGCGTAGGAAAATCTAACGCCAAGGTCTATGTGGAGAAAAAGACAGGTGTCACTTTTGCCGACGTTGCGGGACAGCAGGAGGCCAAGGAGTCCCTGACCGAGATGGTGGATTTCCTGCATCACCCTGACAAGTATTTAAAAATCGGTGCGAAACTGCCCAAGGGAGCACTGCTTGTGGGGCCTCCGGGTACCGGTAAAACCCTGCTTGCCAAAGCAGTGGCGGGAGAAGCAAATGTTCCGTTTTTCTCCCTGTCCGGTTCTGATTTCGTAGAGATGTTCGTCGGTGTCGGTGCGTCCAGAGTCCGTGACCTGTTCAAGCAGGCACAGTCTATGGCTCCGTGTATTATATTTATAGACGAGATCGATGCCATCGGAAAAAGCCGTGACACCGGCATCCAGGGCGGAGGAAACGATGAGCGGGAACAGACATTAAACCAGCTTTTATCAGAGATGGACGGATTTGATACTTCAAAAGGACTTGTCATTCTGGCTGCTACCAACCGTCCGGAAGTGCTGGATAAAGCGCTTCTGCGCCCGGGACGCTTTGACCGGCGCGTCATCGTAGAGCGTCCGGATCTGAAAGGAAGAATCGAGACATTAAAAGTCCATTCCAAAGATGTCAAGATGGATGAGAGCGTAGACTTTGAAGAGATCGCCCTGGCTACATCAGGGGCAGTGGGGTCGGATCTGGCCAATATGATCAACGAAGCGGCGCTGGCCGCCGTCAAGGCAGGAAGGGAGTATGTGTCTCAGTCAGACCTCTTTGAGGCTGTAGAAGTAGTCATCGCCGGAAAGGAAAAGAAAGACCGTATCCTCGGCAAAGAAGAAAAACAGATTGTTGCATACCACGAGGTGGGACATGCGCTTGTCATGGCGCTTCAGAAGGAGTCTGAGCCGGTGCAGAAGATTACCATCGTTCCAAGGACCATGGGAGCGCTCGGATATACGATGCAGAGACCGGAGGAAGAGAAGTACCTGAATAAAAAAGACGAGATGCTGGCAGACCTGGTATCTTTCTTTGGAGGCCGTGCGGCCGAAGAGATCAAGTTCCATACGGTGACAACCGGCGCGTCCAACGATATTGAACGGGCCACGGCCATCGCAAGAGCCATGGTGACACAGTACGGTATGTCAGAAGAGTTCGGCCTGATCGGTCTGGAATCCATTACCAACCGTTACCTGGACGGACGTCCTGTTATGAACTGTGCGGAATCCACCGCCGCAAAGGTAGACCAGGTGGTTATGGGAATCTTAAAAGATGCATATAAAAAGGCACTTGACCTGATCAGGGCCAATATGGACATCCTGGATGAGGCGGCACAGTTCCTGATCGAGAAAGAGACGATCACGGGAAAAGAGTTTATGGAAATTTTTAATGCCAAGAAAGAATCTTCTGAACAGGAAGAGGAAGATTTCAGCGAAGATGCTAAAAGCTCAGCGGCAGATGATGAGACGGTACAGGAACAGCCGTCAGAAGATATGGAAAATAATCCACAGGATATGTAACATTCTGGTTATCCCATGTATAGATTTGACAGGATTCGGTTATAATGATACAATAAAGTTTACAGTATACAGAAGGTGTCACGAGTTCTGTATAGATAGAATGGGGTGAAAGAATGACACAGATGGATATTCAATGCATTCGTAAGTCAATTCAGGAGCGCATTGGCAGCAAAATCAAGATCAGCTCAAATAAAGGTAGACACAAGTTTGTAACTTCACAGGGAGTCATTACGGAGACATATCCGAACATTTTTCTGGTAGAGATTGAAGACGACAGCAGTACCAAAAGTAAAACGGTCAGTTTCAGTTATCAGGATGTGATCACGAAAGATGTCAGGATGATGCTGCTGGAAGGCTGACACTGTACCGGATACAATTTTAATCTTGAAGGAATAGATTCCTTCCTGTCTGAATATATTTGTATATACAAGACAGGGAGGAATTTTTTATGGATTTTAACAAAAAGGATTTTTATGGAATCGTCGCAAAAGAACGAAAGCAGGTACAAATAACAATCGACCAGGACTGTAATGTGCCTGATACGAAGCCGGATGTGGAGAAGATGATTCAGACTAAAGGGCTGGTGATCATGCAGGAGACAGAGATGATGGTGGACCGTATCCGGATCAAAGGAGAATTCCATTTTTCAGGTCTGTACGGGACAATTGACGCCAGGACCTATTTAGAGTCTCTGGATTTTGTTCTCCCTTTTGAGGAGTATATACATATGGACGGCGCTGTGCCGACAGATTATGTGAAAGTTTCTTATGTCATTGATGACATCAACACAGTGCTGATCAATTCCAGGAAACTGAGTATAAGGATTCTTCTGACTCTGACCCTCCATGTCAACGAGGAGATTAAAGAGGAAGGCATTATCGATGTTCTGGGCGACGGAATATCTTCCCTGAAAAAGGAAGTCCAGGTGACAGACCTGATCGTCAATAAAAAGGATATTGCCAGAATGAAAGAGGAACTGGTGCTGCCGGCCAATAAATCCAACATCTATGAGATACTCTGGAGCCAGGTGGAGCTTGAGAATGTACAGGGAAAATTAAAAGACCACAGCATCGACATACAGGGTGATATGCATGTGTTTATCTTATATCTCGGAGAGGATGAACAGCTTCCGGTCCAGTATGCAAGATGGGAGATCCCGCTGCATACAGAGCTGGAGTGTTATGAATGTGCACCGGGAATGATCGGCAAGATCCACATTTCCCTCGGAAACCATCAGCTGGAGATTCGTCCGGACGTGGACGGAGAAGAGAGAGTGGTATCGGTTGACGCAACTCTTGAGTGTGATATTAAAGTCTACGAAGATCAGGTGCTGTCTTATGTGGGAGACTGCTATACAATGAAGAAAACACTGGTGCCGGAGTACAAAGACTTTGCATTTGAATCTCTGATTGGAAAAAATCAGGCTACGATGAAGATGGCGAAGCGTTTTTCCATCGAGCAGGAGCCGGGAAAACTTTTGCAGGTGCTTTCTGTGAAAGGAAGCTGCAATATAGACGATGTGGAAGTCAAAGAGCAGGGGCTTCAGGTGGAGGGTGTCCTGATGGCAGATGTTCTGTTTTTGTCCAGTGAGGACCAGAACCCGGTGATGAGCAGTTCCTACATGGAACCGTTCTCTTACTTTATTGAGGCTAAGGGTCTGATGAAAGAGGACGATTATCAGCTGGATGTTATGCTGGATCATATCAGTGCCACTCCGACGGAAGGGGATGAGATCGAGATTAAAGCAAATGTGATATTTGACTTCATCTCTTTCCACAAAAAAGCAGAAAAGATCATGACAAATGTAGCTGAGCAGCCTCTGGATTATGAAGAACTGCAGAAGATCCCGGGAATCGTCGGATATATCGTGAAGGACGGAGATACTCTGTGGTCCATAGCAAAACGTTATTTTACTACCGTTGACGATATCCGCGATCAAAATGAGGGTATTGAGGAAGTAAAGCCGGGTGATAAACTGTTAATTGTCAAAGAAATTGGATGGAATTGATAAATAGGATTGCATTTTTATAGGAACAATACTATAATGTTCTGTATACAATACTAAGTTTCAGCGGCAGGAGACAGTGAGGAGTACAGATGAAAAAGGTAGTTCTGAAAGCTTATGGAAAAGTAAATTTAGGGCTGGATGTAGTAAGGCGGAGAGATGACGGGTATCATGAAGTTAGGATGATCATGCAGACGGTGGGTCTTTTTGACAGGCTGGAGCTTAAAAAGACTTCCGGTGATTCCGTTACACTTTCCGCCAATCTTAGATTTCTTCCGGTCAATGAACAGAATCTTGTCTGTCAGGCCATTGCAGCCGTAAAGAAAAAGTATTCAATCAAAAGCGGCGTGGAAGCGTATCTGGAAAAGCGTATCCCTATCGCCGCAGGCATGGCGGGCGGAAGCTCTGACTGTGCCGCAGCACTGAGAGGAATGAACCGGCTGTTTGAACTTGGACTTAAGGAAGAGGAACTGTGTGAGATCGGAGCCGGGCTGGGAGCGGATGTGCCTTATTGTGTCATAGGAGGAACCGCACTGGCAGAAGGGATTGGAGAAAAGCTTACAAAGCTGCCTCCTGTGCCGCACTGCCATATACTGATCGCCAAGCCTGGGGTCAGTGTGTCCACGAAAACTGTGTATGAGAATCTGGACGTGCCGGGCCTTTTATCACACCCGGATATTACAGGAATGATATCTGCCATTGAAAATCAGGATTTGAAGGGGATCACGGGGAGGATGGAAAATGTTCTGGAGACAGTCACCATACCAAGATACCCTGTGATCCATGAGATCAAAGAGTTCCTGCTGAAACAGGGCGCCGAGAGTGCACTCATGAGCGGGAGCGGACCGACGGTATTTGGAATATTTGCTTCAGAGGAAAAGGCGCAGAGAGCCCTTTCCAATCTAAGATCTTTTGAAGATGTGAAGCAGGCCTATGTGGTAGCGCCGGTCAATAGAGAATCATAATTGGAGGGAACGAAAGATGAGCAGTGATAAATTAAAAGTGAACGTCAATGAATATCTGCCGCTGAGGGATGTGGTGTTTAATACACTCAGACAGGCAATCATTACCGGAGAGTTTGTACCCGGAGAGCGTTTGATGGAGATTGCCCTGGCAAACCGTCTCGGAGTCAGCCGTACCCCGGTCAGGGAAGCCATAAGGAAGCTGGAGCTTGAGGGTCTGGTCGTCATGATTCCGAGAAAGGGCGCGGAAGTAGCCCGCATCACGGAAAAAGATTTAAGAGATGTCCTGGAAGTGAGAAGCTCTCTCGAAGAACTGGCGGCAGGACTTGCCACGGAGCGCCTGGATGATGGTTCCAGAGAGAAGATTCAGGAAGCCCTGGACAATTTCCGTGAGGCGATCCAGACGGATGATAATCCTAAGATCGCAGACTGTGATGTGGAATTTCATGATGCCGTCTTTGAGGCGACTCAAAATAAGCGGCTGATCCAGATCATCAATAATCTGAGAGAACAGATTTACCGCTACCGTCTGGAATATGTCAAGGATACGGCATATCATGCGGTTCTTCTCAAAGAACACGAGGAACTGGTGGAAGCCATGTTCGCAGGCAACAAAGAGAGAGCGAAAGAGATCATGAAACGTCATATCGACAATCAGGAAGAGACGGTAATCAAAAAGATTCAGGAAGAAGAAAAATAGGTCCGTGGACTTTCAGACAGAACTCTGTGCGTGCGCATAGAGTTCTTTTTTTTGCTCATACTACTTTAAAAGGTGGTGTGAAAAAATGGATCGATTTCATGATAAAAATCACAAAATGAAAGGTAAAATATCAAAGGATCTGGAGCAGAATATTGCATATCTCGAAGCAGTATTTTCAGACTGCAATGATATTGTAAAAAAGAAGTTTTACGTTGGGAAGAAAAAAAACACAGGAATGTATGTGATCTACACAGACGGTCTTGCCAAAGCTGACATGATCCAGGAAAATGTATTGGAACCTCTCCTCACAGACCCTCTTCACCCTCTGAAAGAGTCTGTGACCTCCTGGGTCATTGAGAGTGCAGACCGGAAGATGGTCACGACCATGGATGAAGTTGTCATGGCCGTTTTATCAGGAGATACGGTACTGTTTTTTGACGGGCTTGATCAGGGAATTTTTATATCCAGCAAGTTTTTCCCTACCAGAGGAGTGCAGGAAGCCGACAGGGAAGTAGCCATGATCGGTCCGAAGGACAGTTTTAATGAAAGCCTCAGGACCAACACGGCTCTGATCCGAAGGCGGGTCAGGGATACGAGAATGAAGGTTGTCCAGCTCAGGATCGGAACAAGGAGCAAAACAGATGTAGCGCTTATGTATATTGAAGATCTGGCCAAAGATGAGGTAGTAAAAGAAATAAAAAAACAGTTGGATGAACTGAATATTGACGGAATTTTTGACAGCGGAATGCTGGAACAGCTCATGGAGCAGGACAGCAAATCTCCGTTTCCCCAGTATCAGCTGACTCAGAGACCGGACAAAGCGGCAAGCGGACTCATGGAGGGAAGAATTGTGCTCGTGGTGGATAATTCTCCGGAGGTCATTGTGCTGCCGGTGACACTGAACATTTTCTTTCAGGCCAGTGATGATTACTATAACCGGTGGGAAGTTGCCACATTTGCCAGAATCCTTCGATACATTTCTTCTTTTATTGCCATTGGGCTGCCGGGATTTTATATTGCCATTGCAAATTATCATCCCGAGATTCTTCCCACACCATTTATGCTGTCCATTGTGTCAGCCAGGGAGGGAGTGCCTTTCCCTGTGGTTGTGGAAGTACTGCTTTTGGAACTTGCGTTTGAACTTTTAAGGGAAGCGGGTATCCGCCTGCCTGGACAGCTGGGCGGCACCATAGGAATTGTAGGAGGTCTGATCGTAGGACAGGCGGCGGTTGACGCTAATATTGTCAGCACAATCGTGGTAATTGTTGTAGCCTTTACAGCCATCGCGTCGTTTTCTATACCAAATGAGAGCTTTTCAGGGGTGTTCCGGCTATTGAGATTTTCTATTATGCTTGTCTGTGCCATATGGGGGCTTTATGGATTCTTTCTCGGATTCCTTGCGATTGCGATCCATTTAATGAAGCTTCAGAGCTATGGGATCCCGTATCTGTTTCCGACCGTATCAGCCACGGTGGAAGAGACGGACCCCTGGGAGGACTATATGGTGCGGCTGCCTATCAGGCGTATGATCTTCAGGCCATGGTTTACGAAGGACGGGGCGAAAAAACGTCAGGGAAGGAGGAAACATCATGTGGACGGCGAATCTTGAAATTTCTAAAAAGCAGGGAAGCAGGATCTTTCTTCTGGAAACCTTCTGCGGAGTGGGCATGTTCCTTCCCCAGGCAGCTGCCCTGAAATCTGGTGAAACAGGGCTTTATACGGTACTCCTTGGAGCCATTGCCGCAGTCTGCTATCCATGGCTTGTACAAAAAGCAGAAGGCAGTCTGACTATGGAAGAAGTATTAAAAAAACACCGGGTGATTTCCTTTCTCTATTATGTGAGATTTTTTATAAACGCTGCATTTTTTTATGCATACATGCTGCTCTTGGCCAGGGTGTTCCTGCTTCCGTATATGAATATTTACTGGATCGGGCTGCCGGTTATTTTTCTGGCTTTCCGGATGAACGGAGAGGGGCTGGACGACAGGGCAAGAGTCATGGAAGGGCTGTTCTGGTTTATTCTGATCCCATTTATTTTTATCCTTCTTCTCAGCATGACGGAGTTTTCTGTGAAACCCTTTCTGATCCGGCAGTTTGAACCGAAGAACCTGGCGGTGGGCGGATTGTATGTGCTCGCACTGTTTCATCCTATGGAACTGGTGTGGTTTTATCAGGGGCATATGAAGGAAAAGGGAATGAATAAAAAGACACTGCTCGGAATCATAATTTTATCGGCGGGAGTGTTTGCCGCCACGGCGGGAAGCCTGGGGCTTCAGATGATCAGGAGGGACCCGTTTCCGGTGATTTCCATGGCACAGAATGTAGCAATGCCAGGGGGGATCATGGCAAGGCTGGACATTTTTCTGATCGCATTCTGGATTGTTGGAGTTTTTTGTGTGCTGAGCGGATACCTGTTCTATGGAAACTGGAGTTTTGAAAACACATTTCCGGGGAAAAAGAAATGGGGCAGATGGATTTCCTACGGCGGACTGTTTTTAATCACCGGATTTCTGATCCCCATGGTCCGTCTTTGGGAAAATTATATTTCTGTGTTCCTTTTTGCTAATCTATTGCTGGGAATTTTAATTCCGGCAGTTTTGTTTTGGCTGGAACGGAGAGGAGGCACTCATGAAAAAGATCATCATTAGCCTTTTGATGGCCGCAGTCACTGCAGCGGCACTTACGGGCTGCAAAGAAGCCGGGGACATCGAGGACAGCAGTTATGTTTTGGCAATGGGCATTGAAAAGACAGAGAACGGGTATCTGATCGATTATTCCTGTGCAGATTTTTCCAAGGCTCAGGACAATCAGGGAACGAAAGTGCCGTCCAAGTCTGTGGTTTACTCAGGCAGGTCTTTTAATGAGACAAATCAAAGTTTTGAGCAAACTCAGCCGAAAAAATTAAACTTCGGGCATTTAAAGGTGATCGTATTTACCAACGGACAGATTGATGATACTATGATAGAGGAGCTTTTAGATCATTCAGAAATCGCAAAATCCGTGCTGATTCTTAAAAGTAAAAAACAGTTAAAAGAGCTTTTTTCGATCGAGAAAGATCTGCCTGTCTCATTTGGTGAATACATGGCCAAAGGCATTGAAAGTTCCCCAAAAGTGAAAAAGCCCAAGGATCTGAGCCTTGGCAGGATTTACGGCAGAAAGTGACAGAAATCAGTCTTGACTTGGATCGGATGAGATGGTAAGATGGATACATTCACACAAGATATAGTAGAATAATAGATCATATTAAACAATATATAGTAATTTGATTAAGAAAATAGCGAAGAGTCCCCTGCCTGCGGTGTCTCCTGCTTTCAGCGGGATATGCCGCAGGCAGGACGATGCTCTGGGAACAGTCAGGGAGGAGAGAGTATGATACGGGTAGTAAAGAAAGATGGAACAAAAGAAGATTTTAATATTCAGAAGGTGGTGACGGCAGTAAATAAATCCGCCTACCGTGCCCTTGTGAAATTTACGGAAGATGAGCTTGATGAGATCTGCCGGTTTGTCAATGGGAGAGTGGACGAGCTTAATAAGTCAGAAGTACATATTACGGAGATGCACAATGTAGTGGAAGGGGCTCTGGAGAGGGTAAATCCCGGCGTGGCCAAAAGCTACCGGGACTACCGGAACTATAAACAGGATTTTGTGGAAATGCTGGATGATGTGTATAAGAAAAGCCAGTCCATCATGTACATAGGAGACAAAGAGAACAGCAATACAGACAGTGCCCTTGTGTCTACAAAGCGGAGCCTGATCTTTAATGAGCTGAACAAGTCTCTGTATCAGAAGTTCTTTTTAACGACCGAAGAGATCCAGGCCTGCCGGGACGGTTATATTTATATCCATGATATGTCGGCCAGAAGAGATACGATGAACTGCTGTCTGTTCGATGTGGAGGCCGTGTTAAAAGGCGGATTTGAGATGGGGAATCTCTGGTACAATGAACCAAAGACGCTGGATGTAGCCTTTGACGTCATAGGAGATATCGTACTGAGCGCTGCGAGCCAGCAGTACGGCGGGTTTACGGTGCCAAATATTGAACTGATTCTGGAACCTTACGCGGAGAAGTCTTATGAAAAAGGCATTGAAAAGTATGAAGCCCTCGGCCTTTCCAGAGAGCGGGCGGAAGCTGAGTCATTGAAAGATGTCCAGAAAGAGTTCTGTCAGGGATTCCAGGGGCTTGAATATAAGTTTAACAGTGTTTCTTCCAGCCGCGGAGACTATCCTTTTATCACAGTGACCGCGGGAACCGGCACAGGCCGGTTTGCAAAGATGGCAGCGATCACGATGCTGGATGTCAGGAGGAGAGGACAGGGAAAAGAAGGACATAAGAAACCGGTGCTGTTTCCAAAGATCGTATTTCTTTATGATGAAAATCTTCATGGACCGGGCGGAGAACTGGAGGATGTGTTTGAAGCTGGAATCCGCTGTTCCAGCAAGACGATGTATCCTGACTGGCTGAGCCTCACAGGGGATGGATATGTCCCTGACATGTATAAAAGATATGGAAAGATCGTAAGCCCGATGGGCTGCCGTGCCTTTTTATCCCCCTGGTATGAAAAGGGAGGGGCAGAGCCTCTGGACGAGCAGGACGAGCCGGTCTTTGTGGGCCGCTTTAACATCGGGGCGGTAAGTCTGCATCTGCCGATGATCTATGCAAAGGCAAAACAGGAAAGCCGTGACTTCTATGAAGTGCTGGACTATTACCTGAATCTGATCAGAGAGCTTCACAGAAGGACCTACGATTATTTGGGTGAGATGAAAGCATCCACAAATCCTTTGGCATACTGTGAGGGAGGTTTTCTGGGAGGGCATTTGGGCCTTCACGACAAGATCAAGCCTTTGCTTGCGTCTGCCACAGCTTCTTTCGGCATCACGGCGCTCAATGAACTTCAGCAGCTGCACAACAAAAAATCCATTGCCCAGGACGGCGCATTTGCACTGGAGGTCCTTGAATATATTAACAGCCAGGTAACGAAGTTTAAGAAAGAAGACGGACATTTGTATGCGATTTATGGGACACCGGCAGAAAACCTCTGCGGACTTCAGGTGAAACAGTTCAGAAAGAAGTACGGTGTGATCGAGAATGTCTCTGACCGGGAATATGTGAGCAATTCTTTCCACTGCCATGTTTCTGAAGACCTGACACCGATCGAGAAACAGAACTTAGAAGGACGTTTCTGGGAAAAATGCAACGGCGGAAAGATCCAGTATGTGAAGTATCCGATCAGCTACAATAAAGACGCTATACGGACACTGGTAAGGCGTGCCATGGACCTTGGCTACTATGAAGGGGTGAATTTATCCCTGTCATACTGTGACGACTGCGGGCATGAGGAGTTAGAGATGGACGTGTGTCCGGTCTGCGGAAGCAGCAATCTGACGAAGATCGACCGCATGAACGGCTATCTGTCTTACTCCAGAGTCAAGGGAGACACGAGGCTCAATGACGCAAAGATGGCGGAGATTGCCGACCGGAAGTCAATGTAGGGAAGCTGCCATGGTTTATATTGGAGCAGTACTTTTAGTAATCGGTTCAGGAATCCTGATTCAGCCTGTGGTAAAACAACTTTTTTACATACAGAGGTATTCTGTGAAAGTGCGGGCTGTCTGCACCGGACAGAAACCATATGTCAATTATTTGAATTTAAAAATGAAAAATCCTGTTTTTACTTATACATATAAAGACAGAGAGTACACTTCAGTACTCGGGATGTATAAATACAGGGAAAAAGAAGAATATGCAGAAGGACAGGAAGCCGAGGTGCTGCTGGATCCTTCAAATCCAAACGAAATTTATATACCGCAGCCTTGGATGTCTCTGTTTGGGACAGAACGTCTCCTGCCGTTTCTTGTCTTTGCGGCGGCGGGACTGTGGATGATATTAGCGTAGAGGTGGGAAGTATGAGGTATCACAACATTACAAAGGACGATATGCTGAATGGGGACGGATTAAGAGTTGTCTTATGGCTGTCAGGATGTACCCATCAGTGCAGAAACTGCCACAATCCGGTTACCTGGGATATCCATGGCGGACTGGAGTTTGACAGGGAAGCAAAAGAAGAACTGTTTAAGGAGCTCGGCAAAAATTATATCAGTGGTCTGACGTTAAGCGGAGGAGACCCTCTGCACCCTGAGAACCGGGAGCCGGTGGGACAGCTGGTAAAAGAGGTCAGAGAAAAGTTTCCGGAAAAGACCATATGGATGTATACCGGTTTTCTGTGGGATGAAGTCTGTACTCTGGATGCTGTAAAAAATACCGATGTTCTGGTAGACGGTCGTTTTGAGGAGGATTTAAAGGACACCGCTCTCAAATGGAGAGGCAGTTCCAACCAGCAGGTGATCGATGTGAAAAGGTCGCTGGATCAGATGAAAAAAGTGCTGTACATAAGATAAAACAAGGCTTGACGGCCTGCCTCTTCCGTGATACAATGTGTAAGCTAGACTTTAGCGTTGGAAGAGGTCTTTTTTTTATGCCTTATTTTAAAAACAATGGAGGTGGAAGTTGTGCGCACAAAAATCACATTAGAATGTACAGAATGTAAGCAGCGTAATTACGATATGATGAAGGATAAGAAAACACATCCGGAACGTATGGAAACAAAAAAATACTGCAAGTTCTGTAAAAGACACACATTACACAAAGAAACTAAGTAATGCACGTTTATTTAAGGAAGTGAGAACATGAAGAATACCAGCAAATCAAGCAAAACCAGCTGGTTCAAAGAATTGAAATCAGAATTCGGAAGAATCATCTGGCCTTCTAAAGAACGCATTGCCAAAGAAACGGGCGTTGTGGTCGTGTGTGCTATTATCATTGGTATTATTATTGCTGTTCTGGATTTGGGACTTCAATATGGAATCAAGATGTTAGTAGGGTAAAGGTAAGGAGAGCATATGACAGAAACAAATTGGTATGTAGTTCATACCTATTCCGGATATGAGAATAAAGTAAAAGCAAATATCGAAAAGACGATCGAGAACCGCAAGCTTCAAGATCAGATTTTAGAAGTCCGGGTACCGCTTCAGGATGTAACGGAACTGAAGAATGGTGTAAAAAAACAGGTTTCCAAGAAGATGTTCCCAGGATACGTGCTGATCCACATGGTGATGAACGACGACACATGGTATGTTGTCAGAAACACCAGAGGTGTGACAGGATTCGTAGGCCCTGGTTCCAAACCGGTCCCATTGACACCGGCTGAGATGAAGCCATTGGGAATCAGCGTGGGCGGTACAAATGAAGAAACGCCTAAGAAGGAAAAAATTGATATTGATGTTGAAGTAGGTGATATCATTGTTGTTACTTCCGGTGCTTGGGAAGGTACGACAAGTGCAGTTACCGTAGTAAATGAGCACAAACAGACAGTGACCATCGAGGTGGAGATGTTTGGACGTGCCACATCAGTAGAAATTGATTTCTTAGATATCAAAAAAGCAGAGTAAATGACAAAACCTCTGCACGTAACAAGGTGGGAGGGATATCTCCCGTAATTACCACAATCATCAGGAGGTTAACGATTATGGCAAAGAAAGTAGAAGGATATATTAAACTTCAGATTCCGGCAGGAAAGGCAACACCAGCACCGCCGGTAGGACCTGCACTTGGTCAGCACGGTGTAAATATCGTACAGTTTACAAAGGAATTTAATGCAAAGACTGCAGATCAGGGAGACCTGCTCATTCCTGTTGTAATTACAGTATACCAGGACAGAAGTTTCAGCTTTGTGACAAAGACTCCTCCGGCAGCAGTTTTATTAAAGAAAGCCTGCAAGATCCAGTCAGGATCCGGAGAGCCGAACAGAAAGAAAGTCGCAACAGTATCCAAAGCAGATTTACAGCAGATTGCTGAGACAAAGATGAAAGACTTAAACGCTGCATCAATCGAAGCTGCAATGAGCATGATTGCAGGAACAGCAAGAAGCATGGGAATCGAAGTGGAGGAATAGGCATTAAACACTTAATGAGGGCAAGCCAAAGGCGCAGGCCGAATTTAGTGTGAAAGCCGTTACCGAGACTCAGTGAAGGCGAGTCGAAGACGAAGCCTGAACGCTTAGTCGAGTGTAACTTCCTTAAATTTAGAAAGTGGGAGGGTTGCTCCCGATATGACCACAGGAGGTATTTTTAGAATGAAAAAAGGTAAAAGATATGCAGAGGCTGCCAAATTAGTTGACAGAACGAAACTGTACGATGTACAGGAAGCAGTATCTGTAGTAAAAAAAGCAGCGAATGCTAAATTTGATGAGACGATCGAAGCACATCTCCGTCTCGGAGTAGACGGCCGTCAGGCAGATCAGCAGATCCGTGGAGCAGTTGTACTGCCTCATGGAACCGGTAAAAAAGTTCGTGTTCTTGTATTTGCGAAAGATGCAAAAGCAGAAGAAGCAAAGGCAGCAGGAGCAGAGTATGTCGGAGCAGAAGAACTGATCCCTAAGATTCAGAAAGAAAACTGGTTTGACTTTGACGTAGTAGTTGCAACACCGGACATGATGGGTATCGTGGGACGTTTAGGACGTGACTTAGGACCAAAAGGCTTAATGCCGAACCCGAAAGCCGGTACTGTGACAATGGACGTTACAAAAGCGATCGAAGACATCAAAGCAGGTAAGATCGAATACAGACTGGACAAGAACAACATCATCCACGTGCCAGTCGGAAAAGCTTCTTTTACAGAAGAACAGTTAGCGGACAACTTCCAGACGTTAATAGATGCTATTATCAAAGCAAAACCGTCAGCAGCAAAAGGTCAGTACTTTAAGAATGTGACAATCACTTCTACAATGGGACCTGGAGTTAAAATTGACACAGGCAAGTTTGCTTAAATAAAATAGTTAAAGTTATGACAAACCCCTCTATCTTTTTAGAGGGGTTTTTGAATGCAGTAAATTGTGTGCCATGCGTGCAAAAAGAGAGGAAAATATGAAGGATTTAACGGTAGGGAAACCATTTGAAGTCATCGGAAAATTTGCGCTCCCTATGATTCTCAGTATGATATTTCAGCAGGTGTACAGTGTTGTGGACAGTATTGTGGCCGGCCGGTTCATCGGAGTCAGTGCACTGGGAGCAGTAGGTGCGTCCCAGCCTATTACAGTTATTTTTATTGCCATAGCCGTTGGGACCGGCATGGGAATTAATGTTGTGATATCGGGCTTTTTCGGAGCAAAAAAATATAAGAGAGTAAAAAGCTGTATTTCCACGGCGGTGATCACGATCGTAATTATGAGTGCTGTCCTGACTTTCTTAGGGCTGCTGGGCTGCAGGTGGATGATGGGAGCCATGTCCACTCCGGGGGATATATTTGAGGATTCTGCGCTGTATCTCAGGATTTATATTATGGGAATTATTTTCCTGATGCTTTATAACGGTGCGAATGCTATTTTCACAGCGCTGGGAGATTCTATAACTCCGCTGATATTTTTGATCTTTTCATCGGTCCTGAACATCATTCTGGATGTACTGTTTGTCACTGCCTTTTCCATGGGTGTCGCAGGGGTTGCCTGGGCTACCTTTATAGCCCAGGGCATTGCCTCTGTTCTGGCGGTGGTCACGGTATTTAAAAAGAATTCCAAAATTCAGGCCGGAAATTATCGGAGATTCAGTCCTCTTCTTCTGAAAAAAATGACATGGATCGCGGTTCCGAGTATTATGCAGCAGTCTTTTGTATCGGTGGGACAGCTCTTTGTACAGGGACGCATCAACAGCTTTGGGTCTGTGGTCGTGGCAGGATATTCGGGAGGATTTAAAATACAGATTTTTATCCTTTCGGTGCTTGGAACTGTCGGCAATGCAGTTTCAAGCTTTACGGCCCAGAATGCGGGCGCGGGAAAATGGGAGAGAACAAAGGAAGGCACCAATGCCGGGATTAAAATGATTGTGGCTATGGCCGCCGTATTTTCTGTTCTCTGTCTGGTCTTCAGCCGGCAGGCAATGGGGCTGTTTCTTTCCGGAAACTCTGCAGAGGCAGTCAGGAGCATGGGAGTGGGAGTTGATTTTCTAAGGATCAATGCTCCGTTCTTCGCACTGGTCAGTGTAAAGTTTGTATGCGACGGCATGCTTCGGGGAATGAGTGAAATGAAAGGATTCATGGCTTCTACATTTGCCGACCTGATCGCGCGAGTGTCCCTGTCCTATGTGCTGTCAGTTCCGTTTGGGGCCACAGGCATATGGGCTGCCTGGCCCGTCGGATGGGTGATAGGGACCGGCGTGTCGGTGTGGTTCGGGAAACGGGCTCAGAAAAAATATTTGAAATAAGCAAAAGGCCGGTTGTTTCCGGCCTTTTGTTTCGTTAAACAGTATGTTGTTTTTCCAATAGGAGAATATGTTTTTGTATAAACTTGGCGGTATCTGCCGCGGAATAAACTTCGTCGCTGTCGGCAATGTATTTTAAATAATCTTTTATGGAGACGGCCAGGCTCTGCTCTGTCAAAAAGAAGGGCTTTTCCGTATGAAAAAGTACTTTGTTCGTCCTGGAGTCGGAAAAAATCCTGAAACTGCTGCTGAGAGTCAGACAGTCCGGTTTCAGCAGCATTGGCGTATGTCGGATCAGTTCCTGCTTGGAACAAAATTGTTTCAGGGCAGAAATACTATCTTCCCGTTTCAGCGGATAAAAAAATTTTTTTGAAAAGCCGGACAGATAACCGCTCTTAAAAAAATCTAAAGCTCCTCTTTCGGTGAAGAAGCTGAGAAAGCCTCCCGAGTTTTGTATCATATACCTGAGTTTTTCCGCATAGGAAAGCACAGAATCTACGATAAATTCATAATTGGGAGCATCCTCCCGGACCATTTCTTTCAGCGCCTGGTCTGAGTAGTAAGGCAATAAAAACGGAGAAGCTGAAAGCTCCGCAAGAGTGGCTTTTTTGTTTGAGATACTGTCTTTGGGCCTGTTTTTGCCCGCAGTGACTTTATACTCATGAATGATTAAGTCTTCTGTACAGGCGAACATTTGATCAAAGATTGAAGTATAGAGCTTTCGCCGGTTTTTGTTTGCTGAGACATCGGCCAGAGTATAATCTGCAGACAAGGATACAGTGCAATCGGTTGTCACGATAAAAAACGGCATAACGTTCATCCTGTTAATGTGGGCCGGTATATCGTCATAATAGTATTTTACGCAGTAGGAGCCGGAACGGGACAGCATCGGATACATAGACCGAAGGCTTTCTACGTTATATGCTAACTTGTCAGCCTCAGAACCTGTCTGAAGGCAGATGATCTGAGTGATCTTTGCATCGGGGCAGCACAGGATTACAGAGGAAAGCACCTCCATTAGAAAATGGTAATCCGGCTGGGCGACGATCTGAATACAGCCGTCTTCTTTTGAACATTCGGCTTCTATGACAGATTTTACAATGTGATTTACATCTGTTTTTCCATAATAAACTGAATTGGCGGGCAGTTTGTGCTGAAAACCGCAGACGACAGAATGACTGTCTGTGCTTGAAATAGAGGAGAGAAATTTTTTTACTGCCTGGTACTGCAGAAAACGTTCTTCTCCAATAGAAGAGATTTTATAAGCGTTCCACAAATCCTCTTTTTCAGAAGGAGACAATCGGAGGCCGTTGACCAGAGGGACCAGCAGGTCTTTCTTTCTGGGAAGACGTTCTCCTTTTTTTATTTTGGATATGTAACTGACGTCAAGATCACTGACCGAAGACAAGTAAAGCAGTGTCAATCTGGATTTTTTGATATAGTGAGTAAGTTTTTCAGAAAATAATGACATTGCTTTTCTCCTTAGTTAAAGTTTTCTTTCGTATGATAACTATTATATAAAGAATACGGAATGTTTCCAATTCTATGGGAAAAAATACATGTGACTATTTGGCAAAAAAAGTGTCAAATTCTCTGGACATCATATAAATATCTATCTGACATTATACAAATTCTGGGAGATTTCCTGGATGTGATATAATGAAAAAGAGAGAATTCAGGCTGTTGACTTAAGTTTGCGGAAGAGGAACTTTCGTGGTAACGAAAAGGAGGACGGAATATGATCTCATTTTGTAATGATGCCAGGGAATTAACCAGACAGGTGATTGAAGAATTCTTTTATGGGAATCCGGAAAAGGTTCTTCAAAATTTTCACCCGGACGTGACATGGATCGGAGCAGCAAACGGGCAGTGTATCAGAGGAGCTGAAAAGGTTTCTCAGTACATCAGTCACATGGAACTGCCCAGATGTGAGGTTTTTCAAAAGGAGTACCAGGTAGTTGCACACAGTGATGATATGTATGTGGTAGCAGGCTGGATGGAGATTGGCGCTTCACAGGGAGAAAGCGGGAAATTAAGTGTGGTACAGCGCATCACTTTTATATGGAAAAAAGAAGAAGACCGGCTCAAGCTGCTGCACTTTCATGTATCAAACCCTGTTGAATTTCAGGAAAACAGTGAATACTTCCTCAGGCCGGCGGGAAAGGGAACATTTGAATATGTAAAAAAATTGTACAGTCAGAAACGGCGTCTTATCGCCTGCGGAAAGCATGATCAGACCTATGTTTTATGGAACAAGGATATTGTATATATAGAAGCGGAAAACACCAACAGCGTCATTCACTGCCTTAATCGGGATATACTTTCCAGAGAATCCATTTCAATTTTGGAAAAAAAGCTGGGAGAAGATTTCATAAAAACCCACAGGAGTTTTATTGTAAACAGCAGGTATATTACAGGGATTAGAAGATACCAGCTGGCGGTCAGACAGGGGATTGAACTTCCCATCCCCGAGAAAAAATACAGGGAGATCAAAGAAAAGGTTCTGCGCGCTGTCAGTCAGAGACAAAATGAAGTCTGCACATAAAATTTAGTTATTCACCTGCACTGAACAGTCATTGGCAGAATATGATTGAAAATGTAACAAAATCCCGATATAGTCAAAGACAAGCATTGTAACAAAACTGCGGGGTCTTTAGGAAAACAGACGACATCAGGATTTGAACAGGCAGAAATATATCGTGGTAAAAATAAAAAGATCCTTCTATGCTGAGGGATCTTTTTGTTTATTTATGGCGGGGGTGATCATGTGGCAGAAGAACCAAAACTTAAGGCGGCACTCCAGACAGGGGTGCATATAGCAGGAGAGCCTTTCCGTTCATCGATTGTCTATGGAGAGGAAGGGCTTTGTCTGGGTGCGGGATGGGAAAACGAAAATCATCACAAGCTGAGCCTGTCGGGTGTCACGGAAAGTCTGTCACTGAATCTTCCTGAATTTTTGAACTGGGAAATGGAGCTTAGAAGAGCAGGAGTCTTATACAAGGCAGGAAAACAAGAAATTTTAATGGAGATCAGCACTGCCGAAAACAGGAGACTTCTGTTTGCTGCCAAAATAAAAGAAGGAATTTACAGTCTCAGACTATATCCTGAAATCTCCTGCAGGCTTCACAACCTGCCCGTGATGGGAAAATATTTGGGGGAGCAGGATCTGATCAAAGTCCGTTATATGCAGGCCTTATACCAGAAGGAAGGGGGATTCCGTGGACAGTGCCTTATAGAGGCCAGTTTTTCGGGAAGCGGGTACAAATTCGGAGATGAGGACGTTAAGCTTCCTCAGCAGGACATTGAAGAACACAAGTCTTTATCTCCGGCAGAAGAAAAGAAATCCGGCGTACACTGGATGGAACTGAACAAAAAAATCGGCCCTTGTATTGTAAAAAGAATCGGAGGAGCGTTTCAGGACGGAACAATCCGGGTGTGTGTGGACGCAGGGCTGACGATCTCGGTACTGACGCTTGACTTCATGGAGCTTTCTCTGGGAATCAAGCCCGGTCCGAAATTTGATTTTCAGTTTGGGTTAAGAGGCATGGCAGTGACGGTGAAAAAACCTCCGCTGATGATCTCAGGAGGTTTGTATGTGGCTGAACCCGGACGGCTCTATAACGGGGAAGTTACAGTTGCGTTTGAGAAGTTCACTTTTTTAGCCCTTGGCTCTTACGGATTGACAGAACAGACAGACAAGCCTTCCTTTTTCATATATCTTATGCTGGACTACGCGTTCGGAGGATCTCCCTGTTTTTATATTACCGGATTATGTGCAGGATTTGGACTGAACCGGAAAATCAACATACCGCCTCTGTCCGGAGTTAAGGACTTTCCTTTTGTGGCAGCGGCCAGAGGCACGAGTAAAACTTTAAAGCCGGGAACAGGAGCTTCCGAGGCCCTGAATACTCTGAGTGACCATATAAAACCGTGTGAGGGCATGAACTTTCTGACGGCGGGGATTAAATTTACATCCTTTGGCATCGTAGAGTCGGTTGTGATCGTTAACGTGGAATTCGGAACGAAGTTTGAACTCTCCCTTCTGGGGACATCTGAGATCTCCCTTCCTCCCAAATGCAGCGATCCGGTTGTCTACGGATGCCTGAATCTGCGAGCGGTCTTCTCGCCAGGTGACGGGATTCTGCTGATCGAGGGAGCCATGTCAAATGACTCTTACCTGTTTTGCAGAGATGCCAGACTCACCGGAGGCTTTGCTTTTTATTCCTGGTTTAAGGGAGAGTATGAAGGAGATTTTGTGTTCTCTGTGGGAGGATACCACCCTCAGTTTCAGAGAGGCCATTATCCGGAAGTGGACCGGGTGGGGCTGAACTGGAAAATCAGCGATCATCTGGAACTGATCGGAGAAGCCTATTTTGCACTGACGCCAAACTGTCTGATGGCTGGGGGAAAACTGGAACTTAATTATCATATAGGAAAGCTTGCGGCCTGGTGTCATGCTTATGCAGACTTTCTGATCCAGTGGAAGCCGTTTCACTACGATATTTCCATAGGAGTGAGTGTGGGAGCGTCCTACCGCCTGGACCTTTTGTTTATTCATAAGACTTTTAAGATCGAACTGGGTGCGGACCTGCACTTGTGGGGACCTGAATTTTCCGGAACCGCACATATAAAATGGTTTATCATCTCTTTTACTATAAAGTTCAATACAGGAAGCCCGAATCAGCCGCCAAGGCTTAACTGGAAGCAGTTTTATACAGAATTTCTTCCGGACTTCAGCGGAGGTATAAAAGGTGAAGTTTCTTCCTCTGATATTAGTGAAAAGAGCAAAGAACCGCTGAAACTTGCAAGAATGAATCCTCAGGGAGGATATCTTGGAGAAAGGGAGAAAGGAGAGCTCAAATACCATTACATAAATGCGAGGCAGTTTCAGATGGAAATTGAGAGCGCCCTGCCGGTTGTGTCTGCACAGGTGAACAAAAAGGGTGAACAGCTTAAGGACCCGGGATATGGGATATACCCTATGGGGATTACGGGACTCCATGCTTCGCTGGACGTTCATCTTTACGGATATCACGCGGATGGAACGATGTCGGAGACAGCAGTGAATTACCGGCCCGTCTGTAAAAATGTTCCCAGGGCCCTGTGGAACAGCCGTCAGCCGGATATGAACCAGGACATGATAAAGGACGCATGCATGGGACTTTCTGTCTGGGGCGGGGAAAAGACCGGACATTTCATACCGCCGGACAAAGAAGGAAGACCGGCGTGGTATCGGCTGGCACAGCTCTTAAAAAATGAGGTGTACCGCTGTCCGGAGCATTTTATATGGGAGAAGACCAAAATTATAGAGGGAAAGGATTTTACGGGAGAAGAGATGGAGGATTCCATTGCAAAAAATGATAAGAGAAGTGAATGGCTCTTGGAATTGAATGAGTTTGGAGTCAGGGCGGAAGACCAGATCCATATGGATCATTTTGCAGCACATTTTAAAGAAGTCTTCTCGGCGCCGGTGGAAATGAGGAGTACGGGATGCAGGAGAGATAAGAATTAAGGGGGTCCGGCTATGGAAGTGAGCATGAGGTTTGCAGATGAAGACCTGCCTGAGATAAAGAGCGGGCTTTATGAGCTGGAAATAGGATTGAATACCGGGATCAGAGAAGGCGGTACGGAAAAGCAGAGCAAAGAGACGATTCATCTGGTCGCCGCGGCAAAAAGATTTTCGATGGACCCCGGAGAGGTGTATTCTGTTTATCCGGCGGCAGGGAGCGAAGGGGAGTTTTCAAACTGTCTTCCCCATATTGTGTTCAGCCGGGGGACTCTGCCGTGGGAGTTCGGGTGCCGGGACGGAAGCCCGGGGCTGGCTGTATTCCTCTGTACGGAGGATGAGGGAGTGAAGAAGCGTGCGATGAAAACGGCAGAGGTTTGCTGTCAGAAAGAACAGGGTATTTTTGTTTCTGAACACCTGCGGTTACAGAACAGCGATGCCGAAACCGGGGATGAAACATGTGAGATTGTGGATATTCCCCTGAAATTATTCCGCCGGCTGTGCACAGATCCGGAAGAGAGAAAACTGCTCACCCATGTAAGGCAGGTGAAGCTTGATGATAAGGTCACAGATCCTCTGGTCAAAAACGGGACATTTTCCTGCCTGGTGTCCAACAGGTATCCGAAAGAGCCGGAGGAAAAGGGGGGTAAGACTTCTCATAAAGTTTATGTGGTTTCTCTGAAAGAGTATGAAGGGATCACCATTCCTGAAAATGCAGAATTTGTGCGTCTGATCTGTCTGTATACATGGGAGTTTGCAGTCACAAAGGAACCCTGTGATTTTCGGGCGGCTTTGAAGAGAATTTCTCCCGGCGTGCTGAAAAGGGCAGTAAACCCGGAAGGAAAGCCGGGGGAACTTTTGGATATTTTAAGCCGGGGGTACTGTCCGGTGAACCACGATGTCAGGGATGGAAGCAAAACGGTTTCCTGGTATCGGGGACCGTGGATTCCATACGGAGAGAAGCAGATGAAACCCAGATACCGGATATTCTCAGATGAATTTTATTTTTATGACCCCGACTGCGGAATGATGGATGTGAGTTATGCATGCGCATGGCAGCTGGGACGGATGGTATCCATGAATCATCTGACGGTGTGCAGAGAGCTGGTTTCCTGGAGACTGGATCACTGCTCGGAAGCGGCAAAGAACTTTCAGCAGAGCCAGCTTCTTGACCGGATTCCGGCAGAGGGAAAAGATGTGGGGGAACAGCTGATAAACGCATGCGTCCGGGCGGCGGGACAGCTGGCAGCCGGGAAAGGAGATGAGGACGATGGGACGATGGATTCAGGGGAATTGTGACCGGACCGGCTATTTTGAGGGGCTGGGCACCGAAGAATTTCCGGAATCAGTGCTGGAAATGTTAAAAGAGGCAAGCCTGTTTTATCATGTGCCGGCGGCGTACCTGTTTCCGGTGCCGGATATGCTGAAAAAGGACAGCCTGAACTTTTTTCAGGTGGATCACAACTGGGTGCTGGCGATGCTGGACGGGATCTGCAGTGTGGGAAGGAATGCGTCCATCGATTATTCCCACGACACAGAACTGATCGTGGATATTTACCGTCAGGCATTAAGGGAAAATGAGCAGGTGCGCCTGAAACTCCAGGATAGAGAGTACATGGATACAGGAGAACAAGTCCCGGAAGTGATCAGTGGATTTTTGCTGAACTCCGTGTTAACAGAAAATTTTCGGGGATTGGAATTTCGGGCATATGACCAGCGGGAGGGAGGAGAACCTTTAAAGGCGCTTCGGATTGAAACTCTCGGGCGGCAGGTTCTTCTGGGAATTTTTAAGGGAGAAATACGGCGGCTTGAGATCGCGCAGCCTCCGGAGGGACTTCATTTTGGGTTCTTTACCGAAGACGGGATAATTAAGAAAACGGTCCGGGACATCGAAGAGGGAAAGCTGGGCGGCAGACAGGCAGAGCTTGTTTTGAAATCCAAAGAAAACAGGGTGATCGATGTAAAGGCCTCGGCGGCCAGACTGAAGGAGGCAGCAGGGCTTCAGAATATGACATCGGCGGAATTTGCCCTGGAGATGATACAAAACGCACAGACCGGAGTATTTACAATGGGGGAGGAACTTAAATGAGGATTTCAGATGATCTTGAAGAAATGCGTCTGCTCCCGATCCATGTGGAAGCCGCCGTGTTTGGCAGCGGAAATGTTCCCATAGCTAACATCAATGAAAATTACCGGAGTTTGCTGGCAGCGCCGACGGGAGATGACATGGAGAGCAAAACATTTACGGAGAAGAGCAGCACAGAGGAGCCCGGGGTACATCTGCATTTCATTCTTCCGGAGGAGTATACCCACGGAAGCCAGCAGGAGGAAGGCGGGGATATCGTCTATCCAGACCTTCCCAACCGGTGGACGGTGACAAGGATCGCGGTTTTGGAAAGCGAAGGAAAGGAACCGGTTTTGAGAAGAAAAAACTGGATTCTTGAGAGTGATCTTCTATCGGCGTTCCCAGACAGCGACAAACAGTACACGTCCATCGGATATGATGATCCCAAAAAGCCGTACCGGTTTCTGGGCAAAATGAGAGACTGGGACGGGGTGGTGACTTCTCCTGGAGAGCACTTTTCACATCTTTCGGCAGTGAGTACGGGGAAACCTCATTTCAGCGGATATTATCCGGAGTGTAAAAATGTCCTTGGCTGCTATGATAGTCTCTCTGATCTTGAGGTCAAAAAGGGGACAGAGGATTTTGTCAGGCTTACTTATATTGTGTGCGGCTGGACAGAGAATGACGCCCCCAAAGATCATACGGTGTGCCATGGAATTGTCACCGGAATCAAATGGACGGGTCCTTACGGCAGCTATGAGACAGGGATCCCAAGCGGCACCAATATGCCCAATGTGGCGGTGGGGAATTCGCTGGAAGAGGCGGCAGCAGCCCTCGGAAGCTATTATCTGAAGCAGCCGGAGATGGAAAAAGTGCTGAAGCATTTGTTTTTCGGGACCCTGTCCGATTGGGAGAAACTTGACGGGGCTCTGGAGGGGGAGAAGAAGGTCAAACAGTACCAGTTCCGCCCGGAACCCTCCAGGGAAGAGCTTAAAATTCAGGGAAAAGAAGCCGGTTGTTTTCGGGAAAGAGAGGAGATCCTTTATGAGATTTCCCGCAGCAGAAAACATCAGGAGGAATATGAGGAACAGATGAAAGAAAAACGGCAGGAGATCTATCTGCTCTGGCGAAAATACGCGATGGACCCCAAATTTCTTGAAAAGGCAAGGAGCGGAATTTCACAGAGAATGGAAGCGGTTACTGGTCTGGAAAAGAAAAGGGAACATGAGGAATTTGTGGAGCAGGAGGCGGTAAAAAAACTCAGAGCTCTGCTTGGAGACGGGGAAGCGCTGATCGAAACGCCCGGAGAGAGATACTGGAGGCCGAGAGACCTTACGTTCCTGCTGGAAGGGGCGGACCAGAGCAGCATCTATAAGCGGCTGGAAAAATATAAAATTGACGGTAAAATACCAGAGCGCAGGCGGAAAGATCTCATTTCCGAAGTCATAGTGAAGATTTCCGGAGTTACGGAGGGGGAAGAAGCCAGGATTTCAGGCGAACATCTTTTAGAGGGAACGGAGCAGATCAGAGAGCCGGTCATAGAACAGCTTGTACGGGAGGGGGTACTGACTGCCCGGGGCAGTATTTTCTACACGGCAGACAAGCTTCTTCGCCGGTATAAAAAACAGAGAGATACAAGGCTGATGTCTCATACGGTCACGGCATATGAGGACTGTCTTAACAGACAAGAAAATCTATGCGGGGGGACATTGGCCAGCCCCGTTGGAAATTATATCTGGTGTCCGGCGTGGAATCCCCTGATCCTTGAGTGGAGCATGAAGTATTATCCTGACCCGAAGATAAAAGAGGGGGCTTTGGGCCTTGAGAACTGGAGGCTTAGCGAGACGGATTTTGACTATGAAGGAGAAACCATCGGGGAGGAAGTCTTTGAGCCTTTCACCGGCAGATGTATTTTGTCGCCATATGGGTCTGACTATCTGTCAGGGATGTTCAAAAAATATGTCTCAGACGAGAAGTACAGGGATATAGGCAATAAGATGGCGGGAATGAAGATTTTGTCACAGAATCTGGACGGTTTTCATGACAAACTGATCACCAGAAAGGAGAGTGTGGTTGTGGCTCCGTGGATGAACCGGACGTTAGATCAGGAAATCACGGCACTGACTTCCCGGGCCGTTCAGGGGACAGAGCTTTACGAGGACCTGAATCAGTCGAAGAGAAACCAGAGAAAGCCGGAGGAGGCCTTTTATCCTATAAGGGCTGGTTTCGGAAAGATTGACAGGGTCCGGGTGATCGACAGCTTTGGGAGGGTGCTGAAGTACGATGTAGGGGATGTCATCGTGCCTGAGAACCTTCGTATGGGGAAGGATAATCCTGCACCGAGATTTCTGCTGAGACCGAGAATTCTGGCGCCTATGAGGATTCAAAGCCGCTGGATTATGGAGGAGACAGGTATAGTCGATGAACTGTCACCGGTTTTTGGATGGCTGTGGGTGAACCTTTTGGATTCCTGTCTGCACATCTATCATCCGGACGGCACCATGGCCGGAAGTATTCAAAATACCATAAGGATGGACGGCAGCGGCATGTATGAAATTTCTCTGAGAAATCCGCCTGGACAGACAAGAAAAGAAGAGGAGATTTTAGACGGGATGGGACCGAGCCTCCGGGGATTTGCGGAAGGGCTTTTAGAAGCCGGCAGGAGAGAACCGTCCGCGCTGCCGGAATTTTTAAAGGCTCTCGATGACAGTATGTGGACAAGCAGATCCGGAGGGGGTACCGCCAAGGAGCAGATCCAGGCCGGCATGGGAAGGCCTCTGGCTCTGGCAGGAATCGAGATTGGGGTGGATGTGAAGGGCAGCAGTCCTGTGCCTATGATTTACGATGACAGTGAAAGGGCCGAGTCTCTCCTGGAACGGTTTTCGATCCCCCTCCGCATCGGAGATGAAGTCCGCCAGACAGACGGCACTGCAGGATTTTATCTGCACGGAGAGGGCGGCGGATTTTCTGTATTTCATCAGTGCCGGAGAGAGAAGGGAGCGAAGAGCAGGACGGCATATCTGGATCAGAATACAACACTGAACATGAAAACCGCAAAAGACGCTTTGCCTGCAAGACTGACTGTTTTGTTTCATCCGGCAGGAAATATCAGCATGACGACAGGGCTGCTTCCGGTCAGGGAAATGAAGCTCAGTGAAGCATGGACAGAGCGGGCCATGGAGAATATTTATCTTACGTTATTTTACGGCCCTTTCCTGACGCCGCAAAGCCAGCTGCAGATGTTTCTTCCCAAAGCTATGGAAAAAGAATGGAGTTTTTTATCCGTTGAAAAACCGGGAATAAAAAATGAGGAACGGGACATCAAGCCTCCGTGGCTGGATACGGACCAGGAAGAAGAGTGGAAACAGATCAAAGAAGGCTGGCTGCTGCTGAAGGCCGGTGTGCAAGAAAAGGGGTGACTGTGGTGGAAGGAAAATTTACATTTGAGACTGTGGGAGAAAATAAATTGATTGTTTCTGACAGTCAGATATCTCCGGTCAAAAACAAGCTGGAGATCAAGGTGACATTTGATCAGGATGAAGAACCGCTGATCAGCCAGATTGAGTATGCGTTCCCGGCGGGGGTGAAAAGCACTGATTTTGCGGAAATGAAGAACCTCAGACAGATAGAATTCAAAATAGATGACTGGACTGTGGTGGATGTTTCAAAAGAAGAATTTATAGAGTTGAAAAAACAGAAAAAAAAGCGAAGCGGAAATGTGGGGTGGTATGCATGCAGGTTTGAGGAGGAAGAAACATTTACTTATGCTTTAACACCGGGCGAGGCGTGGACAATGAAAGATCAACAGATTATGGATCTGACCATGGAAAACGTGGTGACCACTGCCGCAGAAGGTACTGCTGCCATCCGGTGCACAGTCGGGATTCTTGCAGAAGATCCGCAGGAATATGGACTGGAAATAAAAAAAGAACAGGATCACACAGTGAAGGTTCAGGATTTTTATCCCGAGTCGGGATGTGCTCTGTCGGGAGAGCAGGTCAGGCTCAGCTGGTTTGTCCAAAACGCCCAAAAGCTGTTTTTGTATACCGGAGCGTCAAAGAAGGAAATCGATCCGGCAAAGAGCAGTGAGTTAGTGACTGTTTCTGATACGACGGAATATACGCTGGAAGCAGTTAACGGTGAGAAGAAGGATACAAGAAAAATTTCGATCCAGGTACTGCCGCTCTGCCTGAGACAGTTTTGGGCCGACTATGAGGAAGAAAAGATTAAGTGGGACGTATGCTGCGGGGATCACATTAAAATAAACGGTATTTCCACAAGCTTTGCATCCGGGTCGGCGAATCTCAGTGAGTATACGCCGGGACGCCCTGTTGCTCTGACCGCAGGGGGAAAAAATACATCTGTGGAAAGTGCTGTTTACTATGGAACAGAGGATGAGAGAATGGATGTCGTACATTTCCAGAAGACCATTACATTTTATAAAGGCTTTCAAATTTTGGATGTGCTGTGGAAGCTTTATGAACTGAGAAGTAATAATACAGCCAAATCCATCCGCATTGTTTTTCAGGACCGTGAACGAAATGAACTTTACGACATAAAGGGAGGTGAGGATCTGGGTACGGAGGGAAGCTGGCAGCAGATCTTGACGGGAACAGACCCGGCAAGGGCCGGAGAGAATATTTTGGTGACGATGTATGTAGAAGGCTACGATGAAGGTACAGGAAAAGAGTATCAGATCACGATTTAAGAAAGGGGAATGCCATGGAAGTGAAGTTATTTAAGATAAACGGCACTGGCCCGGGTCAGACATACGAGGCGGCTGCAGGAGAACTTCTGAAGATTGAATGGGATTGTCCGGGCTGCGATTTCTGTATAATTTATCCATACAACTGGAAAGTTGACTGTAATGGAGAGATGGAAATCTATATTTATGAAACAATGACCGTAATTCTCAGAGCAGTTAAGGACAGGGAGAGTGTACAAAAAGAGATTACAGCCAAACTCAGCGGGGGAGAGGATGTTAAAGGAATTTCTGTGTCCCCTGCTGGCCCTGCTGGTTCCGGTGAGGAGACGAAATTTGATTTTCAGCTGACCAAAACTGCTTTTGGGTATTTGGATCATGGAATCGGCAGAGTTGAGGGGCGTTCAGGAAGTTATGTGTTAAAGAACCAATACACCGTATACAGATACGATATTCTGACAGCCGGCGGAGAAACCGGATATAAAGAAAAAACGGTTAAGGCGGGAAGGTCGGATGCACCGGAAATCCAGAGGCTCAAATATGTGATGATGAAGAACGGAAATGAGCAAAAATATGAGCTATCGTGGAGGGTTGCGAACAATGATGGAAAGGACGTCATCATCGAGGCGTCGGATCACAAGACTACATTTGCCAAAAATGCTTCCGGGCGCGCTTCTTTTGCCAGGACAGGCGGAGAGACTGTAACACTTTCTGTCCGGTGCGATGCAGGAGAAAAGGGAAAGATTGAATTTGCGGACATCTATCCATTTGAATTGAAATAAGGAGGTTCATATGGCTTACGAAAGTATTACGATCGGTACGGAACAAGAGGTAAAAGAAGTATATCTGTTTCTCGTCAATGAGGATGGTTCGCCGGCTGAGATGGACCAGGACAGCAAGACCATTGCTTCTATCTGGAATGGCGAGGAGAAGCTCGTCGATGTAACCGCAGATACAAGGATAACGATTCCCGGATTCGGGACATGCTTTCAGCTGGAGCTTGCCACCACGCCTGCAGGAAACCATGAAGCGGATCGGTGGAGAAAAAGAAAAGAAGCGATAAAACTTTTTGTCAGGGAATTTGTTCCTATGCAGAAACATACAAAAAAACCGGCGGACGCTGACTTTGCAGTCAGTGGGAAACACTATACTGCCGGTGAATTCTCGGCAGAGATTCAGGGAGAAGGATCGGAGACGTATAAAATAAAAGGAAAACCGGGCGACCGAAGAAAATTTTATTTTTTCCGGAATGAGTACCACTCCGTTATCCGATGTGCCAATCAGATGACAATCGGGATCGGGAGAGATGATCTTACAAGTGAATTTTTACAGAAAGCACTTTGGGATCAGCGAAAATGGGATATGCCATGGATGAAAGACCTGTCGGAAGAACTTGCTGATCCGCTGGGGGCTGTCAGTCCCACGGCGGAGCAGAAATTTATGTACAGTTACGCCGGATCGATCTTTGACTGGTCAGTAAGACTTTATGTCAGGCAGCATCCGGATCACGAGCATTTTTCAGACTTTGACAGAAATCACGCAGATGAAAAAAACATGTGGGGTGTGCTTCCCAGGTCACCGGTATATAAGCTGGTGAATTATTTGAAAGTAAATGAAAAAAGTGTTTTTAACTTTCTCAGAAGCAGAAAATATAATGACGGAAACAGTCCTGAAGAAACGGCAGAGAATCGTATTTACACAGAACTCGCAGAGGAATTCTGGAATCTTTATGACAGCGGAGACGGGCTTTTTGCGGACTTTCTGCTCCGGGCCGGAGTGATCTCCAATACGGGTAATCAGTATTTGTTTGAATTTCGTACCGTTAGGACGAAAATTGAAAATATTTATGAGGACAGCAGTCAGTATATTTACAGAGGGTAAGAAAGGGGTATATTATGCGGGAAATACAGACGGAACTTTTTAAGGGGAAAGAAAAAGAGATCCTCGTCAGTATATTTGGAGGAGAGCAGAAATTAAAAGAGGAATACCCGGCATTGTATGAAGACATGAGAACGGCACAAAAGCAGTCCGGAAACCGGAAGGAAGAGGGAAGGACAAGTTCACAGGATGCCGATTTTGACGGATGGGAGGAATTTGAAAAATTAAAGCTGTTTTATGATCCAAAGAAAAAGATACTGACCGTAAATGGAAAGATCCATAAATCGGGCGGACCCGATTATTTGATTGCAAAGCTGAAAGTCTGGAATGGGCAGGGAAAAACATGGACTTTTTCTTATTCGGTACCACAGTGCAGCTTTCTTATGATCAAGGAAAATATACATATGGAACAGGACGAACTGTCCGGAATACAGGCAGAAATCAATTATATGTTAAGGGTTCCTGACATCTGGAAGCCGGTTAAGTCAGGAAATATGAAGGGAACCGCGGTTATTGGTGCGGGTTTGGATATTATCGGGAAAGGCCAGGTTCTTCATCCGCAGCCCAAAGCCGGGAGATCCAAGATCAACATTGTTTATTTTCGTACAGATGCCATGGGTACATCGGACTACTTTTATGCCAACCCCGAGAGAAGGAACAGTAATTTTTGTGTTTATCTGCCGATTGCCGTGCAGTTTGAGCTGGACGCAGGAAAGCAGGCGGCCCAAGCTCCCAGAGTACAGGGAGACATTTATATTTACAGCGCCAGACATTCCACAGTGCAGTTTCAGAATTTTCAGCAGATTAAATTAATCCCCGCATCTCAGTGGTACAACATGTTTCCATATTATCCTCAGATATCGCAGAGCTTTACAAAAGGATATCTGTTAGTTCTGCCTCAGGCGTGGAACAGTTTTATCAGCCAGGGCGGCGTGGCAGGGGAAGATGATTTTTATTTATCTATGGATATAGAGTTTTCATGTACAGACGGGTATCGATATTCTTTGCAGATGGACAGCTATTTGGTTCCTAAAAAATATGAGGGAGGCAATGTTGTAGAGATCCCATGTATGCACCTGCTCTGGGGCTGCCTTGAAAAAGAAGCTGTGATCAAAACAAGGGACCGGGGCAGTATACCGGTGTGCGATGTAAAGAGTGGGGATTATGTGGCTTCTGCCAAGGGAAATTATGAAAAGGTCAGCAATATTTATACTGGAAATGAAGAAATTTTGAAATATATAAAGGCTGGAGAAAAAACTATCATGATGACAATGGACCATCCGGTCATGACAAAGGAAGGATGGAAACAGGCAGGGGAACTCACTGGGTCAGAACAGATCTGTATGGATGGAGAACTGTACAGTCCGGTGGATGAGGTTTATGACGAGCCTTATTATGACCGGGTATATTCTTTGGAACTGGAAGATGGAGAAGGTTTTTTTGCCAATGGTTTTTATGTGGGAGACTTCGGAAAGCAAAACAGTATGGAGAAGCCGGAACCGAAGCTTTCACAGGATATCCTGAATGATTTAGAGAAGTTTAAAAATTTATCATAAAAGAGAAAGGAGAAACATTATGCCAGATCCAAAAGAACCAAGCGAGGTAGTGCCAAAGGAACCGGAAATAGTTATGGAAGGAGGGACGGGGACCAGTGTGGCGATTCCTGTACGCATCAATGCGGGAGTGAAATTTACGCTGCTGAAAAATCATTTTGTGGCGGCGCTTGAAAAAGATGGGGACGTCATGATGCTCCTGCTGGCGCCGACGGATTCTGCCGGCCAGGAGGGAATGACCATACAGGAGATGGTGGAAGAAGTCAGGAAATTGATGGGTGCCAAAGAAGGAGATAAAGAGGTTGCGGATATGGAGACTCAGCTGAATAGTACCGTGAACAGTATGAGCGATCCTAAGAAAGCAGGCGGCGGCTTTAATCCAATGTCTATCCGTATCTATGTACAGCAGGCGTTTTTGTATTACCGTTCTGCTAAAAAGGAGGATGGAACAGAGGAAAAAGAGCTGGAATATGCTTTCAGCCTGAAAGCGGATACTTCTAAGCTTCTTGGAAGTATAGACTTATTCACTCTCGATGAGATCTATTTTTCCGTGTGGAAGACAAACCGTAAAAAAGTCACAGACACGATGAACATGTTTATGATTGAAGACTTCTTGAAGGAGACGGCACAGGCCTGAGACTAAAAAGCCAGGTATGCCGCGTGAGTCAGAAAAAGCCTGCATATACAGGCTTTTTTTGCTTCTTATTTCTTGATTTTATTAGAATACTGGGCTTTTACTAAATATACACCGGCAATCACAATGGCAATTCCCAGGACTTCCCTTAGAGAAAGAACTTCGGAAAAAATAAAATAAGAATAAAGTGAGGCGATGACCGGCTGGCATAAACATACGATCGAGGAAAGGTTCACACTGAGCTTTCCCTGGCAGTGGGCCAGCAGGTTATGTCCGATGACCTGAAGGCAGAGGGTCAGTCCCAATAGCGGCCAGAGCTGCTCTGTCCCATGGGGAATCTGGATGCCCTCTGTTAAAACTGAGGTGACCCCCAATGCAAGGGCACTTCCGAACCCGCTTACAAACATGATGACACTGCTTTCGTATCTGTCTCTTAAACGATAGGAGATCAGGATAAAAACCGCATAGAAAAAAGAAGCACTAAAGGCGAGAAAATCTCCAAAATAGTTTGACTGGAGTGGGCTGATCTTTCCGCCCAATAAAACAAAGACTCCGATTAAGGTTACCGCAGCTCCTGCTAAAAATAACTTCGGTATCTTTTCCCGGAATAAAAAGTATGAGACCGGTATCACAGTAAAAGGCGTCAGATTTGTAAGTAAGTTTGCATTTGCTACGGATGTATAGCTGAAAGATAGGTTCCACAATGCTACATCACCGGCGAGGAAAACTCCGGCCAGAAATAAAATGAGTACATCCTTTTTGGTTAAAATGCGCAGGCCCCTGAACGCCAGAGGCAGCAGCAGAGGGAGTGAAAAAAGAACTCTGTAAAACCCGGTGCTGACAGGAGTCAGTGAGCTGAGTTTTACAAAAATGCCTCCTGCTGCAAGGAATGCAACTGCTAAGAGCTCAAGCAGTACATATTTTGTTTCGTTGTTCCGTTTTATAATCTTCAAGAGTCTGTCCTCCGTCTGTGCAGGTTTCCTTTGTGTTTAAAACATGATACACTTACACTGGAACTATGAAAAGACCCACTATATACTAAAAAAATAGTACCACCGGGAGAGGGATTTCATGATTATTCTTGACAGAAAAAACAATGAACCTTTGTATATGCAGATTTATGCACAAATAAAAGAGGAAATATTAAACGGCATTATCAAGGAAGGTCAGGTATTAACCGGCAGCAGGGGGTTAGCCGGTATCCTGGGGGTTAGCCGGAATACGGTAAACAGTGCTTATGGCCAGCTGGCCGCGGAGGGATATATCATACCGCAGAAAGGGATTGGATATACTGCCGCAAAGGTTCCGGAACTTACTGTCAGCAGGGAGAGACCGGTTCAGGCCCGTTTAAAACAAGCGATGCCTGTGGAAAGAAAACAGCCTGACATTCTGTACGATTTGACAAACAGCAGTCAGACAAGCGATCTGTTTCCGAAGAGATTTTGGAAACGCTGTACGTTAGAATGCCTGGATATGCTGGAAAACGAGGCCAGAATATCATCCTGTCAGGATAAGCAGGGAGAATTATACCTGAGAAAAAATCTGCTGTCTTATCTGCAGCGGATCAGAGGTGTTTCCTGTGACGAAGATCAAATCATTATCACATGTGGGATACAGCAGTCTTTAGACTATCTCTGCAGGCTGTTCCCGCCTGGAAGGCAGACGATTCTGATGGAGGAACCGGGATTTCATAAAGCGGCAGCGGTATTTTCTAATAACAATATAAATGTGCAGAAGGTTCCTGTGGATGAACATGGAATCGTAGTATCCAAGCTTCCACGTGTGTCTGATGCCTGCGCCGTTTACTCAACTCCGTCCCATCAGTTTCCAACCGGTGTCACCTTATCCGCCGGCCGCCGGTATGAACTTCTTGAATGGGCGCAGAAGAATGATGCCTTTATTATGGAAGATGACTTTGACAGCGAGTTTCGATATTACTCAAAACCTATTCCGGCGCTGCAGTCCATAGACAGAGATGACCGTGTCATCTACCTTGGAACATTTTCAAAAGCGCTTTCCCCTTCAGTGCGCATGGGATATATGATATTGCCTCCAAAGCTGCTGAAAGCTTATTTTCACAGGTTTGAAAATTACAACAGTACGGTTCCGCTCCTTAATCAGTATGTCATTGCACGTTTGATAGAAACGGGTCAATATGACCGCCATGTCAGGAGGCTGAACCATATATTCCGCAGGCGGCTGGAACGTTTTTCAGAAGAATTAGCCGATGTAAAAGACAGGATTGAAATATCCGGAAACGGTACCGGACAATATTTCCTCTTAAAGTTTGCCGGGCAGGCTGATCAAAATGAGTTAATAAGAAAAGCACTTGAGCGTGGGGTAAAAGTGTATCCGACCATGCAGTTTTGGCAGGAAAAGGCTGCCTGTCCGCCCAATTCTCTGTTTCTAGGCTTTGCCAAAATTTCTTTAGAGGATATTCCTGATTGTGTGGAACGGCTGAGAGCAGCGTGGAAAGAATGGATTTAATGGCAGATTCCATCTTTGATCAAAAAATAAATATAAAGTTGCTGGAATTATATTCATAAAAGGAATATAATATAACCATAATGTAATCAGTTTATAATCAAAAGGAGAATGCTATGGCGGTAAAGGAAAAAGGTTGTTTTTATTGTGACCCGGACCATCAGGGGCGAAAGGATCTGATGATCGAAGTGGGGCAGATGAAGGAGGGGGTTTTATACCTGTTTAAAGATCAGGCTCATTTAGGACGCTGTGTAGTCGCAGTGCCGGAGCATAAGAGTGAGCTGTTTGACCTGGAACCAAAACAGAGACATGATTACATAGATGATGTAGCGGCAGCTGCAAGAGCTATAAAAAAACTCTGGGGATGTACAAAGATCAACTACGGCGCTTACGGGGACAAGCTGCCTCACCTGCATTTTCATCTGGTTCCCAAATATGAGGGCGGATTTGAGTTCGGAGGAGCTTTTGCCATTGGAAATGATGAACCAAAATTTCTCGCCGATGAAGAATATGAGACAATGATCGGTCAGCTTAAAAAGGAATTAAATATAAAATAATGAGTGATGCTGAACAGATTCCGGTGAAAGGGTTCTGTTCAGCTGTTTTATTTCATAGGAAAATTGAAGTGGTCCTGCCCGCGTTGTTCCGCCACAGGAAAGTTCGTGCGGGTACACGGGCTTGTAGGCAAAAGCGGAATCACTTATACTGGTAGATAGAAACTGCGAGGGAGGCGGGAATCTTATGCAGAAGTGTTATACTACCGGTGAATTTGCCAAAAGGGCGAAAGTGACCATCCGGACGATAAGGTATTATGATAAAAAAGGTATCTTACAGCCCAGCTTCCGCAATGATGCGGGATATAGGATGTATACTGATCAGGACTTTTTAAAACTCCAAAAGGTGCTGTCTTTAAAATATCTGGGATTTTCGTTGGAAGAGATCAAAAATATGACAATCAACGATGATGTATCAGATATTACAAAATCGCTTCAGATGCAGGCGGACTTGCTTCATAAAAAAGCAGAGCATTTGAAGCTGATGGAAGAAGCTTTGCGAAAGACGACAAAAATAATTGAAGAGACCAGCGAGGTAGACTGGAATGAGATTCTCGGCCTGATCCATATGACGAGTATGGAGCGGACTCTGGTAGAACACTATCAAAACTCCACAAACCTGGATATCAGAATCAGCCTGCATGACAGGTTTTCTGTAAATAAACAGGGGTGGTTCCCGTGGCTTTTTTCTCTTGTGGATTTCAAGGATGCGGATACAGTGCTTGAGGTCGGCTGCGGCAATGGACAGATGTGGAAAAATGAACAAACAAAAGAATTGTCAGGTATGAAAGTCATACTATCGGATATCTCGGAAGGGATGTTGTCTGATGCCCAAAAGAATCTTGGAGGGGTGAGGGGACCTGATTTTTTATTTCGGAGGTTTGACTGCCAGAACATACCGTTTTCTGATAAGACCATTGACCGGGTTATTGCCAATCATGTGCTGTTTTATGTTGGCAGTCTTCAAAAGGCACTAGAGGAAATATGCAGAGTGATGAAAGATGACGGGATTTTTTACTGCAGCGCTTATGGAAAAGAGCATATGAAGGAAGTCACGATGCTGGTCCAGGAGTTTGATCCGCGCATTAGTCTGTCGGAAGTAAATCTTTTTGATATGTTTGGCCTGGAGGAAGGGGAAGCTGTTCTTAAAAGGTATTTTGCGGATGTGAAAAAGATAGGGTATGAGGATGCTTTAATCGTTACCGAGGCAGAGCCTCTGCTGGATTATATTCTTTCCTGTCATGGGAACCAGAATGAGATATTAAATAACCGCCAGATGGAATTTAAGAAGTTTCTGAAAAAGAAAATAGATACACAGGGACAAGTAAAAATTACAAAGCAGGCTGGTGTATTTGTGTCAAAGAAAGAGAAATGACAAGAAAATAGATGGAAATAAAAGGAGGATCGATGGTTTACAATAAGCTAAAATAATGTTATATTAAAGATAAAGAAAGGAGCAAACTGCCCACGTTGGTGGTTAGCCTCTTGGGTATAAAATAAACCTACCTTGACTGGCTAAGTACAAAGGTAGGTTTATTTATTTGCGCTTGTTTTTCCTATCAATATAGGCAAGCAGTGCCAAAATGAACATTCCAAACGTTATCATTAAAGATAAAGCCTCATATGTAGTCATCAGCACCACCTCCCCTCTTTATCAAAAGTTGGGAGGCTACCACCTTGTACACAGATTGCTCCGTCTAAACATCATAACATTTTCTGTATTTAAAAACAATATATTTACAATAAAGAAGATATTTAGAATATAGAATCAAGCCTTGACGGTTACGTTACGTCACCCATTATAATGACACTAACTGATAACGGACAAAGAGAAAGGGAATATTCATTATGAAAGGAATTATTTTAGCAGGCGGTTCCGGGACAAGGCTGTATCCGCTGACCATGGTTACGTCAAAGCAGCTGCTTCCCATCTATGACAAGCCGATGATCTACTATCCGCTGTCTGTGCTCATGGACGCAGGCATCCGGGAGATTCTGATCATTTCCACTCCAGACGACACACCCCGGTTTGAGGCGCTTTTAGGAGACGGGCATCAGTTTGGAATCGAGCTTTCCTATGAGGTTCAGCCTTCACCAGACGGGCTTGCACAGGCATTTATCATTGGAGAAGAATTTATCGGTGATGATAATGTGGCGATGGTTCTGGGGGACAATATTTTCCACGGACACGGGCTTAGGAAACGTCTTCAGGCGGCAGCCAACAAGAAGAGTGGGGCTACGGTATTCGGCTATTATGTAGATGACCCGGAGAGGTTCGGCATCGTGGAGTTTGACTCTGACGGAAAAGCCATTTCCATAGAAGAGAAGCCGGAACATCCAAAGTCCAATTACTGTGTGACGGGACTGTATTTTTATGACAACAGGGTTGTAGAGTATGCAAAGAACCTTGCACCTTCGGACAGAGGTGAGTTAGAGATTACAGATTTGAATAAAATCTATCTGGAAAATGGAGAACTGGAAGTTACCCTGCTTGGACAGGGATTCACATGGCTGGACACGGGGACACATGAATCTCTCGTGGAGGCGACCAACTTTGTCAAAACAGTGGAGACACACCAGCACAGGAAGATTGCATGCCCGGAGGAGATTGCATATCTTCAGCACTGGATCACCAGGGACCAGCTGTTAAAAGACATTGAGCCTCTGAAAAAGAACCAGTACGGACAGTACCTCTTAGACGTTATGAATGGAAAGTATATAGACAAGTAAGACAGGAGAAAACATTTATGAAGATTTTAGTGACCGGCGGCGCCGGATTTATCGGAGGGAATTTTGTGCATCATATGGTGAACAAATACCCCAACGATGAGATTGTGAATCTGGACCTGCTCACCTATGCGGGGAATTTAGAAACATTAAAACCAGTTGAGGATAAACCGAACTACAAGTTTGTAAAAGGTGACATTGCAGATGAAGCATTTATCATGGACCTGTTTGAAAAAGAACAATTTGACATGGTCGTAAACTTTGCGGCGGAGAGCCATGTAGACCGCTCCATCACGGATCCCGGTATTTTTGTGACCACCAATGTGATGGGAACGAGAGTGCTTCTGGATGCCTCAAAAAAATATGGGGTAAAACGGTATCACCAGGTATCGACGGATGAAGTGTACGGGGATCTTCCTCTGGACCGTCCGGACTTATTTTTTACAGAGGATACACCTCTCCACACCTCCAGTCCATACAGCAGTTCCAAGGCCAGCGCAGATCTGTTTGTCCTGGCTTATTACCGCACATACGGACTGCCAGTGACGATTTCCAGGTGTTCCAACAACTATGGACCGTATCATTTCCCGGAAAAGCTGATTCCGCTTATTATAAGCAGGGCGCTGGCAGATGAGGAACTGCCGGTATACGGAAAAGGAGAGAACGTCAGAGACTGGCTCCATGTGTCTGATCACTGTGAGGCCATCGATCTGATCCTCCATAAAGGAAAACCGGGAGAAGTCTACAATGTAGGCGGACACAACGAGCGCACAAACCTTGAGGTCGTGCAGACCATACTGAAAGCACTGGATAAGCCGGAAAGCCTGATCAAATTTGTGACAGACCGCCCGGGACATGATATGCGCTATGCCATCGACCCGGCAAAGATAGAGACAGAGCTTGGATGGAAGCCAAAGTATACATTTGATACCGGAATTCGTCAGACAATTGAATGGTATCTGAACAACAAAGAATGGTGGCAGAATATTTTGTCCGGTGAATATGCAAACTATTTTGAGAACCAATACGGAAAAAGGTTAGAACAGGAGCAGGTATGAAGATATTAGTCACAGGGGCAGCCGGACAGCTGGGCCATGATGTCATGGACGAACTGAAAAAGAGAGGCCATGAAGGGATCGGTGTGGATGTGCAGGAAATGGACATCACAGACGCCGAAAAAGTACGGCAGGTGATAACGGCTGCAGATGTGGATGCAGTAATCCACTGTGCGGCTTACACTGCGGTGGATGCGGCAGAAGACAATGCAGAACTGTGCAGGAAGATCAATGCGGACGGCACTGAACATATAGCCCGTGTATGCCGTGATCTGGATCTTAAGATGATGTACATCAGCACAGATTATGTGTTTGACGGACAGGGAGAAAGACCGTGGGATCCGGATGATGAGAGGAATCCGCTGAACGTATATGGGCAGACAAAGTACGAGGGAGAACTTGCCATTGAACAGAATCTGGACAAGTTTTTTATTGTGAGGATTGCCTGGGTGTTCGGAGTCAACGGTAAAAATTTTATCAAGACAATGCTGAACCTGGCTAAAAATCATGACAGGCTTACCGTGGTGAACGATCAGACCGGATCTCCTACTTATACTTATGATCTGGCAAGGCTTTTAGCAGATATGATAGAGACAGATAAATATGGCAGATATCACGCTACAAATGAAGGACTTTGCACCTGGTATGAATTTGCCTGTGAAATATTTAAGCAGGCGGGCATCGAAATCGAAGTAGCTCCGGTGGGCAGCGATGAGTATCCGGCCAAGGCAAAAAGACCGGAAAACAGCCGGATGAGTAAGGACAAACTTACACAAAACGGTTTTGAAAGGCTGCCGGCATGGCAGGATGCTCTTGCCAGATATTTAAAAGAAATCGGGTATTAGGAGGAACAGATGGGAAAGATTAAGGTTACAAATTGTGAGATTGAAGGACTGCATATCATTGAGCCGGCAGTGTTCCCGGATGAACGGGGATATTTCATGGAGACATATAACCAAAAGGATTTTGAAGAGGCAGGGCTTGGCATGACCTTTGTACAGGATAATCAGTCCATGTCGGTAAAAGGAGTTTTAAGAGGGCTTCATTTTCAGAAGCAGTATCCACAGGGAAAGCTGGTGCGCGTCGTTCGTGGTAAGGTATTTGATGTGGCGGTGGACCTGAGAAAAGACTCTCAAACTTACGGAAAGTGGTTTGGGGTAGAATTATCCGCAGAGAATAAAAAGCAGTTTTATATTCCGGAAGGATTTGCCCATGGCTTCCTCGTCCTCTCAGAGGAGGCAGAATTTTGTTATAAGTGTACAGACTTTTATCACCCTGGAGATGAAGGCGGGATCAAGTGGGATGATCCTGACATCGGCATTGAATGGCCATTTGAGGAGGGTACGGAATTGGTGATCTCAGAGAAAGACCAGAAATGGTCCGGATTAAAAGACACTTTTAAGTTTTAAAAGACATTTGTTATCATAGCGGTATGATAGGAAATATAGACAAAAATATAGAAAGGCCGATGTATGGGCTAACCATCCTGTACATTGGCTTTTTTATTATATTTTTTGGGGTTTTAACAAAGTAGAGTGTAAAATAAATCATCTTAAAATTCTGTACATAGTGCACAAATAAAAGGCGGAATTGTTATTAAATTGACAAAACTTTGACATTATAATTGACATTATCTTTCGATGGGCATACAATCAAGGGGAATTAATATGTTCTATATCAATCTGTGGGTTAGATGAAACACAGATTTTTTGCATTTATATCAAAATAAAATAAGGGGCATTAGTCCGTAGGGGGAACGGAGTTATGAAAAAACGCATTAGGCAGATCATTTCTATCATTCTGTCACTTTTAATGGTGGTACAGAGTCCAAATTTTTCAGCAATTATTAAAAATGTAAAAGCAGATGAGTCGCCGGGGCTGCAGGTCAGCTTTTCCTGTAAGCAGGAGCCGGGGACCAATGTTACGATGCTTAAAAACGGGGCATCTGAAGAACTGACAGGACAGGTCAATGTCACAGCCACGTCTTCCGGCTATGCAAAAGGAGCAAAAGTCACCGTCGCATTGCCGTCTTTTTTCTATGACAGCGACGGAAATCTCCAGGTTTATGATGAGAATGTCAATCCGGAGGATGTAAAGCTTGGAATGCAGGCCAACGTCATAGAGGCGGACAGCTGGCAGACAGTGGAGGGAAAGGCATTTGACCAGGACACAGTTTATAAAGGCAAGATCGTATTTGTAGCAAGCAATGACCTGAAGGCCGGGGAATCTCTGACCTTCCGTATTAAGGTGAAGTTTTTCGGAGATGTGCCTGAGAAAACACAGGGAAAGATTACCGGAAGCTCATCTTACCAGGAGTACTACGATAAGAACGGCAATAAGATCGCGGACGAATGGAAATCTCCCGGGGTAGATGAAAATGCAATTAAAGTGTTTGTAAACACGAATCTTTCATGGGAGACGGTGTTTGAAGACTCCCCTGCCATTCCGGTATGGAAAGAGTATAATTATGCCGATCACTATGTTACAGTTAAAAACACCTCAGAGTCAGAGGATAAGGACGGTCCGAAAGATGTTTCATTTGATAAGATCAACCTGATGTTTGAGCTTCCGTTCTGCTCCTCCGAAGGCGGGGTAGACGGGATCTTTACACGGGATATCACAAAATGGATTTATAAAGACGGGCAGATCATCGAAAATACAGAGCCGAACAATCCAAATTCATGGAAGAACACGGAGTTTATCGGGAAAGAGGATAAGGGAGGTGTTCTCGTCTACGATGTCACAGATCTGACAGATGAAGAGATCAAAGATGGGAAGCTTGGAAAACCTATCCCTTATTCTTATACCGGAAACGGTCAGATTGCAGTCATTCATGAAGAAGAAATACACTCTCCAAACTACGCAAAAGAACACCCGGATAAAAACCTGCACCACCAGGCTAAGTTTCTGGTAAGGCTGCCGTTCACAAACAATATTCAGTTTAAGGGCAGCAGCACGACCAACGAACTTCAGACGAAGCTGGTATCCACGATTATTTTTGGAAAACCGGAGATTTACTGGTCTAAGACAAATACAGCTACGGCTACCTTTATGAAGCCGCAGCCGGATTACTCTGCGAAAAAAGTTTCAGAATCAGAAGCTCCGTATAATAAACACGTTTATGTAAACAGCTTATCCGAATTTTATATAGAGAGCATTACAAATAAAGGGAATATCCCGCTGTTTTCACCGAGAGTGACAGATACGGTGCCGGGTCAGTTTATGTTGGACGGACTGTTTTATGAGGTTCCGAAAAAAGATGCAGACGGCGGAATAGAAAAGTTTCTGGCGAAGGAGCATCCGTTCCAGTATGAGGTTACCAATTCCGCTACAGGAGAAAAGCAATGGATTGACTTTACCCAGAGTGTGACAGAGAAGAGTACCGATGATGAAGTGAGGTGGGGAATCTCAGGAATTAAAGGCAGGCTTCCCGGCAATGCCACGGGAAGAGTCCGTGTGAATCTGAAAGAAAAGATAGATGCCGGAACTACACTGCCAGGCAAGATCGTGATCAGCGGTTATCCCAAAAACAACGTTACGATTCAGAATAAAGCAGAAATCCAGTTTGACTACAAATACTACAAAGTTGGCGACGGTGATACGGAAGGCGAATGGATGGTCAAGGAGCAGGAGCCGTACAAGATCCAGGCAGATATGGTACTGACTCCTCCTGAAATCGACACTGTCGTCACAGCAGTACATACAGAAAAGAAAGAAGGGGAAAGCCAGGCAGCAGTGACCGAAGGCGGTAGCAGCCGGTCACCGTATCATCAGACAGTATACGGAAAATACAACCGCCAGGGCATGGACGGGTATATTCTGAGGGCAGGAACCCAGTCAAAAGGGCCGATCGCGCCCGGATATCTTCAGCTGGATGTACCGGGAGCTGCCAATGACAGAGGATATGTGACAGAAAATATCCTGCTGAAAAAGGATCTTCTGGATGCCATGATCAATGTCTCTGTGGGAACGAGCGAAGAAGATCAGCAATATCCGTCCGGAAATCTCATTCTTAAAGATGTGAATAACCAGACAAAGAAAATCTCTTTGAAGACGCTCGTTCAGGGCTACGCAGACGGCGACGGAAATGTGGTGATTGAACGCAGTCTGTGGAAGGGCGATTTAGATAACCTTAAAAGTGTAAGGATTGAATACGACTATTTTGCCGGAGACCAGAAAATTGTAAACGGAGATGAACTGGCTGCGGAGACCTATCTGAAGGTTATGGGAACGTTAAAGGATTATGGTTCCCTTACCGCCACCGGTACAGTTTCCACAAACTATCCGGGGACATCCACGAGCTCTGTGACAAAGACAGGGACAGGGACGATCACGATTGAAGGGGTGAATCCGGCCATCACAGGAAATGTCTACAATGAGCCGGATCATCCGCAGGCATCCAATCTGACATCCATTACGGTGCCATATAATGAAGACAGTGCTAAGGCTGTGTTCCATATAGGTAATAAGTCACACTCAGAAATGAACCCCGGGGAATTTCTGATGACGTTGCCGACAAATGTGGTCGATGAAAAGACGGTGGGATTCCTGGCAGATGAGATCACCATCAAAGATTTGAAAAAATTCGGAAAGATTTCAAAAATAGAATTTTATGATATTTCCAACAACACTTATGCAGGAAACTCCAAGGAGCCGGATTTTGTTCTCCCGGCGGATCAGATCCCGGCAGAAAAAGACGGATTGATTACGATTCCTGAGAGTTTGTGGAAAAGTTCTATGGCAAACGGACTGAAATATGTAAGGATTATATTTGAGCCGTTTAACGGAATGGAAACTGCGGAGAAACTGGACATCACCGTAGGCGGAACCGCAGACTTTTACGGCGCGGCTTCTTTCAGGGGTGAATGGGCATGCAAAGATGCGCTGAACATGAACAAACCTGCTCAGACAGCGGGCATGACAATGAATGTCAATAATCCGAAGCCTGAAGTGAATGCACATTTAAATCCATACTATGATAAGACAGAGATCAATACAGAAAACAACGGCAGTATGGTGGACGGCAATGTGATGGGGCTTGCGGTTCCTTATGAAAAGGAAGCTTCCTTTTCCTTCTGGTTTGGAAACAGTGCGGCAAATGATGCACATGATTTCCATACGGTGATCGATTTTACGGAATTAAATTCCGCCAACCAGCTTTCTGCCGAGACAGGAAAAGGTTTTTATGCAAAGTCTGTACTGATCAGGAAAGAGCTTCTGGATATTGCCGATGTCAAAGAAATTACAGTGACAGGTTCCGAAGGCAGCTTAACTCTTGTCTATGACAAGGATGCCAAAACATTCAAAGAAAAGGGCCAGCCTTCCAAGACCTATACTTTAGAAGGAGAGGGCTGGAAACTTCCGAAAAGCAGCGTTAAGGATCTGGGAATTCTTAGCGGGATCGAGGTGACCGGAGGGACAATGAAAGGCGGGAAGGTGCCGAAAGCGTCACAGTCCATCGAAGTAACCGGATTTTCCGACATTGAAATGCGCAAGGTTAATCAGGCGGCTGCAAAAATTACGAGCAAACTCTATACCACCGACAGGTCCTTTGAACTTACGAATCAGGATGCGGCAAGGCTGATGATCAGCCCGATGTATTTTGATACGGTCGTAGACGCACAATTTGTAACGCCGGATAATAAAACAACCAGATATAATAATGGTGCAGAGCCTTCCGAGCATTACCGTTCAAGCTATGGATACAGTGATGATACGAATCTTGAGATCGGCTATAAAGCGGTCGGCAGTATCGGAGTCGATTTCCGACAGTACCTGCAGGATTACAGCAGCGGGCCCCCGGAAAGACACAATAATCAGGAGCAGTATAATGATTCTGCATACAGCAGATATCAGATAAAGAATTATGCCTACAATACACCGGCAGATCTGAAGATGACAGTGAATCTTCCGTCTGAGGGCTTTGAGACATACTATCTGAAAGTGGATCCGAGAGTAAAGGACTATGTAAAAGAGATTAAATTATACCGTGCTGATGGATCTTCCTATACGATCGATGATCCGAAGGCGGTCTGGGCTGCCAATGAAAATGCCAAGAGCTGGGACGGACAGAATGGATATTGGAGAATCAATCTTCTGGACGGGGAGCCGAATTACGAGGCAGAAAAAGAAGGGAACTACTACCGTCATCCAAAAGAAGAGCCGGACGGGAAAGAGGCGGTCAAAAAAGCAGAGATTCGTTTTTCTGTTAACCAGCAGGAATACGAGGAGATCGGAGGCGTAAAAACTGCCAAATCACCGGATTACGGCACATGGTATAACCAAAGCAATGTAAATACACAAAATACCTTCGAATTTGTGGGAAGGTATTATAAACTTGGAAATTATAAGGCCTCTGCAGAGACAGAAATGACGATCGGCGGCACTGAAAAACCTGACGGAACGAAAACCGAAATAAAAACTGAAAATACAGACACTACGAAGAACAGCAGCTACCGTTCCGGCTGGTCATTTAAAAACTACTATTATACATATGACTGGTATGGAAGTTATACCGGTTCACAGGAATACACAGCAAGACATATGAGATCGGAAGTGCCGATCACTGTCTATGACGATGCAAGAATGTACTCTCTAAAAGGAGTCAACCTGCATCCCGAGACGGACAGAAAAGAGTCCTATCCATATGGTGCAACCGGATGTTACAGCATGTCTTTCTACCGGGACAAAACCGGGGCTTCCGGAAACTGGAGCGGCTATTATCCGTATATCGACAATGCGGTGCTGGAAGACACACTTCCTCCGATCACAAAAAGTGACGGGGAGTATAAAGGATTTAAGAGTACGTCTGTTCAGATCAAGAAAAAACTGCTGAACCGGACAGACGGGGATATTATGCTGACGCTTTCCGACGGAAGCACAGTAAAAAGAGCAGCAGCGGATTTCAGCGATGCAGCAGACGCAGATTATAAAGAGATCAGGGTGTTTTATGAAGGAGAGGACAACGCGGGAGAAGCTGTGGACGGAAAAGATATCGTTCTGAATTCCGGACAGTATCTTACGAAGGTTAAATTGTTTGTCAAGGACATTGCCGGTGACGGTGATTTCAGCAAGACTGAGATCGACGGAATATCCAAAGACACGGTATTTGACAACCGCACGGAACCGATGATCAACATCTACGGTGAAATACTGGCGCTGAACGGCGACGGAAATAATGCCGGAGTCAATACGGTTAACACCAAGACGTTTAAAGACTATGATCCGGTCAATACAGTAATCGAAGGAAACACAGAGACGGGTACTCTGCTGGCAAGAAGGATTCCTTTGAAGCCGGGTTATAAGCTGACTGCCAACAATACAAAAGGATGGGATTATCAGGCATCCAAACTTGATGCCGGTAAACCGGAAATGAAGCCGGAGTCTTCAGCGTTTACCATCCATCTGGAAAACGCCGGTACAGACGACGGAGGCAGCGATCCTGCCAACTCTGAATCCAGGGACGCAGATATCAGCGGTTTTGCCTTTGACCAGGCTCTTGACAGCCGGTTCCGGCTTCAGACAATTAAGATTCCGAAAAGTGTCTTTGACTCTGACAAGTGGAATGTGACTCAGTTCAAGATCAATGACGGAACCCACTCCGGTGATGATAAAGGAGTGGACGTAAAAGACAAGTTTAGGCTGGAGACAATCAATGATGAAGAATACTATGTTTTAGATGTCTCCAAACTATTCGTGGGGGACGATGCCTTAAATACATCCACCTATACAATAAGTGGTACAGAATTTACAAAATGTTATATCCAAAGTTTTACTGTAAAAATTGAGGCCAAGGAAACCGATGGAAACAAGAATGAAAAATTCCTGAGACCGGGCCAGGCATTAGAGGATATTATCTACGACGGAATCTTTGTGGACCGGACAAAAGAAGATTTGGAAAAGGATGAGTGGAACGAGAATTCTGTGCCTACCATAGGAGGAAGCGGTACACATGATTATTTCTACACTTATTACATCCGAAACAGCATTCAGAATTTTAAGGCAGAATCAGCTACATTCGGTTATCAGCAGAGTACGATAACTGCCGCTCCCCATGCCGATCAAACAGTTTATAACAGAGTTTCCCATGTGGAAATGAAACAGAAGCGGGAGGATGAAGAGACGAAATCTCCTGCGTATGATGAAAAAGACGGAATAAAACTGGAGGTAGATAAGGATCATATCATTCCAGGCGACAGAATTGAATATCAGGTGACGGTTTCCAACAAATCCGAAAAGGAGTCTGACGGTTCTGAGACGAATACGCCGTTTAAAAATCCGGCGGTTCGGGTGACGGCACCTGTAGGAATGAAGATCGTGGGATGGAAGTATGCGAAAAAGACAGATTCGGGCATTGGAGATCTGAAGGGTGAATTTGTAGACAACAGCAGTTCTGTATCAACGAGGACACCTGTGGTAAATGGTGCACTGGAGGCACCGGAATCAAAAAATACATACCGGAATCTGGTGATTACAACCGATACAGATCATGGAGACCAGTATCTGAAACTGAACAAAGACTATACTGTGACTGTTGTTCTGGAGGCGAAGGATGAATTTTCCGGAGCATTTGAAGGAAAAACAGTGAATACAAGCGTCTATGCGGGAGGCGGTCAGAGAAATCACTATTACCCATATTATTTCGGAAACAGAGACACGAATCCGACCTATTCTTACTCCTCATGGTGCAGCGATGCGTTTGGAAGCGCCAGTTTCATTAAACGCTGTGTGGAAAACAGCTCTGCCGTCGATCTGGCACTGAATAATACACCTGTGCCGACAGGAGAGCTTACAAGTTCTGTTTCTTATATGGATGCGGGAACACCTGCAATGAAGTTTTCCAATCCATCTTCTGTGGAAGGGGGAACGGCATGGGTCAATGATTTGATGGATGTAGATCTGACGGTTTCCGACATTAAAAACAATACGATGCATGATCTTAAGGAAACAGGAATTGAAATTGACCTCTCCAACCAGACAGTAAAAAATGAACAGAATTTCTACCTCAGAAAATGGCCGGAGGCAAAATATACGGTTGCGGGAACAGAACATCAGGCTGTCTTTTACTATAAAGAAGACGGGGACACACACTGGAAAGCCATGGATGCGTCCTTCCGGTCTGATGACAGCAACCTGAAAAAAGTAAAGCAGATCAAATGGGTCTACGAGGATGTTCCTGCCAAAGATGGTACAAATATTTATAAAATGCCGGATGTCATTCTTCATGGAACGGCGAACTACGTGGATGAAAACGGAGCATCTTCTGTCAACCAAAATTACAGTACAATGAATGGTATTCTGGATATTGACTATGGCCATGAACACTATAAAGTGTCAGATGATGACAAGATGGAAGCCCATCTGCTGGCAGATACAAAGAATACATTTACCGTATACCGGCTGCTGCCGAATATGCTGGCAGACGTCCAGGCGTTTGACAAAGAAGAAGACGCAAAGAGCGCCTATGCTGAAAATAACAGCAAAAACAAAGCAGTGTACCGACCGAATGAAAGTTTTTGGTATAAATTGACTGCCTGGAACAAGCGCACAGACGACAGTGCCAGAAGAGGGGCCCTTGATCATCCGGTGCTCTATGACAAGATTCCGGAATATGTAGATGCACCAAATCCGGATGATGTTGAAATCATATGGTATGACAAGGACGGACATGCGAAGGATTCTTCAGCTTACCAAAAACCAGCAGTCACGGTGACTGACATGAAAGATTTTGATATCGGAGGAAGTCAGGAATTTGAAAAAGTGACTTCAGGCACAGACAGGAAGCCGACAGATACAGCGAACAATCCTGCAGAGGAAATTAACTTTAAGATCTACAAATACGACTTCGGTGATCAGGAGCTGTCCAGAGGCGAACGGATCGAGATCGTCTATAAGACCAAGGCGAGAAAAGAAGACCTGCCGATGGCATCATGGAAGGATACAAAAGAAAACGCATACCTTCCGCGCTATGGAGAATATGCAGACGGTCCTGCGCCGAATGCAAACAATACAGCCGCAAAAGCTATGGATATGGATAATCTGATCCATGATTTCGGAGTTACCGGAACACCCGGAAAAGGCATTGATCCGGGAGAATTCCTGACGGATTCTTATGCATATATTCCGGGCCAGACGACCAGTGACGGAGGCAGATTTTTTGATTATGATATCAATTCTTCTTCCAGGCAGATGTGTTTCACAAATATGACTGTGACAGACCCGTCCAAAGAGGCCTCAGCTGTATCCTACCGCACCGGTGCCGGAGGGGGAGGCACGGACAGTGCCTATTACAGGTATCTCACATCCGGAAGGGTCGTATCCGGAACGGGCTCTGCCAATATGAATAAATGGAAGAACATCATTGGTGATGAATACCACAATATTATCTGGGCAGAACATGCACTGCATCTGCAGAAAGCGTGGATTACCGGAAGCAGTGATATGATAACGGATCAAAAATACTACGATCAGGCAGATATCAATTATTCCGGCGGTTCCGGACACAGAGATGACGTTCCAAACTACGACCAGCAGACTGCGGCATTGGAAGCTGAAGAAAACTATGTAACAAGGCTTTATGCGCTGAACTATGGAGACTGGGACACAGACGGAGCGGAGTTTACTTACGTGATGCCAAGAGGTACAAGACCAGTGCTGAAAGACGGCAGACTTGAAGTGAAGGCCGAAATGAAGGACGGTACAAAGATTACTGTTCCAGAAGAAAATATTAAGATACTTCAGCAGCCGGGAGATACGGATATCGGCGCTCTTGCGCCGAAAGAACTGGCAGACCCTGTGCATAACGGAGCATATACCGGAAAAACATATAATGCAGCAGATGCAGATTCAAAAGCATGGGTGATCCGAATTACAGTACCGGAGAAACTTACGCGGTTCTGGAACAGAGGAAGTCTGGATGCATCCAAACAGCAGCATTACCAGATGTCTGTAGAATTTAAATCCGAAGTGTTCAAAGAGAACATGAATGAAATGTGGTATGACCGTCTGTATGTGCGGCCGGTCGATATAGAATCCAAGGACAGCGAAGTTCCGAATACGATGTATCACCAGATTTATGACAAGAACGACAGCATGGATATGTCCGAGGCAAACAAAAGCGGAACTGTTCAGTGCAATGATTTGGAAACCGGTATTTGGTATTGCTCATACTGTAATACAGAAGCCTACTATAATCTGCTCTCACCGTGGCCTCTTTACCTGAAGGGAAGGAATACTTATTCTCAGGCAGTGGACAGAAAAGATATAGGATTTAACATTGAAGCTTCAGACGGAAGTACAGACTCCACCAAATATGCGGTCACCGGAACGAGGGCAAAACAGAGGAAACCTTTGGTCCGTTTCTGGGCGGAATACGGCAGGAGGGATGAAAATGACGTCCTCAGTGCTGACCAGTGGTATGCTCAGGCAGAGACAGAGGTGAAACAGCTGAATGTCCGCCTGGAAAATGAGTATATCCTGTCAGACTATCACCACGGAAACGGAAGCGGTGCCGACAGCGGAAGAAGCTATAACTACACTACGAACGGAGGAGCCAGGGGAACCCTGTTTAAACCGGTTGTGACCGTTGTGCTTCCTTATGGCGTACAGCCTGTGGATGAAGACGGTGAAGTGATTCATGCAGATTCTGATGGATCAGTTGTACAGAACTTTGACTGGGAAATGGAACAGAAAGTCTGGTCTTCCGGAGGCAGACTGGCTGCCGACACAGATCCGGACCTGCCGGCTGATTTAAAATCCAAGTTTGACACAGAGATCCGGTATATGGATGTGGATGACGACGGAACAGCGGCAAAACGGTATGTGATCCGGTTTGTTCCGAAAGCAGGAACCTCCACAGAGGATGTCAGAGTGCTCTCAGGACGGTCCAGAAACATAAAAATGAATGTAATTGCAGCAGATTACGCCGGAAACTGGCCGGATGATGCGGATAAGACAAAGGATTGGGACAGCACGAGAGTCTACCTGGGAAGCCAGCATAATCTTTTCCGATATATCACGGACGAACAGATCGGCGGCGAAAACGCAGGCTATGCGGTCGGCGTGGACACAAATCAGGGCTATTATAATCAGGACCCGCGTCTGGATGCAGTCAGCCCGGATTATACGTACAGCACGTACCGCACAGGAAAAACCATATATGACAACAAGGCGATGGCAGACAGGGCGATTGGCCGGATGACTCCTTATTTTGAAGGCGACAAGATCAGTCTTCAGGATACAGGACTGGCAGATTCCCTGCTGTTCTGGCAGACCGGAAACGGAGAAGACAAATACACAGACCTTAACTATGATGGAAAGAAAGAAACTGGGGACGGCGCGGAAGAAGCCGTGCTTCAGGATCATGGAGTCATGAATACAGCAAGTCTGTATTCGAAAAATCCGAGAATCAGTCTGACCGCAGGCATTTCCGGCAGCAGAACAGGAACATATTATTCCGCAGAGCCGGAAAATAACACTGGAAGCCCGGCAAAACTGGCTCCGATCCAGTTTGCCTATGGCGACAATCTGTGGTATCAGCTGAAAGCGGCCAATACTCCGGCTGAGAGGTCAGGGTACTGGGGACCGCTGACTGATTACGGTACAACAGGGGATATAACACATTCAGCCTTTACGGTTAATCACACGCTCCCGAAAGCACTGGTCTATGATGACAGCGGCGATCTGGAAAGTTACTATATCGAATATGTGGACCGGGACGGCATCAAACAGACCTTGAACCAGTCAGATCTGGAAAGCAGTGATCCGTCCAAAAACAAAGGCTGGAAAATACAGCTGGAAGTAAAAAAGGTGAAAGACAAGGACGGAAACTATGATCACCAGGAAATTCTGGCGAATATTATTCCGGGACAGGAAGCAGATGTTACTTCCGGGAATATCCATAAAGGAAAGCTGCCGTCAGGAGCGCTTAGATCGGGCAAAGACTTTACACTGTTTTTGAGATCCAGGATTGCAGAGCTTCCGGAACCGGAAGATATTCTGAAAGATCCGGATTACTGGCAGTATAATTCAGAGTCCAGCTACCTTGATCTTCACCGCATGGACGGAGACTTCGTGCCGGGCGGTAATTTCAAAGAGCGTCCAATCGAGACGGTCAGCTACACAAACCAGGTGAAAGACAGCCAGGAAAATGATTATGACTTCGACGGAATCTTCGATGAGCGGTACAGCATGGCAAAGGCTGCCGGAATCAGAGTGACAAAACCTTCGGTTTCTATGCGCACAGACACAAAAGACCCAAGGAGAATTTACCAAAAGGATGACATCACTCAGGATATCCGGTCTTCCGATGCACTCTATAAGACAAAAGACGTATTTACCTTACTGGTCGATGAGGCTACTGTGCATAAGGGCAACCTCAATCAGTTCATCGTCCAGTATAAGATTCCAAACCGGGCTCCGAACACTGTGAAAAACGGACCGGCAGAGCCGACTGATCCAAGGATCGCTGTCTCTGTCAAGCGGGTCCAGACAGGAAAATGGGAGATTCCGGCCGATACGAAGTGTAATGTTGATATTGGCGAACTCAGAAAACACCTGAGAGTTTATGTAGAAGTCCTGGATATTGACAGCGGAAGCTCTAACGTCACAGACGAGACCGACAAAGATATGAACTGGGTGCGCCTGAATCCGGACGGAGCAAAAATTGATGAAAACCAGGTGATCGAACTGACGGGGGCTCTCAAAAAATATTCTGAAAAAGGAGCCGTCGACGAGATGCGCTGGATCGTCACTTCCGACGATCCGGCACACTATCCGGTACCTCAGGGGTTCCGGCTGGATCTGGATGCGGATGACAGTACTGCAGACAAAGAAGATGTCTCTGCCGTAGAAAAGAAGAAAGCAGAAAACAACGGATATAAGACCGACAAGATGCATGCAGATTCCTTTACGGACAGTGTCAACAAAAATGCGCTGCAGATCGCCGTTCAGGTCGGTTTGGAAGAGCAGACAGAAATCAGTAAATTCCCGAGCTTCTTTGTGAGCGGATGGGGCAAATACAGCGATACACAGTATGCAGGGCTTACAGCCCAGGATGACCGGGCAGGAGTGGAGATTTCCTCCCAGAATCCGAGCATGGATTTGAAACAGAATCTGCTGTATCTGAAAAAACATGTGGACGCAGACAAGAATATTTCCTATGAGTGGGATAAAAACATCGCGATCAACCTGAAGAACAGTTCTAAACTGAAACAGACGGTACAGCTGATCAATGCCAGTGACGAGATGATGAACCTGCCGTCCGACGATCCGGAGAAATCCAAAGAGGACAATATGTCCAGGCCGGAACTCACGGTAGGACTTCCGTTCATTGCCAACATCGATGAAATGAAGTTTGACTATGTGCCGTATGACCAGGTGATGAGTGACAAAGACTGCCCGCTTAATCCGGATTATTCAGCAAAGAATGCCGATACACAGAACCGGTTTTACTGGACGTGGCGCATCATAAATGCAGAGGATGAGACATTGGCGCCGCATATGGAAGAGCTGAAGCTGAAAGAGGGATCACCGGTATTTTACCGGAAAGCGGTTGATACGAGCAGAGACCGGAACCTGGTGACCTGGAGGTTTGACAACGATTTAGCGCCGGGAGATAAGATTGTCATCGACTACACATACGAGATTCGGGAGCCAAACATCGGAGTACCTTTGGAAGATATGACCACAAAAGTATACGGAACGAAAGACGGTTCCTTCCGGTTCTTCATCACAGATGACGAGGACGAGGAACAGGCTTCTCTGAGAGTCGATGTCTCAGATGTCAACGATGACAGCAATAAGACCGATAAGAATCTGGCAATTTCAAGCAATAATATTGCATTTGAGGCATTCAGCACACTGACCAGAGGCAAGAAGGTCGTCACAGATGTGGATGACTCTTACCTGCTGAACACCAAGCCGCTGCCGGTACAGGAGGGAGGAAATTATACATTCTCAGATATCCTGACCAATACCGATACAACATCCAACTACTCCGTTCCAATTTTCTTTGATGTGCTGCCGTATGACGGTGACAAGGCCATTACAGGAAGCAAAAACGCCGACGGTTCCTATACATCTCTGACCCGTGAGTCCAAGTGGAACGGCTGGATCGATTTAGACAGCTTCAGGATTGAAAAAGCGGATACGGGAGGAACCCACACGCTGGATGCAGGAAAGTATGATGTGTATGTGGGACCGGTGAAGAAGAATGCCGACGGAAGCTACGCTCTGTATGACATGAAGGATATGCCGGATGTAAACGAGAGAAGTACAAAAGAATACTATCAGGCCATTGCCGATGACGAGACGAAGTTAAATCAGCATTTTGTAAAGGCAGAAGATCTGATAAGTGCAAATCCTGACAACATAGAAGAAATCCGCAAGGGCGTCAGAATGTTTATGGTGCGGTTTAAAGATCCGACTGCGGACTTTGGCCCTGCTACCAGCTATGTTTTGAAATATGACATGGAAGCTCCTCTGAACCTTCCGTTTATGAAGGGTTCCGCGGATGCAGCTAAAAATGGAAACGACAGCGATCCGTTTGTAGGCTGGAATACCTTCGCCTTCTGGGCAAAACGGGATGCTCCGGTTGACTCCGCAAGATCAGGAGTCGTGCTCCAGGCACCAACAGGCCGCGGATATGTGGGTGATTACGTGTGGAATGACTTAAACGGCAACGGAAAGCAGGATGAGGCCGAGTACAAAGAGGCCAAAAACGGAAGAATGCTTCCAAGCAAATGGACCACAGATCTGGATGGAGACGGAAAGGCCGACGATCCGGGAATCAACGGAGTCAAAGTCGAACTCCTGACGGAGAGTGGAAATCCGTGCAATGTAGACGGCGAGGCCGTGATTAATAAAAATGGCCAGGATTACGTCATGGATGAGACGACAGGAGATGTGAAGCTGGATGAATACAACGGAACTGTGACGACAAAGAAGAAGCCTTATTCCACTGTAACCAGAAGCGATTACTGGGGCAACCAGGGCTATTACATTATTGCAAATCTGAAGCCGGGCAAATACCGCCTGAGATTTACAATGCCGAACAAATATGACGACTATCAGCTCTCCACGCCGATTACCAAGACTAACACGAAGGTTTCTATCGGACATAAAGGAGATAATGGTCTGACTGCGGAGACTTATACTACCGACAGCTTTGGCGTAAAGGCTATTGACCTGTCTTCCGAGGCGGCTGTAAAGGCCTATGACAAACAGGCTGTGGATGCGGATATCGGAGTCACGAAGCCGGTACGCTACAAAGGTATCGTTTGGAAAGACCTGATCGATGATGACGGACAGAATCATGAAGATACAGACTTCAACGGAAAGATCGATCCGGGCGAAAAGCTTCTGGAAGGAGTAAAGGTCACTGCTTATGAGAAGGGTAATCATTCCCCAGCCGTGGGAATGGACGGAAAACCTCTGGAAGTAATGACAGACGCAGACGGTGTGTATCGTTTTGACATGCTCTGGCCGAACAGGGAATACTACTTTACCGTGGAAGATCTGAGCATAGACGGACAGTTAATGAAGACATCGCCGGTGCGGCTCACAAAGAATCCGCTGAAATACAGCAATGACAATGATGGAACGATGATCGTTTCCGGAAATAAAAACATTGCCAAAACTGAGAATTTTAAAGCGGTTATTCCGACCGATGAAAACACCGGCCGGCCGGTATACGACAATGACGGCAAACAATATGCGGTCTGCGACGGAATCAATTTTGGCCTGGTGCTGGCAAAAGCAGGATACATCGGTGATTATGTCTGGGATGACAAGAACAGAAACGGTATTCAGGACGAAACAGAGAAACCGCTGAAAGACATCAAAGTAAAACTGGAAGCTTATTATTATGATTCTGATCAGGACAAATGGATCAGGATTGAGAAATATGACAAGGAGACGATATCATCTGAGGAAGGCGCATATTTCTTCTCCAATCTTCCGGTGACTGCGGCAGTCTCTTTCGACGGGGGACCGGACATTGATTATCTGATGGGTTACCGTTTAAGCGTTCCGGAGATGAAAGAAGGGTATATTTATACAAAAGCAGCCCAGGGAAAGGATAAGACGAAAGACAGTAATCTCTATTCCGACGGACGCGTAAAAGACGCTAAGATTCCGTATATCATTCTGGCAGAGGAGATTAAGAAAGAGGACATCACAGAGGCCAACAAGAATACGGTGATCTCTTACCAGAATAAGTACTATGACACATTAAATGCGGTCTTTGACAGAGACTATGACATCGGACTCCTTCCCTATGACAAGGGAGAAATCGAGGGGCTCATATGGGACGACACGGATGATAAAGACGGCCTCCAGTCAAAGAACAAAAAAGCCGTCAAGGGAAGGACTGTATGGCTGGAAAAGAAGGTAGTGCCAGAAGAGGAGCCCGTTCCGGAAGAACCGGAAGAGGAAAATAAGGAGGAGACAGACGATCATACTCCTGCCACGGCAAAGAGCAGAAAGAAAGGAAGGGATGGAACGATCCGGACCGGAACCGGAAGCTATCAGGAGCCGGTAATGCCGGAAGATGACACTTATGAGACGATAGCTTCTGTAAAAACTGACAGCAGCGGTGTCTTTAAGTTCAAAGATCTGGATGTTTATAACAAAGAACTCAAAGTTCCGGAAAAATACCGGATACGCACAAAGAAAAATAACGACGAGGATCTGACCCTTTTAAAGGTTGGAAACGGAAAGAATGCAGAGATCGACAGTGATTTTGGTCTCTTTGACGAAGATGACCGGCTGCATGCTATCTCAAACAGTTTCCTTCTGGTCAATACGCTGGAGTCAGAAGATGCCTACGGAAATCTCTATGATTATGTGACTGCACGGGACGAAAAGACGGTGGACTGCGGTATCATTAAATATGAAAACCGCGTAAACCTTGGAGATAAGGTGTGGAATGACGAGAACCAAAACGGCATTCAGGACGAAGGCGAGAGGGGCATTAAAAATGTTAAGATGAATCTTTACCGCTATGATGCAGAAGGTGATACATGGCAGACGGTGAAAGATCTCCGCGGAACGAGCAGTATCAAGACCGATAAGAATGGACATTATAAGTTTACTGTTCCGGTGACGGACCTGAATCCGGAATCCAAAGATTATCTTAAACCTTACCGTTATAAAGTGGAAGCTGAGACACCTTATGAGGCCTTTCTCACAAAACGAACTGCAGGAAACGACAAGGAGACCGACAGCGACGGCTGGTACGTGGACGAAAACGGACAGCCTTCTGAAGAAGAGACGATCACGGGAATTGCCGGGGCAAAAGAATTCGAGTTTGTGAGCACAAGAATGCTGAAGCTGAATGCAGAAGAGGCTGAGAAACAGGGGTTTGAGGAAGATGCAGACAGAATGATGGAAGTGGCTGATCTGAATACGGTAAAAGATGATGAGAGCATTGACTTCGGATTCTTCTATAAACAGGAGGAAGTGCCTTATTATAAGGAAAACAAGAAAACTCCGAAGCAGGAACCAAGACAAAAGAGACAGCCGAGACGTCCGCTTCGCGTACTGAGGACCGGGGATGACAGGAATCTTTTCATATTTATTATACTGATCGCATCATCTGCCGGGGCAGCAGCTGTCCTGTACAGAAAGAAACGGAAGGACGAAGAAGCATAAGAAAAAACATCCATCATAAGCGATTTTAAGTTTGTGGTGGATGTTTTTCTCAATGACAAAGACAACAGGAGGGAGAACGTTGGAAAAGGCAAAAGACTTTTTACAGAAAAAGAGAAATCGAGTGGCCGTGGCCTTTGCCGCCGCGGTGATCCTGGGGATTGCCGTATATTTTATGACGAACAGTGGAGAAGATTCCGCAGAGGTGCTTTACAAAGCGGAAAAGGAACTTGCGGGACAAAAAAGAGAGGAAACTGCAGTAGGTATCCAGAACTACCAGGGAGGCCTTCATCCGGCGTTTGCAGAATATTCAGGAGAGAAGACCCTTTCCGATCTTTTGTTTTCTCCTCTGATCAGGATTAAGCAGGACGGCTCAATAGATTATATCCTGGCAGAAGACATCGATGTTTCTTCGAAAGGGAAAACATATACAGTCAGATTAAAGGACGGACTGAAATACAGTGACGGATCAAAACTTGCCGCCGCCGATGTGAAAAAAGATCTTTTGCTGCTTGGAGACGGGAGATCTTCCTTTGGTTTCCGTGACTGTTTTGCAAGGCTCAAAGGCTATGATTCAAATAAACTGACCCAGTCAGAGGATATGGAAGGGATTGAAGTCAAGGATGATACAACGCTTGTATTTCATTTTACCGAGCCGGACCCGGCCAATATGTATCTGTTTACGGGAGGAATCGGCAGAACGGCCAACAGGGCAAAAAACAAGTACTTATATACCGGCGCATTTATGCTGAAGGGACAGCCGGCCAACCTTCCGATGACTCTGGAAGCCAACCCGAATTATTATGACGGGAAAGTCAAGGAGAAAAATATTCTTGTCAAAAATATAAACAGCAATAATATCGAGGCAATGCTCACGAAGGGAAATGTGGATATCACACAGTTCCAGGCCAACAAAAGCCTGATCTCCCGCCTTAAGAAATCCGGGGTGATTACCCTGTATCACGGAAGCAGTGATGTACAGGCAGTTTTGGATTTTAAATCGGACAGCAAATCGGCAGTAAACAAAAAAGAAGTGCGGCAGGCAGTCTGCTATGCTTTTCAGAAAGAGAGATTTGTGACAGACTCTCTGGGAGACAGCGGGCAGGCAGCTTTTTCTAATTTTAAGGAAGGAAGCTTTATGGCCGGAGCGGAAAAGGAAATGTATCCTTACTCTAAGGAAAAGGCAGAGGAATGTCTGAAAAATGCGGGGTATGAGAAGAATAAAAAGGGGATCTTTGAAAAAGGCGGAAAGGAGTTGTCTCTCACTCTGAAAGCGGACGGCATCCTGTATGCGGATTTATTTGTACAGCAGTTTACCAAAGATATGAAAGCGGCAGGCATCATTGTCAAGACGACGGATTCCGGAAACTATGACCTCTATTACCGCAATGCAGCCATACCTTCTCTGACCTCAGTGGGAGCGTTTCTGGACGAAAGAAACTTTCAGGATGAGAAACTTGTAAGTCTGAATGCCCGGCTTAAAAAGGCGGAAGATTTAAAAGAAGCAGGGAAAGTGTGTAAAGAGATCGATGAAAAAATTCTCAATGAGAGTCTTACAATGCCGGTATATACAGAAAGAAAGTTTGCTGCTGTGGGAAATGGCAGTCATAAGATAGAAGTGAAGGATATTGACCGGCCCTTCAGTGAACTGTTAAAATAACAGGAAGAGCAGAACCAGAGGGGGCAGCATAGGATACTGCCTCCTTTTTCTCTGTTTCACAGAGGGAAAGTTTTACATAACGAACTTTCTCTTGAAAAAGGCATAGACTAAAGGAAAGAAGTGAATACAAAAGTTGACTTTTCCCATAGAAAAATGTACGATTAATTTCGGATGTCTTATATTGACAAGGTTTAAAATGGAGTTTATACTATTTCATATAATACATACCAAAAAAGTATGAAATATAGAAGGGACAAAAAATGGATTGGTTATTTATAGAACGAAATATACCTCTCTATATAGAGGCAATGAAACTAACGCTGGGAATCGGAGCCCTGGGCGTCGTGCTGTCAGTGGTGATCGGATTCTTATGTTCTATGGTCCGTTATTATAGAGTTCCTGTGCTGAACAGGATTGTAGGAATTTATATAGAGCTTTCCAGAAATACGCCTCTGCTGATCCAGCTGTTTTTTCTGTACTATGGACTGCCCAAGATCGGAATTAAATTAAATGCGTTTGTTATCGCTGTGATCGGACTGACGTTTCTCGGTGCCAGCTATATGTCAGAAGCTTTCCGCGGAGGGCTGGAGGCAGTCAATAAGATCCAGGAAGAATCCGGTCTGAGCATCGGGCTCACAAAGCCTCAGCTGATGCGTTATATTATACTGCCGCAGGCTTTGGCTATTGCCATGCCGTCGGTGGGGGCCAATGTGATCTTTCTTCTGAAGGAGACCTCGGTGTTCAGTGCGATTGCTCTTGCGGACCTGATGTTTGTAGCCAAAGACTTGATTGGCATGTATTATAAAACAAATGAAGCGCTGTTTATGCTCGTTGTGGCATATTTAATTATTTTGCTTCCAATTTCGGTTATTTTCAGTGTCTTAGAAAGGAAGGCTCGGTATGCTGGCTTCGGGAATTAATATTTTATTTGAAGGACAAAATATGGCACGGCTCATGTCCGGTTTGGCTGTGACCATTAAGATTGCCCTGGTGGCCGTCGTGCTTTCATTGATATTCGGGGTGATATTCGGGATCATCATGACCTCAAAGAATCTAATCGTCAAGGCGGTCTGCCGGCTTTATCTGGAGGCTATCCGCATTATTCCGATTCTGGTGTGGCTGTTCTTATTTTACTTCGGACTTACAAGGGCTATGGGCATCCATCTGGAAGGTGAGTTTATTTCTATTGTAGTGTTCACCATGTGGGGAACTGCGGAGATGGGAGACATTGTGCGGGGAGCCGTGACTTCCATGCCGAGGCATCAGACGGAGAGCGGCCTGTCCCTGGGACTCACGAAGCTGCAGATCTACCGCTACATTTTAGTTCCGCAGACTGTAAGAAGAGTCCTTCCCGGTGCGATTAATCTTGCCACAAGGATGGTAAAAACGACATCGCTTGTCGTGATCATCGGTGTGGTGGAGGTGCTGAAAGTCGGACAGCAGATTATTGAGGGAGGTATTTTAAATACTCCTGCGGCACCGCTCTGGGTCTATGGATTTATATTTTTCTTATACTTCATCCTCTGCTATCCGATTTCCATCGTGGCTAAGAGGCTGGAAGCAAAATGGCAAAGTTAGGAGTTAGCAAATGGGAAATGAGTTATTGAAGATCAGTCATCTGAAAAAAGCATTTGGGGAGACAGAGGTATTAAAAGATATCTCTTTTGATATAAATAAGGGAGAGGTAGTTGTTATTCTGGGGCCTTCCGGATGCGGAAAGAGTACACTGCTTCGCTGTATCAACGGACTGGAAGAATTTCAGGGCGGAGAGATCAGCCTGGACGGGCAGAGCCTTTCGGACGGGAAAGTGCCGTGGCATCTGATCCGCCAGAAGATCGGCATGGTATTTCAAAGTTATGATCTTTTTCCCCACATGACCATTCTGGACAATATCCTTCTCGGTCCTACGAAAGCACAGAAAAGAGACCCGAAAGAGGTAAAAGAGATGGCGGTTGCCCTGCTCAAGAGAGTCGGACTGGAAGAGAAGAAGGATGCCTACCCGAGACAGCTGTCCGGCGGGCAGAAGCAGAGAGTGGCAATCGTCAGATCTCTCTGTATGAATCCGGAGATCATGCTGTTTGACGAGGTGACAGCAGCGTTAGATCCGGAGATGGTAAGGGAAGTCCTCGACGTTATGCTGGAACTGGCAAAACAGGGGATGACCATGGCGATCGTGACCCATGAGATGCAGTTTGCGAAGGCTGTGGCTGACCGGGTGATCTTCATTGACGAGGGACGCATTGTGGAGGAAAATACTCCGAAAGAGTTCTTTGAACATCCGCAGACAGAACGGGCAAAGAAGTTTTTAAACATGTTTAATTTTGAGGAGATGAAAAAAGATGAAGAAATTTAGCAGAATCTTAGTAGTACTGGCAGTTCTCAGCATGGCTATAGGGCTGATGACGGGCTGCGGAAACAAAAAATCAGAAAAAAGTGATAATCAGTCTTCTGTAGAACAGATCAAGAAGAACGGTAAGATCAAGGTCGGTGTATTCAGTGATAAACCTCCGTTCGGATATGTAGATAAAAACGGAAAGAATCAGGGATACGATGTTGTACTTGCCCACCGTCTCGCAAAAGATCTGCTTGGAGATGAAAACAAGGTGGAATTTGTGCTGGTAGAAGCGGCGAGCCGCGTGGAATTCTTACAGAGCAATAAGGTAGATGTGATCCTTGCCAACTTTACGGTCACTGACGAGAGAAAGGAAGTCGTGGATTATGCACTTCCATATATGAAAGTTTCTCTCGGTGTGGTTTCTCCGAACGGAAAAGTTATTACCGATGTAAAACAGTTAAAAGGAAAGAAGCTGATCGTTAATAAGGGAACGACTGCTGAAACTTATTTCACACAGAAGTATCCGGATATTGAACTTTTAAAATATGATCAGAACACAGAAGCTTTCAATGCATTGAAGGACGGCAGAGGAGCTGCTCTGGCACATGACAATACACTGGTATATGCATGGGCAAGGGAGAACAAAGGGTTTACCACTGGGATCAAATCTCTCGGTGAGCATGACTTTATCGCACCGGCTGTCAAAAAGGGAAATGATGACCTGAAAGGCTGGATCGATGATGAGATCACCAAGCTTACAAAGGAAGGATTCTTTGAGAAGGATTATAAGAAGACTCTGCTTCCTGTATATGGAAAGACGGTTGAAGCCGATACGGTGATCATGAACGAAAAAGAATTAAAAGAATATAAGTAAGACAAAAACCGATCAGGGAACTCCAGGGAGTATACCGATCGGTTTTTTTGTATAGCAGCGACAGACTTGAATTGCAGATGTAAAATATTGACAAACAAGTGTTGGAAGGTTATAATAAAATAAAAAACAAGGAGGATGTCATGCTAAAGTTAGAGATCAAATTGGACGAATCCAAAATTAAGTCGGAACATAAATATGATGCAAACAGTATATATCGAACACTGGAGAAAAGTTTTTTAAAACATGATATACCCATGATTCAAGAGTGCGATGGTACACTAGTTTTTCGTGGCAAAGGCCATCCGAGCGACTATGGTGCTTTTGGAGGAATCATCCCTCAGCTGAAAGAAAAAGATTGGTTTATGGATTATGTAATAAAATGGATGTGGTATAACAGTGATGATGGTGCGGATGAAGAAGACTATTCGGTGGAGGATGTACTGTATTTTTATACAAAAAGGGATAGTGTTGCATAATGCCATCTGGAGAAAAGAAATATTATAAAGCAATTTATATTGACCTTAAAATGAAAGCTTTAGAGAAACATTTCTCCGCAAAAAATCCACAAAAAGCCTACCAAAAAATTCTGATGGAGGTATTTGCGGAAGAGGCGATGGAACTAAAGGTTACTCAATAAATTTCAAAAAACCAGTTGACGTTTTCGGCACCGTATGATATATTACTACAAGTATCACTGCCGAAGACAGCAGGCGCCGTATGGCGTAACGTAGAACGGCCTGCCGAGGATGATGATTAGTATTGAGCTAATTGTGCCCTTTGTCTTTGCGGACAAAGGGCTTTTCTTATTCTTATAGAAAATTCTGCGGAATTTGGATCCAAGCGGCGGTACACTAAAATAAATCAAGGAGGTGCACCATTCATTATGGCAAAAGTAGAATTAAAACAACCTATCGTTAACGAAATCAAAGAATTGCTTACAGATGCTCAGTCAGCAGTTTTAGTTTCTTACCGTGGTATCTCTGTAGAAGAAGATACAGCAATGCGTAAGGAATTAAGAGAAGCAGGTGTAGAGTACAAGGTATACAAAAATACAATGATTCGTTTTGCGGTAAAAGATACGGAATTTGAACCGTTGTCTGCTGACCTTACCGGACCGACTGCGATCGCTGTTTCCAAAACAGACGCAACTGCACCGGCAAGGATCTTAGCAAAATACGCAAAGAACATTGAAGTATTCAGCCTGAAATCTGCGGTTGTAGAAGGAACTTTCTACGACAAAGACGGCGTACAGGTTATCGCAAGCATTCCGTCAAGAGACGAATTACTTGCAAAATTCCTCGGAAGCATTCAATCTCCGATTACCAACTTTGCTCGTGTTATTAAACAGATCGCAGAGAAAGACGGAGAAGCTCCGGCGGAAGAAGCAACAGAAGCTGCTGAATAATCGGCGGTTTACATTAAATTAATTATTAGGAGGAAATAAAAATGACAACTCAGGAAATTATTGAAGTTATTAAAGGTTTATCAGTATTAGAATTAAATGATTTAGTAAAAGCATGCGAAGAAGAATTCGGTGTATCTGCAGCAGCAGGTGTTGTTGTAGCAGCAGGCGGAGCAGCAGACGGTGCAGCAGCTGAAGAAAAAGATGAGTTCGACGTAGAGCTTACAGAGATCGGCGGAGCTAAGGTTAAAGTTATCAAAGTCGTTCGTGAAGTAACTGGCTTAGGCTTAAAGGAAGCAAAAGAATTAGTTGACGGAGCTCCTAAAGTGATCAAAGAAGCTGCATCTAAAGCAGAAGCAGAAGACATCAAAGCTAAGTTAGAAGGCGAAGGAGCAAAAGTAACTTTAAAATAGTTCTTTGTTTCATATCTAATGTAAGAAAACTTCATGAAAGAATCGGCTGGCCATGCCAGTCCGATTCTTTTTGCGTCTATTGAAATTTGTGCTTGACACGGCATAGACACTGTGGTATTATTAGGCGATGCTTTAATATGGGATTGTATGCCCATAGCCGAGCCTTTTTTTCGTTATATAAATTGTGAGAGATTCGCACAATCAGAAGTAGTATATAAACCATGTAGAAATCAAGAGGTGAACACGTCCATGGAAAAAAACAGAATTCAACCAATGAAATCGGGTACGAGCATAAGGATGAGTTATGCGAGACAAGATGACGTCTTGGAAGTACCGAACCTTATTGAAATTCAAAAGGACTCTTACAACTGGTTCTTGGGGGAAGGACTCAAAGAGGTATTTGAGGATATTTCTCCAATTGGGGATTACAGCGATCAGCTTAGCCTGGAATTCATCGATTTTAAGCTGTGCAGGGATGATATCAAGTATTCCATCGAAGAGTGTAAGGAGAGGGATGCCACATATGCCGCTCCGATGAAGGTGAAAGTAAGACTTCATAATAAGGAAACGGATGAAATCAAACAGCACGACATTTTCATGGGCGACCTACCTTTGATGACAGATACGGGGACATTTGTGATCAACGGAGCGGAACGTGTTATTGTCAGTCAGCTGGTGCGTTCTCCTGGTATCTACTATGGAATTGCCCATGATAAAATTGGTAAAAAATTGTACTCTGCGACCGTGATCCCAAACCGCGGTGCATGGCTTGAGTACGAGACAGACTCCAATGACATTTTCAATGTGCGTGTGGACCGTACAAGGAAAGTGCCGATTACCGTATTGATCCGTGCTCTCGGAATCGGAACCAATGCGGAGATCAAAGAATTATTCGGAGAAGAGCCGAAGATTCTTGCAAGTATGGAGAAAGATCCGTCTGATAACTATGAGGACGGTTTATTAGAGTTATACAAAAAGATCCGTCCGGGTGAGCCTCTGTCCGTGGACAGCGCGGAGAGCCTGATCAACAGCATGTTCTTTGACCCGAGACGCTATGATCTGGCAAAAGTCGGACGCTACAAGTTCAATAAAAAGCTGGCATTCAGAAACCGCATTACCGGCCATATGCTTGCAGAGGACGTGATTGATACTTCCACGGGAGAGATCCTGGCGGAAGCAGGAACCGAAGTTACACTGGAACTGGCAGATAAGATCCAGAATGCTGCGGTTCAGAGTGTGCTGATCCAGACTGAATTCGGCAATACAAAAGTATTATCTAATATGACCGTAAACCTGGCCGAATATGTAGATTTTGATCCGGAAGAACTTGGCATCCATGAGAATGTATTTTACCCTGTGCTGGAAAAGATTCTGGCAGAAGGTTTAAGCGGTGATGAATTAAAAGCGGCAGTGAAAAAGAACATTCACGACCTGATTCCGAAACACATTACAAAGGAAGATATTTTAGCGTCTATTAACTATAATATGCATCTGGAATATAATATCGGAAACCATGATGATATTGACCATTTAGGTAACCGCCGTATCAGAGCGGTGGGAGAATTGTTACAGAATCAGTACCGGATTGGTCTTTCCAGACTGGAAAGAGTTGTCCGCGAGAGAATGACGACTCAGGATATCGAGACGATCACACCACAGTCTCTGATCAATATTAAGCCGGTGACCGCAGCAGTGAAGGAATTCTTCGGAAGTTCCCAGCTTTCTCAGTTCATGGATCACAACAATCCGCTGTCTGAGCTGACACACAAGCGCCGTCTGTCTGCATTGGGACCTGGAGGATTGTCCAGAGACCGTGCGGGATTCGAGGTGCGTGACGTACACTACTCTCATTATGGAAGAATGTGTCCGATCGAGACCCCGGAAGGTCCGAACATCGGTCTGATCAACTCTCTGGCGACTTATGCAAGGATCAACGAGTATGGATTCATCGAAGCTCCGTACCGTGTATTGGATAAGACAGATCCTGAAAATCCAGTTGTTACGGACAATGTTGTATATCTTACCGCAGATGAAGAAGATAATTTTGTCGTAGCACAGGCGAATGAGCCTTTGGATGAGGACGGACATTTTGTTCACGCCCATGTATCCGGCCGTTTCCGCGAAGATACTTCAGAGTTTGATAAGGCAAATCTGGATCTGATGGATGTATCTCCTAAGATGGTATTCTCAGTGGCTACGTCAATGATCCCGTTCCTTGAAAATGACGATGCGAACCGTGCACTGATGGGGTCCAACATGCAGCGTCAGGCCGTTCCGCTGCTTTCCACAGAGGCACCTGTGGTGGGAACCGGTATGGAATCCAAGGCAGCCTTTGACTCCGGTGTATGTATCGTTGCGAAAAACGACGGAGTGGTGGAGAAATCTACCAGCACAAAAATCGTTGTGCGCAGAGACTCTGACGGCGGCAAAGACATTTACAATGTAATTAAATTTGCAAGGAGCAACCAGGGGAACTGTATGAACCAGCGTCCGATTGTTTTCGAGGGGGACCGTGTGAAAAAGGATGATATCCTTGCAGACGGAGCTTCCACAAAGAGCGGAGAGATGGCACTTGGTAAAAATCCTCTGATCGGATTTATGACCTGGGAAGGTTATAATTACGAGGATGCTGTCCTGCTGAGCGAGCGTCTGGTACAGGAAGATGTGTACACCTCTGTTCACATCGAAGAGTACGAGGCAGAGGCCCGTGATACGAAACTTGGACAAGAAGAGATCACAAGGGACCTGGCAGGGTTAAGTGAAGACGTATTAAAAGACCTGGATGAAAACGGTATTATCCGTATCGGAGCAGAAGTCCGTGCGGGTGACATCTTGGTCGGAAAAGTAACACCGAAGGGAGAGACAGAGCTTACAGCGGAAGAACGCCTGCTCCGTGCTATTTTCGGTGAAAAAGCCAGAGAAGTCCGCGATACCTCATTGAGAGTTCCTCACGGAGCTTACGGTGTCGTTATGGATACGAAGATCTTTACAAGAGAGAACGGAGACGAACTGCCTCCTGGAGTAAATAAAACAGTCCGTGTCTACATCGCCCAGAAGAGAAAGATCTCTGTGGGAGATAAGATGGCCGGACGTCACGGTAACAAGGGTGTTATTTCCCGTATCCTTCCGGTGGAGGATATGCCGTACCTTCCGAATGGCCGTCCTCTGGACATCGTGCTGAACCCGCTGGGTGTGCCGTCACGTATGAATATCGGGCAGGTGCTGGAGATTCATCTGTCCCTTGCGGCAAAAGTATTAGGATTTAACGTGGCAACTCCGGTATTCAACGGAGCTGATGAGGACGATATCGCTGTGACACTGGAAATGGCCAATGATTTTGCCAACACCAGCTGGGAAGATTTTGAGGCGAAATGGAAAGACCGTGTTGACGGTAATGTAATTGAATTTTTGAGAGAAAATCAGGATCACAAAAAGGATTGGGAAGGCGTGCCGATCGACAGTACCGGAAAAGTAAGACTGAGAGACGGGCGAACCGGAGAAGAGTTTGACAGCCCGGTTACGATCGGATTCATGCATTACCTGAAACTGCACCATTTGGTTGATGATAAAATCCATGCACGTTCAACAGGACCATATTCTCTGGTTACCCAGCAGCCGCTGGGAGGTAAGGCGCAGTTCGGCGGACAGCGCTTCGGAGAGATGGAAGTTTGGGCCCTGGAAGCATATGGGGCATCCTATACACTGCAGGAAATTCTGACAGTGAAATCCGATGATGTTATCGGTCGTGTGAAAACATACGAGGCTATCATCAAAGGCGACAACATTCCTGAGCCGGGTATTCCGGAATCCTTCAAGGTACTGCTGAAAGAATTCCAGTCTCTGGCATTAGATGTTAAGGTACTCGATGAAAATGCGGAGGAAGTCGAGATCAAGGAAAATGTAGACCTGGCTGACACCAACCAGGACCTGAAACCGATGATCGAAGGCGACAGCGTATTTAATAATTATGAAGAAAACGAAAATTCCCTGGGAGCTTTAGGGTTTAAAGAGGGGAACTTTGAAGATGGCGAAGACACTACTATTTCATAGAAGTGCAGATAGAAGGAAGGAGCAACCTTAATGATAGGATCAAGCAACGAATATTCAAATCATAAAATTGCCTTTGATGCAATTAAGATCGGGTTGGCTTCCCCGGAAAAGATCCGAGAGTGGTCCAGGGGAGAAGTAAAAAAACCTGAAACCATCAATTATCGTACCTTGAAGCCTGAAAAAGACGGTCTTTTCTGTGAGAAGATATTCGGGCCAAGCAAAGACTGGGAGTGTCACTGCGGTAAATATAAAAAAATCAGATATAAAGGTGTTGTCTGTGACCGATGCGGAGTTGAGGTGACAAAAGCCAACGTCCGCCGTGAGCGTATGGGACACATCGAACTGGCAGCTCCGGTTTCCCATATCTGGTACTTCAAAGGGATTCCGAGCCGTATGGGACTGATCCTGGATATTTCTCCGAGAAGTCTCGAAAAAGTATTGTATTTCGCCTGCTATATTGTGCTGGACGCAGGAGAGACGGATCTGGCTTACAAACAAGTATTGACAGAAAAAGAATACAGAGATGCCTATGATAAATACGGCAGTTCTTTCCGCGTGGGAATGGGAGCCGAATCTATCAAGGAACTGCTGGAGGCCATCGACCTTCCGGCAGAGGCAAAATCTTTAAAAGACGAATTTAAGACGGCCACAGGACAGAAAAGGGCAAGAATCGTAAAACGCCTGGAAGTCGTAGAAGCCTTCTTAAACTCTGAAAATAATCCTGAGTGGATGATCCTTGATGTAGTACCGGTCATTCCTCCGGATATCCGTCCGATGGTACAGCTGGACGGAGGACGTTTTGCTACTTCTGACCTGAATGACCTTTACAGAAGGATCATCAACAGAAATAACCGTCTGAAACGTCTGCTGGAACTCGGGGCTCCGGATATCATTGTGAGAAATGAGAAACGTATGCTCCAGGAAGCGGTAGATGCTCTGATTGATAACGGCCGCCGCGGACGTCCGGTTACAGGACCGGGTAACCGTGCGCTGAAATCCCTTTCCGATATGCTGAAAGGTAAACAGGGACGTTTCCGCCAGAACCTGCTCGGAAAACGTGTTGACTACTCAGGACGTTCTGTTATTGTCGTAGGACCGGAACTGAAGATTTACCAGTGTGGTCTTCCGAAAGAGATGGCAATCGAGCTGTTTAAACCATTTGTTATGAAAGAACTGGTGGAAAGAAAACTTTCCCATAATATAAAATCTGCCAAGAAGATGGTAGAGAAGCTCCAGCCGGAAGTATGGGATGTGCTGGAAGATGTCATCAAAGAACATCCGGTTATGTTAAACCGTGCACCGACACTGCACAGACTTGGCATCCAGGCATTTGAGCCGATCCTCGTAGAAGGTAAAGCGATCAAGCTGCAT
>OKIR01000011.1_pt1 | contig 92510 bp, 103 predicted proteins | sample 1612941 | NCBI WGS metagenome assembly OKIR01 (sample SAMN04436824, study PRJEB24849) | human gut metagenome | biome: human gut; feature: NICU; material: stool | host: Homo sapiens | place: USA: Saint Louis, MO | collected 2011-07-14
AAAGATAACATTTTTGTTATCTCTGGTCGCTTACTCATTCTGTACCTCCTTAAATCTTAAGTTATGATCCTCTTCCACGCCAAGTAAATCTAAAATGATTTCCTTGAGTTCCCTTTCTGTGTATTTATCTTCACATTCCCTTTCGTTAAGCCATTCTCCAGAATAGTCGCTGAAGATGTCTGTAACTTCCCGTGACGAAAAAACTATTGTCCAATTATCCATAAATACCTCCTTAAAATTCTAATTTATCGGCCTTCCGCAATGCGGACAATATCGTATATGCGCTTCTTGTATTTCGTCACCATGTGTTTTTCCACTCCGCATACGATTACTCATGCATAAAAGGCTACCTGGTTCACATGCAATTATGCATGCATTTCTAGCTGGGCATCTGTTACATTTTTCCATGTTTTCAACCATTTTTTCTCTCCTTCTTAATTGTCGTGATACCACCCGAACGGACACTGACTGATTGGTTCACATTCATCCAACTCTTTACAACACGTATAACAGCATCCATTTGGGTTTTCATTGCAATTCTCTAAGCAGTCTCTACATAGACAATCATCGCATGCCTGTATGTATTCCATACATTACTCCTTTCCTCCTTAAATCCTAATTTTTCGGCCATTTTAACCGTTGGCCGCAGTTCCAGCAGTATCTATGTTTTTTAGGCACCGCGCTTCCGCATATAGGGCAGTTGCCTGATAAAATATATTTCCCCGGTAACTCTTCTAACTCGGTTTTGTATAGTTCGCCGGTTTCCCTTGGTATCTGTTTTTTAACAGACTCCCGAATTGTTCGGAAGTCTCCAGGATATTGGCCATTCATCATTTCTTCTAAGTGTCCCGCGACCACCAGGGCACTTTCTCCTGTTTCAATTTCTCGTAATTCTTTGCTTTCTTGAAGTGCATATTCTTCAAGTTCCTCTTCATAATATTTTTTTGCCAAATTCTCAATCGCACTGCCAAGCAGAATTTCACAATAACCTTTTAAATTTTCCTCTGTTGGCTCCGATCCATCGTTTCTTATTTGTCCGTATTTTTTAAGAGTTCTGATATCATCCTCATCTAACTCTACGGATAGTTCTAATATATAAATTCCTTTTTCTTTTTCTATCATCATTCTTCCTTTCTACATTTTTGCAATCAATATAAGAAGGATTGCTTTTTGTATATGTTCAAATTGTCTTAGTTTATCCCCTTTCCATTCGCTTCTATATCCTGCTATAACTTCAATAGCGGCCGTAATGAGTAGCGCAGTATGTAATATTAGCTCCATCATCGTTTTAACCAGTGTGAGATTTCATCAGCAACAAATGTAAAGGTTGTATCTCCATCTGATACTGACAGTGTTTTTCCTGTCTGATCATTTGTTATCATCACTCTCAGTATTTTTGTTTTATATCCGGCTCTTTTTGCAGAATTTTTAATACCCTTTACAAACAATTCTTTATTTCTACACTCCATTTTTCTTGCCTCCCTTAGTGCTCCTCTAATTTCTCCTGATAATCTATTAATGTTCCTTTTCTGGCTATCAAGCCTATTTTCTAGTTCCTCTATCCTTTTCAGAAACTTCATTTTTCTCCTTTCTGCCCCTCCGGAGAGGGGCAACCCGCATTAGCTTCTTTAGTCGTTAGTTAATAGCTTCTTTGTGATATATGCTACATGTTCGGATAAGGGACAATTCCTTTGTGTCCGCAATCCTTGCATTTATAGCCATCCGTGAGTCCGTATTCTATTTCTACTGCTCTTTCTTCAATTTCCATGTTCCTGCTGCCGCATTCTGGACAGCTCCACCACGGTTCAAAATCTTCATGCATCTTTAACACCCAGGATACAGTAACCCTCTTTTAGCCCTTCAAATCCTTCCAAAACGTATGTAATCTCCTTGTGGATAATCTCACCTGTCCACTCTCCATCCTTGTATACCCGCATCTTTAATAAATCTCCTGTTTTATAGTCCCGGTCATTTTTCCGGAGTTCAAATGGCTTTGTTCCATTTTTTGAGTCTTCGGAAAATACACTAGAAATTTTTACATCATGCTCAACTCTCCGGTTATGGATTTCTCCGGCTGGATCCACCGTTTGAGTTTCAGGCTGGTTCATGAAGTGGGCCTCCTGAAGCTCTCGCTCCGACATGGCTCCTTGTGCATTCTTATTTTTGTAATCTAAGCAGTAATCAACCGCTTCTCCTTTTTCGCTGCACTGTTCCCAATTTGCGCATGAAAAGCATTTTGATATTATCCTTTCTGGATTTGCTTCAATCCCCTGGTGATCCTCATTTTCCTCAGTCCCCTGCGCTTCATCCTCCTCCAATTCCTCAATTTGATTTGGTATCTGCTTTGATTCTTCCTTTTTTCCCTTCAATGTGATTATGTCATTTATGCTTATGGTTCCATTTTCTTCGTACAGTTCAAGTGCCCGTTTTTGCCAATCCTGTGATAGTCCTGCTGCCTCATATGCGGCTGAGATACCTATGTTATCTTTTTTAAACTCTTCCATCAGACCTGAAGAGAGATTTTTGTATATAGTCTTGTATCTTCCAACCTGGGCTGGTGCGCTTTTCACAATCTCAGAGATTAATTCTCTTGTCTTTCCTTTTATTTCATACTCTTCTCTGAGTTTTAGGACCAACTCCTCAGTTTGAATAACTTCCGTCATTTTTTCCCAGTCTGTTTTGTCCCTGTACCTATTTGCCATAATCAGGGCCAGTTTGTCCATTATGGCATTCTTACTGTCCTTCTTGACACATGGCACTTTGCGGAATCGTTCTTTCCCCTCTTTCACAAGTTCAAGCATAGCAATTCTTCTCCTGTGCCCGGAGATAATCCTATACTTTTTTCCTTCTTTCCGCACAAGCAGCGGTTGCAGCAGTCCCACCAATTCAATAGACTGTTTCAGTTCCTCAATTCCTTCTGTTGTATCATAGAAATTTTCTTTTGATTCGATCAAATCATATATGTCAACTATTACGTTATCTTCATCGACTGTATCTTTTTCGATCTTTTCTCCTGATTCCTTTGATCTTTGATTCAGCAGGTCGATCAAGTTGAAGTTTTCTTTTCTCTTTGCCATTTTTTATTCCTCCTTAATGTGACCAAATTGGTCACATTTTTAGATACTCTTCAACTAATGACTTGTAATCGTATGATGCACCGCATCTGCTTGAATATAAAAGAATCGGTTCTCTTGCAAACGTGCTTGGCTTCATTTTTGGTGTTTTCCTGATGTGAGTTTCAAAGACCGGATACTCCAAGGTATTTAAAAACTCTTTTCCTTGTACATCGGCATCGTTCGTTCTGTCATACTGCGTTATAAAGCAACCGCAGAAGCGAAGATTCGGGTTAAGGTCTTCTTTGGTATTGTCGATCTGTTCTTTCAATTCTTTTAGACCGTCCAGAGCAAAGTCATCTATTGTGACTGGTACTAACACGTCATCTGCTGCCACCAGCGCATTTATCGTGGATATATTTATATCCGGTGCATTGTCTATGATACAGTAGTCATATTCTCTTTGAGCCTGCTCTAAAACTTTTTTGAACCTTGTCTGCTGCGGTCTCTGCTGATCAAGAAGGACTTCTAAATTTGCTTTCAAAAGATTCATATTTGCTGTAATAATGTCAAGTCCTTCATAATCTGTTTGCTGTATGATTTCTTTCAGGTCCGTTCCGCGTTCCGTCATAATATTCGCGGTTCCTTTATGGCTATAATCATACCGATTCAATATTTTGCTTGCATTGCCCTGCTTATCATTGTCGATCAGCAAAACTTTGAATCCGTGGACTGCTGCCAGTATATGGCCTATGTTTACACTAGAGATCGTTTTTGCAACCCCGCCCTTTAGGTTTATAATTGATATCGTTTTCAAATTGCTTTCTCCCTTCTGGCTTTTTGAATCTTTACATTTCCAAAGAAAATATCTTTGTTTAAGAAACACTCTCTATACTTTCCCTTTTTCTTTTCAACTTCTATCAGGATATAATACGGATAGATCTCTATTAATTTCCCTTCGATCCGCTGCATATGAGCCTCTTTTCCTCTCCCCACCCATTTAGAAACGCTTATCTGACTTCCAGCTTTCAGCTTCAGGGATTTTCGCATCATTTCATCAGTGTATGCATAGCGTCCATTTTGTTTCGCCACTCTCAATGCAATCTCCCTCCCATCAAGGTCCTTACAATGTCCTCTGGCTTATATTCTCCAGCGATGTTCTTCGTCTTTTCCATTTGTCTGCGAATTTTTTCACGGCTTCGTTTATTTTCCGGCTGAAGAATAGTCAGAATAGCATCAATATCATATGTAGCAAACTCCGAGAAGGCCGCAAATAATTCTTTCTGCATAGCCTCTTTCAAAGCCTTATCCGTTTTTTTGTTCAAGTGTGGCCCCCGGTTTCCTTTGTGAAATCCGGCTGGAAGAGCTATTTTTGAATAAAAGTGGTCTACGCCTCCGTGTGATCGGTAAACAATATGGTGCATCTCTATTGGTCCTGCTGCCTCTTCATCGCTGTAATATCCAAGTTCTTTTTGTACGTCAAAATTAATCATTCTGTAATCTCCCTTCTAAAATTGTTCTACAGTTATATTTGTCTAAATTAAGGTCTGCTCTTATTTTGTGTAGCGCTGCGAACACATAGATCTGCTTCCACAAGTCGGCATTTTTTATGTTCTGTTTATTTGCTTTTTGCCAATTCGTCTTGGCATATTTGTTTAAATCCTTCAGAATCCGTATGAAATACTCTGATTCCGTATGAATCCTGATTTCCATACGCTCGCCCTTTCTGATCCGGTGTAATGCCCGGAGAGCAGCCTCTACAACAGCCCGGTTCTTTGTCGTTTCTTCTATCCGACCTTCATCAATCAACAAATTTGTTTTTACGGTTACATACTCTAAGATTGACCGGTACACTGCCGGTCCAGTCTTTCTTGCATGGCAGGCCGTGTATATGTAGATGTCTATGTGCTTCATGGAATCTCCCTTCTCTTCCGCATCCTGGCCCGGATATAAAACATCCCATTAAAATCGTTGTAATATACCTGTGATTCCGTAAATACATACTTCGGAAACCATTCTTTCATTTGCCATTCAAGATATGATCGGTCTTTGACCATTCCCTTTACATAACTTTCCATTTTTTTATATTTTCCAGACTGATCCTTTTTTGAATGAATCTTTCGGACCCGGAACTGCTTCAGGTTTGTGCTGCTGTTCCATCTCTTCTTTCCACGCGGCTCCTTTGTTATGTAATTTGCCAGGCCAGTAAGACCATACTCATCTTTTTCTAAGCGGCGTGTTTCATTTCTGTGACCTTTTTTCCAAGTCTTCTCCACAAGGTCCATATCAAGCATTCCGTCCATAACTAAATGATGGTGCCACCTGATTTTTTCTTCCGGTGAAAACTCTGTTACATAAACATACTTTGCATTTGTAAGGCCACGCTTTTTTCTCTGATAATTAATCCTTCTGATGTAGTTCTGCATGTTCTTAATCGCCTCATCCATATCAGCTGGCTCCTGTCCTTTTCCGTATGTGAGAGTGATCCAGATGTCCCGGTCCGTGAAGTTATGTTCAATGAGCCTATTCACATATTTTCTTGCATTCTTATCATTCAAGCTCTTCTGAGCTTTTGAATTATCTTTCTTAAGTCTTGCCCCTTCCGGTATATCTGACAGTTTTGAGAACTCCGGATAGATCTCTATTTCAAGTTGTTCTCCTGACCTTACCTCTTTGCATGCATACACTGCCTTAAAACGTAACTTTAGCATTTGCTCTATGAAGTATTCATGAAGCGTTTCTATCTGCTGATTAAACGCTTTTTCATAGTCATATGGGATGTAGGTCATCCCTCTCTTCTTTCTTGTCACCTACGCACCACCTACTTTTCGTTGAGTTGTTAATATAAATTACAAGGCCGTTATAAGCCGCTTGGCTCCTTGCATTTATGGCAAGTGCATGGTAAGATAAATTTAAGGACTTATTTGTTACCATACAAATACCTTGGCGTTAGATTCTCCCAAAATCTAACGCCTTTTTTCTTTTAGTTCTCTTAGTTCTTCTATCGTTCCCAAATCCTCATATCGGCCCAGCTTGTCCACAATTTGCCCAAATAGACAATAGTTTTCTTCTCTGACTTCTGATATTTTAGATGCTCTGTATGTCCCTGTTTCTCCGTTACGCATTGTAAGTCTTGCAGATAGCATAATACCTCCTTGCTTCTTCCGACTTTCTGCGTTTTATGCACTGGCAGAAAGTATGTAGTCCATTCCATTTATATATTAGTTCCCTATCTTCTTCTGCCTTTACAGTTACTTCTGGATATCGAAAGCCAAGAATCTCTTCTACAACGTCCCTGGCTTGTCCTGTCTTCTCTGCCGCATCACACACAGCTTTTGCTATCGAATTGCTTTTAAGTGAATGAAGGAACGCTCTTCTTACAATCTGTGGATTTAATTCTTTTAGAAGAATGCTTTCCCATTCCGCAATCGCTTTCTCAACATCGGTTGCTTTAATTTCCTTGATCTCTGCAATGTCTTCTACCGGGATCCCGTTTAAATACATTGCGTGTATTTCTTCTTTTTCTTGCTTTTTTATGTACATAGTTCCTCCTGCTTGTCCCTCTACAACTGCTTATGCAGTTGTGACTTTCCCTCCCAGGGATTTGATTACCCGGTTAACAAATTCTTGTCTAATTTTTTCCAGTTCCTCTTCAGAAAGAGTTTCCATTTCAATATCTTCTCCGTCAATTTGTACGTATCTTTTTCCTGGCTTCAGCATTAAACCACCTCCTTTTTATACATCTTATGAACTGCTGTTTGTCCTTGTTTCCTGCTTGTTCCTGCCATGTTTTTCCTTTATAATTTATGTACAGGCTCCTGGCAGAGCTGAGTACAAAAAAAGGAGTGAGCTTCATGATTACATATCAAGAATATGACTATTACACTAAATGTCCTTACACCGAAAACAACCGTCACATAATTATTAAATATGCAAAATTTCCACCTTCTCGTAATATGACATCCTCATACAAGAAAATGGAATATGCATGTCCCCTTGTCGTAGAATGTCCTTATACCAAACAAGGCAGTGATGGATGTCCTGTTTTCCTATCTGCCCCCGATGAACCTCAATAATTTTTTTCGCCAGCGGCTTCTTTCGTTGGCGAATTATTTTTGACGGTCCATTGGTCATCGTTTAACGGTTTTGCAAAGCCCAGGTATACACCTGTTGCATCTTGTAAACGTATCCTCATTTCATCAATGTTCATCTTCTCTAAATTTCCTGGTTCTCCAAGACATTCACTTGAATATGTACAGTAATTACACCCATAAAAAGGGGCATATTCCGGCTTAAAGATAACTGATTGCAATATTCTTGCCATACACTCAGCGTCTTTCCTTGATAACCTAACCATTTCTTTTTCTTTCATAAACGTCTCCTTAGATTTATTCCAATCCTTCTATTCATCCAATTAGAAAGTCTCTTGTGAAATGATTTTCACATTCATTTCCCATCCTCCCTATGCTGGTTTCTTTCCCTGGTCTTTTTGTTGCTCCTGTTTTTTCATTTCTTGGTACATACATAAGGCTGCTGCATTACTTTTCACAAGTAACAAACTTTGTTTATCCATTTGCAAAAGATTTCTTATTATTGCTTCTCTCAATTCTTCTTCTGTCATTTTTTTTGCGTTCATTTATCTCACCTTCTTTCCGAGATATCTATTTATCTCTTTACAATATCTATTTGCAATTTAATAATATCGTATCACAATAAATTAGTCAATACTTTTCTTTGTTTTTTATTGTGTTGCGTTATTTTTTGTGCTATAGTAGTTTTATAGAAAGGAGGTAGGAATGGAAATAGAATCAAATAATATAGGTAATAGAATTAAGAAACTCAGAAAATATCTCGGTTTAAATCAAACTGAATTTGGTATTGTTATTGGTATCAAACAATCAACTGTCGCCGGATATGAAACAGGGGTAAGAGATCCTATTGATACAATTATTTTATCAATATGCAGAGAGTTTAACGTAAGTGAGAAATGGTTAAGAACCGGGAATGGTGAAATGTTTCTTCCATCAGAAGATGAAACGGCTGAGTTCGTATCCATGTTCCTTGAGGAAAAGAACCCATTTTTTGATTTAATTCTTGAGACAATGCGGGCTTATAAAAAATTGGACCGCGCAGGGAAGGAAACGCTTTATAAAATGAGTACAGATATTATTGAACATATAAAAAAAGAAGACGATTAGCTCGTCCCCTTTTTCTGCAAGTGCCTGTTAATAAGCACTAAAATCTGTTTTATGAAATGTTCGTCTGATTCGTCCATTTCTTGTAGCTTTTCAATAATTTGTTTGACATATGGGATGTGATTCATGGCTTATCCCCCTTTTCATATGTGAAATTTATAAGATATAAAAATTTTACCATAATTTCTTTCTTTTGTGTCATATATACATACGATTTCCAGAATACCGGAAATCGTACATTGAACCGCCGTAACATATTGAAATTATGGTATAATTTACTTATATTTGCTTATAAAAAGGTCTGTGATTCGTACATTTAAAGCTTTTGCTATTTTTTCTAACTGATCCAACGTGGGTGACTTCTTTCCATTCTCAATGTCGTTTAGTGCGGTTTTTGTGATTCCAGTTAGGTCTTGTAATTGCTTTAAAGTAATATTTTTATTGTGCCGTGCGTGCCATGTTCTTATTTCCATAAATCACATTATAAATAAAAGTTAGATATGAATCTTTGGTAAGATTTACCATAACAATACACTTAAGAGGGATGTTACTAAATTACTACAATAAGGAGGATTTTATGGAAACTCAAAAATTTTATGCAAGTACCTGGTTTACTATTATAATGCTTATTATCTTTTTCCCGGTTGGATTGATACTTATGTGGAAATATGGAAAGTTTAATAAGGTTATTCGAATCGTTATTACCGCTCTTCTTTGTCTTGGTTTGCTATTTGCCTTATTCGGAGAAGAAAAATCAGATTTGGAATCAACCAAATCTTCTTCGTCCACTGAAAAGAAATTGACTGCTGCCGAAAAATTCGCTAAAGAGCAAAAACTTTCTTCTAAAAGAGGAATCAATTTTTATAATTCTCTAAAAAGCATCGGAATTGAACCATCTAAAATTGATGTACAGAAAAAGGCTGAAAATGGTATGTCTTTTGATTATTCTGATTATTCTTTCGAAGTTTATTTTGATAACGACAAAGTAAAGAATTTGAATAGTGGGACTGTAAAATTTATATCAAAATTTAAAAAGGTTGATTCTGTCAAAAACCGCTTACTTTCTTCCGAAGAACGTACCTGGTTAATTTCAGCAACAAAAGAAAAAGTAAAGGCTGTATTGAAAGCGCCGAAAACCGCAGATTTCCCTGGTGCAATTCTCCATTCTGAAGACTGGTCAATCTCTAAGGACAAAAATAAATACACAGTTTCTTCTTATGTAGATGCTCAAAATAGTTTTGGTGCACAGACAAGAAGTGAATATACTCTTATTTTTAAATGGAATGGTGATACAGACATAGAACCAGAATTAACATCCTTTGTTTTTGATGGAGATAAAATTTTATAAATAAAAACCGCTCGGCGGCAACCGAGCGGAATTAAATAGACTATGGCCGGATGTCTCCGGATTTATCTACCTCGCAAATAGATTATATCATTTTAGAGAGACACCTGGCAATAGGTGTTATTTTTGTACTCTTTTTTAATACAATAGAATGAGGTGATATAATTGAGGATAGCCGCTGCTTATATAAGAGTAAGTACACACATGCAGGAGGAATTGTCGCCTGACGCTCAGAGGCGTCTTCTGGGCGAGTACGCAAAGAGGAATGGTATGATTCTTAGCAATGAGTTTATTTTTATGGATAAAGGGATTTCAGGTAAGAAGGCTGAAAAACGTCCTGACTTTATGAAGATGATCTCCATGGCCAAACAAAAGCCTGCACCATTTGATGTGATCCTGGTTTGGAAATTCAGCCGTTTTGCAAGGAATCAAGAAGAAAGCATCGTATATAAAAACCTGCTTCGTAACAAATGTAAGGTTGACGTGGTAAGTATTACAGAACAAACCGGTGATGATATGTTCGGAAAACTCATCGAGCGTATCATCGAGTGGATGGATGAATTTTATTCCATACGTTTAGGCGAAGACGTGACAAGAGGTATGGTGGAAAATGCTATGCGTGGGAATTTCCAATCATCACCGGCCCTTGGATATCAAGTTGTACGCAAGGGAGAGTTGCCGAAAAAAGTTCCTGAAGAATCAAGGCCTGTTGAAATAGCATTTAAAAAGTTTGTTTATTCTTCTATGGGTTTTTTAGAAATTGCCCGACACTTGAACTCTCTCGGCTATCGCACAAAGAAAGGAAAATTGTTTGAAGCGCGTGGCGTTAAATACATTTTAATGAACCCAATTTATAAAGGCTGGCTTAGATGGAATTACAGGAACCCTGATGGGACTAAGAAGTCCAAAGATGATTGGATCATTGTGAAAGTTCCAAAACTTGAACCTACTGTATCTGAAGAACTTTGGGATGCTGCAAATGAAAGAATACAATTAATGAGTAAAATTATTGTTAAAAAAAGCAAGCCATCATCTGTTAAACGTCATTGGCTCTCCGGCCTAATAAAATGTTCTGCTTGCGACCGTAGCCTATCCACTTCCGTACACACTGACAAACGATACGGAAGAACCTATATCAATTTTCAGTGTTACGGTTATTTAAAAGGAAAATGTTCAATTTCGCATCAGGTATCAGAAAAGAAGATCGTCCCTATTGTTTTATCTATGTTAAAGGAAGATTCATTAAAGAAAGAGGTTCCCTTCGAAATCTTGACGAATACAAAGAGTTCGGATGAAATCTCGATCATAAAAATGCAATTAGATAAAATAGAACTAAAGGAACTTAGAATCAAAGAAGCATACCGGAATGGTATTGATACATTAGATGAGTACCGCGAAAACAAAAATATACTTTCAATGGAAAGGTCTTCCCTTCAAGATAAACTGGAAAGCTTATCTGTCCCTGAAGAAGAAATAAAAGCAGATATGCCAAATAGGATTAAAAGTGTGTACGATATCGTTTCAAGTGAATCCACGACTAAAGACGAAAAGTATGCCGCTATTAATTCAATCGTAAAGAAAATCATTTATCGCAAGTCTGACGGTGAAATTGACATCTACTATTATTACTCTTAAACCGCATAAATACGCCTTTCTTTCTACTTCATACGCTATTACTATAAGGATGACACAGTGGGGATCTAAATATCTGGGAGATCAGGGATATACTCCTATCGAAATCCTCAGATATTACTATGGAGAAAGTATGTATATCAATACCGCGGAGCAGATTTCAGGCATTCCTTCCTCCTGGCCGGGTTATGATCTGACCATAGGCTCCACCGGTGATAAAGTCCGTCAGATGCAGGAACAATTAAACCGGATTGCGAAGGACTATCCTTCTATCCCTACGATACCGGTGGACGGCACATACGGACAGCAGACGGCCGATGCGGTAAGAGTATTCCAAAATGTATTCGGCCTTGGGCAGACCGGAGTCGTAGATTATCCGACCTGGTATAAAATCAGCGAGATTTATGTGGCTGTAAGCCGGATTGCGGAACTTAACCCTTGAGTTTTTTCTCACTATTTCCGTCACGCTTTAAAATGCGTTCCTCCAATAGTGATAAAAAACAATCGCTGGCTGGCTCCTTTTGTTCAAAGGACACTTATCCGGCAAAAATAACATCCATTCATAAAGGCGGTGGATTTTTATTTCCCACCGTCTTTTCCTTTGTATATCTGCAGTTCTAAGAAGTATCTGTCTTTTGGCTGTTTTCCGAAATAAAAGTCTGTTTCTACTATTAATAGATCTTCTGGCTGGTTTTTTGTCTCTGCCTTTTCATCGATTCTGGTGTCCTCAGATACGCTGCACTCATAAGTTCCCTCCGGCAGACTGAAAATCCCGGGATCTTTTACATCTGTCTGCTGTATCTCCAGGAAGATATAAGATTTGGCTTCTCCCCCTTTTCTATGATGTATGATACCCTGCTGATAAAAAACCGTCAGCTCCAACTTTTGGGACAGCGAATATAATTTTGTCACTTCACTCATATACGCTTTATCATCCGTGGACGGGTGATTCCAAGGCAGCGCTATGACCATTCTCTCCCCAATATATTTGCTGTAACTGTCACTGCCCTTATTCCGTATTTCCTCGGCTCCCCTGATCCGCCGTTCCAGCCCGTCTATCTGGAACAGTGTGTCCTGTATCCTTTTGGCTTTTTCCTCTGCTTTTTTCCTTCCGTCTTTCAGCAGTCCTTTCATATCTAAATGACCCTCTTCATCCATATACTCCTGCATCTGTTTCAATGGAATGTCCAGCCCAAGGCACAGCAGGATCATATCAAGCATGAGCATCTGCTCAATTGAATAATATCGGTAACCGGTATCGGGATTTATATATGCAGGCTTTAGTATACCGAGGCGGTCATAATATCTCAGAGATTTAATGCCGACTCCTTTCATCTTGGAGACTTCCCCGATTGTCAAATATTCTTTCATTTAATTCCTCCTTGACTCTCCCATGATGGGATACTTTATACTTTTATTATAACAAAAATTTGGAGGTTATTTTATAATGAACAAACATAAATTTTATCAGTTTGTGATACCGTCAGTCTGTGCATCTATGGTAACCGGATTGTATTTTGTGGTTGATGGTATCTTTGTAGGCCGCGGGGTCGGTTCAAACGGTCTTGGCGCCATTAATTTAGCAGTTCCCTTTATATGTATTTTGACTGCAGTTGCCATGATGATCGCTATGGGAGGATCAACCATTACATCCATCTTCATTGGTCAGGGAAATGAACAAAAAGCTCTGCGCTCATTTATGAACAGCATTTATCTGGTGTTGATATTTTCAGCTTTTATGACAGTGTTCAGCTTTTTGTTTTCAGACCAGATTGCCAGGCTCTTAGGGGCACGCGGAGATCTTCTATCTCTTACATCCGATTATCTCCGGTACTATATTTTATTCGGAATCTTCTTCTGCATGGCTATGGTACTAGCAGCGTTTGTGCGGAATGACGGAAACCCGAAACTGGGACTGGCCGGTATGGCGGCCGGAGCTTTGAGCAATGTCTTTCTCGACTGGCTGTTTATCTTTGTCTTTCATATGGGAATCCACGGAGCGGCCGTCGCTTCCGGTCTCGGGCAGGTAATTTCCTGTATGATTATGCTTCCTCATTTTATTCATGGGAAAGGAAGGCTGAAGCTAAAGCTTCTTCCTATAGAACAATATTACACTTCAGAGATCCTGAGACGGGGGATACCGGAACTGATCACTCAGATGAGCCAGCCGGTCACCATCTTCTGCTATAATCTGATCGTCATACGTTATCTTGGAAACATCGGGGTATCTGCTTTTTCCGTAGTATGTTATCTTTTAACACTGGTCTTCTCCGTATTTATCGGCGTTTCTGACGGGATACAGCCGTTGATCAGCCGTTCCGCCGGAGAGGGAAAGAAAGAACTGGAACGCTGCTTCCTCAAAAAAGGTATCGCCGTAAACTTTCTTCTTGCTTTCCTCCTGTATGCCGTACTGCTCTTGTTTGGAGAACCGGTCATTCACATCTTTAACCGGGAACCGGCGCTGGTAAAGCTTGCCGGTGAGAGTTTATCTGTCTACGGAGTCTCCTTTTTGTTTGCGGCAGTCAATATGATCTTTACTACTTACCATCTGGCGTCCAAAAGGACATTCAAAGCCCTGACGATAGCCTCACTGAGAAGTTTCATCATAAATGTCGCATTTATCTTTCTCATGCCTGCAGTCTTTGGCAGGCAGGCCCTCTGGACCGGAATTATCGCAGCAGAATGTACAGTGACCTTCATCGCTGTTCTCATGATGAAAAAAACATCTGATTCTCATACCTGCAGTGCAGCGGCCGCAGAAAACTGAATTCCAACGAAACCTGTATTAGGACAAAAAAATCCATGGAACCTTTCGATTCCATGGATTTTAATTCATTTCTTATAAAATTCCGCCGATACTTAAGAATAACGGTGCGAATACTAAAGCTACGATCGTCATTAACTTGATCAAAATGTTGATTGACGGTCCTGATGTATCTTTGAAAGGATCACCTACAGTGTCACCGACAACGGCTGCTTTATGGGCATCGCTGCCTTTTCCTCCGTGATGTCCTTCTTCAATATACTTCTTCGCATTATCCCAGGCTCCTCCGGCATTTGCCATGAAGATCGCCATCATAACTCCAGATGCCAAAGATCCTACTAATAATCCTCCGAGAGCTTCCACTCCTAAGAGAACACCGATGATCAACGGGGCAATGATTGCCATAACACCCGGAAGAAGCATTTCTTTTAATGCTGCTGATGTAGAAATCTCAACACAGTTCTTATAGTCCGGTTTTCCTTTTCCTTCGAGGATTCCCGGAATCTCTTTGAACTGACGGCGTACTTCCACGATCATTTCGTTTGCTGTCTTACCAACAGACTGCATGGTGAACGCTGAGAACAAGAACGGAAGCATTCCTCCGATCAGCACACCTACGATAACTTTCGGATCCAGACAGTTGATTGTTGTCAGGTCAACAGCCTGTGAATAAGCAGAGAACAGAGCCAATGCGGTTAATGCTGCTGAACCGATGGCGAATCCTTTACCCATAGCCGCTGTTGTATTACCTACTGCATCAAGTTTATCTGTAATCTTACGCACAGATTCGTCTAACTCAGCCATCTCTGCGATACCGCCGGCATTATCCGCAATCGGTCCGTAAGCATCGACTGCTACGGTAATACCTGTTGTGGAAAGCATACCTACCGCCGCGAGAGCGATTCCATATAAACCTGCAAACTGATATGCAACGATAACCGCGATACTGATGAAGATGATCGGGAATGCTGTGGATTCCATTCCCACTGCAAGTCCTGAAATAATCGTTGTCGCAGATCCTGTCTCAGACTGATCAGCGATCTTCTTAACTGCGCCGTAGTCACTGGATGTGTAGAACTCAGTTAATTTACCGATAATATTACCAACCAGGACACCGCCAAGGATTGCCCAGAAAGTATCCAGGTTTCCGAAGAACTGACGGCTTAAGAAGAATGCCGCAATCAAAACGATGACACTTGAGAAGTATGTACCTCCGTCCAGTGCCCTGTGCGGATTCTGACTCTTCGTATTTACTACAAAAATAACACCGAGGATTGATGCTGCAATACCAATCGCTGCGAGTACCAGCGGATAAACGGCACCTTTTACGCTGAACGCTACAACACCGATGGTAATGGCAGATACGATAGATCCGACATAAGATTCATATAAGTCGGCACCCATTCCTGCTACGTCACCTACGTTGTCACCTACGTTGTCAGCGATAACTGCCGGGTTTCTCGGATCATCTTCCGGGATACCTGCTTCTACTTTACCTACAAGGTCAGCTCCGACGTCAGCGGCTTTTGTATAAATACCGCCGCCTACACGGCCGAACAATGCCACAGAGGATGCTCCCAAACTGAATCCTGTCAGTACGCTGACATCTCCAGTCACCTTGTAAACCATAGTAACACCGAACAGTCCAAGACCTACCACAGTAAGTCCCATAACGGCACCGCCGGAAAATGCGATGGATAAAGCTTTGCTCATCCCGCCTGATCTTGCTGCCTCTGCAGTCCTTACGTTTGCTTTTGTTGCTGTATGCATCCCGATAAATCCTGCAAGAGCAGAAAAACATGCTCCCACTAAAAAGCATACTGCTGATACCCAGCTCTGAATTCCAAGGCCGATCAATACAAATACTACAATACAAAATACTACAAGCAGCTTGTATTCTGCCCTTAGAAATGCATGGGCTCCTTCGTTGATCGCTCCGGCGATTTCTTTCATCTGGTCATTTCCTTCATCCGCACCTTTTACTTTCGTCATCAGTGCAAATGCAACAACCAGAGATAAGATTCCGGCTGCAATCGCAATGTACATTTCCATTGTCCAATCTCCTTTCATTTCCTCATAATATATGAATTTGAGTTTATGACTTTTAGTCACGTTTTAATATTATACCAAAGTCATTTCAAGAATACAATATTTCAATTAAAAAAAGACTGGAAGAGAGGCTCCTCTTCCAGACGTAACATTTATTTGATTTCCACAATCCATCCATGGGTATCTTCGATTTTGCCCAGCTGGATTCCGCTCACAGTGTCATAGAGTTTGTGGCTTAATTCGCCGATTCCTCCGTCTTTTACCTGCATGATCTCATCTCCCCAGCGCAGTTTGCCAACCGGTGAGATGACGGCCGCGGTTCCGGTTCCCCAAACTTCTTCCAAAATTCCTGCTTTGTGGGCTTCATAGATCTCATCTATGGAAATCCGCTTTTCTTCTACCTCATATCCCCACTCTTTGCAGAGTTGTATTACTGAATCTCTGGTAATACCCGGCAGAATACTTCCGTTTAGTTTCGGAGTCACTACCTTGCCGCCGATCTTGAAGAAGATGTTCATAGCTCCTACTTCTTCTATATACTTTCTTTCCACTCCGTCCAGCCAGAGTACCTGGGAATATCCTTCATCATGTGCTTTCACCTGGGATAAAATGCTGGCCGCATAATTGCCCCCGGTCTTGGCTTCTCCGATTCCTCCGCGTACAGCTCTTACGTAGTCATCTTCGATCCAGATGCTGACAGGGTCCAGTCCTTCCGGATAGTAAGGTCCTACCGGTGACAGAATGATAATGAACTGATAGTATCTGGAAGTCTTCAGGCCCAAAAACGGATCTGTACCGATAATAAACGGACGGATGTATAAAGAATGGTCCGGTTCACTCGGAATCCAGTCCTTGTCCAGCGCAACTAACTGCTCAATCGCCTGGATGTAGTCTTCTTCCGGGATTTCCGGAATACACAGCCTGTCAGATGAACGGTTAGATCTCTTTGCGTTCATGTCCGGGCGGAATAAATTCACGTTTCCGTTTTCTGAATTATATGCCTTCAGCCCTTCAAAAACACCCTGTCCGTAATGAAAGATCGTTGCAGCCGGAGACAATGTGAGATCAGCATAGGGAACGATGCGCGGATCATACCATCCCTTTTCCTCATCATAGTCCATCACAAACATGTGATCTGTAAAAATGGTCCCAAACAGAAGCGGATCATCTTTTCCCGGTTTTTCTTTCGGACACTGTGTCTTTTCAACTTTGATATCTAACATGTTATCTCTTCCTTCCTGTTATATGTAGTTTTTCATTAAGTTTTATTATGAAACTTTTTGAATCTTCTGTCAATCGTCATTCCGTCTCTGATACTTCAAAAATACATATTCAAGGTCAAAATAAGTCTGTTCTTCACTTTCTTTTACAATCTCCCACTCTTTTCGTGCGTCAAGATCCGGAAAATATGTGTCTGCATCATAGGCATAGTCGAGTCTGGTAACATAGGCCGTATCACAGTAAGGAAGCATCATCCGGTATATACTCTCGCCCCCGATGATAAAGATGTCTTCATCCGCATATTGTTTAAGTTCTTCAAACAGTTCGTCCTCGCTGTGGACCACAATGGCTCCCCGGCCGTCGTAGTCCTGATCTGTCGTCAGGACGATGTTCGTCCTTTTTGGAAGAGGCATGCCGTTTGGAAAACTCTCCAATGTCTTTCTTCCCATCACTACGACTTTTCCTGTCGTCGTCTGCCGGAACATCTTCATGTCATTTGGGATATGAACCAAAAGCTGGTTTTCCCTGCCGATCCCCCAGTTTTTGTCCGCATTCACAATCAAATTCATATTTCTCTCCTATATGGCAATGGGGATATCCTTAATCTGCTCCCCTGCTTTGTAATCTTCTATCTTAAAGTCATCCAGAGTAAACTCATAAAAGTCTTTCACATCGGGATTCATGGAAAACTTCGGTGCATCATAAACCGGGCGCTTAATCAGTTCCTCTATGATCGGAATGTGCCGGTCGTAGATATGTGCGTCAGCGATCACATGGACAAACTCTCCCGGCTCCATGCCGCATACCTGTGCCAGCATATAGAGCAGAACCGAGTACTGGACTACGTTCCAGTTATTCGCCGCCAGAATGTCCTGAGATCTTTGATTTAGGATGCCGTTCAGAACAAGCTTTTCATGGCCCGGTTTCTTGGTCACGTTAAATGTCATGCTGTAAGCACACGGATAAAGGTTCATCTCATGCAGGTCCTGATGAACGTAAATATTCGTCATGATCCTGCGGCTGTATGGATTGTTCTTTAAGTCGTAGATCACCCTGTCTACCTGATCCATCATGCCTTCCGCATACTGATGCTTTACCCTCATCTGATAGCCGTATGCCTTACCGATGGATCCGTCTTCGTCTGCCCATTCATCCCACACATGACTCTTTAAATCATGGATATTGTTTGACTTCCTCTGCCAGATCCAGAGCAGTTCGTCTACAGCAGACTTGACAAATGTCTTCCTCAGTGTCAGCGCCGGAAACTCCTTTGACAGGTCATAACGGTTCACAACGCCAAACTGCTTGATCGTATAAGCCGGTGTGCCGTCCGGCCATTTGGGCCTGACCTTTTCTCCCTCTGTGCTGGTTCCATTTTCTAAAATATCTCTGCACATGTTGATGAACAGAGTATCTGCGTAACTCATGATTCTTTTCCCTCTCTTTCTCTTCTGTCAAGTTCTTCTTTTATCTGTTCTTCTTCCTTCTCACTGTTTATCGTCAGCATCTCGATCCTTCGCTGGAAGAATGCAATCTTCCGGTCAAAGATCCCCAGCTTATATAGATTATACACAAAGATACCCAGAATTAAAGCAAGAAGCATGCCTCCAATGCCCGAGAGCTTTAAGCCGATATAAATCAAAAACAAAGTGGCAAGGGGTGAAATCCCCATACTGTCTCCCATCATCTTAGGCTGAAGCACCTGTTTGGTCACAAGACAGATCACATAGATGATCAGCAGTATAATGGCGGTCTTAATATCTCCTGTGAGGATCTTGTAGAGTGCCCAAGGGATGATCGCCGTCCCGGTCCCAAGAATCGGCAGCACATCAAGAATCGCGATCACAACGGCCAGGAAAAATGCATAGCTGATCCCCGCAAGGATAAAGCCGATCCAGAGAATCGCAACTATGATGACCATGATCTTTACCTGTGCCCAGCAGTAGCTTGCCAAAACTCCCAGTGTATTGTGGTAAAAGATACCGATCTTATGACGGACCATCTTTGGAACGTGCTTTTCATATCCCTGCACAATCTTATCCTTATCCACGATAAACAAATATGAGGCAAAGAACATAACCACCGTTCCGATAAATCCGCTGGTCATGCCTTTGGCCACATTGCCGGAATGTTCCATGCCGTAATTCCCGATGGCACTCACTGCCTTGTCCAGCACCTTGTCCGTGGAACCGAGCATCGTATCAAACTTTACTCCCATTCCATATGGCAGAGAATCCAGAAGGTGCACTGCCTGTTCTTTCAGATTCATCAGCTGTGTCTGGACCGTCTCCCTCAGATCCGGAAGATTGGCCGCAAAGCCCACGATCTGGGCGGCCAGCTGGCTGACAATAAATGAGATCAGTGCGATCAGGCCTGCAATCACCGCAATAATGATCAGTGCCGAGCCGAATCTCTTCGGAAGACTGATCTTGTCTTCCAAAAACGCAATCACCGGATGGGCCAGCATCGCCACAATCCAAGCAGCCACAAAGGGCCATAAGAATCCGATGCACTTAGGCAGGACAAAGATCAGAAGAAAGGCCCCTCCCGCGATCACTATAAGTTCCATGAATATTTCCAGATATATTTCCCAACGTCTCATCTTTCATCACCCCAGCTTTTTAATTATTTACATTATAAAGTAACGTTCTCCGGATGACAAGGTCACAGTCCCTCCGGATGTAAAATTCACACTTTCGACATAAATACATTCTGCCCTTTTTCATAATAGTAAATCCGGTCAGACAATATCTCACCGTCATCCACCACGGTACGGTTTACTTCTTTCACCAGTTCCGAGAGGGCCGCAGGATCACTTCCTTCCTTTTCAGGCACAAGCAGAACCTCATGGATACTGCTGGGAAGAATATAAAATCCACCTTTAATCTGATCGGAAAAACTGTCGAGAATTCCTTCATAGAGGACAGTTCCCGCACCATTGAGTCCCTCTTCATTGGTCAGGACAAACAGCTCTCCTGCCGCATCCATCTGAGGAAATAACTCCTCCATAGGCCGGAGCAGGGGCGGAAAAACTCTCTTTGTATTTGCTTTTGCATCTTTCATGAGCTGATCCTTTGTGATGCCCCATAAGTCAAGATCCTGATTGCGGATCAGAGCACTGGCCATCCCATTCTTGTCATGGTGGGCAAACCACCGGTAAGTCACGGCCAGATCCTCGATTCTCTCACAGGGACAGTCCTTTAACTGTTCTTTGTTCTTCTCATAATTTACAAGACGGAAAAACAGCAGATCCCTCATGTGGCTGTAATCCCTGTAAAGGGAAGCATCGATCGGACTGTCTGCCCTGCTGTCCTCATAGACCGCACCTATCCTGCATAGGATCTCTCCCAGGTCTGCTCCCTCCCGGTAGTCCTCATAATAGGAATCTAAATAAATGATAGGCTGGCAGACTTCTTCTCCTTTTCCGATACAGAGGCCGTTTAAACTGATGTTATTGTTCTTTGTCACCTGCCGGATGGAGGCCTGCTTTTCCTCCGGGTCCTTCACATACTCCAGTATGTGTTCTTCTACATAAGTTAAAAACTCTGGTCTGGTCAACATAACCGTCTCCTTCCTTGCTGAAACGGAAGTCTACGTCATACCCCTCCCCGTATATTCCATATTTTAGAAATAATTACATTATTATCTTAACTCAAAGTTTTTAAAAAAGCAAGCAGTACCGGGAAATTTTCCGTGACCTGCCTGCTTTATCCTATGGCCTTATTTGTTTTTTCAAAAACTTCACCAGAGTCTGCATCTCATCATCTGTGCCGATCGTAATTCTTAAATAATTGTCAATTCTGGGCTTGTCAAAATACCGGACATATATTTTTTCTCTCTTTGCTGCTTCGAATAATTCTTTGGCCGGAATAGATTCGTGTGATGCAAAGACAAAATTTGCCTTGGAATCCGCAAATGCAAATCCCAGATTTCTAAGTTCCTCCTGAAACCATTCTCTGGTATTTATAATCTTTTCTCTTGTCTTTTGGAAATATTTTTCATCCTCGATCGCCGCCTTCCCCATAACAATGGCCGGCTCGTTCATCGTGTAAGAATTAAAGGAATACTTCACATCGTTCATAGCCTTGATCAGCTCTTTATTTCCCATGGCATATCCTATCCTGAGCCCAGCAAGAGAGCGGGATTTAGAGTATGTCTGTACGACCAGCAGATTATCATATTCAGGGATAAGGCTTCTCGCGCTCTCACCCCCAAAGTCGATGTAAGCCTCGTCCACGATCACAAGAACATCTCTGTTATGATCTAAAATATCCCTGACTGTCTCCAATTCTAAAAGAGCCCCTGTCGGCGCATTGGGATTCGGAAAGATCACTCCCCCGTTTTCTCCGTAATAATCTCCGGCATGTATGCCGAACTCTTCATCCAATGCTTTGGTCTCATACGGGATCTGAAACAGGCCGGCCCAGACATCATAAAAAGAATAGGTAATGTCCGGGAAAAACACCGGCTTTCCGGAATTAAAAAATGTCAGAAAAGCGATGGCTAAAACGTCATCTGAGCCGACTCCGACGAAGACTTCGTCCCGATTCAGACCGTAGTAGGAACTGATCGCTTCTGTGAGATCCGCCGCTGCCGGGTCCGGATATTTTCTCAGATGTTTAATATGGTTCATCGCTTCTAAAACTTTCGGAGAAGGAGGATATGGATTCTCATTGGTATTCAGCTTGATCACACCGTCCTCTTTCGGCTGTTCTCCCGGGGTATACGGGACTACATTTCTTATATTATCTCTCCAAGATTTCATTTTAATTCTCCTTGTATTCATCGATCAGTTTCTGAAACAGGGGCAGCGCCTTCTCAATCCTTTCCGTAGGTACACAGTAGGAAATCCGTACATAACCCGGACATCCAAAGCTGTCCCCCGGAACCATCAGCAGGTCATACTTCTTTGCCCGCTCACAAAATGCGTTGGCGTCCGGTTCCAAAGCCTTGGGGAACAGGTAAAATGCCCCTCCCGGCTCCACACACTCGTAGCCCATATCCGTCAAGGCATTATAAAATAAGTCTTTGTTTGCCTGATATACGGACAGGTCTGCCGTGAGATCAGCACAGTCGCCGACTACCTTCTGATATAAAGCGGGCACACTCACATAAGAAAGCAGCCTTCCTGAAGCGATAAACACGGGCAGAAGATCCGCATAATCTTCCGCCTCACACGGTGCGATGATATAGCCGATCCTCTCTCCGGGAATAGAAAGGGATTTGCTGAAAGAATAACAGACTAATGTGTTGTCATAATATTTCGGAACGTGGGGAAGTTCTATTCCGTCATAGACGATCTCCCTGTATGGTTCGTCGGATATGATATAAATGCTGTGGCCTGTCTCTTTCTGCTTCTCTGTGAGAAGCTCCGCAAGCCTCTGAATCGTCTCCCTGGAATAAACGGCTCCGGAAGGATTGTTCGGAGAATTGATCAGCACAGCCTTGGTGTGCACATTGATGGCAGACTTAAGCCTTTCAAAATCAATCTGGAATGTCTCAGTCTCAGCCGGAATCACGGTAAGCTTACATCCGGCTCCCTCGGCATATACCTGGTATTCGGGGAAATAAGGCGCAAAGGTGATGATCTCATCCTCCGGCCCGTCCACCAGACTTTTAAAACAAATGCCCACAGCCGCCGCAGCGCCAATCGTCATGAAAATATTATCCGCGCTGTAAGCCGTGTCAAACCTTTTGTTCAGTGACTTTGCCACTGCATCCCTTACCTCAAATATGCCCGCATTGCTTGTATATCCATGGACTGCCACCGGATCGCCGCTCTCTATGTACTTCATGGCCGTCTCATCCACTTCCTTCGGGGCAGGAACCGATGGGTTTCCTATGCTGAAATCGAATACGTTTTCAGCTCCTACTTCTTTTGCCCTCTCCATGCCGAATTCAAAAATATCCCGGATCACGGAGTGCTGCTTCGATAACTCTAATACTTTTTTTGATAACATAAATCCCACTCTTTCTTTCGTATGTTCACAAAAAGGCAGTACGCATCATCAGCCGTACCGCCTTTGGTTTCAAACAATATTTAACCGATCACGTCGCTCATATCATACATGCCGGCCGGTTTGCCCGCCAGGTAGATAGCCGCGCTGACTGCCCCTTTTCCAAAGATTGCTTTGGAGTAGGCCGTGTGATGAAATTCAATGACTTCATCCTGTCCGGCAAAGATCACATCGTGCTGTCCGACTATGGTCCCTCCGCGGACCGCCGAAATGCCGATCTCTTTTTTCGGACGCCTGATCCTTCTCTGGCTTCGGTCATAAACATACTCATACTCGTTGTGAAGCGCTTCATTGACTGCGTCTGCCAGCGCAAGGGCAGTTCCTGACGGTGCGTCTACTTTCAGTTTATGGTGCTTCTCTACGATATCAATATCAAAATCCGCATCTGCCAGCACCTTTGCTGCCGTATTCACAAGCTTTAATAAAACATTAACCCCAAGAGACATGTTGGCAGACCTTAAAATTGCGGTCTTTTTGCTTGTCTCCTCGACTTTTTTTAACTGTTCTTCACTCAGACCCGTCGTACATAAGACAAGCGGTATCTGCTTTTCAGCCACATAGCTTAACAGCCGGTCCGTGGCTTTGGATGAGGAAAAATCAATGATTACATCGACATCCACATTGCAGTCTTCCAGATTTTTAAATACCGGATACGGATTGTGTCCGTCGTCTTTAAAGTCTATTCCCGCCGCCATGACCGCACTTTCGGATTCTTCGATGATCCCGCTGATCACCTGTCCCATAGCACCGTTGCAGCCGTGCATCATTACTTTTATCATTTGTGCCGCTCCTTAAAGAATTCCTACATTTTTCATAGATTCGATGAGTTCCTGTGCGTGATCTTCTTCCATCTCTGTGAGAGGCCTTCTCACTGCGTTGGCTCCGAATCCCAGCTCTGCCATAGCTCTTTTTACAGGGATTGGGTTTACTTCACAGAACAGTTTATGGATCACGTCCATATACTTCATCTGAAGTTCCTGGCTGCCCTTTACGTCTCCGTTTAAGAACTTCATGACCATATCATGGGTCTCCTGCGGTGCGATGTTGGACAAAACAGAGATCACACCCTTACCTCCGAGAGATAAGACCGGAAGGATCTGGTCGTCATTTCCGGAATACATGTCAAGTTCTCCGTCTGTCAGATAGAGGGCATCCGCAACCTGTGAAAGATTGCCGCTGGCTTCCTTCATACCTACAATGTTCTCCACTGATTTGAAGATCTTTGCCGTCGTCTCAGGCTGAATGTTCACTCCGGTCCTTCCCGGGATATTATACATAATGATAGGAATGTTTACAGAATTACCTATGCTCGTGTAATACTCGACCAATCCTGCCTGTGTGGCTTTGTTATAGTATGGAGTTACAACTAAAAGCCCGTCGCTTCCGACTCTCTCCGACTCCCTGGCGAGATAAAGGGCTTCGTCTGTGCAATTAGCACCTGCCCCGGCAATGACCGGAACCCGTTTGTTGACACAGGAAACACATGCGGCAACGACCTCGATCTGCTCCTTGTGAGACATCGTAGAAGCTTCCCCTGTGGTCCCGCAGATGATGATGCTGTCGGTGCCGTGATTAATCTGATCGTCAATGACCCTCTCAAGCTGGTCATAGTCTACTGATAAGTCTTCTTTCATCGGCGTGATCAATGCAACGCCGGCTCCGGTAAATATAGCCATATACATTCCTCCTAATCTCTTATGTAATCTTATGATTCTTTAATTGTGTTAATGCAGTAGATGTCATCCACCCAGTCCTTCAAAGAATCAGGCAGTCTTCTTCCTGTCATAATGACTTCCAGTTCCTCGTCCCTTCCGGAGACCAGGGCTACCAGTTCCTCCTCAGAAAGAAGTCCAAGATCTAAAAGTCCGAGTACCTCATCAAGCACTAAGACATCGCACTGTCTGGTGTCAATGACCTTCTTCGTATAACAGAGGCCGTTGCCGATGAAATGCTCCTGCTCTTTCTTCTGTTCAGGTGTCAGATCCATATAGTGCTGTTCATACTTCTCAAAACTGAACAGCTGAATCTCTGGTTCCAGGCGTCTTATAAAGCTGATCTCCTCCGTGTCTTTTCCTTTCAGGAATTGAACAATAATGACTTGCTTCCCCTGTCCTGCTGCTTTGATGCAGTGGCCTAAGGCCGACGATGTCTTCCCTTTGCCCTGGCCGCAGTAAACTTCCACTCGTCCTTTCATCTTTTCACCTCAAAGAATCTTCCTTTAGTAATATCGCTTTATTATATCACCATTCCGGCAAAAAATCCATACTTTATCTATCGCGCTGATTTCCCTGTCATGTCCTGTAAAACAGGGAGTTTTACTCTTCTTCCGGGACCTTCATTTCCAGTTTGTTCACAGAAACTTCATATGCAGTCCTCTTTACGACTTCAAATTCACTGATCCGCTTCTGGTACTCACGGCTCTGAATCCTTCCCACAAGTTCAATCCTGGCGCCGATTTCTAAACTCCCCGCAAATCTGGCATTCCTTCCCCAACAGATACAAGGGATATAATCGGATTTCCCGTAAGAACGGTTCACAGCCAGCAGGATGTCACAGATCTCTCTTCCGAGGGGTGTCATCCGGTAAACCGGCTGCTTACATATAAACCCGTCCAGCTGGATCTGGTTCGGCTTCACGTCTTCCATGGAATCTAGGAATTCCAAATCCCTTACGAAGACGGATAAAATCAAATGGTTATGGTTTTCTTCATGTTTGTTATACGACCGGAACTGACCGAAAGCCCTGAGATATTTGCCCCGGCAGTCCTTTGTAACGTCCACTAAACGTTCGGAAATCATCAATGGTATTTCATCAGTCGCTTCGCTTAACCTGTTTACTAAAAGTTTGACCATATAAAAACCTTCGCCAAAAATCTCATGGCTGTATTCAAAGGTGGATATAATCTCGCCCGCTACCTCCACTTGATTATTATTGATTCCTTTTTCTGTCATACTTTTTCTCCCTTCTTGTATCAATTCGTGTACTATACAGAGTATTCTAAACTGACAACAATTAGAAGAAAAATCCTTCGACAAAATATTCGGAAGGTTTTGACATTATTGTTTCTTATACGCCTGTCTTTTTCTCATCGTAGGGTCCAGAATTTTTTTTCGGATTCTGATATTTTCCGGAGTGATCTCCAGGAGTTCATCGGTGTCGATAAACTCTAAGGCCTGCTCCAGGCTTAAAATTTTCGGCGGCGAAAGCTTTAAAGCATCGTCGGAACCCGATGCACGGGTATTGGTGAGCTTTTTCGTTCTGCACACGTTCACCTCAACGTCCTCGGCTTTTCCGTTCTGCCCGATGACCATGCCGCTGTAAACCTTCTCTCCGGCTCCCACGAACAGCGTTCCTCTCTCCTGGGCCGCAAATAATCCGTAGGTCACAGTCTCCCCTGTTTCATACGCGATCAGGGAACCCTGCTTGCGGTATTGAATATCTCCCTTATAAGGTCCATAACCGTCGAATACTGTATTTAAAATGCCGTTTCCCTTGGTATCTGTCAAAAATTCTCCCCGGTATCCGATCAAACCTCTGGACGGAATAGAGAATTCAAGCCTTGAATAACCGCCTTTGGCAGAACTCATACCCTGAAGTTCACCCTTTCTCTGGCTTAATTTATCGATGACGGCTCCGGCAAACTCTTCCGGCACGTCAACTACGGCGATCTCCATCGGTTCCAGCTTTTTGCCTTTCTCATCTTCCTTATAGAGGACTTCCGCTTTACTCACTGCAAACTCATAACCCTCACGGCGCATGTTCTCGATCAGAACGGATAAATGGAGCTCTCCACGGCCGGATACTTTATAACTGTCTGTGGTATCGCTTTCCTCTACCCTTAAACTGACATCCGTATTCAATTCACGGAACAGCCTGTCCCTTAAATGCCTGCTGGTGACAAACTTTCCTTCCTGTCCGGCCAAAGGACTGTCATTGACCATGAACTGCATAGCAATCGTAGGCTCTGAGATTTTCTGGAACGGGATCGCAGCCGGCTCATCCATGTCACAGATCGTATCCCCGATATGAATGTCTGAAATTCCGGAAATGGCAACAATAGAACCGATGCCTGCCTCTTTCACATCCACTTTGTTAAGACCCTCGAATTCATATAACTTGGTGATGCGGACCTTTTGCTGTTTCTCTTCTTCATGGGCATTTACAACCATATACTCCTGGTTTACCTTGATAGAACCATTGTCCACTTTGCCGACTCCGATCCTTCCCACATATTCATTGTAGTCAATGGTACTGATCAATACCTGAGTCGGTTTCTCCGGATCTCCCTCCGGCGCCTCAATGTGTTCAATGATAGTGTCGAACAGCGGCTTCATATCTTTCTTCTCATCGGAAAGATCGGCAACCGCATATCCGCCCTTTGCGGACGCGAAGACAAACGGACAGTCCAGCTGCTTGTCGTCTGCGTCCAGTTCCATCAGTAATTCCAGTACTTCATCCACCACTTCATCAGGCCTTGCTTCCGGACGGTCTACTTTATTGACACAGACGATCACAGACAAGTCCAATTCCAGCGCTTTTTTTAATACAAACTTTGTCTGTGGCATAGGGCCTTCAAAGGCGTCTACTACAAGAACCACTCCGTTTACCATCTTTAACACACGCTCTACTTCGCCGCCGAAGTCAGCATGTCCCGGAGTATCAATAATATTGATCTTTACATCGTTATAGCGCACGCCGGTATTCTTTGACAAAATCGTGATACCGCGTTCCCTCTCAATATCGTTAGAGTCCATGACTCTTTCTTCTACTTCCTGATTTTCACGGAAGATACCGCTCTGTTTTAATAACTCATCCACCAATGTGGTCTTTCCATGATCTACATGGGCAATAATCGCAATATTTCTAATATCTTCTCTTACCATCTTTTACTCACTTTCCTTTAAAAAACGTCAACTTTTGTAGTTTAGCACATTCAGATATAAGATTCAAATATTACTCTCATTGTTTCCCAATGTAATTCCCTCATTCATTCTTTATTTCGTTCCGAAAATACGATCGCCGGCATCGCCGAGTCCCGGCAGAATGTATCCGTTTTCATTTAATCCCCTGTCTATCTCCCCACAGTAGATCTGAATGTCAGGATGTGCCTCCGACAGGCGTTTTACTCCTTCAGGCGCTGCTATGATGGAGACAAACTTTATCTGCTTTCCGCCCTTTTTTTTCACAAACTGAACCGCCGCATCCGCAGATCCTCCGGTTGCCAGCATGGGATCTACGATCAGGATCATGCGCTGGTCGATCCCTTCCGGCAGTTTGCAGTAATATTCTTTGGGTTCCAGAGTCTCTTCGTCTCTGTACATACCCACATGTCCTACTTTAGCAGACGGCACCAGGGACAGAATCCCTCCGGTCATGCCGAGTCCTGCCCTGAGAATCGGGACCAGAGCAAGCTTCTTTCCTTTAATAATCGGTGCCGTGGTTGTCTCCATCGGTGTCTTGATCTCGATTTCTTCCATCTCCAGATCCCTGAGCACCTCATAACCCATGAGCATAGAAATTTCTTCCACCAGTGCCCTGAATTCCTTGGTCTTGCACGTTTCATCCCTTAACTGGGAAATCTTATGTTTGATTAACGGATGGCTAAAAACAGTTACATTTTCGTTCATAACAGTTTCCTTTCTGTATCTTCTGTAGTTTCTGATAAAAATTTTATCACAAACAGGCCCACATAGAAATCCTTTCTATTCTATTTCTATTATGGTATGATATTTTCACGAATATGCTAAGAAAGGAACCTGATCTTCATGAATCATTTTGAGTTGATCAACCGATTATATAAAGAACAGATTTTGTCAAAAGAAGATTTTATACGCCTGATTGAACACAGGACAGCAGAGGATGCCGAATATCTTGCATCCCTGGCCCGGAAAGAAGCTCAGAAAATATATGGCACCGGAGTTTTCCCAAGGGGGCTCATTGAATTTACCAACTACTGCAAAAATGACTGCTTATACTGCGGTATCCGCCGTTCCAACCCAAATGTCAGCCGTTACCGTTTGACTGAGGAGCAGATTCTCTCCGCATGTGAAAGCGGATATGAGCTTGGATACCGAAGTTTTGTCCTTCAGGGAGGTGAAGACCCTTATTTTCATGATGAGCGTATGGTCTCTATTGTCTCCGCCATGCGCAAATCCTATCCAGACTGCGCTATCACCCTGTCCCTTGGGGAACGCTCACCGGAAAGCTACCAGGCTCTCTTTGAGGCGGGAGCCAACCGTTATCTCCTGCGCCATGAGACAGCCACCGAGGAGCACTATCAAAAACTTCATCCCGAAGCGATGTCACTGGCCCGCCGCAAGCAGTGCCTGTGGGACTTAAAAAAAGCCGGCTTTCATGTCGGTACCGGCTTTATGGTAGGTGCCCCCGGACAGACGGCTGCCCATCTGGCTGAAGATCTTCTGTTTATCAAAGAGCTGAATCCTAAAATGGTAGGGATCGGGCCGTTCATCCCTCATCACGATACACCGTTTAAGGACGAGCCGTCCGGCACAGCGGACCTCACAACTTATATGATCAGCATCCTGCGCCTGATGAATCACCATCTCCTGCTGCCTTCCACCACGGCACTTGGAACAATTGATCCGAACGGCCGTGAAAAAGGAATCCTGGCCGGTGCAAATGTGGTTATGCCGAATCTCTCCCCGATTGATGTCAGGAAAGATTATGCTCTCTACGACAACAAGATCTGCACTGGAGATGAGGCCGCCGAATGCGTAGGCTGTCTCGGACGCAGGATGGAAAGCATCGGTTATCACCTGGAATTTAGCCGCGGAGATTACCGGGAATATTTATAAATCCTGTCTCCCCTTCCGTTCGGCAGTTTCTTGCCGAATTTCCTATGGCTCCCGCATGATATAATGATTTATTTCCTCTTGCTGTTAAAGTGCCGCAATTACTGTCACAGCGATGATTGCGCTCAACTGCAGATTCACATTGAAGGACCAGCTCTCTGTTCAATGGTGATAGAGATACTCGAAGGCCTGTTCGTCTCCGCCTTTTGCCCTCTCTACATAAGGGCACAGCTTTTCATAAATATTATCTCTCTACATCCTACTACTCCTGTGTATTCTGCTTGTTACTATAAATTAATTATTCCCGAAACAAGATGCAAAAAACTGGAAATAAGTCTGCAAACATGGAGTTTCTTTTGTAGTGCCGTCTCTAACGGATTCTTAAAAAAGCCTGATAAACATCCACGGCCCCAAATCCCCATTCCCTGTTTGGATAATTTCGGTCCGGATCTCTCCTGGCTCCGCGGATCAGATAATTTTTCAGTCTCAGCGTGTTCATGATCAAGTCATTTTCTTTGACCTGACCCCACTCCAACAGCAGTGCCGCAAGACCCGCGACCACTGCCCCTGAAATACTGGCGCCCGTCTTCATCCCAAACCTGTTCCTTGGAAGGACTCCGATCACATTGACACCCGGCGCCGAAAAATCTGGCTGTATGGTCATGGTCCTGGGATATCCCCTTCCGCTTTCGATAAAAAAACTGTTATTGCTCTGATTATAAGTGGAAGGAGTAATGACCGGTGCCGCGTTTCCCGGTGCAGTCAGTGTATTATACGGTGTGGATTCCAAAAAATAAGTCTCATCGGTGATAAAATTCCGTATGGGAAGCCACATGTCAAACTCCCTGCTCCCTACATTTTCGTCTGTGACATGAACCTTCCATATTCCCTCTGCCGGGGCACGGAATCTCATGCGGATAAAAGGCGAACCAGTGGATATGTCAATGGTAAAATAATCTACGATGAGACTCGTCTGTTCCAGCAGAAATGTGATATTTCTTCTGCCCTTGTAGCCTCCTGATATTACACCGGTTCTCTGGCCGGAGGGCGATTCGATGTCCACAAAAAACTGGTTTGGCTGAAAGCCCCACAGTTCCGCCGTAAATCCATATTCCCCCGGTCCCACCTTTATTTCCACCACAACCTCTCCATCTGAGAGAGTACCCGCATAGTGATGTTTGGCCTGCCCTTCATTTCCCCCGGTCACAACGATCGCAATTCCCGGCTGGTATGCCAGGGCTGAAATCTGCCTGGCCAGCGGTGAAGTTCCGGTGTGGGAAGAAAGATTGGTCCCAAGTCCCAGATAGATCACAACCGGCATATTAAGTTCATCTGCCTTCTCCAGAACATAGCGGATCGCCAGCATGATATCTGATTCTGCATATACTTCCTTTGAAGGGTCAATACAGTAATATTCTTTCAGGTAGCTTTTTGCCTGTTTCAGTTTTACCACCACCAGCTCGGACCCTGGTGCGATCCCTGAAAAATTCTCTTCCTGTACTTCATTTCCCGCGATCATGCCTGCAAGAAATGTCCCATGCCCCGACGTATCCTGGCTCGGAACAATCTCCAGGGGATCTTCTGCCTGCAACGCCTCATCAATCTGCTCTTTTGTATATTCTGTCCCATATCCATAAGGCATTGGAGGATCTTCTCCCTGTATCGTCTGATCCCACATATATTGAATCTTTGTAGTCTGATTTCCCAGCTGGAACACAGTATTGGTATAGTCGATCCCTGTATCTATGACTGCTGCCAGGACTCCCTGTCCCGTAAGATCCAGCCCCGACCGCTGCACCTGGGCCGCCCCGGTCTCCTCCAGAACCTGCATATCCATGAGGCCGTAGCACCTGGGAATTGCATTTCCCGAAAAATTGGAGACAGGGGAAGCAGCCGCCTGCTGCTCATCTACATAGACGATCGCATATTGAAAATTCACCTGAGTGATGCAGTCTGTGTGATAAAAGTCCCGAAGTTCATTCGGACTGGTCCTGAATCCGGAAATAAAATCGCGGTAATTTTCATTGACTGCCGCACCAATGCAAGCATCCGGCATAAAATTCTCCCTAAAAATAATCTTGCTTAATAGTTATGAAATGTCTATTGAAATTATGATTTTTTCTCTATGAGATGATTTTGTGCAGTTTCCACATAATACCGGCTGCTTTCCCTGATATGGCGGATTTCTACTTCTGTTACCGGACGGACCACCTTTGCGGGACGTCCGAACGCAAGACTTCCGTCCGGGATTACGGTTCCTTCCGTCACAAGGCTTCCCGCCCCGATGAAACAATGTGTGCCGATCTCGGCTCCGTTCATGATGATGCTTCCCATGCCAATCATTGTCTCATCCCCAATAGTGCACCCGTGAAGAATCGTGTTGTGTCCTACCGTCACCCGCTCCCCTACGAGAACCGGATGGCCTTCCTCCACGTGGACCGTGCAGTTTTCCTGGATGTTGGTCTGATTTCCGATCTTTATACGGTTTTCGTCGCCCCTGACCACAGAGGAGAACCAGACAGAAACTCCGTCTCCCAATTCCACGTCTCCCAGCACTGCAGCCGTAGGTGCCTGATAATATGTCTTTTCCATAGTGTCTGCTCCTTAGATTCTTTCTGAAATTTCTCCTTTTCGGTATGCTGTCACGAGACAGCCCAGATCCTTAATGCTTTCCTTTATTCGTTTTCCGTTGTCCGTATCCCCGACCCGTTTCCTGCGGATCACCTTTTTAGACAGGACCGTATCTGAATGTATATCTGTTTCTTCACGGATAACAAAATCTCTGGATTTAAACGGCTCATGGGCAACCAGTTTAATTCCGTAAGAATTGGAAACGAGAGTATAACCTGCGATCCCTGTTTTTTTCTGGTATGCCTTTGAAAAGCCTCCGTCAATGATGAACAGCTTTCCTTTGCATTTGATTGGGCTTTCTCCGTCCTTGACAGCGACAGGCATATGGCCGTTGACGACATGACCTTTCATGCCGTCGGCATCAAACTCCTCCAGTATCTGGTAAAGGACTGCCTCCTCCTCGATCAGCTGATAATAATAATCCTTCGTCTCCTTTTTCAAGTCAGGGTCCTCCACAAAATAGCGCTCGAAGGTAGCCATCTTATCTTTTCCATACACCGGAGAATTTTCATTGGACCATATGTACCACATGATATCCTGTCCGTACTTTTTCTTCGGTGAATTTTCCTGCTCAAAATATCCCTGGCGGGCGTGGTGTTCCAGCACATCGCAGAGGGCCTTCCCCGCGTATTTCTTTCCGTTGATCTTCACCTGACGGAAACTTCCGTCTGCATTCAGCGGAACGCAGCCGTGATAGAGCACCATGTCGTTATATGTAAGATACATACTGCCTTTTGAAAAAAGAAACCGCACATGTTCCTGCAAATGAGCACAGTATTTGAACGAAGTAATCAAATGTTCCATCACATACTCTTCTTCTTTGGTCAGCCGGTACGGATCCTTTGGATCGATAGTCGGAAAATGAGTATCCTTTAACGGGTATTCTTTTCCCCGCATACAGATGGTGCCTTTTTCATAGTTGATCTTATCCAGAAGCAGGCGCTCCTCCATGCCGAAATCCGGTCTTCTCCTGATCAGACGGCCCTCCAGTTTAAATTGAATGACGGCAATGGCCTTGTGCATCTTTTTATTTAGATCCAGCTCCCTGACATCCTCTTCCTGGACATCCCCCGAGATCGTAAACAGTTCGCAGGGATCATCCTTATAACAGTCCAGCGCAAACCTCGCCAGAGGGATGAGATTGATTCCGTATCCGTTTTCCAGGGTATCCAGATTATTATATCTGGCGCTGATCCTCACCACATTGGCAATACACGCCCCGTGTCCGGATGCCGCTCCCATCCAGAGAATGTCATGATTTCCCCACTGGATATCCAGAGAATGATAATCCATCAGACAGTCCATGATCCGGTGTGCTCCCGGTCCGCGGTCATAGATATCCCCGATCACATGGAGATGGTCGATGGTCAGCCTCTGGATCAGATGGCCCAGGGCTGCGATCAGCTCCCTGACCTGCCCGGTCTTTAAAACCGTCTCGATGATCTGGTCAAAATACTCGTCCTTGTCCAGCATTCCGTGTTCTGTGATCAATTCCTCCATGATGTACGCAAACACCGGAGGCATAGCTTTTCTCACTTTCGATCTCGTATACTTGCTTGCGGCCAGCTTCGCCATGAGGATCAGCCGGATCAGCGTGGTCCGGTACCAGGAATCCAGCTCTTCTTCGGACAATTCCTCTTCCATCAGGTCCATCTTCTGCTCGGGATAATAGATGACAGACGCCAGATTCTTTTTCTCTTTGATGCTTAAAATATTGCCGAACTGGTCGTCAATCTTCCCCCTGATCGCCCCGGAACCGTTTCTCAATATGTGGCTGAATTTCTCGTACTCCCCATGCAGATCGGAAACGAAGTGCTCTGTTCCTTTGGGAAGATTTAAAATAGCCTGCAAATTAATAATTTCCGCAGAGGCTGCAGAAATGTTTGGGTACTGCTTGGACAATTCTTTCAAATACTTAAAATCATTCATACACAATCCTCCATAAAGCTATTATATCATCTCCTCAGCAAAAATATTAGGCGAAAAGCCAGATCATATGATCCGGCTTTTTTCTGTTATTGTCCCCGCAGTTCGATCACCGGCGTACCGTGATTTAAAATATAATCCCTGTTGATGATCACTCTTCCGATCGTGTCATCCTTCGGAATCTCAAACATGATATCCAGCATAAATTTCTCTATGATCGCCCTTAATGCACGGGCACCTGTCTTCTTTTCCAGCGCTTTTTCCGCGATTGCTTCCAGCGCACTTTCGTCAAATATCAGCTCAACTTCATCCAGCTCCAGAAGCTTCTGGTACTGTTTTAAGATTGCATTTTTCGGCTCTTTCAGAATACGGACCAGCATATCCTTTGACAGCCCTTCCAGCGTAAATACCATCGGGAGTCTCCCTAAAAATTCCGGTATCATACCGTATTCCCGCAGATCATCCACAGTGACTCTGGACAGAATGTTCTCGTCTTTGTCAAATTTATCTTTTAGGTCTGCATGGAAGCCGATAGATGTCTGCTTCATGAGACGCTTTTTGATGATTTCATCAAGATCAGGAAAGGCACCCCCGCAAATAAACAGGATGTTCTTTGTATTAATTGTCGTCATTGGCACCATGGCATTCTTGCTTGTTGCACCCACCGGCACTTCTACCTCCGCCCCCTCCAGAAGCTTTAACAGCCCCTGCTGTACGGATTCTCCGCTGACATCACGGCTGTTGGTATTCTGTTTCTTTGCGATTTTATCAATCTCATCAATAAAAATAATGCCGTGTTCTGCCTCGTCGACATCATTATCTGCTGCCTGCAGAAGCTTGGAGAGCACACTCTCCACATCATCTCCGATATAGCCAGCCTCCGTCAGAGAAGTGGCATCCGTAATGGCAAGCGGCACCTGAAGAAGCCTCGCCAGAGTCTTTACCAGATACGTCTTTCCGGAACCGGTAGGCCCGACCATGAGCATGTTGGATTTATCGATCTCGATCTCTTCCATGGTGTTGGTCACCACCCGTTTATAGTGATTGTAGACCGCCACAGACATGACCTTTTTTGCATAATCCTGTCCTATGACATATTCATCCAGCATAGCCTTGATCTTGTGCGGTGCCGGAATATCTCTTAGATTTAATTCTTTTTTTTCTTTCTTTTTCTTCTTTTTATCTTTTTTCTTCACTGCCTGCGCAGGCGGTTCCTGCATATTTTCCATCAGACGGGATAAGTCCATATTGTTCAGGTCCATGTTTGTGGCATCGATAAAGCTGAACTGTCCGTTTCCCATACTGTCCATAGTTCTCTGCATACAGTCTACGCAGATATGTATATCCTTGGGAAGCGTGATCATCTTTCCGGTAATCGATTCCGGCCTGCGGCACAGATAGCAGTAGCGCTCCACATCATGGGTTTCGTCTTTCTCCTCAGTAGTTTTTGCAGGCACTTCTTTTTCTTCTAATTCTGTTTCATTTATTTCTTCAGACATTATTTGTACCTCATTTCTTGTAGAAAATATCATGCCAGCCGGTAAACATCCCGGATGGCTTTAAGTCCTTTTATCATATCTTCTTTCTGCATTTTCGTAAAGCCTAAAATATACTGCTCCTTTTCGGGACCTCCGTCTATATAATACATCGAAAGAGGATAAACCCTGACTCCCCTTTTCAGCAGTTCTTTTTCAAACCAATCTGTATCCTGAATATGAAAATCAACGCGCACATGAAGGCCTGCTCCGGCACCGTAAACTGTGATCCGGCTGTCAATTTCCTTCAGCTTCTGAATCAGAAGATCGTGCTTTTCTTTATAAACATTTCTCATCCGGTTTAAGTGCCGTTCAAAATGACCTTCCGATAAAAAAGAGGTGAGTACACTCTGGTCGATCCTGGATACCGCACAGGAGAAAATACCCGCGGTCTTTCTGTATGCAGGCACAAGGCTTTTGGGCAGCACCATATAACCGATCCGTATGGCAGGGGCGATCGCTTTAGAAAAAGTACCCATATATATTACCTTATCACTCTCGTCGATGCCCTGAAGGGCCGGGATCGGCTTTCCATAGTACCGGAACTCACTGTCGTAGTCATCCTCGATAATATACCGTTCTTCCTTTTCTCTGGCCCATTTGATCAGCCGGCTCCTTCTGCCGATCGGAAGAACCACACCGGTAGGATACTGACGGGCGGGCGTGACATAGGCGAGATCCGCACCGCTCTGCTCCAGCTGCGAAACCCTCAGGCCTTCCTCGTCCATGTCTACGGGAAGTACCTGAAATCCGAGTTCGCGGACCGTCTGATAGGCGTTTAGGTATGCCGGGTTTTCCATGGCCATGGTCCTGCCCTTACCCAGAGTCAGGCTCAGGAGAAACAGCAGGTTTTCAATCCCCGCTCCTATGATAATCTGGCTGGTGCCCACGTGGACACCTCTGGACTGCCTGAGGTAATACATAATAGCCCTCCTCAGTCCTAAATCCCCCTGATTTTCTCCTTTTTGGAACAACTCACTGTTGTCGTTCATCATGACTTCTTTCAGAAGTCGTCTCCATACATTATAGGGGAACAGAGTCATGTCGACTCCTACGGGAGAAAAATCAAAAGGGATCGGATCTTCCTCCTGCACCGGATCTTCCTCCTCTGTCTCCACGGGAATATTTAAAGACGCCAGGTCTTCCACCTGGCAGATAAAATATCCGCGCTTGGGCTTTGCCTCAATATATCCTTCGGCTGTCAGCTGGCCGTAGGCCAGATCGATCGTATTCCGGCTCAGGTCCATATGCTTTGCCAGCCTCCTGGTGGACGGAAGCCTGGACCCGCAGGGCAGAGCCCCACTCCGTATTTCATCCCGGATATAAGCATAAATCTGCCTGTAAAACGGTTCTTTTTTTGTGTGATCCAGTCCGATGGTAAGCATCTGTCCCTCCCGGCGGTTTTTCTAGTAATTCTTTACGGTGATTTTTTCAATGACAATGTCTTTTTTAGGTTTGTTCTCGGCCTTTGCATCTGACACAGTCTGAGTCTGGGCAATCTTGTCCAGAACATCGTATCCGTCATACAGCTGGCCGAATACCGTGTAGTCTCCGGTCAAAGACGGGTATCCTCCCTGCTCTTTAAAAAGATCCCTCTGAGCTTTTGTAAGTTCTATCGGAGAAGAATCCAGCATTTCATCTGTAACTTCCCTGTTCTGCACTACAAAAAACTGGCTTCCGTTGGTATCCGGACCTGCATTTGCCATGCAGAGTGCTCCTCTCACCGGGATCAGCTTGTCAGAAGTCTCATTCTTGAACTCTTTTCCCCAGATGCTCTGTCCGCCTTTTCCTGTTCCCGTCGGATCGCCTCCCTGGATCATGAAGTCTTTGATGACCCTGTGAAAAATAATCCCATCATAATATCCGTTGGATGCCAGCGTCAAAAAGTTTTTGACTGCCAGCGGGGAATCCTTGAGGAAAAACTTAAATTTCATTGTTCCGTAGCCCTTGACTTTCACAATAGCAACCGTCTCCCCTTTGGACGGGTCCCCAATCTGCACAGTCTTTTTGGCTCCGTTGATCTTGATCTCTTTATATTTGCTGAGGACCTTTGCCTCCGTCGATTTCTCGGCAGTCGTCTTTGCTTTTTCTGTTTTCTCCTGCTTTTTCTCAGTCTGGCACGCAGAAAGCGCTAATGTACAGAGGAGCAGTCCCCCTGCGATCAGTTTCTTTTTCATTGATCTGTTCTCCTTTACTGTTCTCTGATTTTATCTGCCGGAAATACAATTCCGGTCTGCCTTCTGGCTTCGTCTATGATCTTCATTTCCATTACTGAAGCTTCCAGATGCGGATGGTCTGTCTGCCCCGTCTCGATCAGTTCTACAAAAACCTGTGCTTCGTAATTCATCGGGTTGGAACGGCTGTCACATTCAATGGTCTCTTCACTGCCATCGTTATAAAGAATCTTGATCTCTCTTGGATTCGGGCACTCTGAGATGATCATGCAGCCTTTCTCTCCCTGGATCTGGGTCGGAAGCTTGGAATTGGTGATCTTTGAATAAATAACCTCCGCCTGTTTATCCCCATAGGATGCGATGAGCGTGCCTGCTCCGTCCACACCATTTTCCAGGAATATGGCATCCGCCAGTATTTTTTCCGGCATCCCGAATAATGCCGCGAGAAAATGCACGCAGTACACGCCGATGTCCATAATGGCTCCGTTGGAAAGTTCCGGCTTGAAAGCATTTTCAATAATCCCGTTTTTAAACTTGTCATATCGTGAAGAATACTGGCAGTACTGGATCGTGGCACGGCGCACGGTGCCAATCTTGGAAAGATGTTCCTTCATCGCCTTGAATCCCGGTGTATGTACGGACTTCATAGCTTCCATAAACACGACCTGATTTTCCTTTGCCGCCTGGATCATCAATTCAAGTTCCGTCAAATTGGATGCCACCGGCTTTTCACATAACACGTGTTTTTTGTGGTTGAGCATCATCATCGTGTGTTTGAAATGGCAGTAAGTAGGGCTTGCCACATAGACCGCATCGATCTCAGGGTCCTTTGCCAGTTCTTCATAATTATCATAAACTTTATCGACCCCGTATTTGGCCGCAAATTCTTTTCCCTTTTCCATCGTCCTTGAATAGACCGCTGAAAGCTCGATCCCTTCGACCTCCCGGATGCCTTCCAGGAGCCAGTCCGTGATAAAATTTGTTCCTATACATGCCAACCGTACCATAATTTCCTCCTTATACCTAAATGCAATTTAGCCTCTGGCACGCCGGGGCAAAAATGCGCCGACGGTACCGGAGGCTTTCAGGACCGGAAGATAAATTCCCTTCTAGTCCGCTGTTTCAAACTGACTGTTGTAGAGGTTCGCATAGAAACCGCCTTTCGCAAGCAGTTCCTCGTGATTTCCCTGTTCTACGATGTCCCCGTGGTTCATGACGAGGATCATATCCGCATCCTTGATCGTAGAAAGGCGATGCGCGATGACAAAACTGGTTCTTCCTTCCATCAGGTTATCCATTGCTTTCTGAATCCGCTCTTCCGTCCTTGTATCGACGGAGCTGGTGGCTTCATCTAAGATCAGGATCTTAGGGTCGGCCAGGATCGCTCTCGCAATGGTCAGAAGCTGTTTCTGTCCCTGGGAAATGTTATTGCTCTCCTCATTTATTATCATATCATAACCTTTCGGCTGTGTCTCGATAAAATGATGGGCAAAGGCAGCTCTTGCCGCTCCCTGGATCTCTTCTTCACTGGCGTCCAGCTTTCCGTATCGGATATTGTCACGGACGGAAGCATTGTAAAGCCATGTATCCTGAAGAACCATTCCAAACATCTGCCGGATATCGCTTCTTTTAAAGTCTCTGACATCATAGCCGTCAATCTTGATCGATCCGCCGCTGACATCATAAAATCTCATCAAAAGTTTGATCATCGTTGTTTTTCCTGCGCCTGTCGGGCCGACGATTGCGATCTTCTGTCCTTCTTTGACTTCCACGGAGAAATCGTTGATGACTCTCTGATTCTCATTATATCCGAAGGATACGTGTTCAAAAGTTACATTTCCGTCCAGCGAAGACACATCCACAGGATTCTCCTTCACTTCTTCTTCCTCCTCTTCTTCGAGGAATTCAAAGACACGCTCCGCGGAAGCCGCGGTCGTCTGCATCATGTTGCCGACCTGGGCCAGCTGGGTGATCGGCTGGGTAAAGTTTCTTACATACTGGATAAAGGACTGGATCTGCCCTACCTCAATGGTATTCTTGATTGCCAGAAATCCTCCCAGAATCGCAACGACCACATAGCCTAAGTTTCCCACAAACTGCATCAGAGGCATCATTGCCCCGGAGAAAAACTGAGATCTCCACGCAGAATTATATAATTTTCCGTTTACTTTTTCAAACTCTTCCACAACACTCTTTTCTTTATTGAATACTTTTACAATGTTGTGGCCGCTGTAAATTTCTTCTACCTGGCCGTTGACTTCCCCGAGCAGTGCCTGCTGCGCCTGGAAATAAGGCTGGGATTTTTTCATGATCGCACCGATCATCAGGAAGGATACCGGAAGGATCACGACCACGGCGACCGTCATCGGAACGCTGATCCTGATCATCATAACGAACACACCGATAATGGTAGCCACAGAAGTAATGATCTGTGTCATACTCTGATTCAGACTCTGTCCCAGAGTATCCACATCGTTGGTGATCCTTGAGAGCACCTCACCGAATGTTCTGCTCTCAAAATATTTCATCGGCATCCTGTGGATCTTTTCAGAAATATCTTTTCTCATCTGATATGTGGTGTTGTTGGACACATGGGTCATGATCAGTCCCTGAAGGAATGAAAATGCCGCAGATGTCAGATACAGTCCGAGAAGCGTCAGCAGTATGCCCCTTATCTTGGAAAAATCAATTCCGCCGGTTCCCTGGACTTTTTTCACCAGTCCGTTAAAAATTTCAGTTGTGGCATTTCCAAGTATGGTCGGTCCTACAATGTTAAATACCGTGCTGGCAATGGCAAACAAAATAACAAAAGCGATGGCGCCGTAGTAGCGTCTCATGTATTTTAAAAGCTTCTTAATGGTTCCTTTGAAATCTTTTGCTTTTTCTCCGCCCTGCATCGGGCCGTGGCCCATTCTCCTGACCGGCCTTCTGTTCTGATTACTCATGTTCTGCCGCCTCCCCTCTAGCTTTTGCAAAATCATCCTCAGACAACTGGGATTTTGCAATCTGTAAGTAGACCGGACATGACTCCAGCAGTTCTTCATGAGTTCCTGTGCCCACGACGCGGCCCTCATCTAAGACAACGATCTGGTCTGCGTGCAGGATCGTACTGATCCTCTGCGCAACGATCAGGGTCGTGCTTCCCTTCGTCTCTCTGGCCAGTGCCTGCCGAAGTGTCACATCCGTCTTGTAATCAAGTGCGGAAAAGCTGTCGTCAAAAATGTAAATTTCCGGGTCCTTGGCAACTGCCCTGGCGATGGACAGTCTCTGTTTCTGCCCTCCGGATACGTTGGAACCTCCCTGGGCGATCGGAGAATCATATGCCTCTTTCTTTTCTTCAATGAAATCTGCGGCCTGTGCAATCCTTGCCGCTTTCTTCACCTCTTCTTCAGATGCATCCTCTTTTCCGTAACGCAGGTTCGAGTCGATCGTTCCGGAAAACAGAACCCCCTTCTGGGGTACATAGCCCAGTTTATCTCTTAAATCCGACTGTTTTACCTCCCGGATATCTACTCCGTCAACGAGAATACTTCCCTCTGTCACATCAAAAAACCTCGGGATCAGATTGATCAGCGTAGACTTTCCGCTTCCGGTGCTTCCGATAAACGCCGTGGTCTTTCCGGACGGCGCCGTAAAGCTGATGTCGTGGAGCATATCCTCCCCTGCATCGGGATATCGGAAAGAAACATGCTTAAATTCCACTTCTCCCTTTTTCTCATTCAGAAATTCTTTCGGCCGTTTCGGATCTTTGATCATGATCTCCATATCTAAAATTTCATTGACACGCTCTGCTGCCACCTGGGCTCTCGGCATCATGATGGAAACCATGGAGATGAAAAGGAATGACATGATGATCTGCATCGCATACTGAATGAACGCCATCAGATCTCCCACCTGCATCCTTCCCAGGTCAATGTTGTCTGCTCCCACATAGACGATCAGGACCGTCATGGCATTCATGATCAGCATCATGAGCGGCATCATAAACGTCATCGCCCTGTTGACGAACAGGTTGGTCTTCATCAGGTTCTTATTGGCCGTGTCAAACCGTTCTTTTTCGTGCTTTTCGGTGCTGAATGCACGGATGACGGGAAGCCCGGTCAGAATTTCCCTGGATACAAGGTTCAGCCGGTCGATCAGTTTCTGCAAAACCTTAAATTTCGGCATAGCCACAGTAAACAGGACTAAAATCACGGTCATGATCGCCACGACTCCGATGGCAATGGTCCATGTCATATCCACGTTGGTTTTCAGTACTTTATAGATACCTCCAAGCCCCATCAATGGTGCAAATACAACGATGCGGAACATCATGGTCACAAACATCTGGATCTGCTGGATATCATTCGTACTCCTGGTGATCAGGGATGCCGTGGAAAACTTATCAAACTCTGAGTTCGTAAAATCCATTACCTTTTTAAAAATATGGTCACGGAGAATTCTGCTCAGCCTGGCTGCCAGTTTTGCGGATAATAAAACGACAGTTACGGCCACAGCCATAGCCAGCAGTGCAAGCCCTACCATAATGGCTCCGGTCTTCAACATATAATTGGTCTGTATCTGGTCTAAGTCGAGCCCCATGGCTTTATATTCCGCTTTTACAAAAGAGATCGCGGCCTGGCTGATGATGCTTTCCGGCATGTCATCAATGCTCTTTCCCTTAAATTTCTGCGCCATTTTGGCATTTTCTTTGGTCTGGCCGCTTTGCTCCATCATTTTCATTTCCAGCATCAGCATCGGTTTTGAAAGGATTTTGTCTAAATCCTCCCTGTCCTTTTTACTGATGTCTTTTCTCACATAGAGACGGCCTTTTTTATAAGAGCTGTAATCAGAGTCTTTCACCTGTTTTTTCGTGTACAGCTCATAGGCATCCTTCACTTTTTCTGCATCTTTCGGCTTCATCATTCCCATGAGTGCCTGCATGGACTCTTCCCGGACGGCATCCGGCACTGCGTCCTCGATTCCGCCCTGCTGGATTCCTACATTGACAATATTGGACGTATACGTCGGGATCGTCAGTTCACAGCTGACCTGCACACACAAAAGCAAAACAATGCATGCGATCGGGATATATGCTTTTTTCAGATATCGGAATATTTTCAGCATGATGTCTCCTTTCTACGATTATTCCTTACATTTACAAGTTCCTATTTCCAAATCAACTAATTTATCAAGCCCCTCATAAAATTTTGTGAGCAGCCGGAACAGTTCTTCTTTTTCCTCTTCCGTGAAGGTCTTCATGACCTGATTTTTAACTTCGACGGTAGCTTCGGAAATTTTCTCATAGATCTGCCGTCCGTGTTCCGTGAGATACACGAGGCTTCTCCTCTGATCTTCCGGGTCCTGCTTCCTGATGACAAATTCTCTTTTTTCAAGCCTGCGGATCATGACATTGATCGTCGAAGGCTTAATGCCCAATCTATCTGCAATCTCCTTCTGAGTCACTCCTTCTTTCTTGTAAAGGCCGGTGATCAGCGGCATCTGCCCCGGATGCAGACCTGCCTCCTTTAGGTAAGCAAATCCGATTGCAAAATTTTTATGGTTGATCTTCAGAAGCAGGTGATAAATGCCGTCATCTTCATACATGATGACTCCTTTCTTAAACCTCAAAAAATATATTAGTTATCTAATCATTAGTTGACTAATGGTTATCATAGCACAGTGCAAATGGAAATACAAGAAAAGAATTGTGAAGATTCAGTGACGTTTTTTCGTCCCGAAAATCATTCTGAAAAAGGTCCTGATTTCTCTCCAGGCCTCTTTGCTCTCCGGCAGCATTCCCATCGCCAGCTGAAACACATGGAACATGTCGGGATAGACACTGTTTCTCACCGAAACACCGCTTTCCTTCACCTTTCTTGCCACTCTCAGTGTGTCGTCCAGCAAAACTTCCCTGCCGCCTGCCTGAAACAGCATCGGCGGAAATCCGTGATAATCTCCGAACAGCGGGGAAATATACGGATTGCTGACATCCTCACTTCCCGGATACAGAGAATCGTAAAGCATCGTGACCTTTGATCTGCCGAACAGCGGGTCTCTTCCGTAATTATATTTGAGACTTTCTCCGCTCAGTGTAAGATCCGTCCACGGTGACATCAAAATAAAACCTGCCGGCATGGCAATTCCATGATCCTTCAGATATAAACCGAGAGCCAGCGCAAGTCCTCCCCCGGCAGAATCCCCCGCAATCACGATCTTTTCCGGCGGGAATCCCTTCTCCTCTGTCAGCCACCGGTAGGCTGAGACAGCGTCTTTAAGCGCCGCAGGAAACGGATGCTCCGGCACGACCCGGTAATCCGGTGACAGAACACTTCCTCCCCCGCTGCAAATAGAGTACTGGAGGGCAGCTCTGCGGTATGCGTTTCTAAGCGTCCCGATATATCCGCCGCCGTGCAGCTGCAATACCGCCAGGTCATTTTTATCCTGATCCGGAGACAGAAATTCCATCTGAAAATTCTCATGTGCCAGTTTCTCGTTTGTATACCCTTTTGGGCACTTCCACCGGTATTCCTTCGGATTCTGATGTCCCATGCCGGTGGCATATGTCCTTCCTCTGGGTGTCGCTGTAAATCCTCTGATGCATTGAACGGCCATCTGTCCGCGCAAACTTGCTCGTTTCATAGTATGCTCCTTCTCTGATTAGGTGTGAAATCTTCTGGCCAGTTCATTTTTCCCCTGCTTGTTCCCTGCCGCTAAAATAACAAATACCGTCAGTACTGAAATTCCGCAGGATATCCATGCGATCAGCGGCTGTTCAAAGAGTCCGAACAGGTACATGATGACCGGTACCACACTCAAGACCGCTATAAAAATCAAGTACATCAGATAACTGTACCATGTCTTTCTGTTTACCAGTACCAGCACTACCACTGCCAGATCTGCCGTCAGGATCAGCCCCGGTATGACATAAGCCGCAGACCATCCCTCATATCCGATGACATAGTCAATGACAGATACCAGAATTCCTCCGCCGATGACCTCCACAACGATTTTTGCGGCCAGATTTCTCCTGTGTACAATGGAATAGGATACAGTCACCATTAGATATAAAATACTTGCAAGGACGATTGCCGACCAGAGAAATCCATTATATGTAATATAATTGATGATTCCCATAAGGACTGCAATCATACCGAGCAGGATGAAAAAAATATTTTTAATCCCGTAAAGCCTCATTCTTTCTTCTTCCGGATCAGGGTACATTCTCTCCCGCTTAACGGTTTTTCCGTCATCACTTAATACCCTGTTGCAGAGCGGGCACGTCACGGTCTCATCCAGGACTTCCACCTGGCAACTCTTACACCTTTTCATTGATTACCCCATTGCTTTCTATGGCTACTTTGATTCCTTCCTTCGCCAGATTCCTGAAAAAGGCTTTCTGCAGATAGCTTTCCTGGAAAACCGACGTAAATGTGATGACCGCCTGGTCCTTATAACTGAGCATGGCGCATTTCATCTCCTGTGTCTTGAAGACACCCATCATCACATGAAATTGCTCGATCTCATCCTCATATCCGGGAAGCACCCTGATCTGTCCCAGGTTGGACAGCGTAGTCGTCGCTGACTTGCTGGAACGCCTGAACTTATAACTGAGTCCGAGATTCTTCAAAACAAGCGGCAGAATCCGTATAAATGGGTTCTTTTCTGCAGAAACATTATAAGACAGTACCTCCTCGATCTTTTCCTTTTTAATCTTTTCGTCCATCTGCCGGCTGACTTCAGAGAGAATCTCCTGAAATGTATGATTTTCCCCCCTGGATAAAAATTCGATCAAGGTTACCGCATAAAAGTTACTGGTCGTACTGGAGTCAAAAAAAGCCCTTAAATTGATCGGCAGATTGATTCCGATTGGATTTTTGTCCTGCTGCCTGTTCATGTATTCCTCATAGATACTGTATATTAATACGGCAGTCAGGTATTTGGTGACGCTGACCCCGCAGCTCCTGCAGGTTTTCTTCAGATCCTCAATACTGACATAGCCGTGAATGACGCTGATAGCGCCTCCGTAAATCCTTCTTCCTTTGATCTGATAGGCTCTTTGCGTGCTGTAACCTTTTCCCTTTTTCTTTCGGTAATGCTTAAAGTAGCTGTCTTCCTGATCCAAAATACATTCTTCGCTGGGTGAATATTTTTTCACCTCTCCTTTGGACTCGTTCCTGAACAGGTCAATATAGCGGTAAGTGAGTTCCTTTAAGAACGTGATGGCTCCCATACCGTCCGAGACAGCGTGGAATACTTCCAGATTGATCCTCCTTCTGTAATAGGAAACACGGAACAGAAACTTCCTCCTGCCATGGGGATCGATATACCGGCACGGATACTCGGTCTCATCCTCTACTTCGGGCCGGTTCTTATTTTCTTCAAAATAAAACCAGAAAAATCCCCTGCGAAGCCGCACCCGGAACACGTCAAACCACGGAAGGACATCTTCCAGCGCCTGCTGGAGCAGATCCGGACGCACCTCCTCTTTCAGCGTGGCCGAAATTCGGTAAACATGGCTGATCTCCTTATTTGCGATCACCGGAAAAAGCTGGGCCGTATTGTCAAGCTTCCTCCATGTAATATGATCATCTCTCTTTTTCATAATTCTTACCTTCCTAAAAAGCAAAATCAAAAGAAAATTCTGTCTATAAACAAAAAGCTGCCAAACCTAATTGACAACTTTTCGGGTGTTATAAACAGTATTACAGCACAACCAGAGCACAGCATCTTTTGTTTGAAAGGCACCATCTCCAGCAAACATTACGTCCATTTTCTACATGATTGGAGTGAGACATTCTAAGAGCCGAACGGAAATCATGTAGAAAATGTCATGAGTTATTTACCACTATTTCCGTCGCGCTTTTGAAATGCGCTCCTACAATAGCGGTAAATAACTTTCGAAAAGTGGCACCTTTTTTGACAGAGGCCCTTCTCCAACAGACATTACGTCCATTTTCCACATGATTGGAGTGAGGCATTCTAAGAGCCGAACGGAAATCATGTGGAAAATGTCATGCATTTCTTCCGCAGCACTTTTTATATTTCTTTCCGCTTCCGCAGGGACACGGGTCATTTCTTCCGATCTTCTCGCCTTTTACAACTGTCGTGGATGATTTCTGTTCTTTATACAGCTCTTTTCTTCTCTCCTCTGACAGAATATCGTTCCACTGTTCCAGTTCATACAGCCATTCTGCACGGCAGGCAACCATATTGTAGTATAATTTTTCAAAGTCGATATCTAACGTTACTTCCGTATCTTCTTCCATCTCCTCGATCGGATTCGGAGTTTTCAGACTGTCATTGATCCCGTCCAGAAAACCTACAAAAAACTGAAGTTCCGTCTCGTATTTTTCTGCCAGTTCTTTGACTGTTCCTTTTTCTACAAAGTCTTTATCTGATAATAACTTTACATAAATCTCTTTTTCGATCCCAAAATAAGAAAGCCAGAACTGCTGTCCTTCCTGTGTACGGTCGTCAAATTTATACGCATAGTCGCGCCATTCCTGAAGTAATCCCATGATTTATCCATCCTTTAACTGTTTTTATTGCTTTCGTGATACTTATGATACTATAACAAATTTAAAATATTTTTTCAATCTGTGTATAAAAAAAATTACAGGGGACATACTCTTAATGTCTAATCAACAGATTAGATTACTTATCCTCCCCTTGACGTGCAGGAGGCCTTGAGTTACAGGGCCTTCTGCATGTTTTTTAAATACGGATGTGTTGTCAGACTGTTGTCAAATGTATTGTCGTTTATTCTCCAACCGTTTGCAAAAATACCATGTAACTGTTTCGCTGTTTGAATTTCTGAATCTTCTTCCTCTATGGCAGTGAAATATTCGTTCAAGGTAACTGTGGAATATTTATGTCCCACAATGCTTGAAACTTTTGGCAGTTTCATTCCACCATTTAGAGCCACCGTAACAAATGTCTTTCTTAATTTATGTGGCGGTCTGTACTCGACTCCTGCTGTTGCTAGGATCCTTTTCCACATTTCATAGGCACAAGACTTCGTTGGTGTATTTCCTTGACTATTTGCTATGACAAATTCAGATTCTATTTCTAACACTTTATACCGCCTCTCTAGTTCCTTAAGCCAGTACTCAACTTCTGGTGTTAATATGGCATATCTAATGCTAGACTGTGTTTTGGGTAGTTTATAATAGTATTTCTTTGTTGTTCTTTTGCCATTTTCATCATGATTCCAACCCTCTGCATACTGCTCAATGATATAGATTGTTTTGTTTTTCCAGTCTATTCTTGATTTTCGCAGGCCCATAATCTCACCAATTCTCAATCCAGTGTGATACATAATCATAAACATGGGACCATACAAAAACTTTCTCGTTGTTGTATTTCGCCATTTACGTTTTTTGTTCCACTCATTCTTGATAACTGACTCAATTTTAGAGATTTCTAAAAAATTAAAACTCTCTTTATATTTTTTCTTCGTTGGACTTTGATTATGTCTCTTGTTAGAAGAAACCATATATTCTGCGACATTGTCATCGACCAGTCCATTTTCCTTTGCATGTAAAAAAGTCTTTCTTATCAATGTTTTTATCATTGATATGGATTTCGATGATATTGAAGTTTTTTTAAGTTCCTTAATATAATTTGTTAGAATAAGTCCAGATGTTTCTTTGAGTTTGATTTTACCGAAATCTGATCCGAAAACTATACCATAATAAGCATTTTCATATCGATCATAAGTTGTATCTTCCATATTTCCATAGAAATATGCTCTCATGACCGTAAACATATACTCTTCGATTGTTGGTTCCTTGGCAAGTGGAATTACAATCGTATGTTTATAGTTCCTTTTCACTTCTTCTTCCGAAGATCCGTATACCGGATAACGTTTTCCAGTAGGGCTATGTTTTGCAGGAATGTTCATCATAAATCTTCCATCACTTCGCAATGTTATCTTTGGCAATTTATCAAATGGCACTTTATTCTCTCCTTTGTAATCATTCAGTGCCGTGATAACATCATCTTCTGTAATGGTACCATTTGTTAAGAGGGTTATCAATATGTCAACTGCCTGCTTAGACACATTTAAACACCCCCTGTAAATTAAAAAACTGCAACAAAAAATGCTGCAGTAAGTTTTTATCTTTTGAGTTATTACCTATTGAATATAAATAGAAAAAATTTTTTGTTAAGATTATATATAATGTTTATGTATATCATAAAACACAATACTCTATATTCAATGATATACATAAAAGTAAATGTTGTCTCTAACAAGTCTGGTAAGGACTTCATATCTCACATTTCTGTAGATCTCCCCATTCTTATGGGTGGGCTGCACTCTATCCAACGACCTACTCTTACATAGATCGTTGCTCCTCTCCTGGCAGGGAAAGCAACTATGCAGAAGTATCATTATCCCTCAGTTCAGATCATCGCAAGATCAGCTTACCCGGCTTCTCAAAGATATTCCCCTTAGCGCTACATACTCATCACCCCCTGATGATCACGGCGTGGAAATCCCGCTCCCTGTACTGGTTTTGTATCAGATACAACTATGGAATTTTCAATGTTCAAAACAATATTGTCCAAAAAAGTGTACTTTTATGAATCAAGGAAATCTATTGATTTTTTAGTAATTATGGTGTATTATATATGTAAAGAGCAATTCCGAAAAAGTACACTTTTTTGGACTTTTATTTTATGGGGAGGATTATTTAGTATGAAAAAATTTAAATTTTTTGTCACTGCTCTTTTATTGGGTATAGGCTTTTCCATTTCACTCAAACAAACCCCAGTAGAAGCTTCAAAACCTAAAGCTACTAAAGTCAAGGCACATTATAAACATACAAAAAAAAATAAATATTATATGGTGCTTACTGGTTATACAAAGAAAAATAAAAAAGTCTGGTCGCATAAATCTGGCAAATATGAATCCGCACAGATAGAAGCAACCAGTTACAGAAAAAAAGGAAAATACGTTTATTTTTTTGACGGTCGAAAACTTAAAGTTTATAAACTGTCCTCTGGTAAAAAACTTCTTCAAAAAAAGACAAAAATCGCCGGTGGACATTCCTTCACTTTTGACTCTAAATATAATTTGTATCTAACTGGCTATTTGTATGATGACATTTATAAACTTGATAAAAAAGGACGTACCAAATGGCATACCAATATAAAACATCTTGGTTTGGGTGATGCTTATGGCACAACTTATAAACGGGGTGTTTTAACCGTCTATTATGAATCTAGCCCCCTTGGCGGTGACTTGGATATAGACAAGCATTACTATGTGAAACTTGATGCCAAAACTGGAAAAATATTATCCTATCAGATATAACAGAGGAAGACCAACTTATCGGTAAGTTGGTCTTCCTCTGTTATCCCCTAAATTCTTAGTTCTCGTGCTTTATCATAAAACGTCGATTTTGGCATATTACATAACTTTGCTGCTTCTTTTACACTGACCTCTCTCCTGGTCCACATAGAAACTACCTTATCAAAGTTATCTGGCAAAGATTTTTCCGGCCTTCCAAACTTTACTCCTCTTGCTTTCGCTGCCGCAATACCCTCTGCCTGTCGTTGCTTTATATTTTCCCTTTCTGTCTGCGCAACATATGATAAAATCTGCAGTACAATGTCTGCTATAAAAGTTCCCATTAAGTTTTTTTCTCTTCGTGTATCTAAAAGTGGCATATCTAACACAACGATATCAGAACCTTTTACTTTTGTAATAATACGCCATTGCTCTATTATCTCTTCATAATTCCTGCCTAAACGGTCAATTGATTTTACAAATAAAATCGTATGATCATTCAATCTTCGTAATAATCTTTTATATTCTTTTCGATTAAAATTTTTTCCAGAAGACTTATCCATATAAATCTGATTCTTTAAAATTCCTGCCTCCATCAATGCGATCACTTGTCTGCTTTCATTCTGGTCCTTGCTGGATACCCTAATGTACCCGTATTTCTTTTGTTCCTTGTTCATTTCTTTCCTCCATAAAATAGTGAAAATGCTACCATTCTATTTTGAAAGAATTACTCATCAAATCCTAGTATATGAAATTCTTTGTTTCTATCAGTTTCAAAAGAAGGATTATTTTATTATCACAAAAATGAGAAAAAACAACTTATCTCTCAATACATAAGCTGTTTTCCCTTATTTTTTAACTTCTGTTCATATGGATCAAAGGGCTTCAAATCCTTATTTTAACAGGCTTTGAAGCGTAAATAAAACTAGGCATTCAATATCGAATACCTTTGAATGCCTCATTCCGCCCAAGATTCCAGTTAAAAGACGTTTTAGGAATCAGCAATAACCAACGATTCTTGTTTCTATCAGGAATTCACTCAAAACCACTTTTCTATTTATGAAAATGAAATGATTGTTTATTCGTTATCGTGTATTTTCTGCTAACAGAGATTTTTTTCATTTCATTTAGTTCTATGTGATTCTCCTTTTCCCTGAAAATGGATATAAAAAAACGCCACAGGGATTTTAACAGCCTATGGCGCAGTGTGTTGAAAATTTATACTTCGATAAATAACTGATTTTGTGTTTTAATATTAATTGGCAATAAATTTCGATATTGCGTTAAAATATCATCATAAAGAATTCCTGGATATTTAGGAATTTCTACGGTTATTGCAACAAAATATTTCATAGGAGTAGTCCCTGCAATATCTCTATTCATCCCATGTAATATAAAAAACGGATTGTTTAGAGATGAAGTTCTCATTGTGAGCGTTTTTTTTGCAACTGTATCCCACTTTAGATGTTGAGAACGTAGTTCATCCTCACTTAAAAATTTTTTTGGAGGTTTAGAAATTGGCAAATCTGAGCGAATAAATCCTAAATCAAACAGTTCTTTTTCAACATCGGTGTCAATAAATGCAGATTTTTGTTTCCTGCCCTGCAATGTATTTTTAAAATAATGGTAGTGTTTATCATGAGGATAAAAATAATCCTCAATGCAATTACAGGTATAAGAATCAACATCATTCGGGTTTAATTCTGCTAAAGCGGAAAGTGTCCAGGTAATATTTGCTTTACATTTAATCCCATCAATATTTGGTAAAAGTACAGGCAGTCTTACGTTTTGTCTAGGGGCAATATTACCCTCATACAGTACAACTACTTTATTATCTTCACAATTTAAAATATTAGAAACATCTTCCTCACAGAAACCAAATCCAATTTCTTCAATTCCAAATTCATCTGAATCAGAAGCCGTGTGGATTAACAATGTTTTTGCCATATGTGCAGAGATTTCAGATGACAATGCCATAATTTTTCCTAATTTACCAGTAACAATGGGAGAAGAAAAACTTGTTCCACATGCAGTTGTTACTTTGTTTGCTGTTGTACTTATCAGAACAGCAGGGTTCTCTGGTGAACCACCAAATTCTAAAATATCAGGTTTTACTTTACATCCCTCACGACCTGGCCCAATACAACTATAAGAGGCTCTGCATTTTTCGCCATTCTTATCTAAAGTATAAGCACCAATACCTAATCCATTAACTAAATCGGAAGGCGCTTGTACTCTATTAAAAGGATACGGTAAATCACCATCATTTCCGACAGCAACACAAAACAATGGATGATGGCTTAATGTAGAAAGATTATCCAATGCATAAGTAAAACGGCTAATATCGTCATCAACTATAGCGCCACGAGGACCAAAAGATAAATTATATAATACGGTCTCGGTATGATTTTGGACAATTTCTTCAATTTTATCAATAGCAGGGTAAAGCCCGCTATCTTCTAGCGGATCACCGGTTTGCTTTTGCGGCAATACTCTATATGAATCAACTGATACAATAGGCGTCTCTAACTGTCCTGTTGGTTGTTTATAATTAAGTAATCCATATAAAACGGCGCCACATACGGCTGTTCCATGAGACACCAAAACCGGGTGGCTAGAAACAGAAGTAAGTTCATGTGACGATACAAAATCCTTTAAATGCGGTAAAGATGAATCAGCACCACCATCAAATACGCCTATGTTAATTTGAGGTTTGCCTTTATACAATGGAGGAGCTGGCGCATCAAAAAAAGATTTTCCTCGCATATTAGGAATATTCAATTCACCTAACGGATGTATCGTTCTTAGTGGATTAAATTTTGCTAATCGATCCAATATTTCTTGTGTACACTCAGCAGCACAAAAGAGAGGTCCGTTCTCATAACCATTTATTCTGTACCTGTCTTCACTTAAATCTAAAAGAGACAGAAATTGTTGCATTGCAAATTCATTATTCCATACAAATGGATGTAAAACTATTTCGACTAAGCCACTGTCCCAAGTGCTTGAAAATCCTGATATTTTTTCGGTACAATCTAATAAATCAATAGTACGAATCATGGAGATTTGATTCTGCCACGTAACCGTATTATCTTTTTCTCCAGACGCCAAAATAGTTTTTAGATTTTCCAATCCCTTATCATTTGTTTTTGCAAAATATAGTTTTGAATTTACAGAACCTTCTTCTGACTTTGAAATTGTATATTTGCGTCCACCAATAGGTGAAATGCCATCTATTGATAAAAGCATATCGGGAGAATATGATTTTGCTTCAAATTTAGGCTCCATACGAACACAAATAACTTTTTCGGGTAAAAAAATTTCATCATTACATTGAATTTCTTCTTGTATCGTAGAAATATCTTTAATTAAGGCAATTTTATTTTCGTGATAAGAATGTGGAAGTTTCTGAGGACCTCCGTAATAACGTTTCTCTATATCACTTACATATAATTCACCTCGTCCTAATATTGGATTTTTATTGCTCATTTATTGGATCTCCATTCTGTAGATATCGACTTACCGATGTTGATGGTATTTTTGTTATTCTGGATATATCACGAATGCTTAAGGAAGGTTTTACTTCTCGAAGCAAGTTACAAAGTTCAATTTTGCTTGATTTGCTTTCATAATTTCCCAAGCAGAATTCCTCGAAAACTACCAAGTCAACATTGTTGCTGTCTAAAACAATCTTCCTTTTAACATGCATACAAATTTTACATATATCCGCTGCGTTAATTTGAGATGTTTGTTTTATGGCATATGAGATTGCTTTTGGAGATAAAAGGTTATAATATCTACCCAAATGTCTTTCTAATAAAAGCTGGCGTTCTTCTGCATCGGGAAGTTTAAAATTAATAGTGCGGTCAAATCGCCTCCAAATAGCTTTGTCTAATAAATCAGGGTGATTGGTTGCAGCAATTACGACACTTTGACTTGGCCATGTTTCCAACTCTTTTAATAATACGTTCACTAAGCGTTTAAGTTCCCCTAAGTCAGAAGCATCATCTCTCCGCTTAGCAATAGCATCAATTTCATCAAGTAATAAAATGGCTGGAAATGAACGTGCATAATCAAAAATATTTTTAATATTTTGACCAGAACGTCCAAGATAGCTTGAGATTGAAGTCGCTAAATCCATTGTAATTAGCGGCAAATTTAACTTATATGAAAGCCACTTTGCAGAATAAGTTTTGCCAACACCAGGTTCCCCTACAAATAAGAGACTGTTGGGTGGTGTTATGTCCTCCAAAATCAACTTTTCAATCTGCTCTCTTTCAGATATGAAAGCTTCTAGTTCGCTGATGGTTTCTACTGCTAAAATGGGCTTTTCAATTTCTAATGGCTCATCTGCTTTGCATAGACTAAAACGAGATTCTTTATCAATAGGTACAGGTTGAACATCAATAGACCTTATAGCAGAAGCCCCATTTCTAGCATAAGTTAGCGAATGAGAAATTTCTCTCGCTATATCAGGTTGCTTTTTTTTGAAAATCTTTACTAACATAGTGGATATTTCTTCGACTAACCGACGGTCATTATCTAAACAAGCTCTTACAAGTTTAGGTATTAATTCTTCACTAGTCATCATTTCACCTCGTTATCAGTATTTTGGTACAAGAAGATTATACAGCAATAACAATATAATTGCAATATATTTGTACCACTTTTCAAAAAAATATGTTTTTGGAACACTTCGTAGTTAATCTAATCCTATCATTGAAAAAGCAGATTTTCAATAAAATTCCATAGGCTTTTCTTTCCTATGCACTATAGAGAATAAAACTTTATTAAAATCATGAGAAGGCTTGCTCCTGATGTAAGATACTCCTTGCTAATATCTTGCTAATTGGACCATTCAAAATTAACAAGAAATACGTTGTATGGACAAGCACTCTATAACGAGTGGAACGTACAAAAACTCCCGTGGTTGCAAGGTTCCTGAGATATTAGAAGTCACATACCTGTATGATGTACAAGGCAGTATACCATACTCCTAAGGGGCCGTTGTAGGTTTGCTTCCCGCCAAGCCTATTTTGAAAAGTTCCGTTTTAAAGGGACTTTTTTATTACTTTAAGAAAGACTTTGTCACGACAAATGCTATTTCAGACTGGCGCAGTATCCGGAAATTAAAAAAAAATGAAAAAAACAACTTATCTCTCAATATATAAGTTGTTTTTCCCTATTTTTTAACTTCTGTTCATATGAATCAAAGTGCTTCAAATCCTTATTTTATCAAGCTTTGAAGCTTCTTAACTCTATCTCTTCCTCCACAGTATGCCATTTTTGTTCTGAAGTGGTTTGCGATAAATTTATTGTTTCTTTCAGACTTCGCAATGTTGTCCTTTCCGGGCTGCTCCATATACGTTCTATTTCTTTCTGCAAAAACGTTTGAAAAGGTTTAATTTCCTCTGTCTTATCAAAAATAGCCAGTGCCATAAGGAATATTGATAGTATGAAAATTGAAGCTTATATTGCACAAATTCGTGCAAAAAAAATATCTCACTACGGATACTTGAATTGAATTAAAAACCTCTTTGAAACATTCCCATATCAATGACATAGAAAATGGAAAATCCAATCCTACACTCAAAGAAATTGTAGAAATCGTTCAAGCTTTGAGGGTGGATCCTTACAGTTTATTTAAACTATAATTTTTGTCCATCTATATGGACATTTGCAGTTTTTTATTCCCCTTTTTATTCAGCATAATGTCTCTAAAATAGAGAAGGATGTAAAACATGTACAAAAGAAGAAAAAACAAAACATTATTACGTTATTTTAATCGACTAATACAAGAAAACAAAGATTATATTTTATGTCTTATGAACCAACTTTTTAGAAATCAATATCAATTTCAAGAGTCAGATCCAGCATATGAGGATTCTAATATAATCTATCTTTTTAAAGATTAAATAAATAATTTATCTTCTGCCTTTAAAGCAAAAGTCTGGAACCTCACTAATTATACGGATTATACAGCTCCAGACTTTTAATATTTCTTTGTGTCTATTTTAATAAACTATTTTCTTTTGCTTTACAACTCCAGTTCTTCATCCTGTCTTAATTCATCTAATTCTACTCTTTCTAACTTCACATCATCTAACTGATAAGATTTCTGCTTTTTCCGTTGAAACTTTTCCGCAGTAGGAAAAATACTTTCATTTAACATCATATGAAATACCGCTTTATAATGTTCTTTTTGTGCCATCGTAATAATCTGTATATTTTGAAAATTCTCAGGAATCTCTTCCACAATCTTATCAATCGCATTCACATCCAAGTTTTTTACAAATCTTATCAATGCAGCCATACAGTCAGGATCCTCTGCATTTTCAATATATTGAAACGGATGAATATTTTTATCGTTTCTATCTGTAAAAAAAGAAACACCAGTACCCAAAGCATCCTGATAAATATCTCTTTCATTTGCGATACGCCTTTCTGCTACAGAAGGATTGCGTTTATTAAACAAACAATTTCCATTGTCATAAACAGGTGCTAATTTTCCTGTCCCGTCTGCATTAATAAAAATGCCCCAATTTCCGTTATTGCGGTCATTATTACGAATAAAGGCATCTACGACAAACATATCCCAAAATCTCTCTTTCACCCCAGGAGTCTTTTGAAAAACCGGTGCTGTGGAAATAACATTCAGCACATCCATCAAAGCTTCTCCCTGCTGGCCTGATGAACTATGCACCAATTCCACCTCTGTATCTGTCAATGAATTTTTTATCTGTCCATATTCTACCAACCTGTGTAAAGGATCAAAATCTTTACATGCAACGACTAACTTATTATCCCTTATTCCTAAGCTTGTCTCGTGCACAGGAATTCCTAATGATTGGTATATCTGAGAACCAATATATTCACTTAATGGACTAGCTGTATAAGATGGTAAGTGAGTGTTCTTTTTTTCTCTTCCCATAAAATCCTTCGTATTCTCCGGGAACTTTATCATCCATCGTTCTCCATCAATTATAATCGCATATTTAGATCCACTTCTCCCTCCATAGTAAGTAGAAAAATCACGCTCATATCTATTTAAATCTTTTATTTTAATCATTTTTCCCCTTTTCATATCATCTTTCATTATCCAACTTCCTTATGATAGACTAAAGTTATCAAAAAAATCTATGCTCCAATGAAAAATAGGCTGGATAGAACGCTCATAGGGTTCTAAGCTTCTATCTCTTTTTCCTCTAAAGCAAGCCCATCTTGTTCTAAAGTACTTTCCTGACTACACCAGATCTAGTCATCATTTCAAGTAATAATTGCATCAATATAACTCCACACAAACAACTTCTGCTCATATGAACCAAAGTCCCTCAAACCCTGTATTTATCAGCTTTTTCAGCATCGCAAGCATATTCTTATTTATCTTTTTGTATTTTTAAATCCATAGTTTTGGCTGTTCTGAGTCAGGATTTTGATTCCAGAACAGTTATCACTTACATAACTCATCCATAGAAATCTCCAAAGCTTCTGCAATTTTCTTTACGGTAGATACTCTTCCGTCATCCCTCTTTTCAAGATCTTCGATCGTCCTGACTGGGATCCCAGACAATCTTGATAGTGCCGGCCTCGACAACTTCCGTTCTTCTCTTATCTCTTTAAGCTTCAACTGCAAACAGCTCCTTTTCCAAAGCTTCGATATCCTCCACTATCTCACATTCCCGAATGGTATCCGGACAAATGTCTATGCAGTCTTCCGGATCAAGCCTGCCTGATAAATCCCAGGCCAGTGTATCATTCATGATGGTACAGCGCTCCATAAAAAATGTTTTATCCTGCAGCTTTTTGAAAATCCCACCCCTTTGAATCAATGGGGCAGCATCATATAAGCGGACCGTATTGTCGTCCATATAAACGTAGACCTTATAATCCAATGTTGGAACAACCTGCTCTATTTCCGGTAAATATTCCATATGCGCTCCTTTCTGAACTTCTATTTGAGAGGCTCTATTTTCTTTAAATTTCCCTCAGCATTTTCGATTTTATTCCAGTTTTGCATAAGTTCTTCTTGATGAATCAAGGCCCAGGCTGTCACCAGTTTCAACTGTTTTGATGGCAGTGCCCCTACAATCACCCGGCAAGTCCGAATGTCGATTTCTGCTTTTTTACCATTATAATCTGCATGAAAATGTGGCGGTCTATGTTCATCATAGTACATTGTGATTCTGATTCCAAAAAAGTTTGATATCTCTGGCATATCGTTCTCCCTTCTATACTATATATTATACCACGCAAATGCGTGGTTGTCAATTTATTCTAAACATCTTTTCTTTCAAAAATTGAATTTTGTCATAGAGTGATATTTTTTTCAATGACCCTCAACCATATACCATGATTTCTCACTCTTAGATTCTATTCTCTTCTTTTTTAGCAAGCTTCCTATTCGTAATACGAATAGCTTGTTGGGGTGCCCCCAATCCCCTTTTTAACTTTGGGAGGTTTCCCAATCCCTCTTTCAAAAACGGATATTGTATCCATTTAAGTGTTGAAGTAATCGACTTCTGTTCATATGAATCAAAGTTGGACAAGCCCTGATTTTATGCGGTTTTCATGCATTCTAATTCTGCCTTTCTATATCTTCTCTAACCTCTATGCTGCCATTTTTCTTCTGTATTCTTACTGAAAAAAATACTTCTCTTTTTTTAGGATTCCTACCTCTTTATCTTTTATTCAAATTCAGAATTGCTTTTATGGTTTTTAATTTAACAATATTATGACTACTTAAATTTTTAAAGTAGGCAATTCGATCTTCCGCTTAAATAACTTTTATATTTTCATAGATTCAGTAACATCATAACATCAGCTGTAACCCGCATAAAATCTAGCTTTATCCGACTTCGGTTCATATGAACCGAAGTTGTTTTTCTTAACTTCTTATGTTATATTTCCATACAAAAAAAGGCCTTCCATAACTTCTGTTCATATGAACAGAAGTTATGGAAGGTTCGTTTTTTAAGGTTTTTATTCAATGAAAAGGCTTTCAATTGGGATGTGATTATTTTTAATCTTTGTATGTAAAAGACGATTATTTTTAAATTTATCATTTGTCATCGTCACTCTGGCTGTCAATCTATATTCACCTAACTTCACTGTAGCATCCAAACTTGCCGCATCTTTTTGTATTGATACATTTTGGTCTGATCAATTGTTGTGGACAATGTAATATATCCTCTTTCATCCGGCTTTGCTTTTTCTATCTCACTTTTTGTAAATGTGATAGAGGCATGATAGTTTCTTTGTTGGCCTTTCCAGTCCCTCCCTTTGATATGAAACAGGAATGTTGGATCTCCATGACTCAGATCAATAGAATTCTTTTTGATTCTTTTTTCTAATCGGAGTTTTACATCAATTATAACTGCCTCTTTCTCTACCTTTTCTACCCGATGAGTTACTGTTGTTTTCCCCATGGAAAAAGTGATAATGTCATATTCTTTAATTTCTGCAAATGGTACATTTTCTTTTACAAAGATCATGGAGCCTGAATAAACAGTATATGGATGAATGTGAAATAGCATCGGCAGCAATAGAACACAACCAAGGCTAAAGAAACAAACATTTAAAAAGGAGACCAATTTCGATATCGTTCCCATCTCCGCCATCTACATTTCCATTCCCGGTTCTTCCTGTGGCACTTGATTTAATCTATCCGGCTGATATATTCTTTGCCGCAATGCTGTTTCTAGCTTATCGAAATCATAATCGCGCTGCTCGAAATTAGCAAATTTATTTGCCTCTATTTTCTGTTTTCCATATGACTGATTTTTTCCCTGTCCTTTTTCTTGATTCTGACTCTTTAGAGGATAGAGTGATTTCCATCCGTTTGTAACCGTCTGATTAAAAATTTCCGCTTGATGAGAAAGATCATGATCCATAAAGGCAACATGGTCAATCGTTGGCTGAATCTGAGACTTCAGCATCGGAAACCCTATTTCCTCTCGGTATTGAATATAATTCTTAATTGCTTGATTTAATTTTGGATCCTCATGATAGTTTATTTCTTCTGGTTCTTTTAACACTTCCTCAACCGTTTGCTCTTCTGTCTCTTTTGAAGCTTCCTCAACTGTCTTCTCTTCTGCCTCTTTTGAAGTTCCCTCAACTGTTTTCTCTTCTGCCTTTTCTACCATATCTTGCACTTTTTCTATCGTCTGATTATCTAAAATTTTGTCCTGAATTTCTGGTTTTTCCAGATCTTCGCTTACTTGTTCCTCAACCTCCTCTATAGATTCCGGTTCCTTTTGTACCTCTGCTTCTAAAACACTCTCTTTGATAACCTCTTGTGCCCTCTCATTTAAAGCTTCGGTAATCTTAGGACTCATTGTATGCTGCACTTCTTTTGATGGAAAGTGAATGAACAGATTCGTAGCTTTCAAGAAAGAGTCCAAAATTTCTTTCAACTGCTCTTTGATTTTATCCATTACCTTCTGAGTGGTCATCGTCAAACGAAGATCTTTCATTTGTTCTGCCGTCATCGCAGGATTCTTATACTGCTTTGTATCTAATCCTAGCTTCATTCCGATGCGGATCTGTTTCATCTGTTCCGCATCGTAGTTTTGACTGATATACTCTTTGGCATCAAGTCCCTGTTCCATACCGATACGGATCTGAAGCATCTGAGCTGCATCTAAGTCTGTATTCAGATATTGATCAACATCGATTCCGTGTTCCATGCCCACACGGATCTGTGCCATCTGTTCAGCCTGAAATCCCTTATCCGCATATTTTGATACATCAAGGTTCGATTCCAACCCTAGGCGGATCTCCCTCATTTCTTCTGCTTTTAAATTGACATCGTTATAGATTTGAGTATCTATTTTTTTCTGGATCCCCATTTTAATCTCTAATAACTGTCTGGTGTCAAATTGTTTTTTTCTCTCATCGCTTTCTGCCATCATGATTCCTCCTTATGGTTCTATTTCACCTTCCATAGCTTCTTGATTCAGTTCCTCGTCAAAGGATTGAATCGGTTCCAGTACTTTTTCTTTGAGACATAAATGCTCCCGTTTTGCTTCTCCCTTCTCATGTGAATTGTTTTAGAGTTCAAATTCCATATCGTTTTCTTGTTGTATAAATGAGTCGTTAGACAAGACTAGACTCTGTGTCTCTAACTCCGGACCCATTGCCTCAAGTTTACTTGGTCGGAGGACAGGTCCGGTAACCACCTCATTATGTAAAAATTCATCTTTCACCTTTGCTCGGTGACACACACAAGCATTTCCACATATATGAGATTGTCCCCTTACGCTGGCCCACCCAGTCACTCTAGCATCTTCTTCAATCCATGAAGACCCTGAAATTGTAGCATTCCCAGAGATTTTAGCATGTCCAGAGATTCTTGCATCTCCCTTTACTACCGCCTTTCCTTTTACTTTTGCCTCTTCTTCAACCCAGGCATTTCTTAACACACAGGCAGAATCATAAACCCAGGCAGTATGAAATTGGGATAAGTTATTCTCGCTTGCAATAAATCCGCCAAGCTGTCCAGTTTTCACATCGGCAAAATCTCTCAATGCCTGGATCCGATAGACAGTTTCTCCTTGTACCTTTTTTGTTTCGTTGATCAATCTATATTTGTGCTGCATTGTCTCCTCCTTAAACTTCCATATCCAGTTCTTCCACTCTCGAAGGACTCTCTAAAACTGATTGCTTATGCAGTCCCATTTCTTGATCCAGAGTTGCAACCAATCCTTTTACAAGTTGTTTCATGTCTTTGGAATGATCTTTTACAGTACTTTGAAAGACTTTTTCATGAAATTCTTCTGGTGTCATATCATACTCCGCTGCTTCATCTTTTAAAGTTTCTTCTTCTGTAAAATCATATCTTTTTGCTTCTTGTTCAATTTCAGCTTTTATTTGATTCCGATATGCACGGTCCTCCGGATCCATATACTCCTCTTTTTGAGGTTCCTTTGGCAGTTCAATGTTTCCTTGGTTCAGTTTTTTTCTGCAGTCAGAAACATAGGATAACACTGCGGTATGATACGATACATTGGTACGTTCCATCGCTCCTGGGTTTGGAATATCTCGAAGAGTATTTAAAATATTTGTTGCTGTCCTTTCCATCTCAGATAAGTTAGTATGTAATTTTAAATATGGCACCAATGATTCTTTTGCATATTTCATATGTTCCATTCGCCCATCAACATACTCTTGTCCTAATGTTTGTGCAACCTCTGGGATTTGTAAGTCCTTTAACTCTGTTTCTGCGATCAATTCTATATGATCAATTAATGATCCGTCGCCATCTCCCAGATCCTGCCGGCCAGAATAAGTTTGTTCTACATTACCCATTTGATAATGAATTTCAAAAAAGATTTTGCAGTATGATCCATGTTCTGGATCCACCCGTTCGGACCTGACCTCCTGATCAAATTGCTGTATTTTTTGATTAGCCTCGGATAATAAAAGAACTTCGCCTTCTTTAAATCCTGAGTGCTCTGAATGTTTAATTTCTACAAAAGGTTCTTGGATATAAGCTTCTTTCGGCAACGCTGCAAGATGTTTCTGTGATGTTCTCTGTGATATTGATGCATTTATTTCTAGCAGCTCTTTATCTGGAAACTTTTCCTTTGCCCAATTGCAAAAGACCTTCTCTACTTCTTCAACATCCAAGTTTTTATTTTGGATCTTCTCTCTCCAGTCTTTGATGTGCTTAAGCCCCATGTTTGGATCCTGCGCCTTTAAACTTCGTTTCATAGCCATTTTCACAGCCGCCACTTCCATTCTATTTGTAAGATTCTTAAATGGCTCATATTCAATATACTCCTGATAATTTCCCATCAGGTATTCTGAAATCTTTTCTGCACTTTGGCAGGCACGGAAAAGTTCATTAGGATCCTCTTTTAAGATCCGGATCCATGACTTTAAGTAGTTGGAATGATCCCGGAGCCCTTCATGATCCGCCTCAAGTCCCAGGTCAGACTCTAAAAACGCAGACGAGATCTCTGCATTTAGTTCTTCCCTGGCATACTCCTCTGTTCCAAATTCGTTCATCAGCGGTCGGTTCAACCGTTTTTCATTGCCGGTGCTATGTGCCATCTCATGTAGACCAACAGAAAGAAAAGCCTCTGGAGATTTAAAAAACCTACGTGGTGGGAGGACAATTTGGTCTTCTTCTGGAGAATAATAAGCCTTTTCCTGCGCCGCCTCTACAATGTCACACTTGGAAGACGCAAAGAACTGCTCTGTCAATTTTATTACTTCATCTTCCTGTAAGGTTGCCTCTTTCGGCAAAGGCTCCACACCATCCATCTGCTCTGCATTAAACACCCGGAAGTAATTACACACTGGATGCTCCAGGCGTACTGTCTTTTTAACTTCCTGCCCCTGCTCATCTTTTTCTTTGATCTCTCTTGTGAAGATCCATTTTTCCAGGAGGATACTTTTCTCTCCTTTTCGGATATGGTATCCCTGATCTGATGCCTGTTTGAAGGTCATCCACCTGGGGTCCCTATATCCTTTTTCCACTGCAGCCATAGAAAGCCGGAGCCGGTTGCCTCCCCGGTAAACCGCTCCACTTACTGGATTCTGCGGCCGTAATGCTTGTGCATCCCACTTTTCTTTTGAAAACAGATATCCTTGTTCCATGTTGGAAATCAGTTTTTGGACCAGTTCCTTTCTGGAACTTTTGACCATCTCTATTGCATTTGCCACCCTTATCCCTCCTCCTGTAAAAATGTCCGGATGTCTGTCACTTCTTCTCCTGACAGTTCTTCTTCCGGGATTTCCATCTCATCTTCTGACCCCCCCCTAACAGCTGTTCCAACAATTCTTGCACCATAGACTTTCACCTCCTTTCAATGGCATGGACGATCGTCCGATAATCGTCATGCTCATAGCTGCAGGTTACAAACGTATAGATCTCTCCCACGTTCCTTAGCTCTTTTTGACTTACACCTCCCCTGATTTCACTTCTTTCCATAACCTCTTTTACAAACATTTCCTTCTCTGCATTACTAGCAAACTCCACCGGCAGTGTTGTGTCTGCCTTTCTTGCATATGCTGAAAAGACCTTAAGCTTAAGTTTTTTTTGTGGCATCCAAAGTGAAATCTTATGTGTTTCTGCAAACGACTGTTTCCGGAATTTCAGTAGATCGGCAAACATGGATCCATTTTTCATGTGATGTCCATAGATAATGCTATTGTCCGAACAGAAATCATTTTTTGCGTTTGCATCCAGGAAAACGGCTCCGGAAGGATTCTTTTTGCCTAAAAACGTCTCATGGAGATAGGTTTCATTTTCTTTCCCCTGGACAATTGGATAGTCAATCTGGGTATCCTTGACCTGGATCCACCCAACAGTATCTGGATTTTCTTTCAGCAGCGTTTGAAAATCAATTATTTTGCAGCTCTTATGCCTCTTCTTTTTTATCTTTTTGACCCTTTTTGCGATTTCCTGGTATTCCTGGTCCGCTTTTTTATATTCTCTTTCTGTCTGAAACAGAAGGATGCTGCAGCATACAATGACAGCGATCAGTCCCAGCATCAAAAGATTCATCAGTTTCTTTCTCATGAGTCCTCCTTTAAATGATTTAGATATCTACTAGATATAGTTTTTTTCAATAACCCTTTTTATTTCATAACCCATGGTTTAAACCGGGTGACATTTTATACAATCAAGGGGCACGTGCCCTTCTGTCGGCACTCCGGATCTTCCTGATTTTAATCAAAACAAAAGACCACAGGTGTTGACTTCCATGGTCTTGTTTCGTCTGTTTTATTGTCGTTTTCAGCTCATTTAAGACACTTTGATCTTCTTGGCCTAAACTTCTCCGATGATGCAAATAAAACAGATAATATGGGCGGTAGAAGGGATTTAGTGTTGTTTTTATCTCCTTCAGCATGACAAGATAAATCATCTGGCCACGATGATGTTTTTTCATAGAATGCAGGATGTTTCTCTGCTCTAAGCAGTGTAAAATTGTATTTAGACGTTTACTGCTTAAACTTAGTTCTTCTGCCATCTTAAAAAAATCAAAGTATGCCATAGCTTCCCGGTCTGCATGAAATACAAGATACAAGGCTGCCAGCTTTTCTCTTGAAGAAAGACTCTGGGAATGAAAAATATCCGTCATCATCTGTGCCTTATATCCAGGATTTTTTGTATCAATTTCTTCTCGATCCATCCACGATAAAAAGTCCGCATCTTCTAAAATGATTTCTTTGAGATAAGCATTTGATGTCTGGAATCGCTTCTCCGGTATCGTAAAATAATAGCGGTTCGTAAGCTGCTCTCCAAACAGGAAACGTTCTTTCATAACCAGATAGCCTTTATTCTCCAACTCCTTTAGCTGCCGCTGGATGGTTCTTTTAGAAAGGCTGCAGGCATCCGCAATTGTCTGCACCGCCGGGTAACAACATCCAGATGCCGTTGAGCGATGACATAAAAAAACTGCAACGATTTTCGCTGCAGGAGTTAAATCCGGATCTAAAAATATATTTTGTATGCTTTGATATTTCATAAGTTCCTTTCCGGCCATTTTATTTCTAAACTTTCTCTAAACAGTCTTGACATTGTAAAGAAAAGGTTTTAAAATAAAAGGACCTTTTAGAAGAGGTAGATATTCGTGGGACAATATTTACTTTGAAAGAGACTTATCGCAAGTAAGTCTCTTTTTCTTTTTGTCTATTGAACTCCGGGAGTCTCCGTTGTGGATGGTTCCCCAGTCTTTTGATTTTCCCAATCTGACGTATCATGCGGCGCTTCCGTCATTTCTTCGGTTGTCTTTTCGGTTGTTTCTTCGGTCGTCTTGGTAGCATTGCTTGTCGTTTCTGTTTGTGTACCGGTCGTCGTAGTTGACGGATCCGGTTCCTTCCCATGAAAAATAAGAGCCATAGTTACCACGACCACCATAACAATTCCAAAAAAGATGGTCTGCATTATTTTTTCTCTTCTCATGTTTCCTCCTATTATTTTGATATGATCCAGAAAGGCCCACCGGCAGATGCCGTTCCCTTTGCCTCGCTTGCAATCAGATCTAAACTCCAGGTTTCTTTTGTCCTCTGCCTGGATCCGCAGTCAGCAACTAAAATTTTTCCATCTTTAATGCCACGCAGTACAATAAAATGGCCGCCGTCAGTAAAATGGGTCGGCCCCATAATAGCAACCACTAATTTCTTTCCACTTTTTAAGGCTTTTACAACTTTTGTCTTATCTTTACCCACTCCTTTGCATTTCAATCCGTAATGTTTAGCCAAGGCTGGGATGACTTCATGTTTGCTTCCGGCTCCGGATACATAATATCCATTATTTGCTGCCCAAGTACACGTTTGTCTTGGGGTCACCCTCTTTCCGGACAAGGTTGAAATGCAGATTGCAGCCGATGTCGGTCCGCATCCACTCTTTTTTATGGTAGACGATCCGTAGGGCAACGAAGCCCAGGCTGCATCCCCCTGGTTATAATATGTAACCTGTAATCCTGCATTTCCTGCAAGTAATAGAATCTCTGCCGAAGAATCTCCAGTAGCGATAGAATAATATCTCATTACTTTTTCGGCATGGTTAGGGGTCCCCTTGGCTCCGGCCGGCATCATCGTAGCACTGTATTCCTTGCTTAACGCCAGGGTATACCGGCCGCCATGGGCTTTTATCCACTTAATCCATCTGGCCATTCCGTAGTTATAACCTTGGATTGCTGTTTTAATCCGATCAAGGTCATAAGGACTTTCCACCTCTGCAGCTTTTAAGGCATCTCTTAATTCCTGAACGCCGGCATTGATGCTGCACTCAGAGTGACCAGTTGGAATACCGTTGGGTCCTTGATGGTGCCCCCCGCTTTTATTCTTTGTTTTTAAACAGTATAAACCATAAGCTCCTTCCGCGGCCTGCATAGGATCCGGTTCTGATCCTCCGGATTCTGCCATCATGAGCGCCAAAGCAAGATCGGTGTATTCTCCGATCTTGTATTTTGAACAATAGGTAGAAACCATTGGACGATAGGCTTCTACCTCTTTTGAAAGAGGTTCTGCAGCGGTTCCGGATGAGGTGCTCAAAGAGGCAATCCCCGCACAAAGCAAAAGTAGAAAAAATACTGGAATGCCAACGATGGTACCAATCTTTTTTCCCGCTTTTTCTCCGTCTGTATTCGGAAGATCAATGAATTTTTTTGGAATCATCTTATCTTCCTCCTGCAGAACCAAAATACTGCCACTTATATTCTGGTATTTCAAAGTTGACATGCAGCCTCTTGGATCCGATGACAAACAGGGCATGGGCCCTCTGTTTCGATTCGAGCAATTCCTGTTCGGCTTCGGTTAAGTTGTACAAATCCGTGGTTTCTTTTAGATTTCTTCCGTCGGATCCAAATAAAATCTTGTAACAAGGCGTATCAAGCAGTGCCTGACCATACATCTTTACTCTCGGATCCAAAAAGTCTACAACACTATGACTGATGATAATCAAGCCTGCCTCATATTTCCGATCACGCTTTGCAACGTTTCTTAAAAAGACAAGTGATTGCGGAACTTCCGGATCGATCTGCAGGTACGCCTCATCGCAGATTAGTTGAACTTTTTCGGTTCGATCTGCAGACATGATATTCCAGGCCCAAGTTTGTAATAAAAAGTATTGTGCTCGTTTTGTATTCTCGCTGGATGATTGAAGAGAGAAGGTATCTAAAACGACACACTGATTGTCTGCTTTCAAGGTTGTCGGTCCATTCCACAGCATGGAATCGGCCCCCTCGCTGGCATCTTTTAGTAATTTAGCCAGTTTAGCATATTCATTCGTGTCGGCTTCTTTCCTTGTTTTTTCAACTTCAGCTTCTTTTTCTTTTATTTTTGCATATAAGTGCTCCATGTATGGAAAATCGGTTGGTTTCAATTTTTTCACATCGGTATCCCACGTAATACCAAAATCATGATATAGTTCAATGATCGTGTCCTTTAAGTCTGCCCTTAAAAAGTCGTCAAGACTTGGAAGATAAAGGGAAAAGAACGTTTCTAAATGCTTGATATATAAAGCCATATCTCCAAGACCATGTCCATCATCTTTGTCATAGTAATTATAGAGATCATTTTCCTCTGTCTTTGCGTCATCGTTTCGTGGTACCGGCATGATCTGCAGGGGATTTACCCTGGCATTTGGAGACCCGCCGGCATTCAGCCATGTTCCATTTAGTTCTTGACAAAGTTCCTTATATTCTGTCTCCGGATCAATGAAAATCAGCTTCGTTCCTAACATATACAGACCTAGCGTTATATGTTTTGTGGCAGCACTCTTCCCCAAACCTGGTTGTCCCATAATAACCATGTTAGAATTGGTCCGATCATTCTCTCGTTTCCAAAAATCTAAAATGACCAATCCACCACTGGCATCCTTGGCCACATAAAATCCCGAATTATCGTTATATCCAGAAGATGAAAATGGAAACCCTCCAATATAGGACCGCAGCGGCATCACTCGATTGCTCACCTTGCTAATTTCCGGCACCTCCATATGAAACGGGCTGATGTGTTTTAAGCCGTCCTGTTGGAAGAAAGAAAGATTCCGGATCTTACAATGGGCCATACCACAGGTACCCCTCATTTTTTGCTCCACCTTTTTTAAAGATTCCCTGTCTTCTCCCATTGGAACGATCGTCACACTTAACTCCCCAACATTTTCGCCATTCTGATCAATTTGTTTCATCAGCATTTCTCCGTCTTTCGCAGATTTTTCTGCTCTCTGCTTTTTTAATCGATCTTTGGCCATCTCCGCTTCCTGAGCGTATGTATTGATGTTATAGTTTAGAGATTGAATAATCTCCCCATCATTATTCGGAGTAAATGTAATCCCAACCATAGTAGATGGGATATTCGTAATTTTACTCAACCACCCATAATCAGGTCCGGATGGATATTTAATAATCCCATAGGATCTGCCTAAATTTTCTCCAAGAATAAAGGAATTTTCTTTAAATTCCAGTCCGACTGGAGCAATCACATTTAATAAGGCATTATTAATCTCTTTTTGCTGCTTCTTAGCCATTTATCTGTGCCTCCTTCTCTTTTAAGATCGGTATGGTCGGTTTTATATCTTCATCTTCCAGAGTAATCACCGCTGGATTATTTACTAAATTACATAACCGGATAATATCCGATTGTTTTAAAATTTCTGTTTTAATTCCTGTATGTTCAAAATGCCTGGCAAACTCAGAAATATGTTTCTTTAGTTCACTTTCGCTATCTTCTGTATACTTCTGATAGATATAAAAATAAAATTGTCTCTCCACAACTTCATTTGAAAAACTAAATCGAGAGATTTCTTCTATTTCATTTCTCAGTAAATCTTTTTGTACCGGATTGTCTGTATTTTTCCGCATTTCCGTGTATTCATCTAACAGCGGTGTAATGTCCACTGGCCGACTAACAGCTAAAAAATGAAACGGCTCCTTCTCCGTAGACAATTCGCTGGTAATCTGCTTGATCAGCGTCTTTTGTTCCCGAAGGGACAATAAGGCAATCGAGATCGGTAAAATTTTAATGTATGCTGCAATATATCCATCTCTTGTATATAAAAAACAATCTTCAATTTCCGCTGTATTGGTAAAGTCCTGCGCCGTTTGCTGCTTCTTATCTAGTTTTTCTTTTTTTCTGGCCAAGTTCCCGCCTCCTTTGTTCTACATAAGCATTGACTTTTTGTTGAAGTTCCACTGAAATATGTCCATAATCCATCCATAGTGGTGATACATCGACATACTCCTTCTCCCCTACCCTGATCACCTCAAACCCCATTTCTTTCATTGTTTGTATTGGTATTGTTATTTTTGCCATAATCTTCTCCTCTTTGGTTTGGCCAACCATGATAATAAATAAAAGAAAGGTCCCACAAGACCCAATCTTTTATGTAAACGGCAGTTCTGTTTCCAGCCCATCCGGAAGATTTATAAAGCCGTCTTCTCCGACTGGTGCAGATGCCTGATCTCTTTGCCCTGCAGCTGCTTTTGATTCTGCAAAGTCCTGTTCTTCTACGATAATGTCTGTGGTATATACCTTAATTCCATCTCGGTTGATGTAACTGCCGGTCCGGATTCTTCCGCTGATCACAATCTTTAAGCCTTTTCTGAAATATTTCTCTGCAAACTCTGCAGCCTTTCCGAATGCAACACATGGAAGAAAATCAGCCTCTGGTTCTCCCTCACGTTTGAATCTTCGATTCACTGCCAGCTGGTACCGGGTAACTGCCGTTGGTTTTTCTCCCTGCCCATATCGTATACTCGGATCCGCTGTTAATCGCCCCATTAAAATGACTTTATTCATTTGATGCTCCTTTCTAGTGCTGGGTAAGCTCCATCACAATCTCTTCTTCCTCAATGACTCCATCTAATGTTGGTTCTTCATCTAGTGTTGCTTCCTTTTGCCAGACGCTCCGGCTGGAAAGCAGGCGGGTCTCATCAATACCCAGAATGGATTCCCTGGATAATTCCGATATTTGTTCCGGCTCCCTCTCGGCTTCACTGATTTGCCGTTCTACCTCTTTGATTGTCTGCCCTAACGTTTCCTGGTTGCTGATCATAAAAGGAATCTGAAAATGTTTTAACATCTGCCAGATGGAAAGATCAATGTCTTCACTCTCCCTTAGACTTTCTTTCCGATCTCCCCTTTGGTATTCCGCTTCTCTTTCCAGATAGACATTTAAATTTTGATTTTGCCGGAAATCTTTAATCACTTCCTTTGAAAATCCTATGTCAGGTTTCTTTACATACAGTGGATATACCGATAGCGGAGAATCCGTTACAATCACTTTTGACAGTTTTGCTTCCTTTTTAAGTCTCTCTTTCTGCAGACCATATAATTTCTTCTGCGTTTTTATGGTTCCATCCAAATGCTTTGGATCCTTCTTTAACATTTCTTTCTGCGGTCCAGAAACATAGGCTGCCGCAATGCCGTTTCCTTTGAGTGCTTCTACAATTTTTCGTGCTGCCTTTCCCTTGCCGGCGCCCGGTCCGGCAAACAGATTGACAATCCAAGGCTTTTCTTTTTGATTTGGCGCTTTCTGCTCTTTTACAACCTTTTGACTTTCCTGCAGCAACAATTGATAGGATACCAGGGTATTGTCTTTCGGAAGTGCCTGCATTGCTTGGTATAAAAAATCAAACATCTGGTTTTTTTTAGAATCTGGTATGATTTCTCCTGTTTTGGGATCCAATTTTACAATACGATATCTCTCAAAGCCGCCTTTTCTTGTAAAGTTCGGATCCTCCGCCTGGTCTGAACTTTGAACGGCTCGTAATTGTTTCCATTCCATAAGTTTCCTCCTAAAAAGGAGAACGTCAAAGACGTTCCCCTATCCGTTATGATTATTTCTGTTTCTTTTTCCAATAAAGCCAGATCAAGCCTGCAGCTCCTACAGCAATTGCAGCTATAAGGAGTCCAGGTTTTGCTTTATCTAACGTTTTCGCAATCTTGGTTCCAACTCCTGTCTTCGGTATCTTTATCGTTTTCTTTGCATTTGCTGGCACGGTATCATCGGATGTAACCTCAACCTTATTGGTAAGGCTCTTCCCTTCTGTACCTTCCAGAATCTTTGCCTTATAGGTAATGACCGCTTTCTGGCCGTAAACCATCTGATTGATCTGAACCGTCAAAACATTTCCGGTAACCTTCATTTCATATTTCTCTACTCCAGAAACTTTGATCGTATCCTTCTGCAGCTCTAAGCCCTTCGGAAGTGTATCCTTGATTGTGATATTCTTTGCAGTATCTCCAGGTTTCGTTAAATTAACTTTGATGGAATACGGGATCAGATCTCCAATCTGATAATCCCTATTCTTTGCATCCTTCTTCACCGTAAACCGGGTATCTTTCTTGCTAATCTTGATGGTGTTTTGTGCTTGTACCTCTTCGGAGTTATCAGCCTTTGCTTTTGCTGTATTGATCACATCCTTGTCTTTCAAAGATTCTTCTTTAAATAAGACATCGTATGTAATCTTCATAACCTCTCTAGCCAGGTCAGCATTGGTACTGATCGTATACTTGTCATCCTTCACCTCTAGTTTACACTGAGCCGTAATATCCTTTCCGGATACCGTGACCTTTAAAGATGCAGGATCAATGACCATGCCTTTTTGATCAAAAGTATCTTCAATTACAACATTTTTGGCTACCGCATCTAAGCGTTCCTGGGTAACGGTCAAAGTATACTTTCCGATTTCTCCAAGGAAATATTCCTTTTTATCAGACTCTTTAAGAATCTTTAGAACTGGATCATCCGCTGTTTTTATCGTTACTTCATGATCAGTTTCTTTATCCTGAGCATTGTCTGCAGACACCACCGCCTTATTTAGCACCTGTTTGTTCTCTAAGGATGCTTCCTTAAAAAGTACTTGATAGGTAACTTCCAGCTTATCCGCATCCGTCAGATCTTTCCCGGTTTCCACCGTAAAGCCATCTGCAGTTGCTTCGATCTTCGTTGGAGTGATCGTTTCACCATTAAATTTGACTACCAAAGATTCTTTGTTGATCTCAACTCCCTCGATTCCAAACTTATCTTTGATCACGACATTCTTGGCTACTTCCCCTTCCCTGGTCTGTTTTGCCGTTACCGTATATTTTCCGGTGTCTCCAACTTTATAGACGCCAGCGTCAGAAGTTTTTGTAATATCAAGATTTGGTCCCTGGATCGGAACAGTTTCTTCATCCTCCTTTGGAATATTTTCATCACTATTGACCGTGGCCACGTTTTTTACTTCCTGGCCCGAAAGCTTCTGATCTGTGATGACTGCCTGGTATTCAATCTTAAAGGCAGTTTCCTTTGTTAAATTCAAAGGATTGAATTTATCCTGTTTTACAAGCTTTCCATCGTACACAGAGTATTGATCGGTCGGGCACACCAGGTTTTTATGGGTTGCAATGTCAAAATCATTATTCTTGACGGTCACATTCACATCTTTTAAGACGTTTCCTTCGGCATCCATGACGACCACAGAGTTTTTCTGCAGCTTTACACCCTCTGTTTTTAAAACATCTTTTAACACGATGTTTCTGGCCACACAGCCGATGGCTTCCTGGCTGACATCCACGGTATAGGTAACAGTGTCCCCTACCTTATATTTTTCTTTGTCCGCTTTCTTGGTAATCTTTAGATCCGGGCTGTTGATCCACACCTTTGCGTTTGCTTCTTTCTCTGGAATCCCGGCGGCAAAAGCTTTTACCCGGTTGATAATCTCATTGCCATTGACCTCACCCGCTGCAGTTGCTTCATACGTAACCGTAATGGTGGTTCCATAAGGCAATGCATAGTCTCCCTTGCTTTTTAACATCCAGCCATTTCCCTGCTGTTCTAACGTATAGTTGGCAGCCTCAATGCCGGATACCTGAAGAGATTTAAAGTCCAAACTCATTCCTGCCGGAAGCGTAAGATCTTGAATCGTAAAATATGCCGTGTCTGCTTTGGAGTTCGTGTTCTTCGCTGTTACCGTATACTTTACTTTGTCTCCGACTTTATGCTCATATTTGTCTACAACTTTTGTAACTGCAAGTCCCGGCTCATTTTTATCATCCGTAGATAAATGGATATCCGTGCTGATTTCGTTCGTTTGCTGATTATATTCGTCAATCACCGTGGATGCTTTGTTTTTTTCTGTTAAAATCTTTTTCTCAGAATTATAATGGCCGTGCTGCGTCCATTTCGTCCGCAGTGTTTCCAGTTGTGCTACTGTAGCATTATCCGGCACATCCATCTTTGCCTTAACCTTCAGAGTATAAATCGTATTGTCATAAAAGTTGGAGGCATCTGGATTCTTGAGTGTCGCTGTCACGTTGTTTCCCATTGTGGAAATGTTAAACCATGAGGTTACGTCTGTGATCTCCGCATCGGCATCCTCTGCCTCTACTTTTACACTCACGATCTTCATACACTCCTCAATGGTGTCTTTGAATATAAACTTGTCAAAATAGAAGTTTTTCGGAATTCCCTGAGAAATCGGCTGGGATACAGAATAAGTCCAGCTTTTTCCTAAGTCTCTGACCGTATTTTTTGTAACATCGGTTTCATCTTCGTCAGAGACTGTCTTCGTCGGAGGTACTGGGGGTACGACAAACATATTTTGTCCGGATCCTACATACTGCTCCTGATTGCTTGGTCCTTCAGCTCTGACCCGGCCAAACGTATAGTCAAATGTTGTTGATTCGAACGTGAAGGCTACGCAGGTAAATGCTTCACTGTCATAGTTCGTCCCGGTTTTATCCGCGTAGATCAGAGTACCATTATCCTCTTTGTAATTAAGTTTTGTATTAGAAGAAACATACTGACCAACAACTTTATCTGCTTTGATTGCAATATATTGGCTGTCATCAATATCTTTAAGAGTAACATTACTTTTGATTTTTATCGGTGTAGTAGTTCCGGCCTTATAGAAAACGTTATGAGTTTTTACCTCTTCTAATCCGACATAAGCTGTAGATGAAATGCCTTGCCCCAATGCTATCCATCCTTCTTCTCCTTTATATTTTTCAAAGCCGGTTATGGTTCGGACTAGATCAACATCGATCCATTTCCCATCCTGATAAAGTTTAAGATTCGTCCGCTTTACCTGGATGTTGTTTGCGGTGTTATTTTCTGTCTTGAACCAGAAGTAATTATTCTTCAAAAAGGATGGAAGGTTCAGATCTTTCCCCTGGAAGGTGGAAGGTGCACTGGATTTATTTCCTTCACTTACTGAAAACTTCGTCTGATCTGTTTTCTGCAGGCGGAAGCCGTAAGAGTTATTTACCTTTAAAGCTTTATTTTTAGAGTCGTCAAAAGAAGAATATCCTCCGTTTGTGTTATCTATTATCCATGCATCACCCCCACTAGTACCCTTTTTTATTTCCACGGTTCCATTGGTATCTACTTGGGCTAAAACTGTAGTAGGCAGCATCAAAACTGCCATAGCTATAACTGCTATTTTCTGCAGCAATTTCTTTTTTCTCTTCATTTATAAGTCTCCTTTACTCACATGTAAGTCAAGTGTTGATTGTAAATAAAAAACATCGCCAGCTTCGCGATGTTTTTCTCTTTCTTTAGTTGGACTACGATTTTTCGTATACATTAATCTTCATCTCCTTATCCTTATTATGAGTACAAAAAAAGGACCACAGAATTCTCTGTGATCCTTAAATAATCTACTTCTATTGGAACATGCTGTCATTATACCCTGCAATTAAATATTGTTTAGATGATTGCATCAAGATCAGCTTTCCATTTTTATATCCTTTTACTTTAAAATATAGGTTGTCATCTGGCAACTCCTTAAACTCCGTTCCTTGGAATCTCCGGATTTGCCCGGATTCCAGTTTCAAATCATACTTGCTTGTAGTTGGCCACTCAAACTTGGTCAAGCGATTTGGACTTACTGTAAAATATAATGTAATTCCATCATTGGCTTTAAACTGAGCATGTGCTCCATCAGCTTCTGTATACATATAATTCATTACATATCCCACAGAAATCCAACCTTCTTTACCTACAAAATATCTATACCCATTTTTTCCGTCGTTCTCTCCTATGATATATTTTCCTGTCCGATTGACCTGATCAATATCCTTCTGCAGCTGAACTTCATTGATCGGATCCGTTTTCTTTGGAATCTTTGTAGCTGCAGGTGCTGGTTTGCTGGAACTGGATGTATTGTAAGCTTTCTTTGTATAGGTTTTTACCCTTTTACCTTTGGTATTATACAATCGGATCGTAGCTATTGCATTGCCGGCGGCCTTTTTCATCTTGAAAGAAAAAAAACCTTTTGTTTTACTTGCTTTCTTTTTATATGTTTTTCCGTTTATTGTGATTTTTACAGTGTATTTTGGACGAGCATATCCTTTAATGTATTTAGAAGTCTTGGCGAATTTCTTTACAGAAATGGTTTTGGCCAAAACATAAAATTTTTTTTTTGTATAGTATTTTTTGCCGCCCTTTTTATAGGCTCTGACATACAAGGTCTTGCCGGCTGCTTGCTTTGGAATCTTTACACTGTAATTCCCTTTCTTGCTGGCCTTTGCTTTGTATGTCTTCTTCCCAATCTTGATCTTTACAACATACTTTCCTTTGGTCTTCCCCTTCACTCTTGTAGTCGTATTATAGACTTTATTCACACTCAGTTTCTTTTTGGCTGCTTTCACACCGGTTCCCGGCAGTAGACTTAGAGAAAGAATTGCCGTCAGCGTCATAGCCGCTGTCCTCTTTAATACTTTCATACCATTACCTCCTTCAATGGTTTTAAAATATACAGTAACAATGGAACAACTTCTTATTCTCTCTCTCTATGTTCCACATTATATAGTATATCATAGAATCTGTTCCAGTTTGCCCCATTCTTTAAAAGTTTTTTAACAAAAAAAGACTGCAAATATTTTTACAATCTTCTTACCTTCATACTTATTTTTTTGCCCCTACACTGTTTATAGAATCTCAACCTTGCTAATCATCCATCAAAAAATTCAAATAATTCAGGATATTGTTTTAAAACCCTTCCATCCACATATTTTTTTCCATTACGATTATAGTTTCCTCTTACCAAGGCATTTAACAAGTAATCTTTGATATATTTTGCAATTCTTTGAGATATAGCTGTAGTTTTAACCATCTATGCGATTTCAGAAGCGATAATCATACAAAGGAAAAGGACTAACATAGGAAGAACAATGAGCATCATAATACAAATCCCTTTTATCATTACATCCAGTTGTCTTTGCAGCTTTTGAATGTTTCTTTGCTCATCATTCCATGGCAAACAATTTTTCAGAACTATTGCAAGCTTTTGGTAGTAATATTCTATATCCTCAAAGCTTTGCCATTCTTCTTTTAATTCCATATGTTTTCGCTCTTCTTCTGAAATATATCCTTGCTCATAAACTTTATCTAAGAACTTTAAATATTTTATTTGTTGTTGTCGAAGAACTTCTTCCTTTTTCGTCTTCGATAATAGTTGCTGCCGATCTGTTTCCTGAATATATTGAATGACCTCGATTTGCTTTACACAAAATTGGTGTAACTTTTTTATTTTACGAATTTTTCTATAGAATCGTAATTTTAACACAGGCATCTCCTTTCAATCTCTCCACAACCATAATTAATATCAAATCTCCCTATTTTCTGTAAGCTCTTTCTCTTGTATTATGATATTTTTTCTTGATCTGGAAGCTATTTTTCATCTCTCAGCTTTAGCATGATGATCGGGTGTTTCTTTTCCTTGCTGCAAAATCACATTATCATCCAAATTATATTCAGACTTAGGATCAAGAAACCATAATGACTCTCTATCTGATAATTTTTTAAAAAATAGATAACAAAAAGACATTTTTCTATTCATCAATAAATCTCCCTTCAAAAAAGAAGAGGGTTTATCCTCTTCTCCATAACTCTATGTATTCAGTTAATGTTATATTTTTAGCAAAGTCATATATTTTAGTATATATAAGCTTAAACTTATAGACTATTTTATTTCAACCATTCTCATTTTAAGAATATTTTTTATGTACTTCTATATCTAATCCAGTTAGTATATAAATAACTGCATGCAATACATAATCCATAACCTTTACCCAACTCCAAAGTTTCTGTTTTTTTAAATAAATCAAAACTTTAAAAATTCGGCCCAGGGTAATCCAAAAGAAACTAGATTTTAGTGCTATCAGAATTTTTTCAGACAAAGAAATTGGTTCTTCTAACTCTACACAATAATGAAATAGAGTAAAAATACACGCACCGACTATCACATTTAAATTAAGTTCAAGAAACAGCTTTATTGTTTCTTTCCTTTGATGCTTTCCTGTCCATAACAATATAATTGTACTGCTAAAATCTTTGATGAGAGAATATAACATAGTTCCGACTCCCATTATCATAATGAATAATATAAACAGATTTACTTTCATTCTCTACCTACCTTTGTAAATCTAATTTATGGTATAAAAAGACATCTACCTTGTAAAATATATTGGTTGGCACTCACTTCCTGAAATTTTCCGTTGCTTTGAATGATATAAGTCCCATTGGCTCCAGCCCAGAAAGGCTCCCCAACCCACCCTTTTTGTTTTTTATCCCATAGACGCATGTTCTCCATATTTATCACCTTTTTGTCCTTTCTTTTAAAAAATCTAAGCTTATCAAAAATACTATGATCACTAAAAAATATTTTGTTTCTTTTGTCACTATCATCCGTACTCCAATGAAAAGACCCAGAAAAAATGCAATGTTTATCAAAAGTGCCTGTAAGATTTTTTTCATAAATGCTATTCTCCTAAATAGTAGATCTAATCTGGTCCATGCTCAATTTCAAATCGCTCTGTTGTTGTAGGCTTTGGCCTCCGTGTTGTTGTAGGCCTTTTCTTCTGTGTCGTCGTAGTTTTTTTCTTTCTTGTAGTCGTAGGTTTTGGTCGTTTTTTTGATGTGGTTGTTGCAGTTCTTGATTCTTGGCTTAAACGTCTAGTTGCGTCCGTCCTATTTACAGCGGCTGCAGTCGTCGATTGGCTGGGTTCCGAACTGCTCTCGGTTGTTGGTTTTTCTTTCTTCTTTTTCGCAGTTGTCGTGACTTTTTCTGATGACGTTTCTTTTGTTTTTTCTGTTGTAGATGACAAAACTGTAGATTGCTGTTCTTTGACTGCTTCTTTGATCTTTTCTTTCTTCTGACCGGCAGAAAAGGTTCGGAATCCAGCAGCCACAATGCTTATGAAAGCTAAGGTTCCAACAAAAACCATCAAGCGCCTTTTTGTATACTTTTCTACCCATTCAGAGAAATTTAATTTTGGAAAGGAAATCTTCGGTAACTTAAGTTTTATCTTCGTCCCAGCCTTTTTGGCTGGTTTCTTTTTTATCTTTGATGGCCGTTCCTTTTTTTGAAAACGTTTCACTCGATCCTTTTTTTCTCTTGGTTTCTTTGGTTCTTTCGTGAGATGCTGATATCGTTTCATTTTTGCATCTGGAACCTGCAGATGCAGTTCCGGCAACAGATCTGCATAAAAGCGTTCCTGCCCTGGTTTGAACGGATGTTCAAAGGATGCTATGGTATAGATCTGCCCCTTAAGATCAACTCTGATTTTTTTCCCTTCCAGGCTGATCCGGAAACGATAGTCACATTTTTCAAGCATTTTTTCTTTCTTTTCATCTGTAACTCCAAAATCAAACAAGTTTATGAGTGCCTGGCTGATGACCAGATTATGTAGGATTGGGATACCATCATACTCATATCCTTTCTCCGTTTTTAACAGCCCATACTTTGATGCAGTTTCCTCTAAACTGGATTCTTGGCCAACTTCTGTATAGACCAATAAATGTTCTGTTCTTTTGATACAATATAAAAGATTCAACGTAAATCTTTTGGCAAGATCAGGATCCTGATTTGTAATCACCCCGATCTTTTTTTGTTCTTTCTGCAGATTTACCTTTTTCCCAAATAGGATTGATTCTAATCGCTCCTTTAAAAAGCCATCTGTATAAATTGTTTTACACTTCCCAGTGATCCTCTTTTCATCTTTCCGGGAAGTGATATAAATAAACTTTGCTCTCGGAAAACATTGAATGACTCCATCTATTTTAGAAGGATCATCAATTGCTTTTTCCTCAATGACAATCCATTCCGGATCCATGGCCATTAAATTTGCATACTCTTCCCTTAAAAAGAAATTAAGATCATATCTCCATTTGACATACTTATGGATGAACTTTTCCTCAGAATTTTGCAGCAAATCTGAATAACCATCACTTGCTAAAAAAACAATCATGATCCTTCTCCTTCCTTTTTATTTTTTCCTTCTTTCCCACTCATTTTGGTATTGATACAAAAATTTTTGTTGAGATTTGTAAAATCGGATCATCGATTTTATGAAGTCGATAACACTTACGTTTGCTTCACTTTTCGTACACATCATAATGGATCCGACCACGCCGATCAAAATTGTTAATACAACGACGGCTGGATCCGGATAGACCATATAAGCAATTGACGCTCCAATAACAATAAACATGATCATGATAATAGCAGTATGTAATTCCTCTTGACCAAATCCCGGAAAATATTCCTTTCTTGCCTTGACATATGGGACATATAATTTCCCTTCTCTTTGTTCTTCGTTCATGTTGCTTCCTTTCTATTGATAATATTTTACGACAATATTTTTTAGAGGAATAATTGTGACTGCGATTATCATAAAGATCAAAACATTTCGGATTCGTTTTTTGTTTCCATCCTTTGTGTCCGGATCTGCAATGCATTCGATGAGTAAGCCCGCCAACCTGAGCCCTCCTCCGACCTCAATTAAAATCAAAAAATATTTGATCGCCTCATTAATTGTCCCCATCACTTACCTCGCTAAATTCCGGAACATACTGAGCGTATACAGCTTGCTGCTAATGCCTCCGCCATTTCTGGCAATCAAAAATTCCTGCATTAATTTTGGTGTCCCAAGTGCTGTTGCAATACAAGCGATTGCCCATATAGGATGCAATGTTAAACAAAGGGCAATAGAAAATCGCAGCAAAATGATTTGGATCGTACAGGTAAATCCCATCTGTAAAAATTTTTTAATCGATATCTTAAACGTTCCTCCATCGCTGTCCATTAGTCCAACACATGTAATCGACAAGCTATATTTTAATACCATTAGCTCAAATCCCTGTTTAATGAAGAAGATATAGAGCACCAATACCATGGCAAGGAAAACAACAACGACTATAACTGATGTAAGCCCTTCTCCCAGTAAAGTATCAATGATTCCTTGTTTAATCTGCTGGATCTCTCCCTTTGATGTAATTGCATTTATAATTTGATTCGTAAACGACTTAAAAACCCCCATCACTGGAGTATACAGCCCCATAAAGGAGACTGCTATGGCAATAGCCTGAAAAAATCCGGTAAGTAAAATCAGGGGATCATGATCAGGGTCTCCGTCTGACTGCAGAATATAAATCATAAATCCTTTCTGCAGAAATTTCAGGACGATAAGGGCAAGCGCAAACTTTAAGATGGTACTATTCACTTTTGTGAAGGAAATACCCTCTAAGTGAAAATGGCTGCCCATATACTTATCCGCATTTAATACAATGTCTAAGAGATCTACCAGCCATTCATTGATTTGTTTTACAAGATCTTTTGCTAGATCTTCTAAAAATCTCGAAATTCCATCTGTTAAGAAACTTGCAAGCATTGGACCTCCTTTATTTGTAGTATGATAATACGGCTGACAACGTTGATGTTACTAACACCACACCGATACAACATACTAAAACTGTGATAGCTCTCTTTTTCCAGACTTTTGCGTCCATTTCATCGGCCATCTTCATCCTTACCAGGCAATATGCAATCGCAACCGTTCCTAATAAACCACTGATGGCGATAATTTTGGGCCGCATGTCTTTTAACAATTGTTCTGTTCCGGTAAAGCCTTTCCAACTGGAAATTTTTCCAGCCCATGCAATCTGGATTGAATTGATAAAAATAAGAAGACTTGTAGCACAAGTCCCCGCCAATAGTTTCAATTTTTGTTTCATTATTTCCTCCTATTTCTTTGCAGCCTGTTTTGCTGCTTTTGCCTGTTCCTGTTGCTCGATCATAAGATCAATTTGTTCTTTCCAATACGTCCAAATGCCCCAGAGAGCCATCCTCTCATTATGTGGACGTTCGATTTTCTTTCGTTCTTTCTGGCTTTTTAAACGTAGCTTCTGATTATGCCTTTTGCTTCCTAGACCTAAAAATTGATTGAATGTCCATTTGCTTAAATCTGGCGCATAGGTGATTGCCGGATATGTATCCGACATTACTAAAGAATTCGGTCGTTTTATCTGTTTGACCTCTTCCGGAAACAGTAGCTTCCTTCCCGTTAGATTTGTGCTTTCCCCTCGATTACCTGACATTTTTAAGGAGCCTACTGGCTGATTGTTATTCAGTGAGTATGTTGATACCGTATAATCGCCAAGATCATTGGATATCTCTTTTCTTGTATCCTGATTAGGACTGCGAAGATAAATAGTGAGATCGCAGTTATCCTTGATGATCTGTGCAACTTCTTTTCCGTAAACGTAATCTAGCTGAGCATAAGACTGAATAAATAGATTATGCCGTATTCCTTTTCCGGTAAGAAAAGCCAGTTGGTTTGGAAGATTCGTGATCTTTGGCATATTCCCGATTTCATCATCAATGAAATTGAACCGGCGGTCCAGCCGACCACCCATCTTATCAGCCACAGCATCGATCTGATCCGATATTTGACGTAAGGTTAAAGCTGCCAGTGGAAAGTAGGTCTTGTCTCTCGCCGGCAGGCAAAGATAAATGATAACTTTTTGTCCATTCATTAGAAGCTCTTCCAGGTCAAAATCACTTTTGCTGGTCATGTTATTAATGCTTGGCATAGTCAAAAGCCGAAGTGTCATAACGGCTGATACATAAAATGAAGCTCTTGTTTTAAACGCTGCTATGTTCGTTGCTGCCAATAGGATCCGTGATGGATGTGTTTCCGGAAGCGATTGAATATAAAAAACGAGAGGCATTGCCCCTCGGTATTCGGTACACATTTCCGTAATAAAGAAAAATACATTGGTCAGATTTTGGTATTCCGGATGATCCATGTTATCGTAGGCGACTGCCATAATACAGGCTGCCAGGGTGGAAGATTCTCCACTGTTCCACAACTTTTCTCCGTTCTCCGGAGGTTCTCCAACAAGCTGTGACACCAGATTCCATGTCTCGTATATCGCTTTCGATACATCATCTTCCTTTAATGCCTTTACAATTGGCCCTAAATAATCGTAACGGTCCGATTGATATGGATGAATAAAATCAATACAAATAGGAAGGTACCCTAACTTTTTAGCTTTTGGGGCTGTATAGTCATAGAGTTCTTGTTTCATGTCAATTGCAAAGATGTTTTCACCAGCAAGCATTAAATCGCAAATTGTCTGCAGGACATGATTTCTTGTTTTTCCTGCCCTTGTAGCTCCAAGGATAATCGCGTGAAGATCATCAATGATATGAAGGATTTTTTCAACCCCGTTTTTCATATCAATTTTTCCAACGACTAATCCTCCATCAGGATACAGTGGCTCGCCCCCTTCATAGTTTAAAATTTCCTTCTTCGATAGCGTCTCAGAATGAAATTCTTCTTCTATTTCCTCTTTTGTCAGCCATCTTTGAGTACCAAACTGGCCCTGGCCAGCTGGCACCGGTGTTTTTATGTTTTTTGTTACTTTCATTTGTTCACTTTTATAAGTATTCGTTTCCGAAAAAAACAGGATAAACCCTCCAAGTAAAAGTAACACAAAAAAACTAAACGTAAACTGCAAGACAACCGGATCCTGTTGTAAAATTCTAATAATCTCATCTGGCCGTGTTACATATTTGATATGCTTCGGGTCCTTTAGAAAAGAATCTAAAAAAATTGATGCATATCCACAGACAAAGAAAAGTACCATTATACCAATGCATCCAGCAAAGAACAATAAAATTTTCTTTTTCAAATTTCCCAGTCCACTCCCTTTCCTTTTTCTCTCTCTTTTTGTCTTTCTTTTAAGTATTCAATGGAATCACCCCTTTCTCTTGTCTGATGAGGATAATCTCCCTGTTTTGGAGAACCAAAAAAACGGAGTAGATAATACAACATATCACTCCGTTTTACCTCTTCTATCGAGTCTGATACATAGGTACCTTTTTCGATTTTCTTTAATGTTTCTTTATTACTTTCAAATTTCTCTAAAAGGGCTTCTTTCGTATAAGCCTCTTTTGGATAAAAATTTCTATTTCTAACCGCCTGATGGCCAGGCTTTTGAAATGTGATATATTCGTGGGTATCATCCCAGCGAACATGATACTGCTGTTGCTCTAAAATTTGTATAAATTCCTCCTGACTCGTAGCTATCGCTGCAGCATCCTGGACGGCAAAGAAAGCTTCTCTCCGGTAAGCAGATGCTTCCTCTTTTACTTCCTCCGGGGTTCTTTGAAACCTCCTGGCATTTTCTTTGAAACATTCCTGAAAACGCTCCTTTGTATAAGCTTCTGGAGGTTCAAAACGCCAGTTCCTGACCGCTTTATGTTCTGAAGCGATAAAGGTAACATACTTCGGATTCCACTTTACTCTATATCCCTGTCGATTCATGAGTTGGATAAATTCTGACTGACTGGCAGCAACACGTAACGCCTGATCCACGGCCAGCTGAATTTTCCTCTTCCATGAAATCCCCTTTTGCTCGGCTTGCTTCTCAGTTTCACTTTTTCCCCTGTGAATCCGGGATCGATCAATGACGGATAGATTATGTTCTTGACAAAGTTGATCATTAAAACTTTTCAGTTCTTCTAAATCCTGATCCGTACATTGCCACTTATATCCGGTATCGAAGTTTACGCTATTAATGATAAAGTGTGTATGAATATGATCCCGATCCGTATGTGTTGCAAATGAGATTTGAAACCCTTGAAATTTCTCATGTTCCTTAAATTGTTCAGCTATTTGAAAAGCTTCCTGGGCTGTGATTTCTCCAGGTTTGAATGACTGAATCAGATGGATACACATCCTTCCATCCTCTTTTCCCCAGGCTTGCTTGGTAAGCATAAATTCCTCATAGGCTCGATCCGGATTCAATAGATAGGTCCCTCCCCTTAATTCCGGCAATGTTTTTTCCAGATTATTAATATACTTTAATACTTTCTCCATTTTACCTTTTGTATCGTATTTAATCGGCTTTCCCGCCTTATCGGTAGCAAACTCAAGAATCGCCATCGTTATCCTCCCTTAATCTGCAATAGCTGATCAAATATATCCTGCAGTAGCTGATTTGTCTCTTCTAAGTCTGTAACTAAGGTCTGTCCCTCATGAGCCATTCTAGTAAGCTGGTTCAAATTATTCCCTATTTTATACAACTGGTATTGAACTTCTTTTAGGTCTTCTATCACTGTAATCTGCCCTTCTAGTGCCATCCGTCTTACATAAGAAGAAAAATTTTCATGCACCCGACTAGCCTTTTGATCAATTATTGCAGATTCTTTATTTGAAAATCGAATGGATTTAGGAAATTTTACTTCTTTTTCATGCATTGTCTCATCTCCCAGCGATCATATATCTGAACAAAAAAAACGCCTGATAAGCAAAGAGGTAAACTTACCAGACAAAGTATTATCATATTCATTTTTCCCTCCTCTATCCTAAGTTTTTTCAATAACCAATTGTTCATTAAAATCCTTGTACTGAGTGTCCGGATGTTCTGCCCAAGTTTCAAACCCCTGTAATTGATATTCCTTTGCAAATCTTTCTGTCGCTGCTTTTCCCCATTTATCATTATCTAAATGGAAGATTAGCTTACGTATTTGAGGAAATCGTTTTAAATACGTCTCTATAGGAACATTTGCCAAACAGCATAGGGCCAGATGGTGATCTGCCCATAAATTTTTCTGATCCCACTTGATGCATAAAGTCAAATAGCTCATTAAATCAATCGGAGCCTCATAAATATGAAGAGTATCTGTTGTCCCCTCGATACAAAAAGTAAACCGTTTATCACTGCCGACAGCCTCTCCTTTAAAAGGATTATTTGACACCGTACCTCGGATCGTACAGTGCCTAGCTACACCCAATTGATCATATCCGACAAAGACACAGCTGTGATATGTATTTTCATATAATTTTTTTGTCTTTATAAAATAGTCAACAATTCCACGATCTAAACCTCTCTTCTTAATCAGATAGGCGTATACATGTCGAAAATTTTGTGCTGCAATTGGCAATTTAAATTCTTTTTTCACTGTCACTGTATTTCGCTGTCTTTTAATTGTATCGATATGATCATTGTTAAGAAGATACTTCATTGCCTGGACAAAATCATATCCAAGAATAAACTGCACAAATTGAATAGGTCCACCCCCATGAATTGTTTCTCCAGAGAGTTGTGCAGCAAAACAATTCCATTGATTTCTATGTTCATCAACGAATAATCCGCCATAGCCTGGAGCTTTATATGCATTCTTTTTCTTCTCCATTTTTAATCCCAAACTTTTTACTAAAGAAAGTATGCTTACTTCATTTGCCTTTTTTATTTCATCCTCAGAAAATTTTTTCTTTTTATACATCAAATCCCCCTTTTCTTAATTTTAATCATCAAGGCTACTTAGAAATATTAATGGTGGGATAAGATAAATGGTGATTTTATGGTTTTATAATATTTCTAAGCACCCTGGAGAACTAAAAAGGATCCAACACAAGTCGGATCCAGCTTTGTTTTTCTCTAATCAACTGTAAGGCCAGCGAGTCTGGCCAATTCTATAATAGAACTTTTTGAAACTTTCTTACCATTGTACTCAACAAGATCATCCATTTCACCTGTAAAGATGTCTGCTGGATTATACTTCTTCAATATAATTGTATCTTCATCAACGAAGATTTCAAGAGGATCCCTCTCATTCACATCCAGATTACGTCTCAACTCAATTGGTAGAGTGATACGTCCCAGTTCATCAAGCTTTCTTACAATACCTGTACTTTTCATTTTTGTTTTTCTCCTTTAGTTATATTTAACGAATTCACCACTAACATTATTATACCAATATTTAACCATTCTTCCAATTAGATTTCATTCCCCCTCTTGCCCTTCATGAAAATACATCTCTAGCGCCTTAATTATGATTTCTTCAACTTCCGCCTGTGGCTGTTCAGGTCGGAAGTATTTCTTAAATACTTTTTTGTTCATTTTATAGCTATTCTGCTTTTTTCGAGGTTTCAATGTACCTTCTAAAATTTTTAGCATTGTATCTGCATTCAGTTTTCCTTTTTGATAGTAGGAAGCAAGGCTTTGTGCTGTTTTTGTATCTAATTTTTTATTCTTATTTTCTAAATAGAAAAAGAGCTGCTCTTGCAGCTCCTCTGGAAACTCTACTACTTCCAATCCAGAAACAACCGGTAACAATTTATTATCCAGCAATTTTTTTAGATTAGATGTTAATTTGTAAAGTTTTAAATACCGAGTGATGGTTGATCTACTCAGATTAAATTCTTTTGCTGCAGAAATTTTTTCCGGATTCTCTTCAAGATCCGTCCTCCGGCCCTGGGATTTTAAAGCTTCATGTCGGCGATAAATCAAGTCAATTTTCTCAGACTCTGTAAAATGTTCCAGTCCCTTTTCCAAATTGGACTCAATGAAAATCAATTCTGCCTGGGTATCATCATAATCTTTTACAATACATGGAACAGTGTCTAAATCCGCTAAAACAGCACCATCTCTTCGATTATGTCCTGCCAAAATTTCAAAAAGTTCTTCTGACTCTCCTTTGATTGCTCTCACTAAAATAGGTTGAAGAACCCCATGGTCTTTAATCGAATCTGCCAGATCCTGCAGCTCCTGATCTTGATATCTTTTCTTTCCGATATCACTTTTCTGATAATCAACTAATTTATGTATTGGAATTTCAACTATACCGTTCTTACTTTTTTCATTTATATTGACCGGTTCTTGAGAAAATTCACTGCTATCATCAAGTCCAAAAATATTATCAATACTTTTAAGCTCTTCATTCATGTTTTAACACCTCTTTTGCCAGCTGCTGATAGGCCTCCGCAGCTTTATTTTTATGATTAAATTCTCTAATCGTTTTCCCCTGTCGGATTGCGGTACCCACATCAATACTTCGGGGAATTCTGACATCATAAATGTTTAGCTTTCCATATGCCTTTTGTACCATGTTAATCATTTCTTTGGCTAATCTCGTTTGTTCTTGTACCATCGTAAAAAGAATTCCTTCTATTTGTAATCCTGGGTTTAATTTTCTTTTCGTCTTTGCTACTGATCCTAATAACTGTTCAAGACCTTTGGCGCTCAAAAACTCTGCAGATGCTGGTACTAAAACACTATCGGCTGCTGTAAGGGCATTTACCGTTAACATTCCCAACGATGGTCCACAGTCCACTAAAATATAATCATATCCCTTTTTATATTTTTGAAGGATATTTTTTAAGATCATCTCCCGGCAGGTTGTATTGATCAATGATATCTCCACCGCTGAAAGTGTTATATTTGCCGGAATTAAATCTACATAATCCAGCTCCAATACAATATTCTTTTTTTCTGGAAGTTCCTGATCATTCATTTCTGCCAGCATTAACTCACTCATACTTGGGATTTCCTCGTCACGAACTCCTAAGCCAATAGATAAACTCCCTTGAGGATCAAAATCCACCAGAAGAACATTTTTATGACGTTTGGCCAACTCTGTACCTAAATTTATGGTTGTTGTAGTCTTTCCGACGCCACCTTTTTGATTTACGATTGCAATAATTTTCTCTTTCATACGTCTTCTCCTTTGATATAAAATTTATATTTTACTCTTTCATAAATAATATGGGCAGCTGCAGCTGCCCAATGAAAGAGAAGCCCGTTTTGAAAGGGTCGATGGCCCAACCCTGAATTATTAAAGACTTTTATTTTTACAGATCATCTAAAGGCTTAACTTTCAACAAAAACAGCCAATACTCTTTTTAAATCGTCAAGAGCCTTTCTCAATCCCTCTTTCTTGTAATTCGTATGAAAGAGGATTTCTCTTTTTACATCGCTTATACAAAGATCAAATAATATATAATGTTTTATAAATCCTTTTAAGATTCCTTCATCAGATAAATTACCGTGTACCAAATCAAACAACCAGATTTTCATTTCTTCTGTATTTCTCATTTTAATTCCCTGCATTTCTTTATCCATCCTATTTCCTCCTCAACTTAATATAAATAAGAATCATTATTTTTTTCAATAATTCCCAATATGTTCTCACTGTTTTTAGGGATCAAGGTGCCAGCTTGATCCCGATTACAAAAGAGTGTTAAGCCTGCCTAGCTCAACATTTATACAAAAAAAAGACAACCACGAATGATTGTCTTTTGCTTATATAAATAAGTAGATGATGTTATCACGACTGTTGTCAGGTTGTTGTCATATTTTCTTTCCAAACGGCGTTTTTACGTGCTTTATTTAGAAAATTAAAAGTATTACTTATCCTCCCCTTGACGTGCAGGAGGCCTTGTGTTACAGGGCCTTCTGCATGTTTTTTTATTTTATCAGTTTCCTTCATTTCCCGCAACGCCTGTAAAGTCTCCAAAACACATTGACATATATCTATATTTGTCATATAGTAAATATAGATAAGCATCTATGGGAGGTATCTGAATTGGAGATTAATGAAAAGAAGGTTTCCGCCGTCTTTAAAGCTTTTTGTGATGAAAACCGCATCAAAATTCTAAAACTTTTAGTTACTGGTGAAAAATGTGCCTGTGAGCTCAATGAAAAAATTAATGTTTCGCAGCCTACCATGTCCCATCACATGAAAATTTTGTGTGATTCCGGAGTTGTATCGGGCCGCAGGGAAGGCAAATGGACCTACTATTCCATTTCATCTGAAGGAATGTCCCTTGCCATTCGGACTTTGCATGAACTGACCGGCGAAAAAATATCGTAAAAATTTAATTGTAGTCTGGGCAATCCACAAAAGTGCCTGTAAGATTTTTATATACAATACATCGAAACATTTCTATTTATCTATATAACAGAAAGGACGTTAATAACATGGAAACAATAAAATCAATGTGGGATTTCTTTCAGAACGAAATACTGGGAATGAATTGGCTGAACAAAATCATAAAAAATCTTTTAGAATCCCTTGGACTCGATACCTCATCCAGGGTCGGAAACAGTATGTTGTTCTTTCTATATGACACCGTAAAAATCATGGTGCTGCTGGGAATTTTGGTCCTCCTGATCTCTTACATCCAAAGTTACTTTCCGCCGGAAAGAACTAAACGAATTCTTGAAGGTTTACACGGTATCAGGGCAAACATCATTGCTGCTCTGCTGGGCACCGTGACTCCGTTTTGTTCCTGTTCTTCTATTCCGATTTTTATCGGTTTTACAAATGCGGGACTGCCTCTTGGAGTTACCTTCTCTTTTCTGATATCCTCCCCTATGGTAGATCTCGGATCACTTGTGCTTTTAACGAGTATCTTTGGCGGAAAAGTAGCTCTCGTCTATGTCCTTCTGGGACTTGTCATTGCAGTGGCAGGCGGCACCGTGATTGAAAAGCTGCATTTAGAGCATCAGATCCGGGATTTTAACAAATCTGATCATGTCCCGGATGTGCCGCAGGAATCTCTGTGTTTTAAAGACAGAGTCAAATATGCATGGGAGACAGCAAAAATTACAGTAAAAGGGGTCACTCCATATATTTTGGCGGGTGTCGCCATAGGTGCGGTGATTCATAACTGGATTCCTGAAACCTTGATTATAAAAATTCTCGGAAAAGGGAATCCTTTGGGCATTCTGATCGCTGTGCCCGCCGGGATTCCTATGTATGCGGATATCTTCGGCACCATTCCCGTTGCAGAGGCACTGCTCTCGAAAGGCGCCCAGTTAGGTGTTGTCCTGTCCTTTATGATGGCGGTTACGACTCTCTCCCTGCCATCTGTAATCATGCTGAAAAAAGCAGTCAAACCAAAGCTTCTCTTGATTTTTGCAGTCATCTGTACCCTTGGTATTATTTTTGTAGGATACTTTTTCAATGCATTCCAGTATCTGTTTCTATAGAGAAGAATGTCACGCTCTGTCCAAAATAACCCCTTGTATCTTCTTTCTCTTCCCATTAGAATAGAAGAAACAAATCTATTGTGCGGGAGGTTATCTTTTGAATTTTAATAACACACCAGTAAAAAGAATCCGGTTAGAACATGCATTTAATATCAGGGATCTGGGCGGCCTGGAAACCGCGGATGGCTCCGTCATCCGCTGGAACCGCCTGTACCGTGGTGACTGTCTTGCGTTCCTCTCCCCAGACGAATGGAAAAAGCTTGAGGACTTTGGAATTGTCTCTATTATAGATCTTCGGAGCAAATCCGAGACGCTCCTCATGAAAGATCAGGTTCCGGAGACAATGCAGTATTATCACTGTCCCCTTCAAAAAGAAGAAATTGACTTTGAAAATGCAGCAGAATCTGCTTCCAAAGCCTTCACGAAAAGTCTGGCAGACGGCTATCAGAAAATGCTGTATGACAGTCCTGAGCTGATTGCCGGCGCAGTAAAAACCGTCGTTCAGTGTCTTAACAAAGGCGGGGTTCTGTTCCACTGTACCGCCGGGAAAGATCGGACCGGTGTTCTTTCTGCCGTACTCTTGACACTTCTTGGTGCTGACAGAGAAGACATCGTTGCAGAATATCAGGTTTCCTTTACATACAATCAGCGCGGCGTTAACAAAGCAGCCATGGAACTTCCTGACTATCAGTCCATGCTTCCGATGCTCGGCTCAGATGCCGCCCATATGGAACAGCTGCTTCACTTGTTTGAAGAACTTCACCTTACGTCCTATCTTACAGAACATGGGCTGCCCGATTCTGAAATTACAAACCTGAAAGATCTTGTCTTGGAAAGGAAAGGCTCATGAAACAAAAAACAAAACGTATCCTGTCCATCCTTGTGATCCTGTCCATTTTTCTCGTCATAGGCCTCACTCTGTTTTGTGCATTTACCGGAAATGGAGCATTCTATGGTATGCTGGCGCTGATGTTCTTCTATCCGCTGCTCCTGTGGGTGCTTATCTTTCTATACAAAAAAAACAAAGACTGAAACAGAAGGTGCGTTCCATCCTCGGAATGCACCTTCTGTTTTTAAAATCCTACGACTTGTCTTGTTCTCGGAATACTCGGTTCCTCCCCGATCATCCCATAAGTTCTGAGCGTCGCGATCTTTTCCATATCGTCTTCCCCGATCTCAAAATCAAAGACATCTGCATTTCCGCTGATACGCTCCATACTGGATGCTTTCGGCAGCGGGATCACTCCTTTTTGCATGATCCATCGGATACAAATCTGCGCCACGGTACGGTCATATTTTGCGGCCATTTCTTTTAACAGTTCTCTCTTAAATGCCTGTCCCTGGATCAGCGGACTCCACGCCTCCGGCACGA
>OKIR01000012.1_pt1 | contig 88405 bp, 84 predicted proteins | sample 1612941 | NCBI WGS metagenome assembly OKIR01 (sample SAMN04436824, study PRJEB24849) | human gut metagenome | biome: human gut; feature: NICU; material: stool | host: Homo sapiens | place: USA: Saint Louis, MO | collected 2011-07-14
AAAGATGTATAGTATAAACATAGCAAGGGTTAACAAACAAAACGGAGGAAATGAAAATGAAGAATAAAAAATTATTAAAAAGAGCAAAGGCATATGCAGATTCTACGGAAGGCGTATTTAAAGTGCGCTATACAGAGACCCCGCTTGACGCAGTTGGAAATGACAGCTGGTGGGGATGCAAATATTTTTTTGAGTTTGTCGATGCGCATAACATTGCGCAAGCTTTCAGAACACAAGCTGAGTTAAATGATTTTTTAACAGAAAGAGGATTCTAAAAAGCGCATATAAATAACCGGGAGCGGTTTTCTCCCAGAGAAAGAAGGAGAGAAGCATGAATAACAAAGAATATAAAGAAATGCTGATAAGTAGTATCCTAAAATTTCAGACCAAAAACCAATTTTCTAGGGAAGATTTAGAGAAAAAAAGCATAGGTTACTGGAAAAAATCTACGATAACGTAGACTAAGGACAGGTCACATGGTAAAATAAAGGAAAATAGCGGAGGTAAGGAAGATGAATAATATAGTAGAAAGAGCAACAGAAATGGACCAGTTCGGCAACAACCTTCCCGATGTAGAGCAGGGGGGGGAGATAACTCTCAGTGATCTTTGGGACGGCACAGGAGACATGCCGCAGGAGTCATGGAGTATCCAGATCACGGACTGCGACTGGATCAATTACTGTTTTGAGATAATAGAAGAAAAAGAAGATCCTCTCGATAATGTCATCAGGATCACGGACATAGAACTTTTATAGATAATGTAAAGGCCCGGCAGGCAGCCGGGTTGTGCATAAAAATAGGGGTAGATAATAGCCGTAAGGCCCTGTCAGAAGCGGGTAGTTTGTCGGGAATTTGTCGGAGAGGTCTTGCAGACCGCATAAAACCGTGGTTCCGTGTTTCATTAATAAAAACATTAGATGTATTGAAATTCCTCCTATCTGCCGTTCAAAGAGCTGTTTTTCCGATTAATAAAAACATTAGATGTATTGAAATTTGACCCACTGTTCTCCGGCCAGCCAGGCGATCACGATTAATAAAAACATTAGATGTATTAAAATGATATGATGTTTATTGGTCGGATTACCGATAATAGATTAATAAAAACATTAGATGTATTGAAATTCCAATATTTGATACTCAAGGCCATCTACATTTATGATTAATAAAAACATTAGATGTATTGAAATATTCAATCCGTTGGCTCCTCTCTGACAAGGAAAGGATTAATAAAAACATTAGATGTATTGAAATTATAATCAAAAGATAGCAATTCAAACGTATCAAACGGATTAATAAAAACATTAGATGTATTGAAATGCCTTGCACATTGTTTTATTTATATCTTTCTTAACTGATTAATAAAAACATTAGATGTATTGAAATTGGCATCGTTCACGGCCTCCTCAGCGTCTTCCTTGATTAATAAAAACATTAGATGTATTGAAATTAGCCTCTGCGCCCTGAGACGCTCTTTTGGAACTGGATTAATAAAAACATTAGATGTATTGAAATATTCCTTCCCATCCTTTGTATATTTCAGGGAGAAATGATTAATAAAAACATTAGATGTATTGAAATTCGAGCCAGGGAACGCATTTGGCAGCACAACGAAAGATTAATAAAAACATTAGATGTATTGAAATTCTGCAGTTGCATAAGGATCATCTTTTGCCACATAGATAAACAAAAACATTAGACATACTGAAGTTCTTTTCTATTACATAAATTTTCTACAATTTTATCTTTAAAATATAGGTGAAGAATTTTTTTGGAATTTGTTGAGAAATCAGGATGATTGTAGTAAAATAGTAGATAGAATGGTTAAGGATTTGGGGATTCAGATATAAATATGATGAATGAGAATGTCTTACAGAGATATGGGGACCAATTCGCTTCAAAATGGGATAAGAAAAAGAATAGTAAATTCATTAGAATAGCTGAAGATAGCTGTTCTTACAAGTGTGCTTTGCATAGATATAATTAGACAGAAGTTGTAAATATACAATTTCTGTCTTTTTCTTTGGTTAATAAAGGGGATGAGAGTCAGTTCAACAAAATGGGGTATGGTAATTATAACTTGATTCTTAGTAATGTAGAGATAAATTTGTATGAAAAGAAAATGTAAATATTAAACAAAAAGGAGAAACAGCTGTTATAACAACGCTGAGTATTGATTATGAGATTTCTAGTATTTTATCGAAATGAAACACCTTTACATATGGGAACAGGAACTGAATTAGGGGTTGTTGACCTACCTATACAAAGAGAAAAGCACACTGGGTTTCCTAAGGGAGAGGCATCGAGTATTAAAGGGACTTTTAGAAGTATCAGTGAATATAAAGACTATTTTGGAAAAGAGAGTGATAGTGAATCGGATCAGGGAGAACCAGGAAAGATTTGCTTTACAGACGCCAGGATTCTATTTCTACCTGTAAAAAGTAGTGGAGAAGAGTTATTTGTATGGGTGACATGTCCATTTGTATTAAATAGGTTTTTAAATGAGATTGATGGATCTAAAAGGTTTGAGAAACTAACAAAAAAGTTCAGAGAATGGGAAGAAACACTTGATGATAATAAAATAATTATGATAGGTAAAAATGAAGATCCAGGAGATAAAAAAATACTGGAAGATTTTGAATTTCAAGTTCAGGAAAATAAGGAATTAAAATTTCCTTCGGATTTTATCGTTTCAGAGAAAGATAAGTATCTAAGAAATAAAATACAAAATGATATTTACATGGTCAGCAATGATATGTTTTCCTATTTTTGTGAATTCAGTACAGAGGTGATTACCCGAATTAAAATTGGAGATAACGGAGTCGTACAGGATGGCGGACTGTTTACAGAAGAATTTTTGCCGGAACAGACTATACTATATAATTTTGTAGAAGATATGCAGAATTGTGATAAAAATTCTTTTGCTAAGACAATATTGGAGGAACAGGGGGAAGAAATAAAGGAAGCAGAATCAAACATATTCCCTAGAGTTGAGGGAATGATTCAACTTGGCGGAGATACGACAATAGGAAAGGGAATTACTTCTTTCGTGGCAACTAAGACAGAGGGGGGCAAGTAAGTTGAAATCAGAAAAGGAATGTTTGACTTATATAATGGACTGCATGAAAGAATTTAGTAGTTCGGATATAAATCTCCTCAAAAAAATACCAGCTTATGTCTATAAATTTGGACTGGATTATACGATGGAGTTTTTGTTTACAAAGAGGTCAGAAAATGATTCTGAGAGACATATTTTCCAGTTCATATACCATTATTTGTTTGGTGAAGAAGGGATGAACAAAGATCAATGTAAATTTCCTTCTGATAACCGAAGCTATGCTGAGTGTGTGAGAGATACAATGAAATTATGTAAAACTGCAATCTTGATCTCTGTTCATCCTGAAAGCAATAATGCCAATAAAAAATATAATGTCCAACTAAAAGGGAAAGAATACATGACTAGAATTGAGCATACAGAGCAAGAACTTTTGGATATTCAAAATCCATATCTACATTATTATTTTACCAGTTCCAAAAAAGGTTTGTTTGTCAGAACTCCTAATATACCTAAAGAGTATATTCATCATAAAAAAAATAAGATACAGTCAATATATTCAAAAGAGAAATGGCATACTTTAAACTTTCCTTTGCAAAGATTTGGAGAAAGCAGAATGCTGATTGGGGCAGGTCAAACAATCAAGAAAGACTTATATTTTCATATGAATTTTTTATATGGTATCCCTGAGCTGCCAGCGACAGCAATCAAAGGAGTCTTCCGTTCCTTTTGTGAACAAGATGGGCACATATCTGAAGCAAAAATCAAAAATTGGTTTGGCGATGAAGAAAATGAAGGACAAATTATATTTTTAACTGCTACACCGGAACAATACACAATAAAAAAGGATATCATTTCTAATCAATATGGTAATTATTATCAGCAATCACAAATCGGAAAAGACATGGATTTTCCAACACTAAAAGAACCAAATTTGGTAAATTTCTATGCAGTAGAAATTAAAGATATGACGATACAAATGATAATTGGAAAAGACAATAGGGATAAAGATGATATAGAAAAAGCATTTCTTGAGTGTATTCAAGTATGTAATTTTGGGGCAAAAGGGGCGGTTGGTTATGGCTATCTTGAAAAAAAGAATTAAGTTAGAATTAATAACGGCTATGGGGACACATGGTGCTAATAATAAGGAATTAGAATTTCGTATTACAGAGTTAAAGTCTGCCATGAGATTTTGGTGGAGAGCTGTACAGTGCTTTGATTCCGCAGAAGAGTTGTACCGTAGAGAATCAGCATTGTTTGGAAGTTTAGGTAGAAAGGCTCCGGTCAGCATACGTCAATATAAATTTGATAGACCAAAAACAGAACTTGTTAAATTAGGGAAAGGGGGATCTGGAAATTTTTTTAAGGTTGGAGAAACGATTGAAATTGAATTGCTTTCCTATGACTCTGAGAAATTAGATGAATACTTGCAAATTTTAAAACTGACCTCTTATCTTGGAGGAATCGGACAAAGAAGCCGGAAGGGGTATGGAGCCTTTAAAATTGTTGAAATTGATGGCGATATTGTACCAATAGAAACAGATATAATAAGTGTACTGATTCAATTAATTTCTGATATAACGGATAAAAAATATATAAAGTACTCATATGAAAAGAAAAATATTGCTCTTAATAGGAAGAATACTCAATATTTATGCTTGAAGAAGATCAACGTTGGAAGAGTAAGAGGAAGGGATAAATTTTTTGATGATTTAAAGAGATGTATTTGCAAGAGGACCAGAACAAAAGAGTACTTATTAAATGTATCTTGTTATTGTGGTGGAAATTCAAAAGTCATACCTGTTGTCAGTGAATTTTGGGTAGATCAATATAATGATTTTGTTGAAAATTATTGTCAAACATACATTAAGTATTTAATAAAGGGGTAATTATGGGAGAAAAGTTACTGTTGGTATCAGTCAGCGGTGTTCAAGAATACATTAGTCGTGCCAAAAAGACTGCAGATCTTTACGGAAGCAGTCAGAGAGTCATTAAGCAGATTTTATGGATAAAAAAAAGAATTCAAAAGGAGTTTGAATCCTGTGAATTATTGCTGGGTGAGGGTGTTGTCGGAGATCCTCCGAATTTTTTTATTGCTAAATTACAGACAGATAAAACTTCTGAAGAAGTAGAAAAACAGATTTTGGATGTATTGATGAAAGAAGGAGAGAGATGTTCTGAAGATCTGCCATGTTTTATTACCGTATGTTCTACGAAAGAGAATTATCAGGAGACATATAAATTTTTGTACCGAAAATTTCAAGCGTATAAAAATAATAGGCTGAACGCATTTTTGCCGAAACAAGAATCTGAAGAACAAGTGACATCCCATATTTGTAGTATTTGTGGAATTCGGTTAGCTGACGCTCTAGTTGATGAAGAGTATTTGTGCAACGAATGCCGTAACAAAAGAAAAGAAGGAAAACGCATTGCATTTCCATCAACAGAGAACTTTGGTTCTCTATATTACGCACTAGTAAGAATTGATATCGATGATATGGGGATGTACATCTCAGGGGAAAAAGGATGGGAGAGGGATGAGGAATTACATAATTATCAGAAAAAAATAAGTCGGGCAGCAAATGAATTTTTCATAAAAGAGAAAGAATTCATTAACCAAAAGGTGAAAAAAGTAACAGAGAACGAGAACGCTGTGATCTATGCCGGGGGAGATGACATGCTCTTTTTTTGTCCTGTTTTTTGTATAGAGGATATTACAAAGAAGCTGGAGTCAGACTGGACTGAAATGTGTGATTCAGGAATGACATTTTCTCAAAGTATTATAGTTGCGCACTGCAAGGAGCCGCTTCGATATGTTCTGAAAAAGTCCAGAGAGAGCATGGAACAAGTAAAACAACATTATAGAAAAGACGGAAAAGGGGGATGCTGTTTCTCTGTTTTATATAGAGGCAGTGGTTCAAGAATGGTTTTTGTAAAAGGCGATAGAATGCAGGATCATTTTTACAGCCTGATTTCCGCGTTATGCAGGCATCAGTTTTCAAGAAGTGTTATTTTTCAAATGGAAGAGGAATTCACGGGCTGGGGAGAAAACTTTGGTGTGGATGAATATACAGATTTAAGATTCATCATGAATAATGAGACAAAAAGGATTGTGGGAAGGAAAAGCGGGGGAAAGAGTTCTGAGGAAAAACAAGAATTAACTGATTTGTTAATTAATCTAAGAACTGATGTTACAAAAGAAGCCAAAGATGGATTTTACATAGACTTTAATGCTTATTTTGATCTGATGCATATAGCAGAGAAATTAGCATCTTTCAGTGAAAAATAGGAGGAATGGGATGGGGATCATTACATTAAAAATAGAACCGTGGGATACAGTTATGTTTCGGGATGGGACTTTATTGGATAAAAAAACATCTAATTATGTGGAAAGCAGATTTTTTCCATATCCCTCTGTTTTTTATGGGGCAATATGTACGAGTTTGATGGAAAATGGGTATTTGAATGAGGTTCATAAAACTCTTATAGAAAGAAATACGACACTACTGGAAGATGTTTTAAAAGAGAATTTAAAAATCAGACAGATATACTTAGAGATGGAGAATGAAATTTATCTTCCTGCTCCAAGAGATCTTATAGTAAATGAGGATGGTGATATTCGGGAAAGTAATTTTCAAAAGGGATTGCTTTATACGAATCCACAGCTTCAAGAAAAAGTCAAACCAGCTTCGGGAAAATATATCAGTTTATATGAATTTATGACTTGCTATGATATATCTGAAAAAGAAGAAATTTATTTAAAAAATCAACAAGAGTTTGCAGGTGAATATCAAAAGACAGGAATAGAATTGGAAGATAATAAGAAGATAGCAAAAAAAGAACATCTATATTTTACAACAATGAAAGATTATACATATAAGAATACTTGCTTTCTTATCGAGGCAGAGATACATGATGAAATATCAAAGGGATTTAGAGCAAATATTTTATTAGGGGGAGAGGCCAGGATGGCCAGGCTGGAATTATTTTTGGGGTCATTGGACGAGTATCATAAAGATATTAGAGAATATAACAAAAAGAAAAGCAGCAGTGAAAACTTAAAATTAATCTTTACCACACCGTTTATTATGAAGAATGAGAAAAGTCTGGAGAGTGTATTAAAAGAAAAAGGAATTTCGGTCTTGTCAAAGATTATAGGAAAACCAGAGACAGCCGGAGGATGGGATATGGCAAAGAATAAGCCCAAAGAATTGAAAAAAGTCATCCCAGAAGGAAGTTTATATCTGTTAAAAAGCAGCCATTTTAAATCTAACACGAATGAACAAAATAAAAATTTATTATCAGAGATACTGTCGGATGTAATTGTTCAAAAGCATCGAGGGTTTGGCAGTTTTATACTGGCAAATGAGGAGGCTGTCTATGACTGATTTTGAAAAAAGATGGAGACAAGCTCAGGAAAAATGCGATATATATGTCATGTGTTCTACACTAAATCAAATTGTAAATTATCTGCCATTAGAAAATTTAAAAAATCGGGAAAGTAAATCTTTAGAAATTATAAATTTGACTTATGAAGACGGGGAAAATAAACGATTTTCAAATAGGATGTGGGACGAAAATTTTTCTACAGTTTATAACGACAAATATGAGGGAATGCCATGGATTGACTCTGATGATATAAAATTACCTAGAAGATTTAAGTGTGAAAATTATATTAGAGAAATTGAAAAGTGTATTGGTGCCAGAAAAAATAAAAACTTTATTTGGAATGTCACGGGAGGACAGAGAAATATATTATTTACCGCAATGAAATATATAGAGGATAATGCCGATACAAGTTCAAACCATACAGTCATGTACTTGGAGGGCAATACCCAGAAGATTACTGTTGGCTATTATGATAGAAATGAGTGGAAATTTGGAGCTGTAAACAATAGTTATAGAAGCGATACAATAGATTTACACAACCTGTTTCGTCTGGCAGGATACGAAACGGATATCAGTGATGCTGTATTTATTAACGAAGGAAAAAACAAAGAAGATTTTTTAAATCTGCTGAAGGCTTATTCTAATTTTTATTCCAAACTATATGAAGTAAATGAAGAAGTACGGAAAAAGTTAATCGAGTCAAATAAGTGGAATAATAATGATGATAATTCAAAGGATTTTTTTGAATTGCTAGACTGCATAAATTGTGAGAAGAAAGTAACTGTTGGTGATATTGAGAAAATAAAAGATTCGTTAGATAATAGAAGCAATTATCTTTTCGGATATTTTCTGGAATATATGGCGGCAGCAGTGATTTGGAATGCAGTAAAAGAAATGTCAAAGCAAGATACAGATTTTTTTCAGAGTTTATCTCATAGTGTAAAAGTATGCAAACATGATTGGAATGAGAAAGAAAAGTTTTGTGAATTGGATCTTGTCTTATTGCTGAGATCAGGACAAACAGTTGTCTTTGAATGTAAATCTGGGTTTATGTCAGCAGAAAACGCAAAGTCACGGGAGCATACAGCTTATGCGTTAGGCGGTGTATATGGAAAACCTATATTGATAACACCGCTGAGCAAGCGTGAGGCAGTAGAAGATGTAAAGTCTGATGGATATGAAAATATAATAAAGGCATATTCATCTGCACGCCGGGCCGGATTGGAAGTTTTTCATTTGGATACTCTTAATGAGGATTTAAAGGATTTGTTCAAAGATGCACTGTGAGAAAAAGGGGGCGAATATTATGAGCATTAAAAACAGAGCAAATGCAGTTTGGTGTATAGCAAATACGCCAGTTTGTGCAGGGTCAGGCGAAGGAGATTTTAGATCGGACTGCAATATCCAAAGAAGTGATGATTTCCCTAAAATAGATGCAGGGACGTTCAAAGGAAGTCTGCTCTATAAAATGGATGGTAAGCTAAAAAAAACAATTCAAAATAAATCACCGGAGCAGGCAAAACTTTCTTTTTCAGATTTAAGGCTGCTGTTTTTTTCCGTTCAATCGTCACATGGGATTTACAGGCTTTTAACAAGTGTAAACTGTTTAGAACAATTCTTTTTAGAAATTTCATGGAACGAATATGAATGTGATAATGTTTACCAAGAATTGAAGGGACTGAAAAGGCGGGTTGTAGATGGTGTGATATGTCAGTGGTCTCATCACGATGATACAGAATGGATTGGAGGATATAAATTACAGGCTGTTAACTATAAAGATAATGTGATAAAGGATCTTTTAAGAAAGCTTGGACTTTCCCAAACAGTGATCAAACATATTGGAATCGTATCTGATAAAGATTTTAGATATTTTACTAGATATCATACAGAGATTATTACTCACAACAGACTCGAAAACCAGGCACTGTTTACAGAAGAATATTTGCCGGAAGGAAGTATTTTGTATGGATTTATTTGTGAATTCAAGGATCTTGTCAGACCAGTAAAAGCACCTGTGCTTCCTCAAATTTCTAGATTAATTGAAACGAATGAAAAAGAAGGTAAAGTATATCAAATTGGAAGAAATCTTAATACTGGAAAAGGAAGTGTGACAATCAGTGAAATGAAAAGGGAGGAAGTAAAGAATGGAAAATCACTTTGTAGATCTAAATCGTCGTAGGGCATTGGATTCCTATCATGTAATCAACTACCTCATAGAATATATTGAAGAATCAAAAGATCTTGGAAATCCAAAAGTACAGGGAAGTATAAAAAGCAAAAGAGAGCAGTTAAGAACCATCTGCAGAAAACTTCCAGTTCTTATGAGAGATAATGGATTTATCATTACTTTTGCTTTTTTAAAAGGAAAAGGGACGTCTTCAATAGAACAGAAAATATTTGAGCAATCAATGAAATGGATTTCATTTGTCTTTTCAATTCCCAAAGAGGCGGACAATGCATTTACCTACATAATCAATGAAGTTAGTCAAAAAGAATATATGATGATATCCAGGGAGATAATTAAATATTTTGTTTGGTTAAAGAGACATGCTGAAATGGAAATTTCTAATTGACTTTTCACAAACTTTATTATATTATTGTATTATATCATTAATACAAAAAAGGAGGCGCATTATTCATGCAAAAAAAGCTGATTGCCCCGATCATTGTGACGGTTATCACAATCGCATTTTTATTAGGTTACTTCGGAATGATTTTTGTGCTCATTCCATTATCTGTCGGTCTCCGTCTGCTAATCGGTATGATCCCGCTTTGCCTGGCAGGTGTCTCCGTCTATGTACTCGTTGAACGCATTAAGGAAGTAAGGAGTGGTGAGGAAGATGATCTTAGTAACTACTGAAACAATACCAGGAAAAGATTTTGAAGCATTAGGAATGGTCAAAGGCAATACTATTCAGACCAAAAATGTGGGAAGAGATATTACCCAGGGCTTTAAGCATTTGGTTGGCGGTGAGTTAAAGGCCTATACAGAGATGATGAACGAGGCCAGGGCTCTTGCCACAAAACGTATGGTAGAGGAAGCAGAAGCATTAGGGGCAGAAGCAGTTGTATGTGTCCGCTATGCATCGGCGGAAGTCATGGCTGGTGCTGCCGAGATTATGGCTTATGGCACAGCAGTTAAATTTAAATAAAGAACGCAGGTGTAAGAAAATCTTTTGACTGAGTCAAATCGTATCTGGCACGCAAAATTGTCAAGTTCCTCAAAAAGAGAGGGGCTTGACAATTTTGTTTTAAATGATTTTAATGAAATACAGAGAGGGGAAAACGGAAGGAAGAGAATTTGTTATTTTCTGGGGAGAGTGAGACTGTGGAAAGTAAAAAAGGATTAAAATTAGTTCTAAAGAAAATTTACAATTTATTGGACGGAAAACAGAAAAGAAACTTTGTATTAATTATATTGATTATGATTGTGTCTGCTGTCTTATCACAGATTACTCCTAAAGCAATCGGATGGCTGACAGACGATATGCTGATACAAAATCAAATTAATTTTTTAAAAGTGATACCGCTGCTGTTTCTTATTTTGGCTGTCAATGTTATAAATGAACTTATGAAGATACTGCGCAGAATCATGGTTGAAGATACGGCAACTAAAACAGAAAAAAAGGCAAGGGGAATCGTGATTACATCGCTTCTGAAAGCTCCGTTATTGTATTTTAAGGAAAATATGACGGGAAATATTCATGGAAGATTAAATCGATGTCTGGAGGGAACCATTAAACTTGAAAAACTCATTTTTATGGATTTTGCTCCTGCAATTTTTAACAGCATTGCGGCGATCGTTGTTATATTTACTACGCTGCCTGTCTTTCTGGCTTTGCCGATGCTTTTAGTTATTCCGATTGGAACGGCGATCGTATTTCGGCAGATCAGCACCCAAAGGGGGATACGCATCGAATTATTAGAAACAAAATCAGCTATGGACGGAGCGATCGTCGAGTTATTAAACGGCATTGAAGTCATAAGAATGACGGACAGCATTGTATTAGAAGAAAAGAGATTTGACAATAAATCCGAGTTTTTAAGAAACAAAGAAATGAATCATCACATACAAATGGCGAAATATGACAGCCTGAAATTCTTCAATGAAGTGTTTTTTACGGTCTTAATGATAGGAGTCTCAGCATATCTTGCAACGCAGGGCATAATCAGTGTTGGAGCGGTTCTGACTTCCTATCTCTGTTTTTCACAGCTGATTAAGCCATTGGAAGAACTGCACAGAATCTTAGATGAATTATCAGAAAGTATTGTGTTAGCAGAAGACTTTTTTAGAATGACGGATATACCCCATGACTTTTCTTATTCCACAGTTTGTGAAAGTTGCGAAAATAAAAACAGAAGCAGTCATATAATAGATATTCATGGCCTGAATTTTTCTTATGATCAGAAGAATACTATTTTAAAAGAATTAAATATCTCCGTTGAAAAAGGAACCTTTTTGGGGATCGCAGGGCCAAGCGGCTGTGGGAAATCATCTTTGATAAAAGCCATATGCAAACTGGAAAAATGTGAAGGAGATATCTTTATTGACGGTGCAAATATTACTTCACTATCAAGAAAAGAAATGTCGCAGATTATAGCTTTAGTTCCGCAAAGCCCGTTTTTAATTGCAGGAACGATCTATGAGAATATCTGCTATGGCCTGGACAGAGAAGTGAGTCAAGAGGAAGTTGATGAGGCCGTCATAAAGGCAAATCTTTATGATTTTATAAACAGCCTGCCCGATAAAATGAATACTTTAATATCTGAAGGAGGAAGCAATTTATCAGGGGGACAGAAACAGAGAATTGCAGTCGCAAGAATTTTTTTGAGAAAACCAAGCGTTTTGATTTTAGATGAGGCGACTTCTGCTCTGGATAACACTTCTGAAAGGTTTATTCAGAATGAAATTGAAAGACTGAAAAAAGAAAATAATATGACGATAATATCAATAGCGCACAGACTCACTACTTTAAAAAACTGTGATAAGATCATAGTCATGAATAGAGGGGAAATCGTGCAGGAGGGTAAATATCATGAGCTGATACAGAAAGAGGGCATATTCAGTCATATGTATTACGGAAAACTAAAGTAGAAATCCTGCTGGTTTCGTGTATAATAATACACAGGAGTGAAAATGATGAAAGAAAATTATCAAAAAAAGCTGGATGGTATCATAGAAGGGCTTCAGGGAAAGAGGCCTTCTCTTTTGCTGCACAGCTGCTGTGCCCCGTGCAGCAGTTATGTTTTGGAATATCTCTCGAAGTATTTTCAAATCACAGTGTATTATTATAACCCTAACATCGACTCCGAAGAAGAATACGAGAAAAGGGCCGAGGAGCAGAAGCGTCTGATCTCGGAGATGGAATTTCCGGATAAGGTATCTTTTATAAAGGAAGAGTTTCGTCCGGAAGAGTTTTATCAGGCAGTCAGAGGATATGAAAAAGAGCCGGAGGGCGGGAAGAGATGTCTTCGGTGCTATCGGCTGAGACTTTCCGAGGCGGCGAAAAAGGCAGGAGAATTGGGGAGTGACTATTTTACCACGACACTTACCATCAGCCCGCTGAAAAATGCCCAGTGGCTCAATGAAATCGGTCAGGAATTAGAGGCGCAGTATCAGGTAAGGTTTCTGCCGTCCGATTTTAAAAAGAAAAACGGTTATAAACGTTCTGTGGAATTATCACAAAAGTTTGACTTGTACCGGCAAAGTTTTTGCGGGTGTGTTTTTTCGAAAAACGAAAAATAATTGTCAAAAACCCTTGCAAAAGGTTTTTATTTGTGATAGAATTTTTACAATTTGTAGAGAGATATATCTAAAATAATACCACATATTGCATTGAACTGCGTCTGCGCATCAATGCTTGGATTCGTGATTTTTATTTTTGGATATATTTTTTTTATGCACATTTTTAAGGAGGAAACAGATTCATGGACGCATTTTTGATTTTGGAAGATGGGCAAGTGTTTAAAGGAAAAAGTTTCGGCGCCAGGAAAGAAGTTATCTGCGAAGTTGTATTCAATACATCGATGACAGGCTACCTGGAGGTGCTTACGGACCCGTCCTATCAGGGACAGGGTGTCGTCATGACATATCCGCTGATTGGGAACTACGGCGTATGTCTTGAGGATGCAGAATCCGTAAAGCCATGGCATTCAGCTTTTATTGTAAGAGAGTTATCAAGAACCGCAAGTAATTTCAGAAGTGAGCAGGATTTGGAAAGTTATCTGATCGCCAACGATATTCCAGGAATCCAGGGAGTGGATACGAGAGCGATCACGAAGATTTTGAGAGAAGAAGGCTGTATGGGAGGCATGATCACAACTAATCCGGACTATGATCTGGATGAGATTCTTCCAAAATTAAAAGGGTATCAGGTAAAAGATGCAGTCAAGACCGTATCAAGAACAGAAAAAGAACATTTTCCGGGAGACGGACTGAAAGTTGCCCTGTTAGATCTGGGCACAAAGAGCAACATTGCAAATTCTCTCAACAAAAGAGGCTGTGATGTGACCGTTTATCCGGCGTTTACAACGGCAGAGGAAATCCTTGGGGATCAGCCGGACGGGATCATGTTATCCAATGGGCCTGGAGATCCGAAAGAATGTGTGTCCATTATAAAAGAAATAAAAAAATTATATGACAGCGATGTGCCGATCTTCGCGATCTGTCTGGGACATCAGCTGATGGCTCTGGCAAACGGAGCGGATACGAGGAAGATGCGCTTCGGGCACCGGGGCGGAAATCATCCGGTAAAAGATCTGGCTACCGGCCGTGTCTACATTTCTTCTCAGAACCATGGATATGTGATCAAAAAAGAGAGCGTACCAAAGAATCTGGCAGAAATCTCATTTATCAATGTCAATGACAAGAGTATTGAAGGACTCCGGTATAAGGGGAAAAATGTCCGTACCGTGCAGTTCCATCCGGAGGCCAGTCCGGGACCGGTAGATACCGCTTACTTGTTTGATGAATTTATTGAAATGATGAAAGGAGCAAAAAATGCCTAGGATTGAAAGTATTAAGAAAGTATTAGTCATCGGGTCCGGACCGATCGTCATCGGACAGGCAGCAGAGTTTGACTATGCAGGAACCCAGGCCTGCCGCGCCCTTCAGGAAGAGGGAATCGAAGTTGTCTTGGTGAACTCTAATCCGGCTACCATCATGACCGATAAGGATATCGCAGATAAAGTTTACATTGAACCGCTGACTGCGGAAGTTGTAGAAAAAATCGTAGAAAAGGAAAAACCGGACAGTATTCTCCCGACATTGGGAGGACAGGCTGCACTGAATCTGGCGATGGAGCTGGAGGAAAACGGCTTCCTTGAAAAAAGCGGAGTGCGCCTGATCGGTACCTCCTCCACTACGATCAGAAAGGCTGAGGACCGCCAGGAATTTAAAGATACGATGGAAAAGATCGGTGAGCCTATCGCGGCAGGAAAAGTTGTCACAGACATTCCTGCGGGTGCTGAGTTTGCCGAGGAGATTGGGTACCCGGTCGTCTGCCGTCCGGCCTATACGTTAGGGGGAAGCGGCGGAGGAATCGCCCATGACAGAGAAGAATTAGAAGTGATCCTGGAAAATGGTCTCAGGCTGAGCCGTGTCGGAGAAGTTCTGGTAGAGCGTTACATCGGCGGATGGAAAGAAGTCGAATATGAAGTGATGCGCGATGCCAACGGAACCTGCATCACCGTATGTAATATGGAAAACATTGACCCGGTCGGCGTTCATACCGGAGACAGCATCGTAGTAGCTCCTTCCCAGACATTAGGGGACAAAGAATACCAGATGCTTCGTACTTCTGCATTAAACATTATCACAGAACTGAAAGTAAACGGCGGATGCAACGTACAGTTTGCTCTGAATCCGGACAGTTTTGAATATTGTGTCATCGAGGTAAACCCTCGTGTCAGCCGTTCTTCTGCGCTGGCATCCAAGGCTACAGGATATCCGATCGCAAAGGTGACGGCAAAGATCGCCATCGGATATAATCTGGATGAGATTCCAAATGCCATCACAGGAAAGACTTATGCAAGTTTTGAGCCGATGCTGGATTACTGTGTGGTAAAAATGCCGCGTCTTCCGTTTGACAAGTTTATTCATGCAAAGAGGACACTGACCACTCAGATGAAAGCAACCGGGGAAGTCATGAGCATCTGCAATAATTTTGAAGGTGCACTGATGAAGGCCATCCGTTCCCTGGAACAGAACGTGGACAGCCTGATCTTCGGTAATTATGGGGAAATGTCAGACGAAGAACTGACAAAGGAATTAGAGAAGATCGACGACTTGAGAATCTATGTGATCGCAGAGGCGATCCGCAGAGGATTTGACTACGACACGATTTTCAACATCACGAAGATCGACCGCTGGTTCTTGGACAAGATTGCTGTTTTGGTAGAGATGGAAAAGAAACTGAAAGAAGCAGGAGAATTGGAGAAAGAACTGCTGGCAGAGGCTAAGCGCTTAGAATTCCCTGATTCTGTGATCGGAAAGCTGACAGGAAAAACTGCAAAAGAGATCAAGGAACTGAGAAACCAATTCGGTATTCATGCGGCTTATAAGATGGTCGATACATGTGCAGCAGAATTTGAGGCGAGTACTCCTTACTATTACTCCATCTTCGGAAGTGAAAATGAAGTAGAAGAACTGAGTAAGAAGAAAAAGGTCATGGTACTGGGCTCCGGACCGATCCGGATCGGACAGGGAATCGAGTTTGATTACTGCTCTGTCCACAGCGTATGGGCATTAAGAGACGCAGGGTATGAGACCATCATCGTCAATAACAACCCGGAGACGGTTTCCACAGACTTTGACGTGGCGGATAAGCTCTATTTTGAACCTTTGACTGCTGAGGATGTGGAGAGCATCGTGGATCTGGAAAAACCGGACGGAGCCGTGGTACAGTTCGGAGGACAGACTGCGATTAAACTGACGCAGGCTCTGATGGAGATGGGAGTTCCGATCCTCGGAACAAGCGCAGAAAATGTAGACGCGGCGGAAGACAGAGAACTGTTCGATGAGATTCTGGAAGAGTGCTGTATTCCAAGACCGAAAGGAACGACCGTATTTACATGTGAGGAGGCGCTTTCCGCAGCACATGAACTGGGGTATCCGGTTCTGGTAAGGCCGTCTTATGTTCTCGGCGGACAGGGAATGCAGATTGCTGTTTCCGATGAAGATATTGTATCCTTTATTGAGATCATCAACCGCCAGACACAGGAGCATCCGATCCTGATCGACAAATATCTGGTCGGAAGAGAAGTGGAAGTGGATGCCGTATGTGACGGGGAAGAAATTATTATCCCTGGTATCATGGAGCACATCGAGCGCGCCGGAATCCACTCCGGTGACAGTATTTCTGTTTACCCGTCCATTAACCTGAGCGAAAAGGTGAAACGGGTAATCGCAGAGTATACAAGGAAGCTGGCAAAATCACTGAACGTCATTGGACTCATCAATATCCAGTTTATTGTCTGTGACGAGGAGGTTTATGTCATCGAGGTAAATCCTCGTTCCAGCCGTACCGTTCCTTATATCAGCAAGGTAACCGGAATTCCGATCGTAGATCTGGCGGCTAAAGTGATCGCCGGAGCCAAGATCAGGAATCTGGAATATAAGCCGGGACTCCAGGAAGAGTCTGAATATTATGCGATTAAAAAACCGGTATTCTCCTTTGAAAAACTGAGGGGCGCAGAAGTCAGCTTAGGGCCGGAAATGAAATCCACCGGAGAGTGTCTGGGAGTTTCCAAAAACTACAATGAGGCATTGTACAAGGCATTTCTCGGAGCGGGCATTAACCTTCCGAAGTACAAGAAGATGATTCTCACGGTGAAGGATTCAGATAAAATCGATGCGGTGGATATCGGAAGAAGATTCGTGGATCTCGGATATGAAATTTTCTCCACGAGGAGCACGTGCAGAGTGCTGAATGAAAACGGCGTGCCTGCCCATCCGATCAACAAGCTGGAAGAAGAATCTCCGAACTTGCTTGATTTGATTTTAGATGATAAAATAGATTTGATCATTGACACACCTTCTCAGGGAGTAGGGCGCAGCAGGGACGGATTCCTGATCCGCAGGTATGCGATCGAAACCGGTGTGACTTGTCTGACCAGCCTGGATACGGCAGATGCACTGCTCACCAGCCTGGAATCAGGAAGCAGAGACAATTTATCAGTTGTGGACATTGCACAAATTTAAACGTACAACGGGGTACCTTTAAGTCTATTAAAGGTGTCCCTTTTTTCTTTCATCGGAAAGTTCTATTTCAGGAGGGCGGTGTTCCCTCTGCTCTGATTGACAATAAAAATGTAACTTGATAAAATTATGTTAACCGCCGGCTGTAATTTAAAGCCGAATAAAAAAGAAAAGAGGAGTGATGATATGGACCGATATACTAAGCAGGACGTCATAGATCTGGTCAGGGAAAATGACGTACAGTTTATCAGGCTGCAGTTTTCCGATGTGTTCGGGACGCTGAAAAATGTGGCGATCACCGCAAGACAGCTGGAAAAAGCATTGGATAATAAGTGTATGTTTGACGGATCTTCCGTGGACGGTTTTGTGCGGATAGAAGAATCCGACATGTATCTGTACCCTGATCTGGACAGTTTTCTCATATTTCCATGGCATTCCCAGAGCGGAAAAGTCGCGAGGCTGGTCTGTGACGTGTACGGACAGGACGGGCTTCCATTCATCGGGGATTCCCGCTATATCCTGAAGAAAGTGCTCAGGAAGAGCAAGAAACTCGGATATAATTTTAACGTAGGGCCTGAGTGTGAATTCTTTTTATTTCACACGGACGAGGAAGGATGTCCTACGACGCTGACCCACGAGAAAGCCGGCTATTTTGATGTGGCGCCTCTGGATCTTGGAGAAGCGGCCAGAAGAGATATGATCCTGAATCTGGAAAATATGGGATTTGAGATCGAAGCCTCCCACCACGAGGTGGCACCGGCTCAGCATGAGATAGATTTTAAATACGACAATGCACTGCGCACTGCAGATAATATTCTTACATTTAAGTTTGTCGTGAAATATATTGCAAAACGGCATGGGCTGTATGCGAGCTTTATGCCAAAACCGATCTCCGGTGTGGACGGTTCCGGAATGCACCTTAACATGTCGCTTTGGAGCGAAGGACAGAATATGTTTGCGGATTCCAGAGGCGAACTGGGACTCAGCGACGAGGCGTACCACTTTATGGCGGGTCTTATGAAGCATGCGCCGGAGATGTCGCTGATCACAAACCCATTGGTGAATTCCTATAAGCGGATCGTGCCGGGATATGAGGCTCCGGTGGATATTTCATGGTCTCCTGCAAACAGGAGTCCGCTGATCCGTGTGCCAACGGCCAGAGGAAGCGGAACACGCCTGGAATTCAGAAGCCCGGATTCCGCGGCCAATCCTTACCTTGCGCTTGCAGTGAGTCTGGCGGCAGGAATCGACGGTCTTGAAAATAAACTGCAGCCTGGAAAGGCATCTACAAAGAACCAGTACGAAGTTACAGAGAAGGCGAAATTAAAGGCCGGCATCGGGGCTCTTCCAAGGGATATGAAGGAAGCTATGGATTTGTTCAAGGACAGTGAATTCATGAAAGAGGTTCTCGGAGATCATATTTTTGACCGGTATCTGGATGCAAAACAGGGAGAATGGGAATCCTATCAGAAAACTGTCTCTCAGTGGGAAATAGATGAATATTTGTACAAGATTTAACCGGCAGAAGGCAGGCGTCATTCATACGGGGAGGTGGGAAGCTTGGTTCATATTTTTGTTCTTTTCCCGAAACAGGAGCAGACAAGGAGTATCCGAAATCTGCTTGTGAGAAACGGATTTGAAGTGACGGCTGCCTGTGTCACAGGCTCCCAGATCATGCAGCGGGCGGAAAGCCTGGAAGACGGGCTGATCGTCTGCGGATACAAGTTTGCGGACATGGTCTGCAGTGAACTGAGAGAATATCTCCCTGACGGATTCAGGATGATTGTTTTAGCTCCACAGGCGAGTCTGGAATTTTTGGATATCCGGGGGATGGAGTATCTGCCGATGCCTTTAAAGCCTCCGCTTCTGATGGAAAAAGTACGGGAAATGTCGGACGCTCTGAACAATGCCCAGAAGAAAAAACAGCAAAGGCCGAGACAGCGCACGAGAGAAGAGCTGGAAATAATCGAAGAAACGAAGAAACTGCTGATGAAAAACAACCGGATCTCAGAACAGGAAGCCCACGAGTATATTCAGCGCCGCAGTATGAACAGCGGTGTGGGACTGATTGAAATGGCAAAGATGATCCGGGATTCATATAGATACTAAACGGACTTTCACAGTAAATTATTAGGAGGACATCATGTTTAAGATCAACGAAAATTATTTGAAATTACCAGGAAGTTATTTATTTTCAACCATTGCCAAAAAGGTCAATGCATATCAGGAAGCCAACCCGGAAAAAGATCTGATCCGTCTGGGAATTGGGGATGTGACACAGCCGCTGGCTCCGTCAATCATCGAGGCGCTTCACGGCGCTGTGGATGAGATGGCCGCAGCGGAGACCTTTCACGGTTATGCACCGGACCTCGGATATGAATTTTTAAGAAACGCTATTGTGGACGGTGATTACAGATCACGGGGTGCGCAGATTGAGGCGGATGAGATCTTTGTCAGTGACGGAGCAAAGTGTGATTCGGGAAATATCCAGGAGATCTTTGCACAGGATAATAAGATTGCGGTCTGTGATCCGGTGTATCCGGTTTATGTGGACACCAACGTCATGGCCGGACGGACAGGAACCTATGATCCGAAATCCGAGACATGGAGCGATGTAATCTATATGCCGTGTACGGCGGAGAATAATTTTGCACCGGAATTTCCGAAAGAGGTTCCGGACATCATTTATCTCTGTTTCCCGAACAATCCGACGGGATCTACGATTACAAAGGATCAGCTTCAGGGATGGGTAGACTATGCAAATAAAAATGGGGCAGTTATTATTTATGATGCTGCATATGAGGCATATATCTCAGAGGATGATGTGGCACATACCATCTACGAATGTGAAGGCGCAAGAACCTGTGCCATTGAGTTAAAGAGTTTTTCTAAAAATGCAGGATTTACCGGAGTACGATTGGGATATGCTGTAGTGCCGAAAGATCTTACATGCGGTGATGTAAAACTTCACGACTTATGGGCAAGGCGCCACGGTACAAAGTATAACGGCGCACCGTATATTGTGCAGAAAGCGGGAGCGGCTGTCTATTCTGAAGCCGGGAAAGCACAGCTTAAAGAGCAGGTGGGCTACTACATGAACAATGCCAGGGTGATCTATGAGGGTCTGAAAGATGCGGGATATACTGTGTCAGGAGGAGTCAACGCTCCTTATATCTGGCTGAAGACTCCGGATGGAATGTCCTCCTGGGATTTCTTTGATCATCTGCTGGAACACGCAAATGTTGTGGGAACACCGGGATCAGGTTTCGGACCGAGCGGGGAAGGCTATTTCCGGCTCACGGCTTTCGGAAATTATGAGAATACGGTGAAAGCCATTGAACGGATTAAAAATATATAACTGTATTTTGCAGGACCATGCCTTTGCCGGCATGGTCCTTTTAATGTTCCTGACATAGAGTTTTGTCAAAATATGACGATTCATTGACATTTTACACAGAATGTGTTAAGTTAATTTTAATAATGTTGTAATAAGTTCACAATACGCAGGAAGGAGAGGGAGACACAGAGGGATATGAAGCATAAGATAGCAAAGGGAACGATGGCAGCCGGACTGTCACTGGCATTCATTCTCGGAGTTTCCACATTCGCAGACGCCAAAGGCGATCAGTACCAGACCGGTCTTGCGGGATCTGCGGCAGCTATGGAACAGTACACAGAGTCAGACAGTTCAGCACCAAAGAAGAAAGTAAAAACACCTTCGGCTGCAGCAGCAGTGAAGAAGACGACAAAGACGCAGCATATTACAGAAGTTAAAAAGCAGGCGGCAGCGACTTCCGCAAAACCAAAAGTGACAGCAAAACAGCCGGCCGCGGCCGCGGTGCAGAAACAGACAAAAGAGCCTGAGTTTTCCGCTTCTTTTTACAGAGGAAAAGCAGCACCCAATGTACGCTCCGTACTGAACATCAGAAAGAAAAAGAGCATTTCCAGCCCTGTGGTCGGAAAGTTCAAAAAAGGAAACATCGGCACGGTATTGAAAAAGGGAAAAGAATGGAGCAGGATCCGTTCCGGAAAAGTGACCGGTTATGTGAAGAACGAGTATCTGATCTGGGGAAGTGATATCCACAGTTACGCTAAGAAACATAATTTTCCGAAACAAGCCGTCGTGAAAGTGGACACACTGAAAGTCAGACAGAAACAGTCTACCAAAGCAAAAGTTTTGACCCTGGTCTCCAGAGATGACAGCTACAAAGTTCTCGGAGAATCCGCAGAGTGGATCAATGTGAAGGCAGACGGAGACAAAGGCTATCTGGCAAAAGATTACGTCAGTCTTGGGTATTACTATACCAGTGCAAAGTCAACGGTGAAAAAACAAAAGCCGGCAAAGAGTACCACGAGTACAGAAAGAACAACCCAGAGCGAAAGACAGAATTCCTCTTCTCAGGAGAGCGGAGACAGTTCCTCAGGAACTACCCGTCAGCAGGTCGTGAACTATGCCCTGAAGTTTGTGGGGAATAAGTACCGCTACGGCGGAAACAGCCTGACAAACGGCACGGACTGTTCCGGATTTACTCAGCAGGTGCTTGGACATTTTGGCTACAACATCAGCAGAACATCCTATTCCCAGGCAAACGATGGACGCACCATCTCCATCAGCAGCGTCAGACCGGGGGATCTGCTGTTCTATAAACGGGGAGGCCGGATCAACCATGTGACCATGTACATCGGAAACGGTCAGGTCGTCCACGCGAGCAATTCCGCCCCATATCCAAGGGGAGGCATCAAAGTATCCAGTATGGGATACCGGACACCGTGCAAAGCAGTGCGCATCATTAACTAAGTGAGAGAAGATTATTTACATATACCAAGAAACCGCCGCGGTTCACAAATGTGAACCACGGCGGTTTCTCTGTAAAAAGCAAATGGAACCATCCAGTAAATATTATGTCCATTTTGACCGGTTTGGAGGCCTTGCATTCGAAGAGATGTTAGTTTTTCTTCTTTCAGAAAAGGCTCGGAGGCGGTGTGCGAAGCACAGTGAGGCTGTTTGAGCGTTAGCGAGTTCCGAACGGGCTGCCGGAGAGACTTTGCTGAAAGTTAGAAAATCTTACATCTCTGAGACAGCAAGCCGGAAAACAGGTCAAAATGTCACACATTAAACTTAAACACGATCACGTCTCCATCCTGTACGACGTATTCTTTTCCTTCCTGTCTCACCAGCCCTTTTTCTCTGGCTGCTGCGATGCTTCCGTTTTCAACAAGGTCATCATAGGAAACTACTTCGGCACGGATGAAGCCCCGCTCGAAATCCGTATGGATCTTTCCGGCCGCCTGAGGCGCCTTCGTTCCTTCTGTGATCGTCCAGGCCCTCGTCTCGTCTTCCCCTGATGTCAGATAACTGATCAGGCCAAGCAGTGAATAGCTGGCAGAGATCAGTTTGTCAAGGCCTGACTCACTAAGACCCAGATCCTCTAAAAATTCTTTTCGCTCTTCATCATCCAGTTCTGCGATTTCCTGTTCAATCTGGGCACAGATCACGAAAACACCGGCGTCTACATCTTTTGCATAAGTTCTCACTTCATTTACAAACTCGTTGGATGCGGCATCATCCATGAGATCATCCTCACAGACATTGGCGGCAAAAATCACAGGCTTGATCGTTAAGAGATTGCAGGAATCCAGGATTTCCTGTTCTTCTTCGTCATCGGTTACGAATGTCTTGGCCAGCTTCCCGTCCTCAAGATGGGCTTTTACCCGTTCCAGAAGTTCTACCTCCCGGGCGAGGGACTTGTCATTTCGGGAACCTTTTTTTGACTTGGCGATCCTTCTGTCAAGAACTTCGATGTCGGAAAAAATCAGCTCAAAATTGATGGTTTCGATATCGCGAAGCGGGCTGACTGAACCGTCTACATGGACGATATTTTCATCTTCAAAGCAGCGGACTACATGGACAATGGCATCGACCTCACGGATATTGGCCAGAAATTGGTTGCCAAGCCCCTCCCCTTTGGATGCTCCCTTGACGAGACCTGCGATGTCTACAAACTCGATAACTGCGGGAATGACTTTTTTTGAGTGATACATCTCAGACAGCACATCCAGCCTTTTATCCGGCACGGTAACGATCCCTACGTTCGGATCGATGGTGCAGAACGGATAGTTGGCAGACTCGGCACCCGCTTTTGTGAGAGAATTAAACAAAGTACTCTTACCTACATTTGGCAGTCCTACGATTCCTAATTTCATTGTGTATTGATTCCTTTCTTCATGTCTTTGCATAAATATAGTCCTGTGATCCAAGGACATTGATACAACAAGTCTACCATAAGAACCTTGAAAAGAAAAGAAAAATGGGATAAGATGAAACGACGGAAAGGAGTAATGCGATTATGGAAAATGAAATCCGGTTTCCATTTTTGGGCATTGTGTTCAAACATGTGGGAGAGGGCATCAGCATCGGAGGATTTGAGATCAAATATTACGGTATAGTCATTGCACTGGGATTTCTTCTGGGGATGCTTGCGGCGGCCAGAATGGCTAAGAAAAACGGAGTCAATCCGGATCTGGTCTTTGATTTCATCATCGCGGTGATGATTCCTGCTATCATTGGGGCGAGACTTTACTATGTTATTTTTTCCTGGGATTACTACAAAGATCATCTGACGGAGATACTGAATACCAGGAGCGGAGGCCTTGCCATTTATGGAGGGATTATTGCTTCGGTCATTGTGATGGTCATCTTCTGCAGAGTGAAGAAAATAGAATTTTTCAAACTGGCGGATATTGCGGTGCCGGGGCTGCTGATCGGCCAGATCCTGGGCCGATGGGGGAACTTTTTCAACAGGGAAGCATTCGGAGGCTTTACCAACGGGCCTTTGGCTATGCAGATCCCCACAGACTATTTCGTAAAGCACGGAAGACTTTCAGAGATTGTGGATGCCGGGCTGTATGACCAGGCTGTGTTTGTGGGAAGCGGAAGCCATATGAATACTTATATTCAGGTACACCCTACGTTTTTATATGAAGGGCTGTGGAACCTTGCACTGCTGATTCTCATTGTTATCATGTTCAGACACAAAAAATTTGACGGCCAGATGCTGGCAATTTATGCCATCGGATATGGAGTCGGACGATTCTGGATCGAGGGCCTTCGGACAGACCAGCTGCTGATCCCGGGAACACAAATCGCCGTATCTCAGGTAGTTGCGGCACTTTTTGCTGCCGGGGCACTGCTTGTCCTTCTCTATCAGTGGAAAAAACGGAAACATTAAAAGTGTAGAAAAAAACTGTTCACAGAAAAAATTCTGTGGACAGTTTTTTTATTTCTTGATTTTTTGTGGACAATCCATTAGAATGGAGACAGTAGTGGTGAGAAGTGGTGGATAGTGGGTAGAAAAGACCACAAAGTGTCACGACTGATCATCAGGTGGAGCGCACCCGGTTTGGGAAACGGCAGGTGATTACCATGTTCATGGGCGAATACAATCACACAATCGATGCGAAAGGCAGACTGATAATCCCCTCAAAGTTCAGAGAAGCACTGGGCAGTGAGTTCGTTCTTACAAAGGGATTGGATGGATGCCTATTCGTGTTTCCTATGAAAGAATGGGAGGCTTTTGAAGAAAAATTAAGAAGCCTGCCGCTGATCGATAAGAATGCACGGAAGTTTTCCAGATTCTTTTTGGCCGGAGCATCCACTTGTGAATTGGACAAGCAGGGCAGAATCCTGGTGCCGGGCACACTGCGTGAATTTGCACAGATGGATAAAGAAGTAGTTCTTACGGGCATGCTGGACCGTATTGAGGTATGGAGCAAAGAACAATGGCTTGAAAATAATGCTTATGACGATATGGACGATATTGCCCAGAGTATGCAGGAACTAGGTTTGAATATCTGAATGGAAGGAAAGACAAATGGATTTTGAACATGCATCTGTGTTGTTGGATGAAACAATAAGGGAACTAAAGATAAAACCGGACGGTATCTACGTGGATGGGACTCTTGGAGGAGGCGGACATGCCTTTCATGTCCTGAACAGACTCTCTGAAAAGGGACGATATATTGGCATTGACCAGGACGAGGATGCGATCAGGGCAAGCACAAAACGGCTTGCTCCGTTTCAGGATAAAGTTACGATTGTAAGAGATAACTATGTGAATATGCCGAAAGTGCTGAAGGATCTGGGGATATCCCGTGTGGACGGAATTCTTCTGGATCTTGGCGTTTCCTCTTTTCAGCTGGATGAGAAGGACAGGGGATTCACATACCGCGAAGACGTACCGCTGGATATGAGGATGGATCAAAGGCAGACTTTTTCTGCAAGAGACATAGTCAATGGATACAGTGAACAGGAGTTGTTTCATATTATCCGCGATTATGGAGAGGACAAGTTTGCTAAAAATATTGCCAAACATATTGCAGCAGAGAGAGAGAAAGCACCGATTGAGACAACAGGACAGCTTATTGAGGTGATCAAACATGCAATACCGATGAAGGTGAGGGCTGTGGGAGGACATCCTGCAAAAAGGACATTTCAGGCCATCCGGATTGAATGCAACCGGGAGCTGGAAGTGTTAAAGACAAGTCTTGACCAGATGATCGAGCTGTTAAACCCCGAAGGAAGACTGTGCATCATTACCTTTCATTCTCTGGAAGACAGAATTGTGAAACGGGCATTCAGAAAAAATGAAAATCCGTGTACCTGTCCGCCGAATTTCCCGATCTGTACCTGCGGAAATGAATCGAAGGGTAAGGTTATCACAAGAAAGCCGATTATACCGACCGAAGAAGAACTTATGAGGAACAAAAGAGCAAAAAGTTCAAAATTAAGAGTGTTTGAGAGAAAATAGTGAGGGGGAGAACAGCGAAGTGAATAAGACGAGACAAGAGCGATATGAATTTATTTACGGAAATACTGCGCGGAAAATGGAAGCGGCACCGGCAAAACCCGAGTATGAACCATCCAGGCAGCCGAAAAGGAAACCGGCAGTACGCACCAAAAGAAAGACAACACCTCAGACAAAAGCAAACCAAACAAAAGCTCTGGAATTTGATTTTGCGTTTATCAAAGCGCTGGCAGCAGGTATGGCTGTGATCGCACTGGTAAGCTTCTTCTATTTGTCGGAGCAGTCAAAACTGGAGCAGCAGCGGTCCGCAGTCTCTGCCAAGAAATCGGAGCTCAGCACACTGCTGGTCGAAAATGAGGATCTGAATCTGGAGATCGAACAGAGCATTAATCTTCCTGCGATCCAGGAAACGGCCATGAAGAAATACGGAATGAAGAAACCTGCGCAGAGTAAGGTAATTGCATATGACAGTAAGAATGTTGACTATGTGAGACAGTACAATAAAATACCCGATTCAAAGTAAGGAGCGGTTTTATTGAAAAAAAAGAAATATAAGAAGATCAAAAGAATAAACAATGCTATGAGAGTCAGGACTCTGTCTGTATCGGCTCTCATAGCAATTCTTTTTATTTGCCTTATGGGCCGGCTGGTTTATTTCAGTGTGGCAAAAAATAAGACATATGAAAAAAAAGTTCTGGCCCAGCAGAATTATCAGAGCCAGACCCTTCCGTACAAAAGGGGAGATATCCTCGACAGAAACGGAAACACGCTGGCTACCAGCCAGAAGTTATACAGTCTGGTCCTGGAACCGAAAAATATCCTGCGTACAGAGCAGACTCAGAAAAATGCTTTGAATGCACTGACCAAATATATGGACCTTAACCGGGATGATCTGCTGTCCTATATAAAAGACAACAAAGACTCTTATTACTCAGTGTACAAAAAAGACATGAAGTACAGTGAAGTAGCAGATCTGAAAGATTTTCTGAAATCGAAAAACGGAAAAAAGGTTGTGGGGATCACTTTTTCTGAAAAGTATGTGAGAAGATATCCCAATAAGAGTCTGGCAAGCCACCTTCTCGGGTTCGTATCTGACGGAAGCATTGGAACAACGGGGATAGAGCAGTATTATAACAGTACACTGTCCGGTGTGGACGGAAGAAAATACACGTATCTGAATGAGGAACTGGAACAGGATGACTCTATTGTCGATCCGGAAAACGGCAAAACACTTGTGTCTACGATCGACATCAATATCCAGAAAATAGCCGAAGACCGCCTGGAAAAGTTTGAAAAAAAATACGGCAGTAAGGGAAGCTCTATTCTGGTCATGGACCCGAACAATGGGGAAGTCCTGGGAATGGCCAACTCCAACAAATATGACCTGGAACACCCCAGAGATGAAAAAGGTCTGCTCTCGAAATATTCTCAGAGCCAGATCAATTCCATGACAGAAAAACAGAAGGTAAAAGCCTTTAATGAACTGTGGAAGAATCCGATCGTATCAAACAGTTTCGAGCCGGGATCTACCTATAAACCGTTTACGGTGGCAGGAGGACTGGAGGACGGGATTCTCAAGGGAAATGAACATTATTACTGCAGCGGTTACAAACAGGTGGGGAAATACAAGATTCACTGTTCTCACAGAGAAGGACATGGAAATCTGAGTCTGTCTGACAGCATCGCATATTCATGCAATGTGGCGCTGATGGATATTGCCTTTAAAGAAGGTAAGGATGTATTTGCAAAATATCAAAAAGATTTTAACTTTGGAGTAAAGACGGGGATCGATCTTCCGGGCGAAGCAGAAACCGCAGGCCTTCTGCACGGCGCAGACCAGATGACGAATGTTGATCTGGCTACCAGTTCCTTCGGACAGTCCTTTAACTGTTCTATGATACAAATGGCATCTTCTTTCAGTTCATTGGTCAACGGAGGCAGCTACTATAAGCCTCATGTGGTGAAGCAGACCAGGGATGACAAAGGAAATGTAGTGAGCAACAAGGAATCCGAACTGGTCAAACAGACGATCTCGGCTGATACATCCAAGAAGCTGCGCACTTATATGGAAGAGACAGTCGAAAAAGGAACCGGGAAAAAAGCACAGATCAAAGGCTACAGCGTCGGAGGAAAGACAGGGACCGCACAGAAAATTCCGAGAAGTGCAGGGACTTACATCGTCTCCTTCTGCGGATTTGCTCCCGTAGAAAATCCTAAAGTTGTTGTATATGTGGTCATAGATGAAATCCAGAAAGACTCACAGCTCAACACCGGACTGGCTGTTGAAATGGCGAGAGATGTATTAAAAGAATCACTGAAGGACATGAATGTGCAGAAAACGAAAAAGTAAAACATGTCATACTTGTTTCCTTGGATTCATATATTTTTATCAGTATGGATTCCGGAGTTTTTTATGAAAACAAGTTATAAACGAAGGATGCTTCTCATGGGCGGCATCTTTGCATTCTGTCTGATCTTTATGGCGGGAAGGCTTGGCTATCTGATGATCGGGCAGGCAGATAAGTATCTGGCGCTGGCCAAAGACCTGCACCAGAGAGAGCGGGAAATCAAGGCTCCCAGGGGAAATATTTATGACAGAAACGGGGTGAAGATCGCATCCAACAAAGCGGTTTACTCTATCTCTGTGATTCATTCCCAGACAAAGCAGAAAGAGAAAGTCGTATCGGTCCTTTCAAAGGAACTTCAGATAGATGAGTCAGAAATCAAAAAAAAGGTTTATAAAAATTCAGTTAGGGAAAAGATTAAGAGTAATGTAGATAAAGACGCAGCAGACCGTATCAGAAAATATGAACTTGCCGGCGTTAAAGTGGATGAGGATTATAAACGGACTTATCCTTATAATGATCTGGCTTCAAAAGTCCTGGGATTTACAGGAGGAGACAATCAGGGGATCGTTGGGCTTGAGGTGACGTATGACTCTTATCTGCAGGGCAAACCCGGAAGAATCCTGACACTGACGGACGGCGGCGGAAGAGAAATTGACGGTGCCTACGAGGAGAGAGATGAACCGGTAGCCGGCAATGACCTGTATACTACACTGGATGTGAACCTGCAGAACTATGTGTGGCAGGCATGTGAAAAGGTAAGGAAAGAAAAGGGAGCAAAACGGGTTTCCATGATTATCATGAATCCTCAAAACGGAGAGATTTATGCCATGGTCAACACTCCTGAATACAATTTAAATGAACCGTTTAAACTGAAAGGGAAAAAAGAGAACACCACAGGAAAGAAAAGACAGGAACTGCTGAACCAAATGTGGAGAAACACATGTATCAATGATACATATGAGCCGGGATCTGTCTTTAAGATTGTGACTGCAACCGCCGGTCTGGAACTTGGCAAAGTGAAAGTGACGGATCACTTCAGCTGTCCGGGATTCCGGATCGTGGAAGACCGGAAGATCCGCTGCCATAAAACCACGGGGCACGGCGCCGAGACCTTTAAGGAGGGTGTTATGAATTCGTGCAACCCGGTTTTTATGGAAGTTGGAGCCAGGGTAGGAGTAGACGGGATGTATACGATATTTCGCCAGATGGGCCTGTTTGAAAAGACCGGCATCGATATTCCGGGTGAGGCAAATTCCATTATGCATAACAAAAAGAATGTGGGAGCAGTGGAGCTTGCCACGATGTCTTTCGGGCAGTCCTTCCAGATTACTCCTCTGCAGCTGATGAGAGCTGCCAGTGCCGCAGTTAACGGAGGAACTCTGGTGACACCTCATTTTGGCATGAAGGCAGTGGATTCATCGGGAAAGACAGTGAAGACTTTTGAATTTGCGAAAAAGAAAAACGTGATTAAAAAAGAAACATCTGAGACAATGAGGGAGCTTTTGGAGGCAGTGGTGTCAGAAGGTTCCGGAAGGAACTGTAAGATCGAAGGATATTCCATTGGAGGGAAGACTGCGACCAGTGAAAAACTGCCCCGCGGAACAGGGAAATATATTTCCTCATTTTTAGGTTTTTCAAAGGCAGAACATCCAACCGTGATGGCTTTGGTCATGATCGACGAGCCGAAGGGCACTTATTATGGAGGAACCATCGCAGCGCCGGTGGTACGGGAGGTATTTAAAGTTGCACTTCCTTATCTTGGAATTTCCAAGGATTATACGGTTGATAAAACAAAGAAATAAAGATATACTGGAAAGATAAGAAAAACAAATGAGGTGAAAACATGAATTATAGTATCGTAAAACCTATTTTAATTGCATTTTTCGTCAGCGTGGTGCTGAGCCCGATGATGATTAAATATTTACAGAAGCTGAAATTCGGCCAGTTCATCCGGGGCGAGGGACCCGAGTCCCACCTGAAGAAGTCAGGGACCCCGACGATGGGAGGACTGATCATCCTGCTTGGCATCATTGTGGCTTCTCTGTTTTATGTGAAAGATTATCCGAACATTATACCGGTTCTCTTTGTTACCCTCGGATTCGGCTTCATCGGTTTTATCGATGATTATATCAAAGTCGTGATGAAGAGAAATCTTGGACTCAGGGCCTGGCAGAAGATGCTTGGACAGATCATTGTGACCGGAGTGTTTGCATACTATCTGATCAATCATACGGATATTGGAACCTCCATGCTGATCCCTTTTTCACACGGAAAATATCTGGAGCTGGGAGCACTGTTTGTTCCCGCTATCTTTATTATCCTGCTGGGAACTGTCAATGGGGCCAACTTTACGGACGGACTCGACGGTCTTGCATCCAGTGTCACTGTTTTGATCGCTACCTTTTTTACGGTTGTAGCCATCGGAGCGGGTATCTCCGGAAATGATCCGGGATTATGGCCCATCACTTGTGCCACGGTGGGGGCTTTGCTCGGATTTCTCGTGTTTAATGTTTACCCTGCGAGAGTATTCATGGGGGACACAGGGTCCCTTGCACTGGGCGGGTTCGTGGCTGCCACAGCGGTTATGCTGAGGCTCCCTCTGTTTGTACCGCTTGTGGCTTTTATCTACATGATCGAGGTATTGTCGGTTATGATACAGGTCGTTTATTTTAAGAAAACAGGGAAAAGAGTTTTTAAGATGGCGCCGATCCATCATCATTTTGAGCTGTCCGGCTGGCCGGAGACAAAAGTTGTTGCCATATTTGCCATCGTCACAGCAATCTTATGCCTGATCGGCCTGATCGCCATTTAGATAAGGAGCAGGAAATGACATTAAAAGATAAGAAGGTTTTAGTTGCGGGAGCGGGGAAAAGCGGAATAGGATCTGCCAGTCTCCTGATCCGTTCCGGGGCATCTGTCAGTCTGTATGACGGAAATGAACACTTGAAGGCACAGGATATTTATGACAAACTGGAGGGAAAAAAAGAGATTCCGCTGATTCTTGGAGAACTCACACCGGGAGCAGAGGAGGAGTTTGATCTCTTAGTACTTAGCCCGGGAATTTCTGTCAATGCTCCGGTATCAAAGCAGTTTATGGATTCCGGCAGGCCTGTCTGGAGTGAGATTGAACTCGCGTATCAGGTATCCAGGGGACAGATTGCGGCTATCACAGGCACGAATGGAAAGACAACGACCACAGCGCTGGTGGGAGAGATCATGAAGTGTTTTTACAGCGACGTGTATGTGGTTGGAAATATCGGAACACCGTATACGAGCGTTGCTTTGGATACAAAAGACGAAAGCGTAATTGTGGCCGAGATCAGCAGTTTTCAGCTGGAAACGATACAGGACTTCCGTCCTCAGGTTTCAGCGGTTTTAAATATTACACCGGACCATCTGGACCGGCATGGGACAGTAGAAGTCTATGCAAGGACAAAGGAATCCATTGGAAAAAACCAGACCGGAGATCAGGTTATGGTTCTGAACTATGAAGACCCAGTGACCAGAAATATGGCTGAGAGGGCAAACGCCAGGGTCGTATTTTTCAGCCTGGATCATGAACTGGAAGAAGGAGTCTATTTTAAAGACGGATCTTTCATGCTTGCAGAAAACAAAACAGTACAGACCATATGTACAGAAGCCGATATCAACCTTCTGGGCGGGCATAATTATGAAAATATTTTGGCGGCGATCGCGGTATCCCACTATATGGGGGTTCCGGCAGAGCAGATCAGAAAGGGAGTTTCTGGTTTTAAAGGAGTGGAACACCGCATAGAATATGTAGATACCATTAAAGATGTTGCATACTACAATGATTCTAAGGGAACCAACACCGACGCGGCCATCAAAGGGATCAAGGCCATGAACCGTCCCACGTTCCTGATCGGGGGAGGGTACGATAAGAAGGCAGAATATGATGACTGGATCGAGGCCTTTGACGGCAAAGTGAAGGAACTGATCCTTTTGGGCGCGACGGCGGAGAAGATCGGTAAAACAGCCGAAGCCCACGGTTTTTCCCGAATTGTATATGTAGATACTCTGGAAGAAGCAGTGGAGTATGCATCAAAGCATGCAGTTTCCGGCGATGCAGTTCTTTTATCTCCGGCCTGCGCAAGCTGGGGGATGTTCCCGAACTATGAGGTACGGGGCGACCGCTTCAAGGAGTATGTAAACAAATTAAAGGAGCGCTAAGATTTGAAAAAAAGCAGAGTCAGTGAAAAATACATGCCAAAGCGGCGTTATCTCGATTATCCGATGCTTTTTATCGTGATGTTTCTCGTGGGATTCGGCCTGGTTATGATCTTTAGTACAAGTTCATATAAGAGTACACTGAACTTTGGGAATCCGTATCACTGGCTCATCAGGCAGTGTTTTGCAGTTGGAGTGGGAGCGGTCTTTATGGCAGCACTCACATGGTTTGACTACAGGATTCTCAATGCAAAGATCATTGCCTATGGCTGCTATGGCCTCAGCGTGGCACTGCTGATCATCGTATTATTTATCGGTGCCGCTAAAAAAGGAGCTGTGCGCTGGATCTCCATCGGAGGATTCCAGTTCCAGCCTTCCGAAGTCGCAAAAATTTTCCTTGTGATCTATCTGGCATACATATTATCACAGAATGCCCATCGGATGCGTACGATGGCTGCTGCTGTAAAAGTTATCATCCGATGTCTGCCGATCATCGGACTGGTTGCCTATCAGAACTTAAGTACGGCGATCGTTTTGACGGCAATGGTCGGGGTCATGATTTTTGTGGTAAGTCCGAAAACCAAAGAGCTTCTGGGAATTGTCCTTTCAGGTGTCGCAGGATTAGTGCTTTATCTGACGTTTTCCAACAGTTACCGGAACGAACGTGTGGCGATATGGAAAAATCCGGAGACTCACCCGAAAGGACTTCAGACCATGCAGGCACTGTATGCCATCGGTTCCGGAGGCCTGTTTGGGAAGGGCCTTGGCCAGAGCATGCAGAAGATGGGGTTCATACCGGAATCCCACAATGATATGATCTTCTCGATCATTTGTGAGGAGCTGGGCTTATTCGGAGCTGTCTGTCTGATCCTTCTGTTTATGCTTTTAATATGGAGAATGCTTTTGATCGCTATGAATTCGGATGATCTGTTCGGGTCCCTGATCGTGATCGGATTTATGATTCATATCGGAGTGCAGGTATTTATAAACATAGCGGTTGTAACAAATACGATCCCTCCGACCGGTATCCCTCTGCCGTTTATAAGTTACGGCGGAACTTCAATCCTGGTCGTTATGGCGGAGATGGGGCTGGTTTTATCGGTATCCAGGAAAATACGCATGTAGAGGAACTGATTATGGATAAAAATGAAAAAATAATTACAATCAATCAGGCAAAAAAACAGCAGAAGGGCCCTGGGAATAAGAAAAAAATTATCGGCTGCATTGCCGGCCTGCTGTTTCTTCTCTGTATTATTTTATTTGCAGTATTCCAGACGAAAAAGATTGTCATAAAAGGGAACAGCCATTACACAGAGGGTGAGATAGCGGCCGCACTGAAGGACAATACATACACGGGCAACGGGCTGATCCTGTTTCTGAGAAATAAGATTGCGCCTGTAAAGACGCTTCCGTTCGTAGACTCTGTAACGATAACTCTTAAGGGGACGGATCAGGTGACGGTGCAGGTCAATGAGAAAAAACGGGCAGGGTGTCTGAACTATAACGGGAAATATGTTTATTTCGATAAGGAAGGCTATGCGCTGGAAATTTATGAGAAACACTATGATGATGTGCCGCTGGTCACAGGGCTGAATTATAAAAAAATTGCTCTCGGTGAAAAAATACCGGAGAAGAAGACTGCCGTATTTGAGCAGATACTAAAAATTACCATGGCCATCGACAAGTATGATCTTCCGGTAAGCCAGATCCATTTTAATGCAGAAGGGAAAGCCCTTCTGATCAGCGGAGATTTAACGATTAATCTGTGGAACAGCCGGGAGCTGGACTTGAAGCTTACAGAGCTTACAGGTATCCTTCCTAAGATGAAAGGCAAGAAGGGTACCATCTCGATGAAATATTTTACAAAGGACAATCCGGTAGCGATTTTCAAGAAGAAAAAGTAGTTGAAAGTTTAACTGAAAAACTGTATCATGTAAGAAGATAACATGAAATGATAATGTGGATGAGTATAAGAAAATTTGAGATAGAGATTGAAGGAGGAGCATCGTGGTCGAGATTATGCCGAATGTAGAAAGCACACAAGCCAGAATTTTAGTCATTGGAGTCGGGGGAGCCGGCAACAATGCAGTGAACCGCATGGTTGACGAAAATATACAGGGAGTGGAACTTGTAGGAATTAACACGGACAGGCAGGCCCTGTCTTTATGCAAGTGCTCTACGAAGATCCAGATAGGAGAAAAGCTGACCAAAGGTCTCGGTGCCGGTGCGAAACCTGAGATCGGAGAGGCAGCGGTGGAAGAAAACCGGGATGAGATCACACAGCTGGTACAGGGTGCCGATATGGTCTTTGTCACCTGCGGTATGGGAGGCGGAACAGGTACCGGAGCAGCACCGGTGATTGCCGAGATTTCAAAGTCTCTTGGTATTTTGACCGTCGGTGTTGTCACAAAGCCTTTTACTTTTGAAGGAAAGCCAAGAATGAACAATGCTGTCGCGGGAGTGGCGCGTCTTCAGGATCAGGTGGACACGATGATCGTGATTCCGAATGACAAGCTGCTTCAGATCTGCGAGAAGAAAACAACCATTCCGGACGCACTCAAAAAAGCTGATGAAGTGCTTCAGCAGGGTGTTCAGGGAATTACCGATATGATCTACAATCCTGGTCTTATCAATGTTGACTTTGCAGACATCCAGACGGTTATGCGCGATAAGGGTATTGCACACATCGGTATGGGTGTTGCGGATGAGGAATTGGAAGCAATCAAGGCAGCCATGGAAAGCCCGCTTCTGGAAACTACAGTTTCCGGAGCGACCGATATCATCGTCAATTTCTCAGGTGATGTGGGTATGCTGGAGGCACAGCAGGCAGTAGAGTACTTGAAGGATACGGCTGGACAAGAAGTCAACGTTATCTTCGGCACTGTCAACTCTGATATGGGTGACCAGATCAGCGCAACTATCGTTGCCACGGGGATCCAGTCTGAGGCAGGAGCCAGAGGAGCAGGATTTAAGAAGAAAAGCATTACTCCTCCTCCCGTTTTTTCCGGACAGCCTATCTACAGCAGTCAGCCGAAAAGTGAGCCTGCTGAAACAGCAGAATCTACATATGGGAGCAAAGAACAGGAGACTGCCAGTGTAGAGGATCATGATTCAAAGATCGTGATTCCGGAGTTTTTATTAAAGAGCAGAAGAAAATAAAATAAACGTGGGACAAGCCCGTATCTTGCCGTAAGGCAGGATACGGGTTTTTTTGTAGAATTAACGTATCTGCCACTTCTCTTTTTTGACAAAGTACGTGCACCTCTTTTTTTATAATAAGCTTATGTTTTTTTTGATGATGTTTTTGGAACAGTGGCTGGTCCTCCTGGGGCTGCTGCTTATTTTAAGAAGTTCGCTGAAATCACAGAGTTCTGTCTGGCGTATCCTGCTGGCATCAGCGGCCGGAAGCGGACTCGGGTGTCTGACGGCATGGGCGGCGGAAGGAAATCAGGCAGTCCAGCTTGGATTTCTCGCGGCAAGCATCGGAGCGACCTCCTGGCTTGCATTTCCGCTCTCTCTGAGAAAAAGTCTGATATGTTCCGGATATTTATTTGCACTCTCAGCCTTGCTGGGCGGACTGTGGAGCTTCGTGAAATACCGTTTATCTATCCATATCTGGATTTTCGGCTGTTTTGCGGCGTTTCTCCTCTTGGCTTTTTTGTATTGTGCAGTCTGGGAAAATATCAGGAGCCAGAAAGATTCCTTATACCAGGTATCATTTGAACTCCTTGGCAGGACGGTCAGAGTCACTGCCTATTTGGATACGGGGAATTTTTTATACGAACCTATAGAAAAGATCCCGGTTTCCGTCATGGAGGAACAGGCACTGAATCCATATTTAGATGAATCATTAACCATTTTAATAGAAAAACATAAGCTAAAAGATATAAGAATGATTCCATACAGGACGGTTGGCAGGGAAAACGGCCTGATGATGGGGATTCTTGTAGCTAATATCAGAATCAAGAATAGCAGCCAGACATGGATGGCAGAAAGAGGATTGATAGGACTGTCAGAGCACCCGCTTTCCCGGGACGGCCACTATCAGTTACTGCTCCATCCGGATCTGGTCAGATAAAGTAATGGGAGGTTGTACAGTGCTGAAACTTAATGTGACATGCCAAAAGAGGACTTTTTTAGCGAAAGGAAAAGAAATCCACTACATAGGGGGTGCAGAAATTCTGCCGGCTCCTCTGGAAGCAAAGGAAGAGGAGAAGATGATACATAAGCTCGGGACAGCGGAGGAGCCGGAAGCCAGGGCAAAATTAATTGAGCGGAATCTGCGGCTTGTAGTCTACATAGCAAAGAAATTTGACAATACAGGGATCGGTGTTGAAGATTTAATATCCATTGGGACGATTGGACTGATCAAAGCCATCAATACATTTAATCCGGCCAAAAAGATCAAACTTGCTACCTACGCTTCCAGATGCATTGAGAATGAAATTCTGATGTATTTGAGAAGAAATAACAAGACGAAGATGGAAGTGTCCATCGATGAACCGCTGAATGTGGATTGGGACGGAAATGAACTTCTGCTCTCGGATATACTCGGAACAGACGAAGACATTATTTACAGGGACCTGGAGCATGAGGTGGACAGGAAGCTTTTGCTGAATGCCATGAAGATCCTCTCTGACCGGGAGAGAAAGATCATTGAGCTGAGATTCGGCATCAACCAGAAGGATGGGGAGGAGAAAACACAGAAAGAGGTTGCCGATTTAATGGGAATCTCCCAGTCGTACATATCCAGATTGGAAAAGAAGATTATTAAAAGATTAAAGAGAGAGATGTCCCGGATGGGGTGTGTCTGATCAGTGAAAAAGAGAATGCCGCATGGGAGAAGTCCTGATGCGGCTTTTTCATTTCATAGAAAAGTTCTACGACCTTCTCTATGAAATACAAAATCTCCGAGGGCTGTCCACAGATGCGTAAGGAAAACTTTGTTTTACATGAAGACTCATGGAAAAATTTTCTGTGTGATTGGGTTTTGAAAATGAGCGGAATGATGTTATACTACTGACATAGAAAAAGGAGGAGACAAGTGAGAGTAAAAGGGGTAAAGAATAAACTTGCAGTATTTATTTCAGCAATCGTATTGGCTGCTGGAATTTCTTACATCAACCATGCTTCTGTTTTTGCGGAAGAAAAAAGTGCGGAAGAACATGATCCGGCCAACAGTTGGCGGTTTAAAGATGGAAAACCGGTAAAACAGCAGGAGCCGATAGGTCCATCTATGACGGCCAGAGGAGCCAGAGCGGTAGCTAATGCTTGGACAAAAGTAAATGGAGTATTCCTAAATTCTCTGGGTGACCCTATTCCAAATGCAACTGCAAGGGGCATTGATGTAAGCAAATGGAATGAAAAAGTTGATTGGGAAAAAGTTAAGGCAGATGGAGTGGATTATGCAATTTTAAAAATAGGATCCAGAAAGAATTCAACGGATCGGGATGATCCTACTTGGGCATATAATTCATCTGAATGTGAACGGATTGGAATGCCTTACGGGGCTTATATTTACTCTTACGCAACGAGTATAACAGATGCCAAAAAAGAAGCAGAATATGTAATACGATGCATAAAGGGGAAAAAGCTATGTTATCCGATATATTACGATATGGAAGATAATGTTCAGGAAGGATTGTCCAACAAAATTCTCGGGCAGATCGCGGTTACTTTTATAAATACATTATCGGATGCTGGATATAAGGATGTAGGGGTATATGCTAATAAGTATTGGTTTACTGAGAAGCTTACAAGTACTGTCTTTAATGAGTATCCAAGATGGGTTGCACAGTACAATTACCACTGTAATTATAGCGGAACTTATCATATGTGGCAGTGTACAGATTCTGGAAAGGTCAGCGGAATCGGTACGAATGTAGATCTGAATTTTAAAATAGGCTCATGGAACGTCAATGCACTGCAGACGATATCTGTTTCGTCAATAAAGCTGAATAAGACAAGCCTGAAGCTTAAGAACGGTTCTTCCTATACATTGAAAAAATCAATCGCGCCATCCAATGCTTCCAACAAAACGGTGACATGGACCAGTTCCAATAAAAAAGTGGCAGCTGTTTCTTCCAGGGGAAAGATCACTGCAAAGGGCGTGGGGAAAGCAACGATCACAGCGAAGACATCCAACGGGAAAAAGGCAGTCTGCAAGGTTACGGTACGGCCCAGGACGAACAAAATTAAAAAGCTTAAAAAATCGGGAAGGAAAAGCATTAAGGTTACCTGGTCAAAAGTTAGCGGTACTACAAAATATCAGATTTATATGTCAAAAAAGAAATCTTCCGGATATAAAAGGGTAAAAACTGCATCAGCTAAAACATTCAGTTTTACCAAAAAAGGACTGAAGAGAGGCAAACGTTACTATTTTAAAATACGTTCTTATAAAACAGTTGGAAAAACCAAGTATTACAGCAGCTACAGTCCAATCAAATCAATAAAAAGATAGGAATAAAAAGCAATAAAAAAGATCCTGAACAGGATCTTTTTTATTGCTTTTGAATATCGAAACTAAAGAATGATTTATTTAATGGTGACGGTGTTATCGTATCTCTGATAAGTATAGTTTTTAGATTTATATTTGTAGATAATCGTCAGGCGGTCCGGGCTGATGTATAAATACTGGACTTTACTAAAGTCAATGTCACTTCCCAAATAATGCATGAAGGAATCCTTAAAATCGGTATCTATGGTGGTACCCTGCTCATGGCTCCAGCCGGCTCCCGAAGAATAGATTACTTCACCATTTTTACTGTTGTTGTCAGCATAAACCTCCGCATAGGCAGAAGTAGCAGCGTTTGCGATCAGCTTTAAATCCGCATGGGCCGAGCGTTTGTTGGCTCTGTCTATGTACCCGGTCAGAGTCGGCACCAGCAAAGCGATCAGGATCGCCAGAATAACCAGCACGACGATTAATTCAACTAAAGTAAATCCTTTTTTGTTCCCTCTTAAACGATTCATATAAACCCCATCCTTTGTCGTTTGTTTTTTTTAATTATATCACAGGAGAATGAAAATTTATACCCACAGGCGGACAACTTGTGATATAATAGTCCTACAAATGTAGGATTATCGAAAGGGGACAGGGATGAAGAAAAGTTTTTTAAGAGCGGCAAAGAAAGTTTTCGCGGTACTTTTGACTGTCAGTTTGATGTCGGCTGCACTGCCGGTACTCGTAAACGGTAACCAATCAGAACCTAAACAGAAGGAAGGACAGGGAGCAGAGAACAGCTGGCGTTACAAAAACGGTACACCGATCTATCCCGGACAGTCTTTCAGCAGAGCTTCAAAACCATATTCAAATGCCTGGAATAAAGTCAACGGCATGTTTGTCAATGATCTGGGGAATCCGATTCCGGGCGCAGTGAAAAAGGGGATAGATGTCAGTCAGCATCAGGGAAAGATTGACTGGGAGATGGTGAAAGCATCAGGGATTGATTTTGCTGTTATCCGGTGCGCAAACAGCACATATGACGAAGATACTCAGTGGCAATATAATGTAAAAGAGTGTGAACGATTGGGTATTCCATATGGAGTATATATCTTTTCTCAGGCAAAAAACACGGCTCAAGCTCAGGCAGAAGCAAGATTTACTTTAAAATTATTAACCGGACATAAACCGAATTATCCTATATACATGGATCTGGAAGCTAATTCGATCAGTAATCTGTCAAAGAATCAATATAGTAAAAATGCAGAGGCATTTAAGGCTGTTTTAAAGACAGCCGGATATTCTAACATAGGTATTTACGCTAATACAAGCTGGTGGAAAGAAAAATTGACAAGTTCTGCATTTAATAAATATTCCAAGTGGGTTGCCCAGTGGGCAAGCAAATGCACTTATACAGGCAGCTATCAGATGTGGCAGTGCACCGACAGAGGCATAGTCAGCGGCATCAGAGGAAATGTGGATATAAACTTTCTGATCAGCAGCATTCCGGCAAAAAACATCAAACTGAATAAAAAATCCCTGTCGCTGAAGAAAGGTTCCTCCTATACACTGAGAAGTTACATAGAACCTAGGAACTCATATCCTTCAGTTCAGTGGTCCAGCTCCAGTTCGTCTGTGGCATCGGTCAGTTCGTCAGGCAAAGTGACGGCGAAAAAGGTAGGGACAGCGGTTATCACCGGAAGAACAGGAAACGGAAAAAAGGCTTCCTGCAAAATTACGGTGATCCCAAAGACGAATAAAATAAAGAAGCTGAAGAAGAGCGGATCAAAGGGGATTAAAATAAGCTGGTCAAAAATTTCCGGCGTGTCTAAATATCAGATTTACATGTCCAGGAAAAAGTCTTCCGGTTTTAAAAGGATAGCAACTGTATCTGCAAAAAAAGCATCTTACACAAAAGGCAAGTTAAAAAAGAAAAAAAGGTACTATTTTAAAGTCAGATCGTATCAGACTGTAAAGAAAAAGAAAATTTACAGTAAATTTTCTAAAGTAAAATCTCTTAAGCGGTGATCTAAAGATATTCCTCTTGTAAAAGTGGCTTCTTTAGTGTAGATTAGCCTTACAGTCATTAAACATCAGGAGGATAAAGATATGATTATTGCATTGATCGCACATGACAAGAAAAAAGACGAGATGGTGGAATTTGCAAAGAAGCATAAAGAAACATTAGCAAAATATGACTTGGTCGCAACCGGTACAACCGGAAAACGGGTAGAGGAAGCCACAGGACTTCCGGTGAAGAAATATTTGTCAGGACCGTATGGAGGAGACCAGCAGCTGGGAGGCAGAATTGCAGAGGGAAAGATCGGACTGGTTGTTTTTTTCCGGGACCCACTGACTGCACAGCCCCATGAGCCGGACGTGTCTGCACTGCTTCGTGTCTGTGATGTGCACAAGGTACCGGCAGTCACCAACACTGCGGCGGCAGAACTGATGATTCAAATGTTTTAAACTGTCAGGACTGAGTATTTTGACTTGAAAAATGACAGATCATAGTGTATATTTATTTTGAAAGCTGTGCGACTGGCGGATAGTGGAGAAACCACGGGGAGCACGGCAGCAGAAATGCCGGCCGCCTGGGCAACTTTTATTTAGTGTGCCCAGGCGGCTTATTTTTACATAAAAAAGGTCTGCGAACCTTTCGTATGGAATAAAAATCTCTCTGCGAAGCTGCACACAGATACAAAAGGAGGATACAGGACAATGAAGATGTTGTCATTAGAAAACGAGTTAAAAGGGAATTCATACCCTGGAAGAGGAATTGTGATCGGGAAGTCACCAAACGGGGCCTATGCAGTGACTGCATATTTTATCATGGGAAGAAGCGAAAACAGCAGAAACCGTGTGTTTATTGAGGACGGAAAAGGTATCCGGACACAGGCTTTTGATCCGTCAAAGCTGAGTGATCCGAGCCTTATCATCTATGCTCCGGTCAAGGTATTAGGAAATAAAACAATCGTGACCAACGGAGACCAGACGGATACGATCTACGAGCTCATGGATAAACAGCAGACATTTGAACAGGCATTGAGGACGAGAGAGTTTGAGCCGGATGCACCGAATTATACTCCGCGTATTTCAGGCATTATGCATGTGGAAAACGGAACCTACAACTATGCAATGTCTATTTTAAAGAGCAATAACGGTAATCCGGATGCATGTAACCGGTATACATTTGCCTATGAGAATCCGGTAAGCGGGGAGGGACATTTCATTCATACCTATATGCAGGACGGAGATCCGCTTCCGAGTTTTGAGGGAGAGCCTAAATTAATCGGCTTAGACGATGATATTGATGCGTTTACAAGCCGTGTGTGGGAAAGCCTGAATGAAGACAACAAAGTATCTCTGTTTGTGCGCTACATTGATATCAAAACAGGAGAATATGAAACAAGGATCGTGAACAAGAATCAATAGGAGGAGACCATGAAGGAATTAGAATTAAAATACGGATGCAATCCGAATCAGAAGCCGTCAAGAATTTACATGGAAGACGGTGAACTGCCGATCAAAGTGTTAAGCGGCAAACCGGGATATATTAATTTTCTAGATGCATTAAACGGATGGCAGCTGGTGAAGGAACTAAAAAAAGCGACCGGGCTTCCGGCGGCAGCTTCCTTTAAGCACGTCTCTCCTGCAGGCGCTGCGGTAGGGCTTCCGATGACTGATGTGGAAAAGAAGATTTACTGGGTAGATGACATGGATATGGAATTTACTCCTCTTGCCAATGCATATGCCAGGGCGAGGGGGGCTGACCGTATGTCTTCCTTCGGAGATTTCATTTCACTTTCCGATGTGTGTGATGCGGCAACAGCCAAAATTATAAAAAGAGAGGTGTCTGACGGGGTTATCGCACCGGGATATGACGCAGACGCTCTTGAAATTTTAAAAGAAAAGAAAAAAGGAAACTATAACGTGATCGAGATTGATCCGGATTATGTGCCGGCTCCGGTAGAGCGCAAGGAAGTGTTCGGTGTTACTTTTGAGCAGGGCAGAAATGAACTGAACATTGACAAGGATTTCTTTAACGATATCGTGACAGAGAATAAGGAACTGCCTGACTCTGCTAAAATTGACCTGGCGATTGCAATGATCACATTAAAGTATACCCAGTCTAATTCCGTATGCTACGCAAAGGGCGGACAGGCCATCGGCATCGGTGCGGGACAGCAGTCCAGAATCCACTGTACCCGTCTGGCAGGACAGAAAGCGGACAACTGGTATCTGCGCCAGGCTCCGAAAGTCATGGGACTTGAGTTCGTGGACGGTATCCGACGTGCGGACCGTGACAATGCCATTGACTTGTATATCGGAGACGACTATATGGATGTTTTAGCCGACGGGGCTTGGGAAAATATCTTTAAAGTAAAACCGGAAGTGTTTACGAGAGAAGAAAAGCGTGAATGGCTGGATCAGATGACGGGTGTGGCATTGGGATCAGATGCGTTTTTCCCGTTTGGCGATAATATCGAAAGGGCACACAAAAGCGGCGTTTCTTATGTGGCTGAGCCGGGAGGCTCCATCAGAGATGACCATGTCATTGCCACATGCAATAAATATAACATGGTGATGTGTTTTACGGGAATCCGTTTATTCCATCATTAGAAGATATAAGAAGGAGAGAAATCAAGCAGGTTTCTCTCCTTCTGTATTATAGGGTCTGGCAGTAAATATGAATGGCCTTTGAGACGAAGCGGGCGGTTCCCTCTCCGCCGGCACGGTCTATAGACTCTTTCATCCTGTCATCACAGACGTACATTTCGCCCAGAGAGGCCAGAATATCGTCTGTACAGGTATAATATTGATCCGTAATAGACTGTTTGAGGAGCTCAACCTGGTGCATCACCGGTTCGGAGGCCGGGTCTTCGTTTATGAGACGGCCAAATTCCGCAAAGTTTGCCATAAACTTGGTATTCATGACCTTCCAGTCCTCCTCTGTATAAGTTTTTGCTTTCTGCTCATATTCACGGAAAGCATCGGTACCGCCCCAGCTTTTTCTGGCCTCGGATTTATAGCTTTCCAGCGTTTCTTTGTTCAATGTCTGATAATTCAATGATTCCACTCCTAACTTTTGAATTCCAAGAGCGAAGTCGATCAGATGTTCCAGCCGGTCCTTTTTAAGCCTCAAAAGCTGTATCTGCTGATCTAATGCTTTTTGGCGGTCAAAATCCGGACGGTCCAGGATCTCTCTGATGTCCTTTAAAGAGAATTCAAGTTCCCGGAACAGTAAAATATGTTGAAGGCGTTCCAAAGCTTTGGTGCCGTACAGCCGGTAGCCAGCCTCCGTGACACGGTCGGGACATAAAAGTCCGATCTCGTCATAATAGTGGAGAGTGCGCACACTGATACCGGTTAATCTGCTTACTTCTCTTACTGTTTTCATCTTGGTCTCCTCCTCCTGGTAAGTACAGAATAGCCTATCACGCTGCGTGAGAGTCAAGAGATAAAATAGATTAAAGGAATTCTGTCATGTGTTTGCGGTACCAGAGCGGCATCATGGTTCTCTGACAGCGGGGATTTTTTCTGGCTTCTACACCGATCGTCTCAAAAAATACTTTCCAGAGATCTGTGTAAAGATCAGAAATCTCAGAGGTCTTCAGACGGTTTAATTCATCCTCTGAGAGGGTGGTCATATAGTAATCATGATCACAGGGATGAACGACGGCAGTTTTCCGGTTATCGTCGATGATCATCCAGTTCTCTGAGGGCATGCGGTCCGTAAACTGGGGAGCCAGGATGGTCAGGACATCACACTTGGGTTCAATATGGGAGATAAGAACATGATCTATTTCGAAAAAACGCAGAAACTCCCGGAATAAGTGAGCTTCATTCATAACTTTACGGTCCAGTTCAAACAGATTCATCACAGCAGGCTCCTGCAGCATATTGACAACGGAAGGCCCATAGTGAAACCCATAGATCAGGAACCGGTAGATGATATCCAGTTTTTCTTCCTGAAAAGACATAGCAGCGCGGTATACCATCTGATAGGCACGAAAAGAGATCTTTTTTTGGATGGAACGGATGACACTGGCGGTCTGATCGGGATCGTGATCTACATGGCGGTAATCACAGAACAGTTCCAGATTCCCTATGGGTTCAGTTTTTAATTGGATGTTTTTGTGGCCTAAGCGGGATGCCCAGGCAGTGTATATACAGGACATCATATCCTCAAACGTATCTTTGCAGGTGAAAATGGTCATGCGTTTTCTCCATTATTTTCAGTCGGCCGTTTTTCAGGCAAATATTAAAACTGTTACTGTTTTTTATATTTGTCCGCTCAGAGACTTGCAGGTATCTTCGGCTGAGGGGGCCGATACAAAATTCTTATCGTCAAACAGGGACAGCTGTTCATAGGTCTGGGGATGATCAATCTCCCAGGACTTTTTGTAATCCTCTCCGATCAGCTGACGGGTGATGAAGTTCTCCTCGATCGGGATATGAAACATCATCTTTCCGTTACAGGTTATAAAATACTTGGCCCGTTTCAGGACGATCCCCATCTTTTTCAGGTTTTCAAATGTCAGGGAGCGCTGTCGGCGGCTCTTGACAATACGGTAGGCGGATTTGGTGCCGATGCCGGGAACTCTCAGAAGATCTGCGTAGCTGGCGCGGTTGATCTCCACAGGGAAAAGCTCCAGGTGCCGCAGTGCCCAGTCGCACTTGGGGTCCAGCATGATATTGAAGTTGGGCCTGTCAGTACTCAGCAGTTCCTCTGCATGAAAGCCGTAAAACCTCAGCAGCCAGTCGGCCTGATAGAGACGATGTTCCCTTAACAGAGGAGGGGCGGTATCCAGGGAGGGAAGGCGGGAATCTTCATTGAGCGGGACATAGGCTGAGAAGAAGACACGTTTCAGATCAAACTTCTGGTACAGCTGCTGAGTGACAGAAAGAAGCTGAAGATCATTCTCTGCGGTAGCTCCAACGATCATCTGAGTGCTCTGCCCGGCGGGGACAAAGGGTGCATTCTTGTCCTTAGCGGGCGGGAGGAAAGAGTTTGATGCCAGCTGTCTGTGCTCCCCGATGCGGCCGGATCGGACATCATCGAAGATCGTGTGCTTTAGACTGCGGTTGCCGCCGAAGCGTTCCATCATAGGGTCCTTGCCGATGGACAGCCGGTGATCTGCGATGCCGGAACGGATCTGTTCCATGGGTTTTAAGATCGTTTTCTGTGTCTTGTGAGGGGCCAGATCCTTCAGTCCTTCCGGTGTGGGCAGTTCCAGATTAATGCTGACGCGGTCCGCGAGATATCCGATGGATTCCAGAAGTTCTTCCGGCGCTCCGGGAATGGCTTTCACATGGATATAGCCGTTGAAATGATACTGATTTCTTAACATAGACAGTGTCCGGCACATGAGTTCCATCGTATAGGAAGGACTCTTTACCACACCGGAACTTAGAAACAGCCCTTCGATATAGTTTCGGCGGTAGAACTCGATGACTAAGCGGCAGACTTCTTCCGGGGTGAACGTAGTGCGCACCCGGTCATTGGACGAGCGGTTTAAGCAGTACCTGCAGTCGTAGATACATTCATTACTTTGAAGTATCTTTAAAAGGGAGACACAGCGGCCGTCGGATGCAAAGCTGTGGCAGATGCCTGCAGCCACTCCGTTGCCCAGTTTTCCCTTTTCACCTCTGCGGTCGGCTCCACTGGACGTGCAGGCTACGTCGTACTTGGCTGCGTCTGCTAGAATTGTTAGCTTCTCCTGCAATGACAGGGAAGGACTGATAGTTTCCATAATCCACCTCACAATATCGAATGTTTGTTCTCTTATTCTAGCATAGTGCCATATAAAAAGCAAGGAGGAAAAGAACAAAAGTTCGGGTGAAAAGAAGTTGCGGCAATGTATTGGTAAATGGTATTATTATACTTAACGGAAAAACAATTCAGAAGGATGAGGGTTTGTATGAATCAAAAAAATAAAACGAAGCTCGGCAAGGCAGCGTTGTTCGGTTCTGCACTGATATGGGGCAGTTCCTTTTTTATTATGAAAAATACCATTGCCAATGTCCCGGAAAATTTTCTGCTTGGGACAAGATTTTTAGCAGGGGCATTGCTCTTGTGTATCTTTTTTCATAAGAGACTGGGGAAAATAGATAAAAGTTACTTTAAGACAGGATTTGTGCTGGGAGGATTTTGGTTCTGGGCTTACTGGTTCCAGACCGAAGGACTGTATCACACGACGCCCGGAAAGAATGCATTTTTAACGGCGATCTACTGTGTGGCAGTCCCTTTTGTCACATGGATATGGCAAAAGAAGAAGCCTACAAAGCAAAACTTCCTGGCCGCATTGATCTGCATTACGGGTATTGGACTGATTTCACTGGATGGGAACCTTAGTATAGGAATCGGTGATGGATTGACTCTGGTGGGAGGCCTTTTATTTTCCCTTCATATTGCCTATCTTGGCATGAAAAGCGGTCAGAAAGATCCGGTGCTGCTGACGATCGTGCAATTTTTATTTGCTGGACTCTGGGGTGCAGGGATTTCTGTATTTACCGAAGACATCAGTGCTATCCACTGGACGGTCGGACAGGCAGGAAGCCTGGCCTATCTGGTGATCATGTGTACGGCTGTGGCTGTTACCTTTCAGAGTATAGGGCAGAGCCGGGTGAGTTCATCTTCCGCATCTCTGATCCTGAGTCTGGAGTCCGTGTTCGGTGTGCTTTTCAGCGTGATTTTTTATGGTGAGAAGGCGACGGTGAAGATCCTGATCGGTTTTGCCCTGGTGATGGCGGCGATTTTGATCTCGGAGACGGATTTGGGCAGAAAGTCCGGGCACACCGAAAATAATGATAAAAAACGCATTAATAAGAAAACAGCAAATGTGGTATAATTTATCATGAACAGTGAAATATTTTCCGCCTGTGTACACGGCGGATCAAGTATAAAATAAAGAACGAATTTCGGAGGCTATGATGAAGAATTATGAATTGGTAAAAGAAGAACAGATTAAAGAACTGAATGGAACCGGGTATGTGTACCGCCACAAAAAGACAGGGGCCAGGGTTGTGGTAGTATCCAACGAAGATGACAACAAGGTATTCCAGATTGGATTTAAGACACCGCCGAAGGATGACACCGGAGTTCCTCATATCATGGAACACTCTGTACTCTGCGGTTCCAGGGAGTTTCCATTAAAAGACCCGTTTGTGGAACTGGTCAAAGGGTCCCTGAACACATTTTTGAATGCAATGACCTATCCGGATAAGACGGTATATCCGGTGGCAAGCTGCAATGACAAAGACTTTTTTAATCTGATGCATGTGTATTTAGATGCGGTATTTTACCCGAATATCTATACGAAACCCGAAATCTTAAAACAGGAGGGATGGCATCACTCTCTTGAATCAGAAGATGCGCCCGTAATCTACAACGGCGTCGTTTACAACGAAATGAAGGGTGTGTTCTCATCCCCGGACCAGCAGCTGGCGCGTCTGATCCAGAAGTCCCTGCTCTCAGACACTCCGTATGGATTTGAATCCGGAGGCGACCCGGAAGCGATCCCGGAACTCAGCTATGAGCAGTTTTTGGATTTCCACAGGACTTACTATCATCCGTCCAACAGCTATATTTATTTATACGGAGATATGGATGCGGAAAAGTACCTGACATTCATAGACGAACATTATCTGTCTGATTTTGAAAAGAAGCAGGTGGACACATCCTGGAAGCCCCAGGAAGCCTTTAAAGAAGTAAAGAGAGTGGAGGCAGTATATCCGGTCAGCGAGCAGGATGAGATACAGAACAAAACGTTTCTCTCCTATAATGCAGTGATAGGGACAAGTCTTGATAAAGAACTGTATATCGCATTTCAGATTCTTGACAGGGCACTGTTCTCTATGCAGGGCGCGCCGGTGAAAAAGGCTCTGATGGAAGCCGGGATCGGCAAGGACATCAGCAGTTCCTATGACAATGGGATCGAACAGCCTGTGTTTTCCGTGGTGGCCCAAGAGGCAGATGAGGAAAAAGAGGCAGACTTTGTGCGCATCATCGAGGACACCCTGCGTAAGATTTCTAAAGAGGGGATTCAGAGACGAAGCCTGGAATCTGCACTGAATTATTATGAGTTCCAGTATAAAGAGGCTAATTTCGGCAGATTTCCAAAGGGACTGATGTATGGACTTCAGATGTATGACAGCTGGCTCTATGACGATCATGAGCCGTTCATGCATATCAAGACCAACGATGTGTTTGAGTTTTTGAGAAAACAGCTGGACGGAAGTTATTTTACGGATTTGATTGAAACTTATCTTCTGTCCAATACACATAAATCCATTGTGGTGCTGAAGCCGGAGAGGGGCCTTCAGAGCCGGAAGGATCAAGAAACTGCGCAGAAGCTGAGAGAATATAAAGAAAGTCTTTCAAAAGAAGAGATCGGTAAGCTCGTTCAGGCTACAAAAGAGCTGAAAGAATATCAGGAGGCGGCAACTCCGAAAGAGGACCTTGAAAAGATCCCGCTTCTGGATATTAAGGATATCAAGAAGGAGATCCGGCCTCTTTGCAATGAAGAAGTATCAGTGGACGGAGTTAAGGTGATCTGGCATCCATATTTTACAAATGGTATCTGCTATCTGAAGATCGTATTCGACATGTCAGAGGTTCCGGCAAGGCTCGTGCCTTATGTGTCTCTCATGTCAGAAGTATTCCGAAGCGTAGATACTAAGAAGCACAGCTACTTTGAGCTTGGAAATGAAATCGGTATTGAGACCGGAGGCATGGTGACGACGATGGACGTTCTGCCGGCCGGTGCTGAAGGTGTAAAAAGTTATTTTGTCATCAGGACAAAGTGTTTTTATGAAAATGCAAAAAAGGCATTTGAACTCATGGAAGAGATCCTGTTTGAGAGCAAACTGGAGGACAAGAAACGTCTGAAAGAGATCATCGGGCAGATTTACACTAATATGAAGACAGATCTTACACAAGCCGGACACAAAACGGCATCCAACCGCGCCATGTCCTATTTTTCTCCTTATGCAAGGTATAAAGAACAGATCCAGGGCGTTTCCATGTTTGAGTTTGTAAAGGACTGGTATGAATCCTTTGAGCAGGAGAGCGGAAAGATCATTGACAGCATGAAAGAGGCGTGCAGATATATTTTCCGGAAGGAACATATGATGGTGAGTTACACAGGAAAAGAAAAAGAACCGTCCTTTATGGAAGATGCGTTGCACAAGTTCTCAGCACGCATGTTTACCGGCGAATTAGCCAAAGAGGAGACAAAAATTCTTCCGGAGAAAAAGGAGGAAGGCTTCGCTACGGCGGGCGGTGTCCAGTATGTGGCCTGTGCAGGAAATTTTGCTGAGCAGGGTTATGAATATACGGGAGCCTTAAATGTTCTCCAGGTAATCTTTTCTTACGAGTATCTCTGGCTTAATATCCGTGTAAAAGGCGGAGCCTACGGATGCATGTGCAGCTTTATGCCTCAGGGAGACAGTATGTTTGTATCCTATCGGGACCCGAATCTCTTAGAGACTTACCAAGTCTACGAAAATGCGGCTGATTTTGTGGAGCATTTCGATATCGATGACCGTGACATGGTAAAATATATCATCGGAACGATCAGCAATATGGATACCCCGCTGGAGCCGGATGATCTGGGAGAGAGAAGCTTCCAGGCTTATCTTCTTGGAAGGACAGAAGAAGAACTTCAGAAGTACAGAGACCAGGTGCTGTCCTGCAGTCAGGAGACGATCCGTTCGCTGGCACCGTATGTGCGCTGTGTGGTGGATGCGGGGAATAATTGTACTATCGGAAATGAAGATAAACTGAGAGAAGCTGAGGATAAATTTAAAGAAATCAAACACGTATTTTAGGAAGGAATTTTATGAACACAGGAATGAAATCGGGATTTGTGACATTGATCGGCAGGCCAAATGTGGGGAAATCTACGCTGATGAACCAGCTGATTGGACAAAAGATCGCGATCACCTCGAAAAAACCCCAGACAACCAGGAACAGAATCCAGACCGTATTCACCGACGACAGGGGACAGATTGTATTTTTGGACACTCCGGGGATCAACAGGGCAAAGAACAAGCTCGGCGACTATATGCTGAAAGTCGCCGAGAGGACTCTTAACGAGGTGGATCTTATTTTATGGCTGGTGGAGCCGACTACCTTTATCGGAGGCGGAGAGCGCTATATCATCGAACAGCTGGGCAAGGTGAAGACCCCGGTTATCCTGGTGATCAACAAGACGGACACGGTGAAGGACGAAGAGATCTTAAAAGCGATCACCACCTACAAAGATGTATGTGAATTTGCAGAGATCATACCGGTTTCCGCGCTGAAGGGACAGAACACGGATGATGTCACAGACAGCATTTTCAAATACCTTCCGGAGGGGCCGATGTTTTTTGATGAAGATACAGTCACGGACCAGCCGGAGCGGCAGATCTGCGCGGAGCTGATCAGAGAGAAGGCGCTGCGTCTTCTGGATCAGGAAATTCCGCATGGGATTGCGGTAGTCATCGACTCCATGAAAGAGAGAAGACACGGCCATATCATCGATATTGATGCGATGATCGTGTGCGAGAGAGACTCTCATAAAGGAATCATCATCGGAAAACAGGGCAGTATGTTAAAGAAGATCGGAAGCCAGGCCCGGATGGAGATGGAAAACCTTCTGGATATCAAAGTGAATCTTCAGCTGTGGGTGAAAGTGAAAAAGGACTGGCGTGACAGTGACATGCTTCTCAAAAATTACGGGTACAACAAGAAAGAAGTATAAAAAATGGGTCAGGAGATCAAAGTAACCGGTCTGGTACTGAACGCCGGAAATATCGGAGAATTTGATAAGAGAGTCACGCTTCTCACAAAGGAACGAGGAAGGATCACGGCGTTTGCGAGAGGGGCGAAAAAAGCCACCAGTCCATATGCCGCGGCCTGTCAGCCTCTGACATTCGGAGAGTTTTCACTGTATGAAGGAAGAAGCTCCTTTAATCTCATGTGGGCAGATGTAGGCCATTATTTTGAGGGCGTCAAGGAAGATCTTCTTTTGGTTTCCTATGGCAGTTATTTTTGTGAATTTGCATCTTATCTTACAAGAGAAAACAATGATGAAAAAGAGATTCTGAAGCTTCTTTACCTGAGTCTTAGAGCACTTGAAAAAAAGACCATAGATCCGAAGCTCATACGCAGAGTGTTTGAAATTAAACTCATGGCTCTCTACGGACAGGGAATGGAAGTCTTTTGCTGTACACAGTGCGGCAGCACAGAGGACCTCAGCTGTTTTGACAGCAGTGCGGGAGGGATTCTCTGCTCAAACTGCAGAAAATCCGGAGGAAGAGCGGTACATATATCCGGATCTGCGGTATATACGCTTCAGTTTATTTTAAGCAGTCCCCCGGAGAAGCTGTATACGTTCAGGGTTTCTAAGGAAGTTTTGAAGGAACTTGATTCTGTCAGCGAGTCATTTTTAAAACAGTATGTCAGCCATCATTTCAAGTCTCTGGATTTTTTGGAACTGCTTTGACTTTTTTAGCTTATCTCTTGAAAAAAGAGGGGTTACACGCTACAATAGAACAGATTATAGGAAATGAAGAAACGGTGAGGTAGAAACAATATGGAATTAACAATGGAGAAAATCGTAAATTTAGCAAAAGCCAGAGGTTTTGTGTACAGCGGATCTGAGATTTACGGCGGATTGGCAAATACATGGGATTATGGAAATCTTGGCGTGGAGCTTAAAAACAATGTAAAAAAAGCATGGTGGAAGAAATTTATTCAGGAAAGCCCGTATAATGTAGGTGTGGACTGTGCGATACTTATGAATCCGCAGACCTGGGTTGCTTCCGGACATCTGGGCGGGTTTTCCGACCCTTTGATGGACTGTAAAGAGTGCCACGAACGTTTCCGCGCAGATAAGATCATCGAAGATTATATGGATGAACACGGCATGGAGATTGAGGGCGGCTCTGTGGACGGATGGACCAAAGAAGAGATGGTGGATTTTATCAATGATCATGACATCGTATGCCCGTCCTGCGGAAAGAAAAATTTTACGGATATCCGTGAGTTCAACCTGATGTTCAAGACATTCCAGGGTGTGACAGAAGATGCGAAAAATACAGTTTACCTGCGGCCGGAAACAGCTCAGGGTATTTTCGTCAACTTTAAAAATGTGCAGAGGACATCCAGGAAGAAGATCCCGTTCGGTATCGGACAGGTCGGAAAATCTTTCAGAAACGAGATCACTCCTGGAAACTTTACGTTCCGTACAAGAGAGTTTGAGCAGATGGAGCTGGAATTTTTCTGTGAGCCGGATACAGACCTTGAGTGGTTTGCTTACTGGAAAGATTTCTGTATCAACTGGTTAAAGACACTGGGCATCACCGATGACCAGATGAGAGTCCGTGACCATGGAAAAGAAGAACTGTCTTTCTACTCCAAGGCAACTTCAGATATCGAGTTTTTATTCCCATTCGGATGGGGAGAGCTGTGGGGAATTGCTGACCGTACAGACTATGACCTGACACAGCATCAGAATACTTCAGGGGAAGATCTGACTTACTTTGACGATGAAAAGAAAGAGCGCTACATTCCATATGTAATCGAGCCGTCTCTTGGAGCCGACCGTGTGACCCTTGCGTTCTTATGTGCCGCTTATGATGAAGAAGAACTGGAAGGCGGAGACAAACGTACCGTTCTTCGTTTCCATCCGGCTATCGCACCGGTGAAGATCGGGGTGCTTCCTCTGTCCAAGAAATTAGCTGAGGGGGCAGGGAAAGTTTATGAGACGCTTGCGAAATACTACAACTGTGAGTACGATGAGCGCGGAAATATCGGAAAGAGATACAGAAGACAGGACGAGATCGGAACACCGTTCTGTGTGACATACGATTTCGATTCTGAAGAAGACGGAGCAGTAACCGTCAGAGACCGTGATACAATGGAACAGGAACGGGTGAAGATCGAAGATCTGAAAGAATACTTTGAGAAGAAATTTGACTATTAAAAACTATCAAATAATTGGACCGGCGGGATTTGTTATCCAGCCGGTTTTTCTATTCTGTCAATATGGATTCTGCACGATCATGCAGGAATCAACTTACATGGATTTTTGATACGCCAGACGTTCACTGCCGTCGTTCAGACAGATGATCCCACAGTATGAGAAACCATTTTTTTTGAGCAGATTCTGCATGACCTTGTTGTCACGGTGGGTATCGATCTTTAAATTTCCGCACTGTTCCAGAGCCCAGGAAAGACAAAAAGAAGCGCATCCTTTCTGTGTTGTTTTGGAAGCAAGTCTGTGTACAACACCGTAAGGGCTTTCATTTCTCCATTTACCGTCATAAATTTTTTTATAAGAAAAATCTTGCCCCATTTTATAAAAAAAGACAGCTTGTATTTGTTCGTTTTCTATGCATACATAACTATTTCCAGCTTCTATATCCATGCGGATCATGGACTCTTCCGGATAATGTTCTCCACATTGATCCGGGTTTCCGTGCTGTTTCATAAATAGCCTGGCACCAGAATAGAGAGCCATGATTTCATTCAGCTGTTCGATTCTGGATTTCTGGATTTTCATCATAGATTCCTTTCCCTTTAAAAAGTAATAAATTTGGTTTTGTGTATCTTTTGATGCAGACAAATCATGGGGATGAATTTATAATTCTAGATACAGTCCGGCCGGTTCAAAGAGTTTCCAGCGAACAGTATTCCGTTAGTGCAGGCAGATCCCTGATCTCTATCTGTTTCCGGCGGGTGAGAATAATTTCCTGCTCCCGGAGCTGTGAAAGACCGCGGGTTACATGGATACGACTGATTCCAAGAAGATCGGAAAGATCATCCTGCGTCATGTCGATGTACAGATCCGGATGATCCGTCTCGTTTCCTGTGAGCAGGTAAAGCAGATTGCACAGGCGGGTTAAGGAACTGTTGTATTCCTGATGTGCTGTTTCATAGAGCAGACGATTTACATACGTGGAATACCAATCTACAATATTGGCGCTCAGCTGAGGATTTGTCTCAAACATCTGCCGGAATTGCTCTTTTGTAAATTCCAGAACGTTCATATCCGAAACGGCTGTAGTTATGAGAGATTGTTCAATTTTATAGTCATGCTGGTGATAACCAGGGAACACGGTACCCTCCCCGTGGAAGGATATAATTTTCCTGTGGCCGTTTTCGTGTTCCATATAGTTTTGGGCAGCGCCTGAGATTATGTAATGAATTCTTTGGAAGGGTTCGCCGCTCTCCCACAGAAATTCACCCTTTCGAAAGAAACGTTTTTTATGAGGCTGAGTGAGAAAGTAACTGTAAAACTGTTTGAAATCATTGGCAAAAAAGTACCGAGGGGTAAGCATACGAAGACCTCCTTTTGCTCAAAGTGGTTTTTTTATTTTAACACTTTTTTGCTAATGTATCAAAAATGATTGATGAGTCAAAAGGAAGGAGATTAAAAAATGAAAAAAGTAAAAATTACAGTCCTGAGAACCATGTTTAATGAGGACCTGGCTGCCGAGTACGGTACAGAAGGGCTTGCAGCATGTCCTTTTCACAGGGAGGGTCAAGTGTTTTACGCCGACTATGCAAAACCGGAAGGACTCTGCGATGAGGCATGGAAGGCTATTTACCAGTATGTATTTGCACTGGCCCATGGAGCGGGAAATGAAGTGTTCTATTACGGAGACTGGATCAGAAAGCCGGGCACTGCCATATGCAGCTGCAATGACGGGCTGCGCCCGGTAATCTTTAAGCTGGAGACGACACAAGAGGAAGAGTGACATTTTCCACATGATTTCCGTTCGGCTCTTAGAATGCCTCACTCTAATCATGTGGAAAATGGACATAAATTTTATAGGAGAAGCATCCATCGAACAAAGGGGGCTATCCAACGATTGTTTTCTATTCTTCTTTTATTTTGGCGATCTCTTTAGCCATTTTTTTCTTCATAGTGAGATTACTCTGGCGTGCGATCATGATCCGCTGTGCCTGCGGTGACCCGGCACCGTGCATGGATTCTGTACGGTATCCGACGGCTGCGCTTCCAAGAGTCAGATTTTCAATCAGCCTCATGATGCGAAGTCTGTTTTCTGTGGAGACGCCTGACACTCCGTGGAGATACTTTTCAACATAAGCGCCCAGCTTCGGATCTTTCAGATCTTTTTCGGAAGGAGCGGTAACCATCAGACCTCCTGCGATATCTTCTGCAAGACGTGCGATTTCATATGGAAAGCGGGTAACATTCTGTTTACATACATTGGCCAGAAGCAGATCGATCAGATAGTTTCCGGATCTGGTGGCCGCACCTTCGGCAGAACATGCGATGCCGCAGCAGTACAGGGTTTCGTTTAAATGGGTCATTTCGATCAGCTTGTCTTTTACATGGGAGGCACGTCCCGCTCCATTGTATTCTGCTGCAGCTGCAGACGCACCGATCAGGACATCACCAACACCAACTTTACATCCGCCGTAGGACTGTCTGTGGTATCCGGCAAAACGCTCCACCAGAACCCCGGCAAAATCATATTCCCCATTTAAGAAAATACGGTCGTTTGGCACAAAGACATTATCAAACACAACCAGAGCTTCCATTCCTCCGTATTCGGAATTTCCTACATCCATTTGAGAGCCTTCTAATTTTCTTGTATCACAGGACTGTCGTCCGACAATCATAAAAATGCCATCAGAGTCTGTCGGCACTGTAAAAGAAACTGCATAGTCTTTGTCATCTTCGCCCATGGCAATGGTAGGCATGACCAACACTTCATGTGAGTTGATAATGCCGGTTTGATGAGCTTTGGCTCCACGGACGACGATCCCGTCAGGCCGGCGTTCCACGACATGCAGAAAAAGGTCAGGATCAGCCTGAGCATGAGGAGCAAGGGAGCGGTCACCTTTTGGATCTGTCATGGCGCCGTCAGTGGTCAGATCCTTTTCCTGTGCATATTTTAAGAAGTTTTTAAAGTTTTCGTGGTAGCTGGTGCCGTATTTTTCATCCACCTCATATGTAGTACTGTAAACTGCATTAAACGCATCCATACCTACACAGCGCTGGAAACAGGCAGCGGTTTTTTGGCCGCACAGCCTCTGCATCTTCACTTTTTTAATCAAATCCCCGGCACTTTGATGGATATGGGTAAAGCGGTTGATCTTTTCTCCTGTTTCAGAAGATACTGCAGTCATCAGATCCTCATATTCCGGCATCTGTGCCAGGTCATAAGTCGCTTTTACAGAATTCAGGGACGGCCTTAAAATCGGATTATCCACCGGATGTTCAATTTTTTCCCCAAACATATAAACCTGAAGATTCAGTTTACTCATGCTTTCCACGTATTCGTTTCCTGTCATTAAAGCCATACGATCTTACCTTCCTTTCATAAACGGCGGAAGCTTTCTGCTCCCGAAAATAAGTTTGACATAAGAGTATTAAGCAAAACGTGTGCCAAGTTTTTGGGAAAACTGAAAAGCTATCGCTGGGTATATATCTGACGGAGATTATGTCTGTTTTTCTGTAAGCTAACATATTTTTATGTTCAAGAAATGGAACGAAAAACAGTGATTATTTTATTTTTGGAACAATCGTTGGGAGATTGTGCATAAAAGCAGGAGATGCCGGTTGGCATGGTATTTGCTATATATAAATATCAGGAGGTGATTGTGATGTTAAGGGAAATAGAGAAGGTGCTGGAAGAAGATGTGCGTCCATATTTGCTCGAACATGAAGGAAATGTCCGGATATCAGAATATAAAGAAGGTATTTTGAAAGTCCGCCTGACAGGACAGTGCTGCGGATGTCCATCCGCAGCACTGACAACCGAAGAATTGATTGCAGAAGCGGTGAAAAAGAAAATACCTGAGGTAAAGGATGTAGTGCTGGTGAATGAGGTAAGTGATGACCTTATCGAAATGGCAAAAAAACTGATGAGCCATTCGGGAAAGCAGGGGGTGCCATGCGGATAGGGATAAAACACTGTCTGTTCCATATATGAAACAAATGAGCCGCGTAAACTTGGACGAAACTGCCCGGTGTGTTAAAATAAAACCAACGAATGATTCTTTTGAGAGAAGGAGAGAGAATGGACGGGAAGCAGGAAAAACCTCAGATTTTTTCAAATGTACAGGAAGCCAGTGAGCGGCTGGATGCTATCATTGAGAATTCCTTCGATGGCATTTATATCACGGACGGCAGGGCAAACACAATCAAAGTCAACCGGGCATATGAGACGATCACCGGACTTGACAGAGCAGATATGCTCGGGAAAAACATGGAGGAACTGGAGCGCGGGAATGTAATTTCCGTGTCCGGTTCTCTTATGGCTATCAGGGAAAAAAGAGTGGTGACCCTGGAGCAGGAGTTTAAGACAGGAAAAAAGGCGGTCATAACAAGCAGCCCGATCTGCGACAAGGAAGGGCAGATCATCATGGTCGTCACAAATGTAAGGGACCTGACTGAGATTTATCATCTGAGAGAAGAAATGGGAAGGAAAAAACAGGAGGAAGAAAAACTCCGGCAGAAGCTCCTGCACGTCCAGGGGGAACTTTTCGGCAGCCGTATGGTGGCCCAGGATAAAAATACCCTGGATGCCTTGTTCTGGGCAGACAAAGTATCCGGGCTGGATGCAACGGTCATGCTGCTTGGGGAGACCGGAGTCGGAAAGGAAGAGTTCGCGAGATATATTTATCAGAACAGCAGGCGGAAAGACGGAAGTTTTATCAAAGTTAACTGCGGTGCAATTCCTCCCAATCTGTTGGAAAGTGAATTGTTCGGATATGAAAAGGGAGCATTCACGGGCGCCAGTAAAAACGGAAAGCTCGGTCTGTTTGAACTGGCAGATAAAGGAACCATTTTTCTCGATGAGATCGGGGAACTGCCGTTTGATATGCAGGTCAAGTTCCTGCGGGTTCTGCAGGAGCAGGAGGTGGAACGCATCGGAGGGAGCAGGCCGGTAAAGATCGATGTGAGAATTGTTGCGGCCACAAACCGGAATCTGGAAGAAATGGTGAAACAAAAAGCATTCAGGGAAGACCTGTTTTACCGTCTGATGGTATTTCCGATCCACATCCCGCCTTTGAGAGAGAGAAGAAAAGACATAGAGCCGCTTGCCAGGCTCTTTTTGGGACAGCTCAATAAGAAATACGGATTTCGGAAGGAATTTACGTTTGAGGCTTTGGAACTGCTGAAGGAATACCGATGGCCGGGGAATATCAGGGAATTGAAAAATCTGGTTGAGAGGGCTGTGATCATCAGCAATGAGGACCTGATCGGACCGGAGAGTATCCCTGTAGAGACAGGGGAAAGAACACTTAAAGCAAAAAAACGGAAAAAAGAAAAGAGTACATCCATCGACCTGAAATCTGAACTTCACAGAATTGAACTTCAGTATATGGAACAGGCTTATAAAACATTTGGAAATGTGAGGGATGCAGCATTAAGCCTGGGGATGACAGCGCCGACCTTTGTGAGGAAACGGAAACAATATGCCGAAGAAAACAAATACCAGGTTCCCAATAGAAAAGCTGATTGAATGGGGTCTAATCGATATACGGGTAGAAGAGAATCAACGGTCGGTTGTCCGCTGGGGGAAGATCTTTTTATTATCCTAAGAAATTTGTAATATTTTCTGCATAGTTTTATCATACTTTTCTGGTATACTAAATCATATCAGGCAACAGGAAGGGAGAAACTATGAGAAAATTGGTATTCAATAAAAAGTTTTTGGCCGCAGTGGGGATTGTTCTGGCAGTGGGCGGATGCTTTTTTGTAAAGGGAAGGATGAATACAAAAGCTGCGGATGACAGCATTTTTGTTCAGAATATGAGCGTTCAGTACAAACAGTGCGAGGGAACTTCCAAAGAAATTCTGGAAGAAGATATCGACGAACATATCTCAGAGGAGATTATGGCGCTGGAGGAAAAGGGACATACCTACGAGATCGGCGAGGCCTTGTCTGCCAAAGACAGTGAGTTTATCCCGGTGATCAAGCAGATCAACGATGAGACTGCATATGAGGCCATCGGCGGAATCACAGTGAAAAATAAGAACTATGTCGTAAAGGTCAAATCGGCTCAGAAGATTACTGAGGAAGATGTGGAGAACGCACTGGAGGCGGTAAAGGACCAGTTAAACTAAATACAACATCAAAGATTTATACGAAGCACAGAGGAATTCCTTTTTAGCCGGGCGGCAGGAAGTTTTTCTCTGTGCTTTGTTTTATTGCCCGTATTCAGGCTCATATGTTATGATAAAATAAAATCAGCAGGAGGAGATTTATATGATTTTAATTAAAAACGGAAGAGTCATGGACCCGGAAACCGGATTTGATAAAGTGACTGATCTTGTTCTTTCCGGTGGAAAGATTAAAAGTATAGGAGATACAGAAACAGCAGATTTTGAGCAGATCATAGATGCAGAAGGTATGGTTGTGGCTCCTGGTCTGATCGATGTCCATGTGCATTTCAGAGACCCTGGATTTACACACAAAGAAGATATGCAGACCGGGAGCCGGGCGGCCCTTCACGGAGGTGTCACCACGGTGGTTTGTATGGCAAATACAAAGCCTGTGGTGGACAGCACGGAGATTCTGGATGATATTCTGAAACGGGCACAGAAACTGCCGGTCCGGCTTGTCCAGACTGCGGCGGTATCCAAAGGATTTAAAGGGAAAGAACTCGTTAACATGGAGGTGCTGAAAGCCCATGGGGCATTGGGATTTACAGATGACGGTCTTCCGCTCATGGACGAAGAGATCGTCCGCAGGGCTATGGAGACTGCGGCAAAACTTGATGTTCCGGTCAGTCTTCACGAGGAAGATCCGAAATATATTAAGCGCCCGGGAGTCAATGCCGGAAAGGTTGCCGAACAGCTTGAGTACGGCGGGGCTTCTGACGAAGCGGAGGCGGTGATGGTAGAGAGAGACTGCCGGCTGGCGCTGGAAACCGGGGCATCTGTGGATATCCAGCATATCAGTTCTGCCAAAGCCGTTGATCTTGTAAAGGATGCCAAAGCGAAAGGTGCTCATGTGACAGCGGAAGCTGCACCCCATCATTTTACGCTGACAGAAGAGGATGTTCTCACTTACGGCTCCCTGGCCAAGATGAATCCGCCGCTCAGGACAAAAAAAGACAGAGAGAGGATTATCGAGGGACTGAAGGAAGGCACCATAGAGATCATCGCCACAGACCATGCGCCTCACTCTGAAGAAGAAAAGGCAGCAGGCCTTGAAAAGGCACCGAGCGGTATTACCGGACTGGAAACTTCTCTGGGACTTGGTATTACAAAACTGGTAAGGGAAGGACATTTAACTTTGATGGAACTCCTGGAAAAAATGACGGTCAATCCCGCAAAACTTTATCACCTGGAACAGGGAAGAATACAGGAGGGAAAACCGGCAGATTTGGTTCTGTTTAAAGAGGACGAGGAGTATATTGTAGAGAAGTTTTATTCCAAGGCCTCAAACTCACCGTTCAAAGGCTGGAAACTTTTCGGCAAGATTTATTACACAATCTGTAAAGGGAATGTTTACGATCTGTCACAAGATTAAAAACTTCATGTTAATGTCATAGTTCTGAGATATCTGCATGATATAATGATACTATAAACAAATTTCTGACTGATCATATAAAGCCGCTTTGACAGGGCAGATACGAAGGAGGGGTGTCTTATGAAAAGATACGGTATCTGTTTTACAAGTATCATTGTAGCTGTTGTTCTGTGTGCAGAACTCATCGGATTTCCGGTATCTGTTTCTGCCAATGAGCCTGAGAGTGCGGGAAATATCTCAGCGGACGTAAAAATAAAAAGAAGTGCTAAAGCGTCCGGAATGAATGAAGAAAATATGGAAGCGGGCCGGTTCGCCAGTATGGATGAGGCTTCCATGTATATGATGTACGGAGACGGCATGTATACTTTTACCCAGTCCTATTTAAGAGACCACAGTGACAGACTGGTCGAACTCAGGGTGAAGGAAGCGGGAAGTCTGATCCTTGTATCTTTTCAGGAAGAAGACAACGCACAGATGCCGTCTCTCCTGGATGGTCAGAAGCAGCCTGTGGGACAGCGGATACCGGATGGGGCCGTGAAACTTAAAGCAGAACCGGGAACCTATTATGTGAGGCTGCCGAAAGACTTTACCACGGTTTTTATCGCACCGTTTGTCATCAAAGATAACCCGCGTAAGCTATCCAATGAGGTTTCCTACATTCAGAGCGGACAGGGAAAATACACGTATCACTCCTTTACCATGGCAAAACGGGGGACAGCGGATATCACAGCATCTCCGATCGTGAAACAGAAAACTCCGGTTGTATTTTACGTCCAGAGAAGAGAAGACGGACGCTGGAAGAATATAGGACGGCAGCAGAAGTCTTATTTTACCAGTGATACAGGAACAGTTGTCTATGGACTGAAGAGGGGAACCTACCGGATTGCAGCAAAGGCAGACATAAAACAGGGATATTCACTCTGTGTGATCAAGACATTTATCCCGGCAAAGTATAAGACGAAGAAAACAAAAGCAAAGACGTTAAAAAGATTTCGGGAACAGTATGATTTGTATACAGTAACAGAAAGAGCGTCCAGATGGTACCGAATTTCAGTTCCGAAGAAACGGAAAAAGATATCAATGGAAGCAGAAACTTATATGAACTCTGGAAAGATCAGGTTTACTGTCTATAAAAAGGGCAGAAAAAAGCCTGTAAAATCTCTGACTTTGTCAGGAGAAAAGGTCAAGCGGTTCAGTTTTAAGGGCAGCAAAGGCACTTATTATATAAAGGTCGCAAAATCAGGAAGACAGACAAATGGGTCTTATTGGCTGTATCAGTATTGATCTGAGAATAAGAAGGAAAAAAAAGAATCTATGAGCTGATCCATAGGTTCTTTTTTGTTTTTTTTCATAAAAGTAAAATACCGATATGTTTTCTGTGAAGTTTTACTCAGATTTAACATAACCTGTCTTTTGAATTTTACATTGGACAAGTAAGATATGACTTGTAGCGATGAAAAGCCAAAAGGAGATTATTATGAGAAAGATGAGGAAAAGAATTTTAAGTGTTCTTCTGACAGCAGTGGCAGCGACAACTTTACTGGCAGGCTGCGGAGGCAAAGACGAAGGTAAAAAAGCAGCAGGTGAAGATATCACCGTTGTATCCAGAGAAGACGGATCCGGCACAAGAGGAGCGTTTATTGAGTTATTTGGGATCGAAGAAAAAGACAGTGACGGAAATAAGATAGATAACACGACAACGGAGGCAATGATCACCAACTCTACTTCCGTTATGATGACGACAATCGCCGAGAATGAGGCAGCAATCGGATACATATCTTTAGGGTCCTTAAATGATACAGTAAAAGCCCTGAAGATTGACGGAGCAGAGCCGAGTACCGAAAATGTAAAAAACAAGACTTATAAGATCGTGCGTCCGTTCAACATTGTGACAAATGAGAAGAAGCTGAGTAACCAGGCTAAAGATTTTATGAAATTCATAATGAGCAAAGAAGGCCAGGAAGTGGTCGCAGACAATGGATATATTACGGTCGATGACAAGGCTTCCGCATACAAAGCAGCCGGGGCAAAAGGCAAGATTGTTGTGGCAGGATCATCATCTGTTACCCCTGTCATGGAAAAGTTAAAAGAGGCCTATACGGCACTGAACAAAGATGTAAAGATCGAAGTTCAGCAGAGTGATTCTACAACAGGAGTGACTTCCACAGTGGACGGAGTCTGCGACATCGGGATGGCATCCAGAGAACTTGCAGACAGCGAGGTGAAAAAAGGCGTGAAGCCTACAGTCATCGCACAGGATGGAATCGCAGTGATCGTAAACAAGAAAAACGAGGTATCTGAACTTAAAAGTGACCAGATAAAAGGTATTTTTACAGGTGAAGTGATTTCCTGGGGCGACGTGAAATAAAGCTATATAGTGCAAATAGAGAGATAGTGGGGAAATAAAGATGAAACAGTACAAAGAAAAGATCATGAAAGGCGTATTCCTGACCGCAGCCTGTACTTCCATACTGGCAGTCATACTGATATGTGCATTCCTGTTCATGAACGGCTTACCCGCTATTGGGGAGATCGGACCGGTAAAATTTCTGGCCGGAGAGCGATGGATGCCAAAGAATGGATTCTTTGGCATCTTCCCAATGATCATGGGAAGCCTTTATATCACAGCAGGAGCCATCATCGTGGGTGTCCCTGTCGGAATCTTTACGGCGGTCTTCATGGCAAAGTTCTGCAGCGGGAAGCTTTATAAAATACTGAAGCCGGCAGTGGATCTTTTGGCAGGAATTCCATCTGTGGTTTATGGCTTCTTCGGCATGGTCGTTTTGGTGCCGATGGTCAGAAATATTTTTGGCGGCAACGGAAACAGTATTCTTACGGCGTCACTGCTTTTAGGGATCATGATTCTGCCGACGATTATCGGTGTTTCTGAGAGTGCCATCCGTGCAGTGCCGGACAGCTATTACGAAGGTTCACTGGCCCTGGGGGCGAGCCACGAGAGAAGTGTGTTTTTTACAGTACTGCCTGCGGCGAAATCCGGTATTTTGGCAGGTGTGGTGTTAGGGATCGGAAGAGCCATAGGAGAGACTATGGCGGTTGTCATGGTCGCGGGAAACCAGGCCAGGATGCCGATGGAACTTGCTAAGGGAGTCAGGACACTGACGGCGAATATCGTATTGGAAATGGGATATGCCACGGATCTGCACAGAGAAGCGCTGATCGCCACGGCTGTGGTGCTGTTTGTCTTTATCCTGCTGATTAACCTTTCTTTTTCTGCATTAAAACATAAGGAGGAATTCTGATGGAGGCGATGACAGCAAAGCCATTAAACGGTATAAAACAGGTGAATAAGGTCACAAGGAAACAGAGATTTTCTTCTTACAAAAGAACTCCGCTCTCTCTGCTTCTGTATCTGCTGGTGCTGATATCCACGGTCTTTACGGCGGGAATTTTGATCTATCTGATCGGATATATTTTGGTGCATGGGGTTCCGTATCTTACAAAAGATCTGTTTTCTTTAAAATACACATCGACGAATGTATCACTTTTTCCGGCCATGGTCAACACGGTCAGCATGACAGCACTGGCGCTCTTATTTGCAGTGCCGCTGGGAATCTTTTCTGCGATTTATCTTGTGGAATATGCCAAGAAGGGAAACCGGCTTGTGGGGATCGTCAGGATTACTGCCGAAACTCTTTCAGGAATTCCGTCGATTGTATATGGACTGTTTGGTATGCTGTTCTTTGTGACCACATTAAAATGGGGACTGTCCATTTTATCGGGAGCCGCAACACTGGCGATTATGATTCTGCCGGCTGTGATGAGAACCAGCGAGGAGGCATTAAAATCTGTCCCGGATTCTTTCAGGGAAGGAAGCTTCGGGCTTGGAGCGGGAAAACTTAGGACGGTCTTTCAGATCGTGCTTCCGTCTGCGGTGCCCGGCATTTTGTCCGGAGTCATATTGGCAGTGGGAAGAATCGTAGGAGAGACGGCGGCGCTGATGTATACAGCCGGAACAGTGGCAGAGATACCATCCAATGTGATGGGTTCCGGGAGAACATTATCAGTCCATATGTATGCACTCTCCAGCGAGGGTTTGCACATCAATCAGTCTTACGCCACAGCGGTGGTTCTGCTGATCGTAGTGATCGTCATTAACGCGGTGTCGACATTTATTGCCAAGCGGATAACGAAAGGATAGAACATGGAATCTAAAATCAAAGTACAGAATCTGGATTTATATTACGGGGATTTTAAAGCGCTCAAAGCGATCAATCTTGATATTTCCCCGAATGAGATCACGGCATTTATCGGTCCGTCCGGCTGTGGAAAATCTACACTTTTAAAGTCATTAAACCGTATGAATGATTTGGTGGAAGGATGTAAGATTACGGGAAAAGTCACTCTGGACGGAGAAGATATTTACGGAGATATGGACATTAATCTGCTCAGGAAACGGGTGGGTATGGTATTTCAGAAACCGAATCCGTTTCCTATGAGTGTCTATGATAATGTAGCCTACGGACCGAGGACACATGGAGTCAGGAACAAAGCGCAGCTGGATGAGATCGTGGAGAAATCTCTGAGAAACGCGGCAATCTGGGATGAACTGAAGGACCGACTGAAAAAAAGTGCCATGGGCCTTTCGGGAGGCCAGCAGCAGAGACTCTGTATCGCCAGGGCTCTGGCAGTGGAGCCGGAGGTGCTCCTGATGGATGAGCCGACGTCTGCCCTGGACCCGATTTCTACCTCAAAGATCGAGGACCTTGCGGCAGAACTGAAATCCAAGTATACTATCATTATGGTAACCCATAATATGCAGCAGGCCGTCCGTATTTCCGATAAGACCGCATTTTTCCTCTTAGGGGAAGTCGTAGAGTATGGAAAGTCCGATCAACTGTTTTCCATGCCGAAAGATCAAAGAACAGAAGACTATATTACAGGAAGGTTTGGTTGATATGAGAAATCGGTTTGACAGACAGCTTGAACAGCTGAATATTGAAATGATCGAGATGGGTGCCCTCTGTGAGGATATGATTCATCTGGCAGGGAAACTGGTAGATACAAAGAGCAAAGAGATGATTTCAAGGATCAATGATCTAGAAGAAGAGATCAATCAGAAAGAGCGGGACATAGAGAGACGATGTATGAAGCTTCTGCTCCAGCAGCAGCCGGTGGCCGGGGATTTGAGGGTGATTTCAGCAGCGCTTAAAATGGTTTCTGATATGGAACGGATCGGGGATCAGGCTGTGGATATCGCGGGCATTGTAAAAAAGAGTGATGTGGTGACTGTGATGAATCATCACACCCATGTTCTGATGATGGCTGCAAGAACGCTCGCCATGGTCACAAAAGCTGTGGATTCTTTTGTAAAAAAAGATCTGGATGCGGCCAATGAGGTGATCAAAGCAGACGACGAGGTGGACGCTCTGTTCTCAAAGGTGAAAAAAGAAGTGATCTCTTTGATTCATGAGGACCCGGAAAAAGGAGAGGCCTGTGTAGCGATTGTCATGATTGCCAAGTATTTTGAGCGGATCGGCGATCACGCCAGCAATATCGCCGAATGGGTAGAATTCTCTATGACCGGGGAATATAAAGGAGGAAGTCTGTGATTTATATTGTCGAGGACGATGCGAACATACGGGAACTTGTCATTTATACTCTTCAGAGTACAGGATTTGATGCGGGGGGATATGAAAGCGGCATCAGCTTTTTTAAAGATCTTTCGGCTGGAAAGATTCCTGAACTGGTGCTTCTGGACATTATGCTTCCTGGGGAAGACGGCATTAGTATTTTAAGGAAGATCAGGAGCAATCCTGAGACAAAGCATATCCCGGTGATCATGATGACGGCGAAGGGCGCCGAGTATGACAAGGTGCTGGGCTTAGACAGCGGAGCGGACGATTATATTACAAAACCTTTCGGCATGATGGAACTGGTATCCCGGATCAAAGCGGTTTTAAGGCGGGTAAAAAAAGAGGAGCCGACGGAAGAACTTTCGGCAGGAAATCTCTATATCCATGTGGGAAAGCATAAGGTGCTGGCAGACGGTGAAAAGGTGGAGCTGACCTACAAAGAGTTCCGCCTGCTCTGTATGCTGATGGAGAGCAAAGGCAATGTGCTCACCAGAGACCAGCTTCTCACAAATATTTGGGGTTATGATTTTGATGGCGAGACCCGGACGGTGGATGTCCATATCCGTACCCTGCGCCAGAAGCTGGGAGAATGCGGATCTATGATCGAGACTGTGAGAGGGATCGGTTACCGCATTGGAGGAAATGAATGAAGCGTAAGATATTTCTGAATATGAGCTACATTGCCCTGATCACGGTGGTGTGCACTACGGTATTTTTATCTGCGGTCGCTTACGGAAGATATATGTCCCAGGTAAAAGAGGGAATTCAGAACGAGGCCGGATATATGGCGGAGTCCCTGAACCAGCATGAGAACCAGAGTCTGGATGCATACAAAGATATCACGATCAGCAGGATCACGCTGATCGCTGCGGACGGGAAAGTCCTGTATGACAGTACGGGAAAAGAAAAGTCCATGAGCAATCACAGAAATAGAAAAGAGTTCAAAGAAGCGGCAAAAAATGGGGCCGGCGAGAGTACAAGGATTTCTAAGACCCTCAAAAAACAAACGTATTACTATGCTGTAAAGCTTTCGGACGGCAGTGTCTTACGGCTCAGCCGGGAGACTCAGACTATTTTTAATCAGGTGGAGGGCGTACTGCCTGTTCTGATTTTAATGATGGCAGTGGTTTTTGTTTTGGCGCTGGCCCTTTCAAGACTCCTCACCGGAAGGATTATTGAGCCGATCAACCGGATCAACCTGGAGCATCCGGAAGATGAAAATACCTATGACGAGCTGTCACCTCTGCTGGTGAGGATTCACCGGCAGAATGAAGCGATCAAAGAAAAGATCAGAGAGATCAAGGAAAAGCAGATCGAGTTTACGACGATTACAGAAAATATGAGCGAAGGCTTTCTGATCCTCAATGATAAATCTGTGGTGCTTTCTTACAATACGAGTGCTCTTCGGATTCTTGACATCAGGGAAGATCAGTGCAGCAACCAGAATGTATTGTCCATTAACCGCAGCCATGAATTCCGCAGGGCGGTGGAGGCAGCTTTGAATGGTGAGGCTTTTGAGGAAGTGATGGAATTTCGCGAGCGCAAGTACCTGCTGATGGCCAATCCGGTGACGGTATCAGGCGCAGTGAAAGGAGCGGTGCTGATGATGATTGATGTGACAGAAAAAGAAGAAAGAGAAGAACTGAGAAAAGAATTTTCTGCCAATGTATCTCATGAGCTGAAGACTCCGCTGACGACGATTTCGGGATATGCGGAGCTTATGAAAGACGGACTCGTAAAGCAGGAGGATGTAGGCCGGTTCTCGGAAAAGATTTACACAGAGGCCAGAAGGCTCATTTCCATGATAGAGGGTATCATCAAACTGTCCAGACTGGATGAAAATCAGATTATACAGGAAAAAGAAGAGGTTGATCTGTATCAGCTGGCTTTGGAGATCAAAAACTCTCTTTCTATGAAAGCGGCAGAGGAAGGAATTGACATTCAGGTTCTCGGCTCACCGTGTAAAGTCTCAGGGGTACGCCAGATCTTATACGAAATGCTGTATAATCTCATGGAAAATGCAGTTAAGTACAATGACAGGGGAGGTCATGTGTTTGTAACCGCCGCTGTCATGGAAGGGCGGGCTGCCGTGATTGTAGAAGATGACGGTATCGGCATTCCGCCGGAAGATGCGGACCGTATTTTTGAGCGGTTTTACCGGGGAGACAAAAGCCATTCCAGTGAGCGGGAAGGCACAGGCCTGGGGCTTTCTATCGTAAAACACGGAGCTAAATACCACGGCGCAAAGATCGAAGTGGAAAGTGAAGTGGGCAGGGGAACAAAAATTGCAGTTATTTTTTAGCCTAAAAGAGGCGGTCCTTTTTGGATCGTCTCTTTTTTTCTCCTTCTTTTTATGTTATGATTTCAGTTAAGTATGACATTTTCCACATGATTTCCGTTCGGCTCTTAGAATGCCTCACTCCAATCATGTAGAAAATGGACATAATGTCTGCTGGAAAGGTATTCTTCGAATAAAATGGACTATTCAAAGTAAAATTTCTTTATTCGTCGGCTTTTTCCAGAAGAAACTATGTCCATCTCGTCCATTTTCATTAATATAAAGGAGAATTGACATGATCAATGAATTAGTAAAAAAAATAAAACAGCTGGATGCACCGATCGTGGTGGGACTGGACCCGATGCTTGATTATGTGCCTGACCAGATAAAGAAGAAAGCATTTGACGAATTCGGTGAAACTTTGAAGGGTGCCGGGGAAGCAGTCTGGCAGTATAATAAAGGAATTATTGACACTACATACGATCTGATTCCGGCGGTTAAGCCTCAGATCGCCATGTACGAGCAGTTCGGAGTGGAAGGCCTGATCGCCTTTCAAAAGACTTGTGAATATGCAAAGGAAAAGGGACTTGTGGTGATCGGCGATATTAAGAGGGGCGATATCGGCTCCACATCAGCGGCCTATGCGGTGGGACATGCCGGAGCAGTACAGGTGGGCAGCAAAAAATACCGCGGATTCGATGAGGATTTTCTGACGGTAAATCCATACCTTGGCAGTGACGGTATTCTGCCTTTTATTGATGTATGCAAAGAGGAGAAGAAGGGTCTGTTCATTCTGGTCAAGACGTCCAATCCTTCCAGCGGAGAATTTCAGGATCAGCTTGTAGATGGAAAACCGTTATACGAACTGGTGGCAGAGAAAGTGGCTGTGTGGGGCGAAAGCCATATGGGAGACGATTACAGCTATATCGGAGCCGTCGTAGGGGCAACTTATCCGAAAATAGGAGAAGTCTTAAGAAAAATCATGCCGAAAAATTACATTCTGGTTCCGGGATACGGTGCGCAGGGAGGGAAAGCAGAGGACTTAAAACCGTTCTTTAATGAGGACGGGCTGGGAGCCATCATCAATTCTTCCAGAGGCATCATCTGTGCGTACAAACAGGAACAGTACAGCAGCTTTGGGGCTGAGAATTATGCAGATGCATCCAGACAGGCGGTGCTGGACATGAAAGAAGATCTGAAAAAAGCATTTGTAAAATAAGGAGAGACCGATGGGAAAACAGAACATAAAGGCTGAGATTCTCAGCCAGAAGAAGCTTTCCGCAGATATTTTTGACATGACGCTGAATGTTGGAGATATGGCCAGGGAGGCTGTGCCAGGGCAGTTCGTATCTGTCTACGTCAACGACGGAAGCAAACTTTTGCCGAGACCGGTCAGTATCTGTGGTATTGACAGAGAACAGGGCACAATCAGGCTTGTATACCGGATTGCGGGCAGGGGAACGGAACTTTTAAGTACCTATGAAGCAGGAACCCGGATAAACGTGCTGGGTCCCCTGGGCAATGGATTTACAATGAAAAAAGAAAAAGCGATCTTGATCGGCGGAGGCATTGGAATTCCTCCGATGCTGGAACTTGCAAAACAGCTGGGCTGTGAGAAAAACATCGTGCTTGGCTATCGGGATCAGGATACTTTTTTAAAGGAAGAATTTGAGCCATACGGCGATGTCTATGTCTCAACAGAAGACGGTTCTGTGGGGACAAAAGGAAATGTGATTGATGCCGTCAGAGAACAGGCGGTACAGGGTGCTGTCATTTATGCCTGCGGACCGACACCTATGTTAAAAGGTGTCAAAGCTTATGCGGCGGAAATGGGGCTGGAAGCCCAGATTTCTCTGGAAGAGCGAATGGCATGCGGCATCGGTGCGTGTCTTGCGTGTGTCTGCAAATCAAAAGAAGTGGATGGGCATACCCATGTCCATAATAAGCGGGTCTGCAAGGATGGGCCTGTATTTGACGCAAAGGAGGTAGAACTCTGATGAATTTGGGAGTAGAGATCGCAGGAGTTTCTTTAAAGAATCCGGTGACCACAGGCTCCGGGACTTTCGGTTCCGGGGAGGAATACAGTGAATTTGTCGATCTGTCCAGCCTTGGAGCGGTGACGACAAAAGGTGTTGCCAATGTGCCCTGGCCGGGCAATCCGACGCCGAGAGTTGCTGAGACCTACGGAGGTATGCTCAATGCGGTAGGACTTCAGAATCCGGGTGTTGACGTGATGATTAAGAGAGATCTGCCGTTTTTAAAGGAGGCAGGAGCCACTGTGATCGTCAATGTCTGCGGAAAAACTACCGAGGATTATCTTGAGGTAGTGGAACGGCTGTCTGACCAGCCCGCAGATCTTCTGGAGATCAATGTTTCCTGCCCGAATGTGAAAGAGGGAGGCATTGCTTTCGGTCAGGATCCAAAAGCATTGTACGAGATTACAAAAGCAGTAAAGGCAAAGGCAAAGCAGCCGATTATCATGAAACTGAGTCCCAATGTGACAGATATTAAAGAAATGGCAAAGGCCGCAGAGGCTGCGGGAAGTGATGCGCTGTCTCTGATTAATACTCTGACCGGAATGAAAATTGATATTGAGAAGAGGGATTTTCTTCTGGCAAATAAAACAGGGGGACTCTCAGGGCCGGCCATCAAGCCGGTGGCAGTGCGAATGGTATATGAGGTGTGCAGTACGGTGAAGATTCCGGTGATCGGAATGGGAGGAATCCTTACTGCAGAGGATGCCCTGGAGTTTATCATGGCCGGAGCCGCTGCGGTAGCTGTAGGAACAGCGAATTTTACGGATCCGTGCGCGACTGTCAAAGTGATTGAGGGGATAAAGTCTTACATGGAACGCCATAACATAGAAGATATCCGGGAATTGATCGGATGTGTAAAGTAAACTGCAAAAGATGACGGAAGTGAGGTCAGCATGAATATATTATTTTTCTTGACGCCGAAGGAAGATGTATCATATCTGCCGGAAGATTATACTTTGAGACAGGCGCTGGAGAAAATGAAATACCATGGGTACTCGGCAGTTCCTATATTGACCGGCGACGGAAAGTATGTGGGAACCGTGACGGAGGGGGACCTTCTATGGGCAATGACGGATGATGCCGGATTTGACCTTGAGAAGGCAGAACTGATCTTTTTAAAAGATATGAAGCGCAGAAGGGACAACAGGCCCGTGACAATCAATACAGATATGGATGACCTGGTGGATGTGATCAAAGACCAGAATTTTGTTCCGGTCATCGACGATGAACAGAGGTTTATCGGGATCGTCACAAGAAAAGATGTGATCGGGTTTTATTACAGAGAATATCAGAAGGCTGAATATAAGGAGGAACATGATGGAACAGTATAAAAAAGAGTTTATTGAATTTATGATCGACTGCAACGTTTTGAAATTCGGAGATTTTGTGACCAAAAGCGGAAGAAACACGCCGTTCTTTGTAAATACGGGATTTTACCGGACCGGTGCCCAGTTAAAGAAGCTTGGAACTTATTATGCAAAGGCCATTGAGGCGAAATTCGGATTTGACTTTGATGTCTTGTTCGGACCCGCATACAAGGGAATCCCGCTGAGTGTAGCCGCCGCCATTGCAATCTCTGAAACCTATGGGAAGGATATCAAATACTGTGCAAACCGCAAGGAAGTAAAAGATCACGGGGACACAGGAATCCTGCTTGGAAGTCCGATCGAAGACGGAGATAAGGTCGTGATCATTGAAGACGTGACCACAGCCGGAACCTCCATCCAGGAAACACTTCCGATCGTGAAAGCCCAGGGTGATGTGGATGTATTGGGGCTCGTGGTTTCTGTGGACCGGATGGAACGGGGACAGGGAACAAAGAGCGCCCTGGAAGAGATCCGTGAAAATTACGGGCTGGAAACTACGGCCATCGTAACGATGCAGGAAGTGGTGGAACACTTGTATAATAAACCTTATAATGGAAAAGTTATTATCGACGATACATTAAAGGCAGCTATTGACGCATACTATGAGAAGTATGGCGTTCAATAAAGAAGGGTTTATTTGTGACAAGAAAAAAGAAAAGGGCAGCCAGGTTTGGCTGCCGGATTTTATTTTATTTGTATCTCATTGTGATGTTTTATTTTGTGCTGTTCAGTGAGCGTTACGGCAGAGAGACTGGGTATGATACATCCCATGTAAATCTGGAATTGTTTAAAGAGATCAAACGGTTCTGGATGTATCGATCCCTGCTTACCCCGGAGGCATTTATAACAAATTTGGTCGGAAATGTTTTTGCATTCAGTCCGTTTGGATTTCTGCTGCCTGTCATGACAGAGAAAAAACGGGGACTGATAAAAGTTGTCCTCGGATCATTTTTATTCAGTCTGATCATTGAAAGCTGCCAGTATATTTTTAAGGTTGGGGTCTTTGACGTGGACGACTTACTGTTAAACACGATCGGCGGACTGATCGGTTATATCATCTACAAAATTTCCGTCACGATTTACCGGAGGAAATAATATGCGGGTTAATAAAAAGAAACGTCAGGCCTATCGTCCGTCGGATCACGTTGTATCCAGGGAGTCAGCAGTTTCCAGTATTCTCGGAGCCATAGGAATTTTCGGCTATCTTATTTTAGTCGGAGCTTCCTTTCAGGCGGCCGGAAACGGGGGAATACTGCTCGGCGCAGCTGCGTGGGTGCTGTTTGGCATCTCTGTCTTTGGAATGATGCTGGCAGTGCGCAGCTATCATGATACGGCATCCATCAGGGTCTGGAAAGTGGTCGGAAGTATTACAAACGGAGCGGTGCTTTTGTTTTCAGCTGCTTTGTTTGTGATCGGATTGATTTAGGAGGGAGTTATGGAACGACTTAAGAAACAGATGGAGTTTATCATAGAGGTGGATAAGCTCAAAGACATTATTCGTCAGACGAATCTGACAAATGGGGAAAGAAAAGAAAATGATGCGGAGCATTCATGGCATCTGGCACTGATGGCTGTTTTTCTATCTGAATATGCAAAGGAACCGGTGGATGTCCTTCAGGTGATCAAGATGGTTCTGATCCATGATCTGGTGGAAATCGATGCAGGAGACACTTATTTGTACGACGAAGCCGGAAATGGTACGAAAGCGGCAAGAGAACAGAAAGCGGCGGAACGGATCTTCAACATTCTTCCCGGAGATCAGGCAGAAGAGCTGTTTCAACTGTGGCAGGAATTTGAGGACCGTAAAACACCGGAATCCAAGTTTGCGAATACACTGGACCGGATTCAGCCGGTTCTTTTGAATGATGCCACAGAGGGAAGGGCCTGGAGAGAACATGACGTCTGCATTGACCAGATTATGAGCAAAAATGAGTATACCAGTCAGGGATCTGATGTACTCTGGGCGTATATTCAGGAAGTTTTTGAGAAAAATATAGAAAACGGAAATATTAAAAGGAGCTTATAACGTGGATGAATTATTAATGGAACGCCATTTTCTGAACCAGGAAAGGCTCAAGGCTATTTTACAGGAAGACTCTGTAAAAGAGCCTTTTTTGGATTATTTCAGAAAAATGGCGGAGAGGCTTTTATTTGCCGACGAAGTATATGGAACAAAAGACAAACAGCTGTTTCAGCTGAAAGAGTGGAACAAAGAGTGGTATGAGCAAATTCTGCCGTCTGAGTATGATGTATGCTATGGAAATCCGGACTACGCCCGGAATGTTTTTGGGGAAGAGTTCGGGGATATTTTGTGCTTTTTGTATGCAGAAATCCAGGGCTGCTTTGTTTATGCGGTGGAAGGACAGCTGTTTGAGCTGACAATTATGAATGAACTGTTTTTAGAAATCTATCAGCTGTTTCTGGAAGGGGATGTACAGAGAAAGACGGCAAAACAGGTCATCTTTGACCATATGAGAGATTACAGCCAGGAACTCTGCTATAACCGTGTCAGGGAGCAGCTGGATCCGTGTGTGTCTTCTGCGTCAGATATTGTGATGAAGGAGGATCTGGACAATACGGATGTTCTATATCTGTATGGTGAGTATGTCTCAGAAAATGAGACAAAGATGCTTTCTTTTTTAAACAGTCTTCCTAAGGAACGGATGAAAGAGATTGCCAAAACTTTTGTGGACGGATATCACGATGGCTTTATTATCAACAACATTGATATGTCAAAAAAAACAACCGTAAATATCCGGTATCATCTCGGGTTCGAACCAATCATCAGGGAGGCTGCACTGCAGTTTCAAGAGATCGGGCTGACTCCGATTCTGTACCGGGGCACTACGGGTGTGATTACAAGAGGGATGTCAAAAGTCGGGTACATTTCCACAAGTCCAAACCCCCAGTTTGAGTATGACCACAGATTTGACCAAGCGCTGTTTTTTAACAAAGCGTTTATGAGCCACAAGCTGGAAAGCTATCGGAATGCCTATGAAAAATTGAAGGAGGAGGCTGCAGCATTTGCAGGACCTGCATGCATGGAGACGTTCGGGGAACTGCCGTTTACGCCGGAGAATAAAGAGACTGCTCTGCGTCTTTCCGAGAAGCAGCAAAAGCTTTCTGTGGAGTACCAGAATGAGTCCGGCAGGATTGCCAACGAGTATATGAAACCGGAGGAGCGGAGTTTTACGATCATCGCATATCCGATCCCGGAAATAGGGGAAAACTTCGAAGCAATCTTCGAGGAGGTGGCTAAGGTCAATACGCTGGACAAAGAAAAATATAAGAAAATCCAGCAGCATCTGATCGATGCCCTGGACCAGGGTGTGGAAGTCCATATAAAGGGAGCGGGAGAGAACGAAACAGACCTCTATGTGGCCATGCACGAGCTGGAAGATGCTGAGAAGGAGACTAACTTTGAAAATTGTCTGGCAGATGTAAACATTCCGGTTGGTGAGGTGTTTACTTCACCGAAATTAAACGGAACCAGCGGAGTGCTTCATGTGAGTGAGGTCTATTTAAGAGATCTGAAGTTTATCGATCTGAGACTGGTTTTCAAAGACGGTATGATTACAGAGTATTCCTGCCGGAATTTCGAGTCGGAAGAAGATAATAAGGCATATATAAAGCAGAACCTTCTCTATAACAGGGAGACTCTTCCCATGGGAGAGTTTGCCATCGGAACCAATACTACGGCCTATGCCATGGCACAGAAGTTTGGGATTTTATATCAGCTTCCAATCCTGATCGTCGAAAAAATGGGACCTCATTTTGCAGTGGGAGACACCTGTTACAGCCACAGCGAAGCAACCGAGCTTCACAATCCTGACGGAAAAGAGATTGTGGCAAAGAGCAACTGTTTTTCAGAAAAAGGAGAATATTTTAACTGTCATACGGATATCACCATTCCTTATGAGGAGCTGGATTCCATCTGCGTGATCGGCCTCGGCGGCAGGAAAACGGCTTTGATAAAGGAAGGAAAATTTGTCCTCCCGGGCACAGAAATCCTGAACGAACCATTGACGTAACCGGATACAGTGGGTAGAATAAAAGAAAACAAATCGAATTATGACAAAGGAGACAGAATTATGGCAAAAGTAGCGATTGTTATGGGGAGCGATTCCGATATGCCTGTGATGAGCAAGGCGGCAGATTTTTTAGAGGAGATGGGGATTGACTTTGAGATGACCATTATTTCTGCTCACAGAGAACCGGATATTTTCTTTGAGTGGGCAAAAGGAGCCGAGGAGCGCGGAGTCAAGGTTATCATCGCAGGTGCAGGGAAAGCAGCACATCTTCCGGGAATGTGTGCAGCACTGTTCCCGATGCCGGTCATCGGAATTCCGATGAAAACTTCTGATCTTGGGGGAGTGGATTCTCTTTACTCCATTGTTCAGATGCCGTCCGGAGTTCCGGTTGCATCCGTTGCTATCAACGGAGGGCAGAATGCAGGAATCCTTGCAGCACAGATTTTGGCTTCGTCTGATGCCGGTCTTCTTCAGAAACTGAAAGATTACAGGACAACAATGAAAGAATCTGTAGTAAAGAAGGCCGATAAGCTTGACCAGGTTGGCTATAAGAACTATGAATAAGAAAAGACTTGCAGCCGTACTTTTATGTACGGCTGTTTGTGCCGGACTTGCAGGGACTGCATTACAAAATCGGGATACTCTGGCGGGGACATGCCAGATCACGGTGGCGATTGATGCCGGACATCAGAAAAAGGGTGACACCAGGAAAGAGCCAATCGGACCGGGTTCCCGGAGGAAGAAAGCAAAAGCGGCATCGGGTACACAGGGAGCAGCGACGAAAGTACCGGAATCAAAGCTGACCCTCAGTGTGGCCAAGAGACTCGAGCAGGAGCTTAAAAAAAGGGGCTATAAAGTCTACATGGTAAGAAGAAAGCAGAATGTCAACATCAGTAATAAGAAAAGAGCGCTGCTGGTGAATAAAAGCGGCGCCGATATCTGTATCCGTCTTCATGCAGATGCGGCGGGAAAAAGAGTACGCGGTGCCTCAGCATTATACCCGACCAAGAAGAATCCCTATGTAAAAAAGCTGAGCAAACGCAGCAGGAAGCTGTCCGGGGATGTGCTGAAAAAATACTGCAAAGCTACCGGGATCAGAAACCGTGGACTTTCAGGGCGGAATGATCTGACGGGCACTAACTGGAGCAAAGTCCCGGTGACACTAATCGAAATGGGATTTATGACGAATAAAAAAGAAGACAAAAAGATGCAGAAGAGTTCTTTTCAGAAAAAGATGGCGAAAGGAATTGCAGACGGCGTTGACAGTTATTTTGGAAAATAGACAGGACCTGTCCCGGGGATCGGGTCTGAGTTTAAAAAGATATACATTTTAGGAGGATAAAAATGGATTACAAAAAGGCAGGAGTGGATATCGAAGCAGGTTACCAGTCCGTAGAACTCATGAAAAAGCACGTACAGGCCACAATGAGAGAGGAAGTTTTGACAAACATCGGAGGATTTTCCGGGGCTTTTTCTTTAAAGAAGTTTAAGGATATGGAAAATCCAACTCTTGTATCCGGTACTGACGGAGTTGGGACAAAGCTGAAGCTTGCTTTCGTTATGGATAAGCATGATACGATCGGAATCGACTGTGTGGCGATGTGCGTCAATGATATCGCGTGTGCAGGCGGGGAGCCATTATACTTTCTTGACTATATCGCATGCGGAAAAAACTTTCCGGAGAAGATTGCTACCATCGTAAGCGGAGTGGCAGAAGGATGTAAGCAGTCTGATGCGGCTCTGATCGGCGGGGAGACCGCTGAGATGCCGGGATTTTATCCGGAGGATGAGTATGATCTGGCAGGTTTTGCCGTGGGTATCGTAGACGAAAAGGATCTGATTACCGGAAAAGAGATCAAAGAGGGAGACGTGCTGATCGGCATCGCATCTTCCGGAATCCACAGCAACGGATATTCTCTGGTGCGCAAAGTGTTCGATATGTCAAAAGAATCACTGGAGACTTACCATGAAGAATTAGGAACAACTCTCGGGGAAGCGCTCCTGGCACCTACGAAGATCTATGTCAAAGCACTGAAGGCGATCAAAGAAGCGGGTGTGGAAATCAAAGGCTGCAGCCACATTACCGGAGGCGGTTTTTATGAGAACATTCCAAGAATGCTTCCGGACGGGGCCCATGCGGTGGTCCACAAGGACGCATATGAAGTGCCTGCGATCTTTAAGCTGCTTGCAGAAACCGGGGATATTGACGAAAAGATGATGTATAATACATACAACATGGGAATCGGCATGATGGTGGCTGTGGACGAAAAGAGCGTCAACGATACGCTGGAAGCCCTGGAACGTGCCGGGGAAACGGCATTTGTAGTAGGTGAGATCAAAGCCGGTGAAAAAGGTGTGACGGTATGTTAAGAGTCGCAGTATTAGTGTCTGGAGGCGGAACCAACCTGCAGGCTGTAATTGACGCCATTGAGGAAGGGCGGATTTCCAATGCCCGGATCGACGTGGTGATCAGCAATAATAAAAAGGCCTATGCACTGGAGCGCGCCAGGAAGCATGGAATCCAGGCAGTGGGACTGTCACCGAAAGATTTTGAGAACAGAGATTTGTTTAACGAAGCACTTTATCAGGAGCTGGCTGGCAGAGAGATTGATCTTGTAGTGCTGGCCGGATGTCTCGTAGTGATACCTGATAAAATCATCCGTGAGTTTGAAAACAGGATCATCAACATTCATCCGTCTCTGATTCCGTCTTTCTGCGGGAAAGGGTGCTATGGACTGAAAGTTCATGAACAGGCGCTTCAAAGAGGTGTCAAAATTTCAGGCGCTACCGTTCATTTTGTAGATGAAGGTACGGATACGGGTCCGATCATTATGCAGAAGGCTGTAGAGGTAAGAGACGATGACACACCGGAAGTTCTGCAGAGACGGATCATGGAACAGGCGGAGTGGGTGATCCTTCCTGAGGTGATCAATCTGATCGCAGAAGGAAGCGTTTCAGTTTCAGAAGGACATGTAAAGATTAAGAAATAAAAGAAAGGATAAAAGGATGGATATACTGATTGTTGGCAGCGGAGGACGTGAACATGCCATTGCCTGGGCAGCGGCAAAGAGCCCGAAAGCAGACAAAATTTACTGTGCTCCTGGGAACGCGGGTATTGCGGAGTTTGCAGAGTGCGTGGACATCAAAGCCATGGAGTTTGACAAACTGGTGGCGTTCGCAAAGGAAAAACAAATCGGTCTGACGATCATCGGAATGGATGATCCGCTTGTTGGAGGTGTCGTAGACGCTTTTGAAGCCGAAGGACTCAGAGTGTTCGGTCCCCGCAAAAATGCGGCGATCATCGAGGGTTCCAAGGCGTTTTCCAAAGATCTGATGAAAAAATACAATATTCCAACAGCATCCTATGAGAATTTCACCGATCCAGAGCAGGCACTCGCTTACCTCGAGACCGTTAAGATGCCGATCGTACTCAAGGCTGACGGACTGGCACTGGGCAAGGGAGTTTTGATCTGTGAGACTCTGGAGGAAGCAAAGGCGGGCGTTAAGACTTTAATGCTGGACAAACAGTTTGGGGATGCCGGCAATGAGATCGTTATCGAAGAGTTTATGACCGGCAGAGAAGTTTCTGTATTGGCTTTCTGCGACGGAAAGACCATCCGGTGCATGACTTCCGCACAGGATCACAAGCGTGCCAAAGACGGAGACAAAGGACTCAACACTGGAGGTATGGGAACCTTTTCTCCGAGTCCATTCTACACGAAAGAAGTGGAAGAATTCTGTGAAAAATATGTATACCAGCCGACGATGGATGCCATGGCTTCCGAAGGGCGTCCGTTCACAGGCATTTTGTTCACAGGGCTGATGCTTACAGAAGACGGACCGAAGGTACTGGAATATAACGCCAGATTCGGAGATCCGGAGGCGCAGGTAGTCCTGCCCCGGATGAAAAATGATATGATCGAAGTGATGGAAGCCTGTATTGACGGGAAACTTTCCGATGTTACTCTGGAATTTGAGGAAAATGCGGCAGTCTGTGTGGTGCTCGCATCTGACGGATATCCGGAAAAGTATGAGAAGGGTTTTGAGATCAAGGGACTCGATAAGTTTAAAGACCAGGATGACTACTATGTGTTCCATGCAGGGACAAAGTTTGACGGAGACAAGATCGTGACCAACGGCGGACGGGTACTCGGCGTCGTGGCAAAGGGCGGTGACCTGAAAGCTGCCCGTAAAAATGCATACGAGGCCGCAGAATGGATCGATTTTGCAAACAAATATAAAAGAAATGACATAGGAAAAGCTATCGACGAGGCGTAAAAACTTGTATTCGGGAAGCAGGATGGAGAAGAAATTCTCTGCCCTGCTTCTCTATTTTTTTACATTGACATTCCGTGCTATTTATTATAGTCTAAGTATAACAAAAGATATGAAAGAAGGAAGGGATGAATATGCTGCTTGAAGTAGATTTTAACAGCGATCAGGCCATTTATATTCAACTGAGAAACCAGATCATCGTTGGTATTGCGTGTTCCGACATCCAGGATGGCGAGTCCCTGCCGTCGGTGCGCCAGCTGGCACAAATCTTAGGAGTAAACATGCATACGGTAAATAAAGCATATGCTATATTAAGAGAAGAAGGCTATTTGAAGCTGGACCGGAGGAAAGGCGCAGTCGTAAGCGTGGATGCCAATGAAAAGGCAAAGCAGCTGGAGGAATTGGAAGAGAGCCTTCAGATTTTGGTGGCGCAGGCCATCTGCAAGGGTGTGACGAGAGAAGAATTATATCAGCTGATCGGCCACGTATATGGACAGCTTGACAGAAATTAGGAGGACAGAATGAGAAAATTACCACTTACCAGATATTTAAGCCATGCATTGGAGGAGGCGGGAAAGATATCCGCGAGGCTTGGAGCAGAACATATAGAAACTTTGTCTCTTTTGCTTGGACTGCTTAAAATGAAGGGGTCTCTGGCCTGTGAGATACTGAAGATGCACGGGGTGTCTGAGGAGATTTTTTCAGAAGCTTTCAAGGCGCGTACTGCAGAAAAAAAGAGGCGTACAAAGGTAAAAACCTTTACTCCCAGGACAGAGGAGATTTTAAGCCTTGCCGCCCAGATGGCAGTTAAGTACGGAAGTGATGTGCTCGGCACAGAGCATGTTCTGCTGGCGGTTTTGAAGGACGGCGAAAATGAAGCGGTTCAGCTGCTGGCACAGCAAAAGATTCCGGTGGATGCCATATTCATTGATACATTGGTGACAATGGGAATCGATTATAAATCTGCCAAGAACGAATTTTCCAACAGTTCACCTGATGATTATTTCACGGAAGACGGAGCCGGAGAAAATATTTTGGAGAAGTTCAGCACAGATCTGACTCAGAAGGCAAAGGACGACGAACTGGATCCAATGATCGGAAGAGAAGACGAGATGGAGCGGCTGATGCAGGTATTGTGCAGGAGGTCCAAAAATAACCCTTGTCTGATCGGAGACCCGGGTGTGGGAAAGACCGCTATCGTTGAAGGGCTGGCTGCGAGGATCGTGCAGGGTAACGTGCCCCTTAATCTAAAGGATAAGAGACTGCTCTCTCTGGATCTGACAAGAGTGATCGCAGGGACGAAGTACCGGGGGGAGTTTGAGGAGCGGATGAAACAGATTATTTCCGAGGTGACGGAAGATCCTTCAGTGATTCTCTTTATTGACGAAATTCACACGATGATCGGGGCAGGAGGTTCTGAGGGAGCCATGGACGCATCCAACATCCTGAAGCCCTCTCTCGCACGGGGAGACTTTCAGCTGATCGGGGCTACAACCAGCGAGGAATATACCAAATACTTTGAGAAGGATGCAGCACTTGTGCGGAGGTTTCAGTCTATTTTGGTGGAGGAGCCTTCGGTGAAAGAAGCAGTCAAGATCCTTGAAGGGCTCAAATATAAGTTTGAATCTCATCACAGAGTGCTGATTCCTGAAGAGGTGACTTCCTATGCGGTGGATCTTTCCTGCCGGTATGTCAACGACCGGTTTCTGCCTGACAAAGCAATCGACGTTCTGGACGAGGCCTGTGCCAAAAAGCGGATGAAGTCTTTGAAAGTGCCGTCGGATATGAAAGAGGAACAGGAGCAGCAAAAGCAGATTGTAAAAGAAATGGAAGCTTACATCAGCAGCGGGCAGATTGAAAAAGCCAGAGAACTGAAGAGCAAAAAAGAGGAACTCGGCAAAAGTCTTGAGAAGAAGTACCGCAGGATGGAAAACCAGCAGAAGAAGATACCTTCCATTGAGATGGAAGATGTGGAGGAGATCATTTCTCTTTGGACCAAGATCCCGGTGAACCAGCTGAAACAGGGAGAGATGGAGAGACTTCGGAATCTGGAAAAAATTCTTCACAAACAGGTGATAGGACAGGATAAGGCCGTGGAAGCTGTGGCCAGAGCTATAAAGCGCAGCAGGGTCGGCCTGAAAGATCCAAAACGCCCCATCGGTTCCTTCTTATTTCTAGGGCCTACCGGTGTGGGTAAAACAGAGCTTTCCAAGAGTCTTGCGAAAGCCATGTTCGGAAGGGAAGAAGACCTGATCCGCGTAGACATGTCTGAATACATGGAAAAGCACAGCGTATCAAAGATCATCGGATCACCTCCCGGATATGTCGGTTTCGGAGAAGGAGGACAGCTGAGTGAGCAGGTCAGAAGGCATCCATACTCTGTGATCCTGCTGGATGAGATTGAAAAAGCGCATCCGGATGTATTTAATATCCTGCTTCAGGTGCTGGATGACGGACATATTACGGACTCCAACGGAAGAAAAGTCGATTTCAAAAACACAGTGCTTATTATGACTTCCAACGCGGGCGCGTCCAGGATCATTTCTCCGAAACAGCTTGGGTTTGTCAGAACTTCCGATAAGGAAAAGAATCATGAGAAGATGACTCAGGGTGTGATGGAGGAGGTGCGGCAGATTTTCAAGCCCGAATTCCTGAACAGAATAGACGGAACGATTGTATTTACCATGCTGACGAAAGATGAGCTCCGGGAAATTGCAAAACTCTTTTTGAACAATTTAAAGGAACAGCTGATGAAAAACCATCGGATCTCGGTAAAGATCACGTCCAATGCCGTTTCATTGCTGGCAGACAAAGGGTACAGTGAGACGTACGGTGCAAGACCGCTGCGCCGTGTGATCCAGAGTGAGATCGAGGATGTGCTGGCAGATAAGATCTTAAGCGGTGAGCTTCGGGACGAAGCAGCGCTTACGATCGGAGCAAAAGACAAAAACCTTACTTTTTCGATAAAGGATGCTAGTAAATAAGCAGCAAATATTATATAATAAAATAACAAATGCAGATTTAATAGGAGGATAAGAACATGTCAGTGGTAACAGAGTTGTTTCGCAGCGAAGAAAATGGGACATTAAGCTTCGGAGATTACACATTAGATACGAAAGCCAAAAAGGACAAGATCGAATTTGAAGGGGATATGTACAAAGTGAAAACCTTCAAGACAATGACAAAGCTGGACAAAAACGGACAGCTGATCTTTGAATCTGTACCGGGTTCCGCCGTCCACAATTTTGCTGCAACAACAGACGGAGTGGCATTTGAGATCGAGGCATCAGAAGATGTCCAGGTAACGCTTGAAGTGGAGCCTGAACAGGAATACCGCGTATATATAGACAATATAAATGTTGGAAACATGAAGGCCAATCTAGGAGGAAAACTCACTCTGAGTGTGGAACTGAATCCGGGCATGACGGCTATGGTCCGTGTGAAGAAACAGTAAGGAGCAGGAACTGATATGGCAAAGGCAAAAACCGTCTTTTTCTGCAGTGAGTGCGGACATGAATCATCCAAGTGGCTGGGACAGTGTCCGGCCTGCAAATCGTGGAATACCTTTGTAGAAGAAAAACAATCAGTGACAAAAAAGGGAGGGGCAAAGCCCAGGCGGGCTTCTGCCTCTCCTATGAATATGTCAGAGGTTTCTATAAAGAGTGAGGAACGTATTCCGACAGGCATAGGTGAGCTGGACAGAGTTCTCGGAGGAGGAATTGTGACCGGCTCTCTGTCTTTAGTGGGCGGAGACCCGGGGATCGGAAAGTCTACTCTGCTGCTCCAAGTCTGCAGGAATTTAGTAAATGCAAAGCGGAAAGTTTTATATGTTTCCGGGGAGGAGTCCGCACATCAGATTAAGATGCGTGCAGAGAGGATCGGGGCATTTGAGGATGAACTTCTGCTGTTCTGTGAGACGATTCTGGAGGAGATCCTCGAGGGAATCCGCAAAGTCCGCCCGGAGTTTGTCGTGATAGACTCCATCCAGACGATGTTTAGTGAAGAACTGACCGCGGCAGCGGGAAGTGTATCCCAGGTCCGGGAAGTGACGGCTCAGATGATGAGGATCGCAAAAGAAGAAAATATCGCAGTCTTCATTGTCGGACATGTGACAAAGGAAGGTGTCGTGGCAGGGCCCAGGACACTGGAGCATATGGTGGATACGGTCCTATATTTTGAAGGGGAGAGGGAGGCGGCATACCGGATTCTGCGGGGAGTGAAGAACCGCTTCGGCTCCACAAATGAGATCGGTGTGTTTGAGATGTGCGCAGATGGTCTTACAGAGGTGGAGAATCCGTCCAAGATGATGCTGAACGGGCGCCCTGTGGACGCCTCCGGTTCTGTGGTAGTATGTTCCCTGGAGGGAACCAGGCCGATTCTTATCGAGATTCAGGCACTGATCTCTCCCACGAGTTTTCAGATGCCGAGGAGAACAGCGGTGGGAATTGACTATAATAGGGTCAATCTTCTTATGGCAGTTTTGGAAAAAAGGGTCGGTCTCCAGCTGGGCGGCTGTGACGCCTATGTGAACCTGGCCGGAGGCATGAGGCTGGGAGAGCCGGCGATTGACCTGGGGATTATTCTGGCCATTGCATCCAGCTATAAAAACATACCTCTCCCGGAAGATACGATCATCTTCGGGGAAGTCGGGCTGGTAGGCGAGGTACGGAGAGTATCCCAGGGAGACCAGAGGATCAAAGAGGCGGAAAAGCTTGGATTTAAAACCTGCATCCTTCCCAAGGCAAATGTGGACAGCTTAAAGATCAGGACAAACATGCGGCTTTTGGGCGTCGCAAATGTAAGAGAAGCCCTTGATTGTATTTAAAATATGTCTTATATTATTAGAGAATAATGAAAAGTATGGAGGAATGGAGACACGATGGAAGAGGCGATCTCAAAAAATTTTATAGAACAGATCATTGAAGAAGATCTGAAAGAAGGGAAATACGAAAAAATTGTGACCAGGTTCCCGCCGGAGCCAAACGGCTACCTGCATATCGGACATGCCAAATCAATCCTTTTAAACTATGGACTGGCGAAAGAGTACGGCGGAGATTTTCATTTCCGGTTTGACGATACGAATCCGACGAAGGAAAAGACCGAGTATGTAGATTCGATCAAAGAGGATGTGGAGTGGCTTGGAGCAGATTATGACCAGACGATTTATTTTGCATCCAATTATTTTGACCGTATGTATGAATGTGCAGAGTTCCTGATCAAGAAAGGAAAGGCCTACGTGTGCGACCTGACGCCGGAGGAGATCCGGGAATACAGGGGAACGCTGACGGAACCGGGAAAAAACAGTCCGTACAGAGACCGTACACCGGAAGAAAACCTTGCATTATTCCGCGCAATGAAAAATGGAGAGTTTGAAGACGGAAGCAAGGTGCTCAGGGCTAAGATTGATATGACTTCCGGTAATATGAACATGAGGGACCCGATCCTTTACCGTATTGCCAGAATGGAACATCACAATACAGGTGACGATTGGTGCATTTATCCGATGTATGATTTTGCGCATCCGCTGGAGGATGCCTTTGAAGGCGTGACTCATTCCATCTGTACACTGGAGTTTGAGGATCACAGGCCGCTATATGACTGGGTTGTAAAAGAGTGCGAGTTTGTACATCCGCCGAAGCAGATTGAGTTTGCAAAACTTTATCTTACCAATGTAGTCACGGGAAAACGCTATATCAAGAAGCTGGTGGATGACGGAATCGTGGACGGCTGGGATGATCCGAGGCTTGTGACGCTGTCTGCACTGAGACGCCGTGGATATACTCCGGAATCCATCCGCAGGTTTATGGAGCTGGTCGGTGTGGCTAAGAGTCACAGCTCCGTTGATTATGCCATGCTTGAGTACTGCATCAGAGATGACCTGAAGCTGAAAAAGCCAAGGGTATCGGCTGTCCTGGACCCAATCAAGCTGGTTATTACAAACTACCCGGAAGACAAGGTAGAGTATATGGAAGTAAAAAATAATCAGGAAAATGAAGAGATGGGCACAAGAAAAGTGCCGTTTTGCAGAGAACTGTATATAGAGCGGGATGATTTTAAGATTGAGAGGCCGAAGAAGTATTTCCGTCTGTATCCCGGCAACGAAGTGCGTCTGATGAACGGATATTTTGTGACCTGCACAGACTACGTGACCGATGAGGACGGAAATGTCACAGAGGTACTCTGTACCTATGATCCGGAATCCAGAGGAGGCAACAGCCCCGACGGACGAAAAGTGAAGGGGACCATTCACTGGGTTGCCGCTCCTTTTGCAAAAAAGGCCGAAGTCCGTTTATATGAAAATATTGTAGATGAGGAAAAAGGCGTGTATAACGAGGATGGATCTGTTAATTTAAATCCAGATTCTCTCATAATATTAAAAGACTGCTATGTTGAGCCGTCTCTTGAGGAGGCAGCTCCTGGAGACAGCTTCCAGTTTGTCAGACAGGGGTATTTTTGCCTGGACACAAAAGATACAACAAAGGATCACATGGTATTTAACCGCATTGTTTCTATGAAGAGCTCTTATCAGCCTAAATAGAAGCAGAAGAGAGATAAGCCGTTTTATAACGGCTTATCTTTTCATTTTCTGAGAAATGAAGAATGCTCCGCAGAGTGCATTTGACTACTTTGTTTAATTTTTGGAAACAATGAAGGAGATGAAGATGAAAAATCTTACGGAGATGTCCAATGAAGAACTGTGGGAACTTTTTCCCATAGTTTTGTGCGGCCATAAGGAAGAATGGAAGCAGATGTATGAAAATGAAAAGAAACTGCTGCTTCATTCGATTGGGCGGGACCAGGTGGCGAGGATCAGTCACATCGGCAGCACGGCTGTGAAAGGGCTTTTGGCTAAGCCTACGATTGATATCCTTTTGGAAATTGAAG